>CEAE01002003.1_pt1 | contig 40212 bp, 35 predicted proteins | sample 554951 | NCBI WGS metagenome assembly CEAE01 (sample SAMEA3182076, study PRJEB8094) | gut metagenome | biome: human; feature: gut; material: Stool; isolation source: human stools | place: Canada | collected 2012-03-28
GCGATCTCCCAGTGGCCGATGGTGGTATCCTTGCCCATGCTCTGCTCCTGCAGGCGGGCAAAGGAGCCAATGGGTGCATCGGTCTTTTCGCCTGCCGTGACGCCATCGATGTTGAACATGCCCAGTCTGCGCAGGTTGGGGCAGTTGAAGTTGGGATGCTTTGCAATGGCGCCCAGGGTGTTGGTGCCCTCGTCGCCAAAGGCGGCGGCATCCGGCTCTGCACCGATTCCAAAGCTGTCAAGGACGATCAGAAAAACACGCTTCTCCATATCGTTTTTTCTCCATTTCCTCCGGAGCATGCCCCGGATAAGTGATACTATCTTTACTTATCATTATAAGCAAATCCCGCACCGGATGCAAGCTTTTTCGCCCTCTCGCAAATATCCGTCATTTTCACCAAAATGTTCGTCATTTTGTTCACGAATCGACCGGGCGTTTTTTCGTTTTTGAGCGTAAATACGTCATTTCGCGGCAAAGATTTCTTGACCGCCTAAAAAATTCAGCCACAGCGCAAAATTTTCCTTGCTCTATTGTATCCCAGCGGATATAATAATAGGTGGAAAAGTTTTGAACCACAGGATTTTTCCGCTTTTGTACCACAGCACGGGATTTTTTCCCGTTGGCCGCGCGCAGCTGTCTGTATGACAGCGGACAGCCTGCCGCAAAATAGAGAATGTGAAGTAGTAGTTGGAGGTAGTAAAAGTATATGAGAAAAACAAAGATCATCTGCACTCTGGGCCCGTCCACCGATCAGGAAGGCGTTCTGCGCGAGCTGGTCGCCAACGGCATGAATGTTGCCCGTTTTAATTTTTCCCACGGCTCTCACGAGGAGCATCTGGGCCGCTTTGAAAAGCTGAAGGCCATCCGTGAAGAGCTGGGCAAGCCGGTCGCTGCCCTGCTGGACACCAAGGGCCCCGAGATCCGCCTGAAGGACTTCAAGAACGGCACCGAAATGCTGGAAGCAGGCCAGACCTTCACCCTGACCACCCGGGATGTGGAGGGCACCAAGGAGATCTGCTCCATTACCTATAAGGACCTGCCGCAGGACGTGCAGCCCGGCGGCACCATCATGCTGGACGACGGCCTGATCAAGCTGCAGATCATCACTGTGAACGATACGGACATCGTCTGCAAGGTGCTGAACAACGGCAAGATCAAGAACAAGAAGGGCGTCAATGTACCCGGCGTGCACCTGTCCATGCCGTATATGAGCCAGCGCGACCGCGATGACATCATCTTCGGCGCACAGCAGGGCTTCGACTTCATCGCTGCTTCCTTCGTGCGCACTGCGCAGGATGTGTACGACATCCGCAACCTGCTCAACGAGTACGATTCCGACATCCGCATCATCGCCAAGATCGAGAACCGTGAGGGCGTGAACAACATCGACAGCATTCTGGCTGCAGCCGATGCCGTCATGGTGGCCCGCGGCGATCTGGGCGTTGAGATCGACTTTACCGAGCTGCCCGGCATCCAGAAGAACATCATCGAGCGCTCTTTCTCCTTTGGCAAGCCCATCGTCACCGCTACCCAGATGCTGGACAGCATGATTGTGAACCCCCGCCCCACCCGTGCCGAGATCTCCGACGTGGCAAATGCCATCTACGACGGCACCTCTGCCATCATGCTTTCCGGCGAGACTGCTGCCGGTGCTTATCCGGTGGATGCTCTCAAGACCATGTCTGCCATTGCTGAGCGCACCGAGCAGGAGAACCACGCCCGCTTTGTTCCCCTCACCGAGAACACCGGCAAGATCAGTGTGAGCGATGCAACTGCACACGCTGCCTGCCTGACCGCCAAGGACGTGAACGCCGCCGCCATCGTCACCGTGTCCGAGTCCGGCAACACCGCCCGTCTGCTGAGCAAGTACCGCCCGGAGCAGCCCATTATCGCCTGCGTGATGAAGGAGCAGGTACAGCGTCAGCTGGCCCTGAGCTGGGGCATCACCCCGCTGATGATGCCTCTGGCACACAGCACCGATGAGCTGATCGAAATGTCCACCTCTCTGGCCAAGGAGAACGGCTACCTGCACAACGGTGAGCTGGCGGTCGTGACCGCAGGCGTGCCCGTGGGCGTGTCCGGCACCACCAACATGATCAAGATCCACATGGTGGGCAACTGTCTGGCTACCGGCGTGGGCGTTGGCCGCGAGAATGCCGATGTGACCAGCGCTACCGGCAAGGCCTGCGTCTGCCGCACTCTGGAAGAGGTGCGTGCAAAGTTCAAGCCCGGCATGGTGCTGGTGGTCCCCGCTACCAGCAACGAAATGCTGAGCTATGTGCGTGACGCCGCCGCTCTGGTGGTGGAAGAGCCGGGCCTGAACAGCCATGCCGCCATTGCCGGCAAGGCCCTGCTCAAACCCACCGTCGTGGGTGCTGCCGGTGCCACCAGCCACATCCGTGACGGCCTGATGGTCGCTGTGGACTGCGCGCACGGCAGCGTGCAGCGCCTGCAGGCATAAGCCAAAGGAGAAAAACTCATGGAACGCATTGCAAGCTTCTGTGTTGACCATACCAAGCTGGACCGCGGCATGTATCTGAGCCGTCAGGACGGCGATGTTCTCACCTGGGACATCCGCATGAAAAAGCCCAATCACGGCGACTACCTGACCACCGGTGCCGCCCACACGCTGGAGCATCTGTTTGCCACCTATGCGCGCAACAGCGTCTTTAAAGACAGCGTGATCTACGTTGGCCCCATGGGCTGCCGCACCGGCTTCTACCTGCTCACCCGCGGCCTGACCCCCGCCGAGGCACTGGAGCTGACGGTGGAGTCCTTCCGCTTCATGGCTGGCTTTGAGGGCGCAGTGCCCGGTGCCAGCGAAGTGGAGTGCGGCAACTACCGCGACATGGACCTGCCCGCTGCCAAGGCCGAAGCCGCTGCCATGCTGCCGGTGCTGGAAGCACTGACCGGCGACGAGCTGCATTACTAAGCTATCTTCACCCTTCAAATTCATCATCATAAAAAAGCGCTCTCCCACCGGGTCTTCCCGTGGGAGAGCGCTTTCGTTTTATTCGGTTTTTAAAGGCTATCCAATGCCTGCCGTGCAGCACGGATGTTTGCTTCGCTGGTCTGCCACACCTCAAACTCCGAAAAGCCGGGCAGGCCCATGGGCACGCCCTCGCGCCGGAAGGTCATGCGGCTTTGCAGCACCTGTTTGCCGGAAAGGTGAAATGCCCGCACACCGGTCTGCGCGGCCAGCACCGGGATGTTCTGCGCCGAGACCCCGGCACCTGCCAGAATCTCCACATCCTTCCCTGCACGCTCTGTCAGCTGCCGCAGCAGTGCAGCGCCCTGCGGCGCGCTGGCCGCCTGTCCGCTGGTGAGGATGGTACAAAGGCCCATGCTCCGGGCTGTTTCCAGCGCAGCAAAGGGGTCCGCGCAGACGTCAAAAGCGCGGTGCAGGGTACACGCCACCGGACGGCCCGCCTTCTCTGCTGCCTTGCGTGCCGCCGCATAGATGGGCTGCATGGCTCCTGCATCCAGCGCACCCTCCGGGGTCAGCACACCGGTCACGATACCGTCTGCCCCGGCTTCCACCAGCTCTGCAGCCAGCTGTTCCATCTGGGCAAGCTCATAGCTGTCATAGCAGAAATCGCCAAAGCGGGGCCGCAGCAGCGCCCGCACCGGCAGGCCGGTCTCTGCCCTGACCTGCTGCACCAGCGTCAGGCTGGGCGTTGTACCGCCAACGATGAGGTCGGCACACAGTTCCAGCCGGTCGGCACCGCCGCGCTTTGCCGCCAGCGCACTGGCGGTGCTGTCCACACATACTTCCAGAACGGAACACATGATAATTCCTCCCTTTTTGCCGGATGGCTCTCCGGCGCTTTGTTTTATTCTACCACATTTTTCCGGTTTGTAAAATTATTTTATTGTGCTCCGGCGATGTAGTAGCAAACAAAGGCTGCGGCCCGGGTCTTATCCCTGCCGCAGCCTTTGTTGTTTTTGTTCAGATCAGGCCAAGCGCCTTGAACTCCTTTGCAATGCCGTCCTCATATACCGAGGGCGCAATGCGGTCACAGCGCTTTTTCAGTGTTTCAGAGCCATTGGCCATGCACACGCTGATGCCTGCCACATCGGTCATCTGCAGATCGTTATCGCTGTCGCCAAAGCCAATGGTATCTGCCAGCGTACAGCCCAGATGGTCACAGATGGCCTTGATGCCGGTGCCCTTATCAAATTTGCGGTTGATGAGCTCACCATTCACAAAGCCATCGGTCAGGCTATCCAGCTTGCTCTCGCAGAACACGAACTGATCCGCATAGAGCCGTTTTGCCTCGGCAAGGTCGCTTTCGTGGTCGGCAATGAATACGATCTTATACAGCGGCTCTCCTTTGTAATCGGAAAGCGGCAGGATGGACATGCCCTCTTCCATGGCTTTGCGCCAGCGCTCTGCTTCGCTGTTCAGCGGTGCGCCGTTCTTTTGATGGATAAAGTTCCACCTTTGGGTCATTTTGACACCGCCAAAAGTGGCATCCCGGGCTTCCAGCGTGCACTCCACGCCATGGCGTTCCAGCGCCGCGCGCACGCCTTCGGCCTGCTGCGGCTCCATGGGGATATCCACCAGAGTCTTGCCATCGCACAGCACATAGCCGCCTGCACTGCATACCGCGCCCGCAAAGCAGCTGTGGCGCAGCAGCGGCTCGGTCATGCGGTGGTTGCGGCCGGTGCACAAAAACAGCCTGTGCCCGTTTGCTTTGGCGCTGTCCAGCGCGGCCAGCGTGCTTTCCGGGATCAACATATCCCCCGGCGGCAGCAAGGTACCGTCAATATCCAGAAAAATCAATCTACGATCCATATCATCCTTACCCTCTGTTTACAGAGAACCGCGCTCCACTACCTGATACCCCAGCGTCACCTGACGCACCGGGCCGCCATGTTCCTTCTCTTCCAGCATCTGCAGCAGGATCCGGGCGGCTTCCTGCCCCACCTGCTTCTGATAAAACCGCACCGTGGCCAGACCCGGGTCGGTCACACTGCCCGCCCAGCTGTCGCCAATGCCGGCAAGGCCCACATCCCGTCCGATCTGCCGTCCTGCCTGCTTGAGCGCATGCATGGCGCCAAAGGCCACCGTATCGGTCACGCAGACCACACCATCCAGAAACGGGCAGCGGGTCAGCAGCTCCTGCATACAGCGCTGCCCCTCTTCCACGGTGAATGCATTGCAGCAGATGCGGGGCAGCTGGTCGCCATCCAGCCCTGCGTCCCTCAAGGCATCCTGCACGCCTTCCCGGCGCTGGATGCCGGTGGCATCGTCCCGTTCGGAGCCGCCAATGTAAACGATCCTTCTGCGGCCATGCTCCAGCATCCGCTGGGTCAGCTCCCGGGCGGCGGTATGGTCGTCGTTGTACACGCAGGCCACGTCCGGAAAACGCTGGCCTGTGACCACCACCGGTACACTGCAGTTTTTCAGCGCCTGTGCCAGCTGGGGGGTATAGTAGCTGCCCAGCAGGATAATGCCCGCCACGTGGTTGCGCTGCATGGCAGTCAGATAGCCCAGCTCCCGCTGGGCGTCCAGCTCGGTGTTTCCCAGCAGCAGCAGATAGTTTCTGGCATCCAGCTCACTGGCGATCCCGGCGGTGAGCTGCCCGACCGACTGGGAGCCGATGCTGGGGGCGATCACGCCGATCTGATTCACTTTGCCGGTGCGCAGGGTCTGAGCGGTCGTATCGGGGCGGTAGCCGGTCTTCTCCACGACCTCCCGGATGATGGCACGCTTCTGCTCGCTCAGAGGCCCGCCGTTCAGGTAACGGCTGACGGCCGCACTGGACACGCCAGCCATTTTTGCAATATCACTGATGGTCATATTCGCGGTACTTCCCTCTTTTGAGGTGCATTGTTGTGTGTAAACGTTTTCATGCTTATTATAAACCGCTTTCACCCATCCTGCAAGATGTGCTTTTTCCGGTTTATCCCGGAATGCGATTTGTTTTTTTATTGACCGTGCACAAAAGACGGCCTTTTCTCCCGGCAAAAAACGACCATTTTCTCAAAGCAGGCGTGTCACACTGCTCCCATGCTCCAGGCACGCACCAGCAGCCCCAGCACCAGCGCCGCCAGCAGCACGATCATGACTGTCTGATTGCCGGAATTTTTCCGTTTCTTTTTACAATTTGTATTTCCGCGGCCCTTTGCAGAGCTGCTGCGGCCGGAATTGCCATGTGCTGCCGTTCTCTTGCCGGCAGAGCGGCTGCTGCCCGTTTTGCGGCTCTGGGCACTTCCGCGCTGGTTCTGCCTTGTGCTCTGGCGGGATGTACTGCGGGCGGCAGGCTTTTCTTCAGCCGGTGCACGGCTGGATGCAACAGGCTCTTTTGCCCCGCAGCGGGACAAAAACTCCTCTGCCTGACGGTAATAGCGGGCCAGCTCGTTTTCCCGGAAAGCCGTGCCCGCATAGGCATCCTCCAGACATTCGATGGCTTCGTTGAACAGGATCGCCGCCTGCGCCGCGTCGGTCTGGTCGGTGGCGTGGGCTGCTTCGTTGCGGGCCGTGCGCACAGTGTTGCAGGCGCGGCGGGCTGCACCTGGGCTGCTGGTGTTTCCCAGCAGATCCAGAGGCATTTCCGCATCCTTTTCCGGGTCCAGCAGCACACGCATACAGATGGTGGTGTCCAGCTGCTGCCAGCTGCTCTTGCCGGAAAGATCCGGCATCCGGTCATAGTAGTCCGGGCTTTCCTGCTGGCGCTGGGCAATATGGTCAAGCAATGCGCCCAGACTGTTGGAGCCGGGCTTGTGCTCCCAGTGCCAGCGCAGCAGGCGGCGGCTGATCTCATCGCAGGCGGTCTTGATCTCAAAAGCGGCCTGTAAGGCTTCTTCCGGCATAGTCGGGTTCTCCCTTCTGATATGCAAAAAAGCGGAGAAGGCAGATCAGCCCTCTCCGCTGCTGTTTGTGTTTACAGTACGAACTGATAGTACACGAAGCCGCACAGCGCCACAGCCGCGCAGATGACGGCAGTGATGGGCGGCACCCAGCGGATCAGCGTTTCTGCCACGCTGTCGCGCTCGTCCTCGTACTCCTCATTGTCCTCATAATCAGGCTCCTGCTGTTGGGCCGCCGGCTGTGCACGGCGGGAGGCGGCAGGCATCACACGGGTGCCTTCCTCTGCCTGTGCACGCGCTGCCCTGTCCGGGAACTGTTCCCGCATTCCGTCATCCAGCATACGGGTCGGCTCTGCAGCAGGCTCCTGCGGCTGCGGGCGGCGCGGTGCACCCATGATGCGGGTGGGCTCCTCCTGTGCCGGCTGCACAGGGGCGGCTCCCATGATACGGGTCGGCTCTTCCTGTTCCGGCTGCGGCGCCAGAGGAGTCTCCAGCTCCGGCTCGGTCTGGGCAGGCTGTTCCGGCTGCAGCAGGGTGTTCAGCGCATTCTGCAGCAGGATGCGGTCACAGCCGCACTCCGAGCAGTAAACAGTGTCTTCTTCCTTGGGATGGAACGCACCGCAGGCGCAGTACCAGCCGTTTTCAAACACCTGAGGCTGATACTTCAGCTCCGGGCGGTTCATGCGGACCTCCAGCGCCTTTTCCAGCTCTGCGGACAGGCGTTTGGGGGCAGGCAGGCGCACGCGCTTGATGGCATCCAGATGCACCACCCGCTTGCCGTTGTACACATTGCACAGCGAAACATCCACGCTGGTGATCGCCTTGGAGGTAACGAACACGGCATCATCCATGCCAAACATTTCGCCTGGCTTCGCTTCCAGATCGCGGTACTCGAACCGGTCTTCGCACAGGATCACACCGTCTACGCCCTTGCACTTGAAGTGGATCTCCAGCGCAGTCAACGTCACCTTGGAAATGTTCTTGAAGGTCAGGCAGACCGCGTGCTCACCGCTGACATCCCCCTTGAGCAGCTCCACGCAGACGAACTGCACCGGACTGCCGGGGGTGTAATAGTTTGCGCGGGTCCGTGCGACCGGGTTAAAATTTTCCTCCACGACACTCGCTCCTTTCCATTTGGATCAAATCAGTCCTGCGGGTCCTGTGCATCCGGCGTTTCCGGTGCAGCGGTCTCCGGCAGCGGCTGGGCCGTTTCGGCCTGTTCGGCAGGCTCCGCAGCTTCTGCAGGCTGCGCCTGCTCTGCGGTCTCGGCCGGTGCAGCCTGCACGGTCTGCTCCGGCTCATCCCCTTCACGCGGGGGCAGGGTGCCGCCGGCCATGATGGTGTTGAACTCCTGCTCATTGAGCTTTTCGCGTTCCATCAGAGCCTTTGCCAGCGCGTGCAGCTGATCGATGTGCTCGGTCAGGGTGCGGCGGCAGGTCTCGTAGGCTTCATCGATGATATCCCGCATCTCGCCGTCGATCTCGGCAGCAGTGGTCTCGCTGTAGCCCTTGCCCTGACCCAGATCGCGGCCCAGGAAGGTCTCCTCCTGCGAGGTGCCGTACACCACAGGGCCAAGCCGCTCCGAGAAGCCGTACTTGGTGATCATCTGGCGGGCAATGTTGGTAGCCTGCTGCAGATCATTGGAAGCACCGGTGGAGATATCCTCCAAAATCAGCTGTTCTGCCACGCGGCCGCCCAGGCTGGAAACGATATCCTCGAACATTTCGCCCTTGGTCACATAGCTGCGGTCTTTCTCGGGCAGATACATCGTGTAGCCGCCTGCCTGACCGCGGGGGATAATGGTGATCTCGTGCACACGGGGATGATGCTTGCAGTAGAAGCCCGCCACCGCGTGGCCTGCCTCATGGTAAGCAGTCAGCTTCTTTTCCTCGGGGGTCACAACGCGGCTCTTCTTTTCGGGGCCGGCCATGACCTTCATGGAAGCTTCCTCGATATCCTCCATGGTAATGGCCTTGCGGTTGCGGCGTGCAGCCAGCAGGGCCGCTTCGTTGACAAGGTTCTCAAGGTCTGCGCCCGCAAAGCCTGCGGTGCGCTGTGCAATGACCCTGAGAGAGACATCCGGGGCCAGCGGCTTCTTTTTGGTGTGGACCTTGAGGATCTCCTCACGGCCCTTGACATCCGGCAGGCCCACATAGACCTGACGGTCAAAGCGGCCCGGACGCAGCAGAGCCTTATCCAGAATGTCGGCGCGGTTGGTGGCCGCCATGACGATGATGCCGTCGTTGGCCTCAAAGCCGTCCATTTCCACCAGCAGCTGGTTCAGGGTCTGCTCGCGTTCATCGTGGCCGCCGCCTAAGCCGGCGCCGCGCTGACGGCCCACAGCATCGATCTCATCAATGAAGATGATGCAGGGCATGGACTTCTTGGCCTTATCGAACAGGTCACGCACGCGGGATGCACCCACGCCGACGTACATTTCCACAAAGTCAGAGCCGGAAATGGAATAGAACGGCACACCGGCCTCACCGGCGCAGGCACGGGCCAGCAGGGTCTTACCGGTGCCCGGAGGGCCTACCAGCAGCACGCCGTGGGGAATGCGGGCACCCAAAGTGTTGAACTTTTCGGGACTCTTGAGGAACTCCACGACCTCTTTCAGCTCTTCCTTTTCCTCGTCCTCACCGGCAACATCGGCAAAGGTAGCCGTCTTTTTGTTCTCGTGCTCATCCTTCACCTTGGCCTTGCCAACGTTCATGATCCCGCCGCCGCCAGCGCCGCCGCGCATCATGGAGAAGAGCAAAAAGCCGGTGCAGCCCAGCATTGCCAGATAGAACAGGATCTCCATCCATGGGATGCTTTCCTTGACAGGGGTATAATCGTACACCATGGGAGCATCCGGGTTTGCTTCGTCATAGGCGGCAATGTAGTCGCCCACATACTTGACGAACATGGAGGCATAGGGCAGCTTGTAGCGCACCGTCACAGTGCCGTCGCTGTTCTTCTGCGCAGCGGATGCAGTGCTGTCCGAAGAGGACAGCATCCCGCTCAGCAGGCCGCCGGTAGCCTGTGTGGTGCTCGGGGCCGTGGTATCCGGCAGGGGCAGGTTATTTTTGCCGCCTTCCTTGATGTCCATGGTGATGACGCCGGTGTTCAGGTCCAGCGAGAACTGCGTGACCTGCAGGCTTTCAAAGTAATGCACCACCGTGGAATACTCCATGGAAGAGCTGCCGGCAGAGCCGGTGCCGCCCAGCACCGACCAGACCATCAGCACCGCCGCCAGCGCCAGCGCCAGGATCAGCGGATTGAAACGGGGTCTCTTGGATTGCAAAAAAATCAACTCCAGTTCTTGGATGAATTATAGTGTGAGAAATCACTTCTCGTAAACTTCAGGCTTGAGCACACCCACATAAGGCAGGTTGCGGTATTTTTCATCGTAGTCCAGACCGTAGCCCACCACGAACTCGTCCGGCACCTGGAAGCCTTCGTAGTCGGGCTGGATATCGGCCTTGCGGCGGCTGGGCTTGTCCAGAATGGTGCAGATCTTCACCGAGTTGGGGTTGCGCATCTTGAGCATGGGCACAAGGTTCGAGAGGGTGACGCCGGTATCCAGAATATCCTCCACGATCAGCACATCCTTGCCGGACAGATCGCCGTCCAGATCCTTGATGATCTTCACAAGGCCGCTGGTAACGGTGTTGCTGCCGCCGTAGCTGGACACCACCATAAAATCGATGCTGCACGGAATGCTCACCGCACGCATCAGGTCGGCCATAAACACCACCGAACCCTTGAGAATGGACACCAGAACAAGGTTTTTGCCCTCGTAGTCCCTGCTGATCTGTGCACCCAGCTCAGCCACCTTTGCCTTCAGCTCTTCTTCACTGACCAGAACGTTCTTGATATCATCATGCATGCTCATGATAGTTCCTCCCTATGTTCCATTTCCATCTGCAGCACCTGTGCAGTGTCCTCGTCCGGGGCAAGGCCCTCTGCAAAGCCTGCACCGCAGACCCAGAGCACCTCGCTGCCCGCCGCCAGCAGCGGCAGCTGGTCGCGCATCTGCGCGGGGATGCCCGCTTCGTTCATCCACTTGCGCAGCCGGTTGTGCACACTTCGCCCCGCCGGGCGGTAGACATCCCCCGGCTGGCGGGTGCGCAGAACAAGACCAGCATACAACGTAGTTATTCTAGCATAATCCGCCTGATTTTTTAAGTCTTTTTTATGAACGACTTGTATTTTTTCTTCAAAATCAGCCGTAAAAAGCTCTGCAGTCACCTTCCAGCCGCCTGCAAAGCCATATTCTGCCTGTTTTTCCGGCACAAAAGGCCAGCTTTCGGGCTGCGGCGTGGTCTGCCCCTGCGGCAGCTCCGGCACCTCTTCCTGCCAGAAAAAGCCCCTCCCTGCACAAAAGCGCACCCGGCCGGTCAGCTGCACCGCGCCGCTGCCGCGCCGCACAAGGGCGCACAGCAGCTGCACATATTTTTCCTCTGCGTCACGCACGGGAGCCGTCAGCGAATGCATGGCTGCTTCCAAAATAAGCGCATCCGCAGCGGAAAGCGGGCCCAGCCGCCACACTCTGCAGGCGTCCGGGGCCCTGATGCCGGCCTGAGCCCCATCCAGACGCGCGGTGGAAAGCAGTTCCTGCGCTTTCCGGGCAAAGTAGGCGTCTGCACGGGCCGCTTTTTCGCAGAAGCGGGCAAGGTTTTCCACCGCTGCGCCGTTGGTGCTCTGCAGTGCAGGCAATGCCGCACGGCGCACCCGGTTGCGGGCATAGGCATCGGTCTCGTTCGTCTCGTCCGTCACCCAGCGCTGCCCGGCTGCACGGCAGAAGCTTTCGGTATCCTGCCGGGTAAGGGGCAGCAGAGGCCGCAGATAAGGCCCGCGTCTGGGCCGGATGCCTGCTGCGCCGTGCATCCCCGTGCCCCGGGCCAGACGCAGCAGCAGGGTCTCCGCCTGATCATTTGCAGTATGGGCTGTTGCAACGGCGTCTATCCCCTCCCCGCACAAACGCGCAAAGCAGGCGTAGCGCAGGCGGCGGGCCCAGTCCTCCCCGGCATGTTCCGGCACAGGGCCAAGCTCTTCCGCATGGAACACCCGCAGCGGCACGCCCAGACGGGCGCATTCGGCCCGCACAAAGGCTTCGTCCCGGTGGGCGCTCTCACCCCGCAGGCCATGGTTCACATGGCAGGCAGAAAGCTCAAATCCGAACTCCGGCTGCAGGGCCAGCAGGATGCGCAGCAGTGCCATGCTGTCTGCCCCGCCGGACACTGCCGCTGCCAAATGCAGCTCATGCAGCGGAGCACCCGGGGTCAGCAGTGCTTCCCGCAGACAGTATTCCCGCACCCGGGCAAGGATCGTTTCGTTTTCCATCAGCGTTTGAAATCCACATCCATAAAGCGGGTGTGGGCACCATCCCAGCCCAGCGGCACCGTGCTGGTCTCGCCGTGACGGTTCTTTGCCACGATGCACTCGGCGGTGTCGGCGTCCACCTCTGCACCGTCCGGGTTCTGGCTGGCATAGTAGGAATCGCGGTACAGGAACAGAACGCAGTCGGCGTCCTGCTCGATGGAGCCGGAATCACGCAGGTCGGAAAGCTGGGGCCGGTGGCTGGAGTTGTTGCCCTGTTTTTCCACCGCACGGGACAGCTGGGAAAGTGCGATGATGGGCACATTCATTTCCTTCGCCATGATCTTGAGGTTTCGGGTAATGGAGCTGATCTCCTGCACGCGGTTCTCGCTGCGCTGGCCGGTGGTCATCAGCTGCAGATAGTCGATGACGATGAGGCCCACGTTCGGGCGGGTGGGGTCCTGATTCACCCGGCGGATCTTTGCCTTCATCTCGGTGATGGTGATGCCGGAGGTATCGTCCATATAGATGGGTGCATCGTGCAGCTTTTCGGTGGCAAGAGCCAGATACTCCCAGTCCTCGGCACGCAGGGCGCCGGTGCGGAAGGCCTGACTGTCGATGCCGGCCTCAGCAGAAAGGATGCGGTTGGTCAGCTGTTCCTTGGTCATTTCCAGACTGAAGATTGCCACTGGGACCTTTTGCTGCATGGCCACGCGGGTGGCGATGTTCAGCGCAAAGCTGGTCTTGCCCATACCGGGGCGGGCCGCAAGGATGATGAGGTCGCCGCGGCCAAGGCCGGTGAGCACCGTATCCAGCAGGCGGAACCCGGTGGGGATGCCCTTGTATTTGTCTGCATCCGGGCCGCTGATCTTCTGCAGGTTGGTCAGGGTCTCCACCATGCTGGAGGAAAGCGGCGTCAGTGCGCTGGAATCGCGGCCGGAGCGGATCTCATAAATGCGCTGTTCCGCGTTTTCCAGCAGCAGGTCGGCGTCCGGCTCATCTCCGGCATCCTGCAGGATGTCCTTTGCCACCCCCATCAGCTGACGCACCAGATACTTTTCCTGCACGATCTGGGCGTAGGCCTTCACATTGGAGATGCTGGGCACCGTCTCGGCAAGGCCGGTCAGGTAGACCTTTGCTTCGTCGGCACTGGGGAACACGCCGTCCGAGATCACCGCGTCCAGCAGGGTAACAAAGTCGATGGTCTGGTCGGCGGTGAACAGGCGCAGCATCTCCGAATAGATCTGCGCGTTCTGCCGGGTATAGAACATCTCCGGCCGGATGATCTCCACCAGATCGGTCAGAGTCTCGGGTTTGAGCAGCACCGCGCCCAGCACGCTCTGCTCTGCCTGCATGTTATAGGGCAGGTTGATGCCCACACTTTCCAGATTCAGTTCATTGGAATAACGTCGTTCATTCGGCATGGTCATTTATCCTTTTGCGTTTTTGCTGAAAAGCCAAAAAGCGCCCCCTGCTGTGAGGGGGCGCAGATGGCAGAAAAATCAGGCCTGTTCCACTTCCACCTGGATCTTGAAGGAAGCAACCACACCAACGTGCAGGCGGACCTTGCCGTTGAACACACCGGCGTCCTTGATGTCCTTGGTCTCCAGCTCGATCTTCTTCTTATCGATGGGAGCACCTGCCAGCACAGCCAGAGCATCGGCAACTTCCTTGCCGGTGACTTTGCCGTGCAGACGGCCGGATGCACCGCCCTTGGCCTTGATGGTCACGGTCTTGCCCTCGATCTTTGCAGCCAGAGCCTTGGCAGCGGCCACGGTCTCAGCCTCATGGAAGTCGGCTGCAGCTTCCTTGCTGCGGGCAACGTTCACAGCGCTGGCATCTGCCACAGCGGCAAGCTTGCGCGGGAACAGATAGTTGCGGGCGTAGCCGTCGGAGACCTCATGGATCTCATCCTTCTTGCCAATGCCCTTGATATCCTGTTTGAGAATCACTTTCATGATAGTATCCCTCACTTCTCACCGGAAAACCGGTGCAGTTGTTGTGTTTATAGTATAGCGCATTTGCCGCTTTTGGGCAAGAGGAAGCGCCTGACCATTTAAAATGGCCGCCGCTCCGCTCTGGCCATATTCAGCGGAAATTTTATTTTTAATTTGTAAATCAGAAAAATCTGCGGATTTTTCTGATTTACTTTTTCACGGGAGGGGTCGTAACGGCAAACGGCATATGCTGCTGTCGGCCTGCGGCCGTCGCGCAGCGACTTTAATACGAAAAGCGTTAAGCAAAGCGGTTACGCCAGTTCCTTTGCGGCCACGTCCAGAGCTACCTCAATGACCTTGTCCATGTCGTAATACTTGTACTCACCCAGACGGCCGCCGAAGATGACGCCCGGCTCCGCATCGGCCAGCTTCTTATACTCGGCATACAGGGCGCCGTTCTTCTCGTCATTGACGGGATAGTACGGCTCGTCGCCCTTTTTCCATTCAGCGCTGTACTCGCGGCTGATGACCGTTTTGGGCTGGGTGCCGAACTCAAAGTGCTTATGCTCGATGATGCGGGTGTAGGGGGTCTCGGCGTCGGTGTAGTTGACCACCGCGTTGCCCTGATAGTTGTCGGTGTCCAGCACCTCGGTCTCAAACCGCACGCTGCGGTACTGCAGTGCGCCCAGACGATAGCCGAAGTATGCGTCCACAGGGCCGGTGTAGACCACCTTCTCTGCCAGTGCGTTCAATGCGTCACGGTCAGCCAGATAATCCACGCCCAAACGCACCTCGGTGCCGTCCAGCATTTTTTCCACCATGGCAGTGTAGCCGCCATTGGGGATGCCCTGATACAGCGCGTTGAAGTAGTTGTCGTCGTAGGTGAAGCGCACCGGCAGGCGCTTGATGATAAAGGCCGGCAGCTCCGTGCAGGGACGGCCCCACTGCTTGCCGGTGTAGCCCTTGATGAGCTTTTCGTAGATATCGGTGCCCACAAGGCTGATGGCCTGCTCTTCCAGATTCTGCGGGTCGGTGATGCCGGCAGCAGCCTTCTGCTCCTCGATCTTGGCCTTGGCCTCGGCGGGGGTAACAACGCCCCACATCTTATTGAAGGTGTTCATGTTGAAGGGCAGGTTGTAGATCTCGCCGTGATAGTTCGCCACCGGGCTGTTGGTGTAGCGGTTGAACTCCGCAAACTGGTTCACATACTGCCACACGGCCTTGTTGTTGGTGTGGAAAATGTGCGCACCATAGCGGTGGACGTTGATGCCCTCCACCTGCTCGGTGTAGATGTTGCCTGCAATGTGGCCGCGCTTGTCAATGACGAGGCACTTTTTACCTGCTTTTTTTGCTTCCTGTGCGAACACGGCACCATAAAGGCCGGCGCCGACGATCAGGTAATCGTATTGTTTCATAGGTATGGACCTCACTCTTCTGGTTATTTTCCCTCGGCACCGCCCTTTTTCTGCGATGCGTAGTATTTGTCGATGGCACCCTCGATGCGGGAGCGGGCTGCCTCCGGCGTGATGTGCTTGAGCTGTGCCGCGGCCATGGTCTGGTGTCCGCCGCCGCCCAGACTCTCCATGATGACCTGCACGTTCACAGCGCCCAGACTGCGGGCCGAGACGTTCACGCCTGTGCCCACCTGCACCGCCACAAAGCTGGCATCCACGCCCTGAATGGTCAGCAGGTCGTTTGCCGCCTGTGCAATGGCCACACGGGCCTCCGCGGCCACCTCACCACCGATGGAAATGGCGCAGTTCCGGTACATTTTTGCTTTTTCCACAAGCCCCGCCTTGGCGTTGTACTCCACCATCGTCACGTCGAACAGCTGGCGCACCCGCTCGGTCTCCGCACCGTAGCGGCGCAGAGCAGCGGCGGCTTCAAAGGTACGCACACCGGTGTGCAGGGTAAAATCGCGGGTATCCAGCATGATACCGGAGAGCAGGCCCTCGGCTTCCACCCGGTTGGGTTTGTCGTCGCGCTCGCCCACGTACTGCAAAAGTTCGGTGACCAGCTCGCTGGCCGAGGAGGAATAGGGCTCGTGGCAGACAAGGTCCGGGTTCTGGATGTAGCCCACGCCCTTGCGGTGGTGGTCGATGACGGCCACCCTGCCGCATTTTTCCAGGATTTCCTTGCTCTCCACAAGACCTGCCTGATATGTATCCACCACGATACACAGGGTGCGTTTGGAAATAATGGGCAGGGCATCCTTCGGGTCGATGAAATCATCCCGCTGGCCCGCTTTGCACAGCGCGTCGATCAGGCTGCCCGCCAGCGTGGCGTCCCGCCGCACTGCGATCACCGCCGGGACGTCGCAGATCTTACAGATGCGCAGCACACCCTCGGCAGAGCCAATGGCGTCCAGATCGCTCATACGGTGGCCCATGATGACCACATGGTCGGCTTCCTTGATCAGCTTCACCAGCTGATCGGCCACGATGCGGCTGCGCACCTTGCTGCGCTTTTCCACGCCATGGCTCACGCCGCCGTAAAAGGTAAAGCCGTCCGGCGTCATTTCAGCCGCCTGATCGCCGCCGCGGCCCTGCGCCATATCCAGTGCCTGCACGGCCATATCCTGCGCTTCCCGCAGGGTCTTGGCACCGCGGCCAATGCCGATGGACAGCGAAAGATTCACGCTGGGGTCCAGCGCACGGATCTTGTCCAGCACATCGTAACCCCGGTTGGCGAACTGCTCCATCTGGCGCTCTTCCACCACGGCGATATAGCGGCCGCTGGCCACACGGCGCAAAAAGCCGCTGCCCCGGCCGATCATATCCTCCAGCGTGCGGTTGATGCCTTCCAGCAGGCGGGCGCGCTCGCTGTCCAGCATGTCACCAAACACATCATCGTAGCCGTCCACCAGAAACACCAGATAACCCGGACGGCTGGCCTTGTATTCCGCCTCCACCTTGCGCAGGGCGGTCTCCTCGTTCAGCACCAGCAGGGTCATGCTCTCGGCATTACCGGGCACTGTGGAGCTGTGTACGCTCCACATGCCGTCCGCGAGGGTCAGCAGCTGGCCCTCCTGCTTGCGGCACTGCTGCAGGTCAAGGCCGGGCATCACCTTCTGCACACGGCTCACCAGCACATCCTGCCCGTTCAACAGGCGGGCGCGGAACTGTGCATTGTACCACAGCACCGTCTCACCGGAAAGCAGCGCGGCCGGCTGCGAGAGCGGCTCCAGACTGAACTGCAGCTTGGAGCTTTCAAAGCTGCCGCCGCACATCCACCGGGCCACCCACTTGCGCAGCTGGCAGCGGAACAGCACCACCACAACGCCCCACAGCACCACCAGTGCCAGCAGCGCCGGCCATGCCGTGGGCCGCTGGACCAGCAGCACCAGCACCAGCAGGCCGCACAGCACGGCCAGACTGGCGGTGAGCATCTCCAATGTCCATCTTGGTTTTTGTTTCATCAAATCTCCTGCCTTCCGCCGCATTGTTTGCGGCAGCGTGCCCGGATCAGACCTCCATCAGGATGGGGAGGATCATCGGGCTGCGCTTGGTGCGCCGATAGATATAGCTGCTCAGTGCCTCGCGCACACGGGTCTTGACGCTGTTCCAGTCGCGCACATGCTCGTCCACACAGCGGTCCAGCGCATTTTCCACGATGCTCTGTGCACCGTCCATCAGGCTCTCGTTCTCGCGCACATACACAAAGCCGCGGCTCACAAGGTCGGGGCCGGCCAGCACTTTGCCGGTCTTGCTGTCCACGGTGGCCACGATGATCACCAGACCGTCCTCGGACAGGTGCTTGCGGTCGCGCAGGACTACATTTCCCACATCGCCCACGCCCAGACCGTCCACCATGACGGCACCGGCCGTCACCGGCTCGCCCAGCTTCATCTCATCCTGACTGAGGATGACATTGGAGCCATTCTCCGCAATGAGGATGTTGCTGGTGGGGATGCCAAGGCTTGCAGCAGTGAGGGCATGCTTTTTGAGCTGCTTGTACTCGCCGTGCACCGGCAGGAAATACTTGGGCTTCGTCAGGGTGAGCATGAGCTTCTGCTCTTCCTGACAGGCGTGGCCGGAAACGTGCACATCGTACATGCTCTCGTAGATGACCTCTGCCCCCAGCAGCAGCAGACCGTTGACGATCTTGGTCACGCTCTTCTCGTTGCCGGGGATGGGATTTGCCGAAATGATAATGAAATCACCGGGGCCCACCCGCACCTGACGGTGGCTGCAGGACGCCATGCGGGAAAGGGCGCTCAGGGGTTCGCCCTGACTGCCGGTGGTAATGAGCACTACCTGCTCCGGGGGATACTGGTTCAGCTCATCCACACTGATGAGGGTGCCCTCCGGGATGTGCATATAGCCCAGTTCCTGCGCCATGGCGGTGTTGTTCACCATGCTGCGGCCACTGAAGGCCACCTTGCGGCCATCCTCCACAGCCAGATCGATGATCTGCTGCACGCGATAGATGTTGGAAGCAAAGGTGGCAATGATGATCCGCTTGTTGCGGGCACGGGCGAACAGATTGCGCACGCCTGCAGCCACCTTCTGCTCGGTGGCGGTAAAGCCCGGGCGCTCGGAGTTGGTGGAATCGCTCAGCAGGGCCAGCACGCCGCGCTGACCGTACTCGGACAGTGTGGACAGGTCGGTGACACCGCAGGCCAGCGGGGTATAATCGATCTTGAAGTCGCCGGTCTGGATGATGGTGCCCGCCGGGCTGTCGATGGCAAAGGCCACCGCGTCCGGGATGGAGTGGTTCACATGGATGGGCTCAATGGTAAAGCAGCCCAGCCTGATCTTCTGTCTGGGGGTGATCTCCACGAACTTGGTCTTGCCTGCCAGGCCGAACTCTTCCAGCTTGTTGCGGATCAGGCCGCAGGTCAGGCGGGTGCCATAGATGGGCAGATCAAATTTCTGCAGCAGATACGGGATGCTGCCGATGTGGTCTTCGTGGCCGTGGGTGATGAGCAGGCCCTTGATCTTATCCTTGTTCTGCACCACAAAGGTGAAGTCCGGGATGACCATGTCCACGCCGTACATGTCGCTGTCCGGGAACACCAGACCGCAGTCCACGATGATCATGTCGCCGTTGCATTCGTAGACGGTCATGTTCTTGCCCACTTCACCCAGACCGCCCAGCGGATAGATGTGGATGGGCACCGCAGCCTCTCTGGGCTGCTGCGGGCGGCGGGGCCGGCGGTTATAATATGGACGGCGGGTGGTGCGGGGGCGCTTTTCGCCCGTCTGCGCGGCAGGTGCGCCCGCATTCTGATTCGCTGCTGCGGCCTTGCCGCGTGCGGAAACATTGGTATTTTCTTTCGACTGTGCCATTCTGACCTCCAAAATAATTACAGCGCAGGCCGTCCCCGTTTGTGGGAACAGCCGCGCTGTGCATGGGAAGCACCTTGAAAAATCGCATCGGCTTCCGTTGGATGCACCGTATAGAATTTATTTCTCAGCGTGTTTTTTGCAAACCGCTGCCTGTTCCGTAAGAGGTTTTGTGCCAGATAAGTCCATCTGCTCGATGCGACCGTGGCTTTTCTGTTGGAACGCCCGGGCACACGCCTGCGGTGCGCCCCTATACGCATTTTGTTAGGATAAGTATAGTATTTCCCGGCGTTTTTGTCAATTCCAAGGTTTGGCAGCTCCGGCACGGAATATACATTCGCACTTGACAGAAGCCCAAAAATAGCGCTAAATAGAAGCAACTCATTTTATAAGGAGAACCGCATGAAGCAGGTCGAAGTGTACACCGACGGCGCATGCAGCGGCAATCCCGGCCCGGGCGGCTGGGGTGCCGTGCTGCGCTACCGTTTTAACGGCAAAGTCTATGAAAAGGAGCTCAGCGGCGGTGATGACAGCACCACCAACAACCGCATGGAGCTGACAGCCTTTATCGAGGCGCTGCGTCAGCTCAAGGAGCCGTGCGAGGTGCGGCTGTGCTCCGACAGCCAGTATGTCATCAACGGGCTGCAGAAGGGCTGGGCCAGAGGATGGCAGCGCAGGGGCTGGAAAAAAGCGGATGGCTCCCCTGCCCTGAACCCGGACCTCTGGGCACAGGCACTGGAGCAGGAAGCCCGGCACAAGATCACCTACGTCTGGGTCAAGGGCCACGCAGGCCACCCGGAGAACGAACGCTGCGACCAGCTGGCCGTGGCACAGAGCAAAGCACATGGCGGGAGGCAGGGAACATGAGCGACACATTTTTGCCCGGCAGCGGGTTCGATACCTACGAGAGTCAGGATAAAGTTCTGGTGCAGATGGATGGCAGCAGAGAATGCGCCGTAGCCGTGCGCATTTTACAGCAGCAGGGCTTTGCCGTAGCAGGTGCCGCCGTGCGGCTGGACGCCCGGCAGGCCGCCGGAGCGGAGGCGGCCCGAAAGGCGGCGGAAGCCCTTGGCATCGAGTGCATCGTGCTGAACGCCGAAGCACTGGCCGGGCAGGACGCCGATGTTCTGGGCGATGGCGGCACGCCGCTGTTTGCCGCCCTGCTGACGGCTGCAGACAAGCTTGGGATGCAGTATGTGGCAACCGCTCACCGTGCCCGGGTGGAGACCGGCGCAGACGGCGTGCACACTGTCTGCCCGCCCGCAGGCACCGGCAGCGATGACAGCACGATTCTTGCAGCTCTGCCGCAGGAGACACTGGCACGGCTGATTTTACCGCTGGGTGATTTTGCCCCGGAAGACGTAGCCGAAATGGCCGAGGATTTTAAAGTTTAACAAATACGATTTTGAATGGCCTCCGTTGCACTCTGGCCATATTCAGCGGAAATTCTATTGATAATACGAAAATTGGGAGCATCTGCGGATGCTCCCAATTTTCATTTTCACGGGAGCGGGGTCCGAACCGCAGAATGCATCCTGCTGCCGTGTGCCGCAGCAGCCTTTCCCGTGAAAAAAGAATTCCGGAAAATCCGCAGATTTTCCGGAATTCTAATATAAAAAATAACGTTTTCTCTGATTATGGCGCAGCGCACGCCGAGCCATTCCAAATCGATTTGTCAGTTCTGGGGATGCACGATATCGCGCCAGTCCAGATCGCCGCGCTCCAAGCCGTGGATCAGCACCTCGGCAGTGGCGATGTTGGTGGCCATGGGGATATTGTGCACATCGCACAGGCGCAGCAGCGTCATTTCGTTGGGCTCACTGGGCTTTGCGTTGATGGGGTCGCGGAAGAACAGCAGCAGGTCGATCTCATTGCAGGCGATGCGGGATGCGATCTGCTGGTCGCCGCCCTGCACACCGGCCAGAAAGCGCTGCACCTGTAAACCGGTAGCCTCAGCGATCAACTTACCGGTCGTACCGGTGGCCACCAGTTTATGCTGGCTCAGGATACGGCAGTAAGCCGTACAAAACTGAACCATCAGCTCCTTTTTGGAGTCATGTGCAATGAGTGCGATCGTCATCCGTTACCCTCTCCTCTTTCTTCACGATGCGGACCCACTTGTAAAAAGTCCTTTGGTTGAAATGATATCACAAAATCCAATCTTTTACAACCGGTTTTTATACAAAACATTCAATTTTGTTTTCTTTTCAGGGGTACTTCCATTCAAACCACCGCTGCAGCGCCCTTTCCCGCATCGGTTTTGTTTCCCGTTTTCAGTTCTCCGGCGCAATGGCATCGGGGTTTTGTTCGGCCTGTGCCACGTCCGGCCCATCCTGTACAGCAGGCTGCGCTGTGTCTGCGGCAGACCCTTCCGGTGCAGCGTCCTGCGCTGCGGGAGCCGTCTGCCCGGCCTGCGGCGCAGCGGTGTCGGCGGTCTGCCCGGCTGCCGTTTGTCCTGCGGCATCGGTCTGGGACGCGTCCTGTTTTTCCTGCTGGGCCTGCTCGGCCTCTTTTTCTTCCTCTGCCTGCTGGGCAAGAGAGCCGTCCTTCAGGGCAAAGTAGGCATTGGCGATATCCACCACCAGATCACCGGTACGGGCACCGTAGCCGCCGTACTCAATGGTGATGCCAATGGCGATCTGCGGATCGTCCGCCGGCAGGTAAGCCACCATCATAGCGTTCAGATAGTGCTTGCCTGAGGCATAGGTCTCGCTGCGCTGGGGCGTACCGGTCTTGCAGGCGATGGGCACCGGATAGCTTGAAATTTTGCCGCTGGTGGTGCTGGGCACCTGCTTCATGCCCTGACGCACCAGTTCAAAGGTGTTGCCGGTGCCCTCGATGACATCCATGACCTCGGGCTTGGTCTCGCTGAGCACCTCGCCGGTATTGGTATCCAGAATGGCCTTGACGAAATGCGTGCGGTAGCGTGTGCCGTTGTTGGCCAGCGTTGCCGCATAGGTGGCCAGCTGGATGGGGGTGACCACCGTGTTGCCCTGACCGATGGCGGCCTGAACGTCCAGCGACGCGGTATAGTTGGAGTCGTTCTTGGTGGTCAGCCGTCCCAGCGCCTCACCCACCTCCACGCCGGTGCGCTGGCCCAGACCCAGCTTATAGGCATAGGCATCATAGACGTCACTGGTCAGGCGGCGGCCCACATCATAGAAGAAGACGTTGCAGCTCCACTTGATGGCTGTGATCACATCGATGTTGCCGCTGTGGCCGTGGCGGGTGCAGCGGGGATGATAGTCCTTAAAGTAGTTGTACACGCCGTTGCAGTATACGGTAGAATACTGATTGATGAGGCCGCTGTCCAGCGCAGCCACCGCCACGGCGGGCTTGAAGGTGGAGCCCGGCGTATACAGGCCCTGCAATGCGCGGTTGAACAGCGGCAGGCTCGGGTCGGAGCTGTACTCACTGTAGTTGGACGCATACAGGTTCTGGTCATAGCTGGGGTAGCTGGACGCTGCCATCACGCTGCCGTCCTTCACATCCAGCACCACCACCGCACCGGCGGCAGCTTTCATGGTGCCGGTGTTGTACACGCGGTTGATCATGTCGATGTTCTCTGCCAGTGCCTTGTCCACAGCGCGCTGGAAGTTGCTGTCGATGGTCAGCTGCACCGTGTGGCCCGGTTCCGGCACTGTGGTCAGGCGGGTATCCACGATCACGCCGTCCGAGTTGCGGGTGATCGTCTCCACGCCATCCTTGCCGCGCAGCTCGTCCTCATAAACGGATTCCAGACCGGAAATGCCCAGAACATCGTTCATATTATAGCCTTTTTCCCGCAGCGGATAGGTCACCTGACCATTTGAATCGGTCACCTTCCACTTTTCAGCGGTGATCTTGCCCACACGGCCCAGCACGGCCGGGATGATATCGCTCTGATCGTAGCTGCGGGCACTGGTCTCCACGATCTCCACGCCGGGCAGCTGAAGGCTGTGCTCCTTGATGGTGGCCACCGTTGCCGCACTGACGTTTTCTGCCATGACAAAGTTGTTCACATTGGAAAAGGCCTGCCGGTCCATCTCGTAGTGGATGCCGGCCAGCACCCGCTGCCATTCCAGCGAGAAGCCCTGCAGCTCGTTCTTTTCCACCAGCATTTCCATTACATCGTTGGCGGTGGCATACTGCTGCAGGCCAAGGGTCTCCTTCATATCCGCCAGCTGCTTCTGATCGCTGGCAGAAGAATCATCGTCTGTAAAGGCATAGCGGCCTGCTGCGTCCGGCTGGCCGATGAGCAGGGTATCGTTCCAGCTCTCGCCGTTTTCCCGCAGCAGCTCCACGATCTGCTGCAGCATGGCGTCCAGATCGCGATCCCCCATCAGCAGCTTGTTGAGCACCACATTATAGCTGGTGGCCGTGGTGGCAATGCGCCGCCCGGCGCTGTCCACGATGTCGCCGCGGGCCGCAGTGACCGTGAAATTATAGTCGGTGGTGTTGGTCGCCTTGGCTTTGAAATCGTCGCCGTTGACCAGCTGCAGAAAGATCAGCCGCATCGCATACAGACCCATGATAACACAGGCCACTGCGATGAGCAGGAGCATCCGGTGCAAGACGGTTTTTCGTTCGTTTTGGTTCATCCGCGTTTCCTCCGGCGGTTCAGATCACGCCGTTGTCGATTTTGAACTCGTTATAAATGCGCCGCACCAGACTGAACAGCACCAGCGACGGCACCAGCGTCATCACTGCCGAGGGCAGCACAAAGGTGAGCCAGCGGCTCAGCGCCCAGCTGTAACCCGGCATATAGTAAAAAAACAGCCAGTCCAGCGAGAGCACCACAAGGGCCGTGCCGGTGCCGATGAGCGCAAAGTTCCATGTGCTGCCCTGCAGATATACCTGCACCAGCACCGAAAGCGCAAAACAGAGCAAAAGCAGTTCCAGCGCCAGCATTCCCACCGTGCGCCCGGCGGTGTAATCCCACAAAAGGCCGCCTACCGCGCCGAACAGCGCCCCGGCAAACTCACCCTCGTACACCGCCACCGCAAGACAGAGCGGCAGGATGAAAAGCGGTTTTGCCCGCCCCAGCCGGAACAGGCCGGGCGTGGTCTGCAATGCTGCGCACACAAACAGCGCTGCCGCGTAGCAGGCCCATTTCAACGCCTGACTGCGGCTGCGCATACGGCGTGATTCCATACCGGTGCCTCCTTAATAATCGGTGATGACAAAAACATGCTTGACGGTGCGCGGGTCTGCGCCCGGGCGGATGACCGCCACCGAGGATTTGCCGCTGACTTCCGGCTCCATCTTCTGCACCACGCCCACCAGCACATCCGGCGGGAACACGCCGCCAAGGCCGGTGGTGATGACCTGATCGCCCATCTGGGTCTCGGCGGCACGCTCCAGATTGGTGAGCACGCACAGGCCGTCACCGGCGTAGTCGGTGCTGCCGGTGAGGATGCCATTTTCCCGCGTGCGGGACACAACGCCCGCTGCGTTGAAGCTGGGATGCAGGACGGTCATCACCTTGCAGCTGGTGGTATCTGCCTCCACCACGACGCCCACAAGGTAGCCCTTATCGCTGATCACGGCATCGCTCACGGCCACACCGTTCACGGTGCCGCAGTCCAGCGTAAAGCCGCCAAACTCATCCAGCGGGTCGCGGCCGATCACAAAGCCGGAAACATAACTGGCCTCGCTGTTGGCATCCTGAATGCGGGTCAGCGCCTTGTAGGCTTCGTTCTCCGCCTTGATGCGGTCGTAGTCCACCATCTGCTGGCGCAGTTCAGCGTTCTCGGCTTCCAGCTGTTCGTTCTGGGCCATCACATCATCGATGCTGGTGTATTTTTCCCACACCGAACCGATGCCGCCGCTCAGGGCCGAAGTCACCTTCTGAAACGGCGTAAGCACCACGCTCAGCAGCTCCTGCGGGGCGGCAGTCAGCCGGCCATTGGCGCCGGCATAGGCCATGATTCCCACCAGAAACACCGCCACCGCCACCAGTATCTTAAATTTCCATGTGTCAAAAAAATCCTTCAAGGGGGTGTCCTCCTGTTCGGGCTCCTGCCATAAGAAAAGCGCGGACAGCTCTGCCATCCGCGCAAGGAACATTGTTTGCCGCGGAAATCAGCGCAGGCGCTGCGCAAAAGAGCTTTTTCCGCAAGTACGGGCTGCGGCCCGTGTTACATGTGTCCGCCGTCGGTGTCCAGCACATCATGCAGGACGTCCACGTGATCCAGGACCGCACCGGCACCCTTGGCCACGCAGTCCAGCGGATCTTCCGCAATGTGCACGTCGATGCCGGTCTCGCTCTGGATCAGCTGATCCAGACCCCGCAGCAGTGCGCCGCCGCCGGTCAGGGTGATGCCGCGGTCGATGATATCCGCGCTCAGCTCCGGCGGGGTGCGCTCCAGCGTTTCCTTGATGGCGCTGGTGATCTTGACCAGACACTCCAGCAGTGCCTCGCGCACATCCTCCGAGTGGACCACGATGTTTTTGGGCAGGCCGTCCACCAGATTGCGGCCCTTGATCTCCATGGTCATTTCAGGGTCCAGCACATAGGCAGAGCCGATCTCGATCTTGATCTGCTCTGCGGTGCGCTCACCAATGAGCAGGTTGTATTTGCGCTTGATGAAGGCAATGATGGCCTGATCAAACATATCACCGGCCATGCGCACGCTGCGGGAGGCCACGATGCCGCCCAGAGAAATGACAGCGATCTCAGCCGTGCCGCCGCCGATGTCCACGATCATGCTGCCGGTAGGCTCGCTGATGGGCAGGCCCGCACCGATGGCAGCAGCCATGGGCTCTTCAATGACGGACACCTGACGGGCACCGGCCTTGAGAGTCGCTTCGCGCACCGCGCGGCGCTCCACCTCGGTGACGCCCGACGGGATGCAGATGACCACGCGGGGGCGGGAGAACATGCTGTTGCCGCATGCCTTCTTGAGGAAGTTCTCCAGCATATTGGCCGTGATGTCAAAATCGGCAATGACGCCGTCCTTCAGGGGGCGGACCGCCACGATGCTGCCGGGGGTGCGGCCAATGACCGCCTTTGCCTCGGCACCCACGCAGCGCACCTCATCGGTCTTGGTGTCCACGGCCACCACCGAAGGCTCACGCATGATGATGCCCTTGCCCTTCATATATACCAGAGTATTTGCGGTACCCAGATCGATACCCACATCTTTTGAAAACAGGCCCATTGTAATTTCTCTCCTTATTGCTTCCCATTGAAATCTATCCAGAGCGTCCGGCGGACTTTTTACGCCGCCCTGCGCAGAATAACACGGTTCTATTATAGCCGCAAGCCAATGATTTCTCAAGCGTTTGCGCAAGTTTTCTTCGTTTTTTCCAGTTTTCTCACATAAAATGTGCCAGCAGCTGTACGGTGCGGCTCACCGGCAGGCCCATGATCGTGTAGTAGTCGCCCTCGATGCGGTCCAGCCAGAGGGCCGCACGGCCCTGAATGGCGTAGGCACCGGCCTTGTCGTAGGGTTCAGCGGTGGAAGCGTAAAAGTCGATCTCCTCCCCACTCAGCGGGAAGAAGGTAACGCGGCAGCTGTCCACAAAGCTTTCGGTGCGGGTCCCGTCCGAAATGCACACACCGGTGTGCACCTCGTGGGCAGCACCGGAAAGGGCCCGCAGCATCCGCTTTGCGTCCTCTGTGCTGTGGGGCTTGCCGAATACTTCACCGTTCACATCCACCACGGTGTCGCAGCCGATGACCACCGCACCCGGGTGCTGGGCCGAAACAGCAAGGCATTTGCCCCGGGCCAGCTGCTCCACCAGCTGAGCAGGGGTGTCGGCCTGCACTGTACTCTCGTCAAAATCGCTGACACAGACGGTGAAATCGGTAGTGTACAGGGAAAGCAGCTCCCGCCTGCGCGGGCTGCCGGAAGCTAAAATCAAATTCATAGGATTCATCTTTCTTTTCAACATTCTTGCCAGCTTATTTACCCGTCGAGCCAAAGCCACCCTCGCCGCGCTGGGTATCGCCCAGTTCTTCGGCGGGCACAAAGGCGGCGGTGTACACCGGTGCAATGCACAGCTGCGCCACACGCTCACCGGGCTGGATGGTGTAAGCCTCCCTGCCCAGATTGACCATGGGCACCTTCAGTTCGCCGCGGTAGTCGCTGTCCACCACGCCCACGCCATTGGCCATGCACAGGCCGTGCTTGATGGAAAGGCCGCTGCGGGCATACACCAGTGCCACGCTGTGGGCACCCGGCAGCTCGATGGCAAGGCCGGTGGGCACCAGTGCCCGCTCCATAGGGGCAAGGGTGAGCGGCTCGTCCAGCACGGCGCACAGGTCGGCGGCGGCAGAGCCGGGGGTGGCGTAGGCGGGCACCTTTGCCCGGGCATCCAGTACCTTATATTTTACAGTGATGGGTTCCATAGTATACCTCATTTTGATTTTATAGCAACTCCTTCAGTCTCGCATACGCTCGACAGCTCCCTCAGGGAGGGAGCCTCTTCAGTCGATATGTCGGAAAAGCCTCCCTCCTTCAGAGAGGTGGCATCGCGTCAGCGATGACGGAAGGAGTTTCAGTTCGTACCTTTAAAATACAGTCCGCGTGTAAAATCACCCTCAAAGGGTGCGTGGGTGCGGATCATGTCAAGGATCTGCGCTGCTTCCTCCCGGCTTTCCAGCGTGAAGTAGGCCACACCGTAGTCCACCGTCAGTGCGCCCGGCTTATCTCCCATATAAATAGGTACGGGATTGTAGATGGTGCGCACACCAAGGCCGCACCGCACCGGGAATTTCTTTGCCTTGCGGTCGGTCAGCACACCGGTCTTATCGCAATGGGCGCAGTCGTGGATGTTCTGCAGCGGGCAGGCGCGGGTGACCATCAGCGGCATGTGACCGTACACCAGCACACCGGTAGGCACCGGCCTGCCGTCGTGGGTGGGTTCAATGGTGCTGATGTCGCCGTCCTTCACCTCGGGCAGGATGAGCATGGAGCCAAGGCCGTTGTCTGCATAGAACTGTGCGGCCAGCTGATTGGTGATGTTCAGGCCAAAGCTGCCGCTCATGGGCAGGCCCCGGCACAGGCGCAGGTGGGCGATATTGCTCACCTCATAGCCCGCAAAACCGGCATCCTGCGTGGCCGCGATGCGGCGGGCAGTGTCCTCTTCCAGACGGCCGAACATGACCCGGGGCAGCTCCAAAAGGGTCTTTGCCCGCCATTCCCGGGGCACGCGGTCAGCCTGCGCAATGGGCAGGATGAGATACCCGATGCCGTCAAGCGCCCGCTCCGGCACCTGCTCCCAGTTCTCGAACCGGGCACGCAGGGTGCGGCGGGACGGCAGGGTGCGCAGCGGCAGAGCGGGCACATTCTCGTCTGTGGTGGGCCACGGGCGCAGCACTTCCCGCTTTTTCAGCAGGGCATCCAGCGCTTCCCGGCGCAGCTCGTTGACGGCGCTGCCGGGCACGAACCACGGCCCACCGTCCATTTCCACCGTGATATCCTCTGCCGATGCCGCAAAGGGCGTACCGCCGGTCTTGGCAAGGCTGCGGTGCAGGCTCTCGGTGGGGTCGGTGCGGGCGGGCTGCGGCTCAGCGTCGCCATAGGCGAAGGCCTTATTGCCGTCGGCGTCCATGACGGTGAGCTTCTCGCCGCCCTCTTCGATCTCCAGCTTCATCTTCACCGGCACACGGCTGCGCTCACGGCGGTAAAGCTCCCGCAGCATGGGCAGGGTCTTTTTGGTCTGCTCGGCGTCCGCTTCGCTGCGCACACCAAACATGGTACCGTCAATTTTCCCATCCAGATAGCCGGAGGTGAAGCCCGAACGACTGAAGGCATTTTTCAAAAGGTCACAGTCGTAGGCGCGGCCCTCCCGGCCTGCCAGACAGGCGCTGACCGCCGCCGCCACATACTCCGGCGTGCGCAGACGGCCCTCAATTTTTGCCGATGCCACGCCAAGCGCCTGCAGCTGGTCCAGCTTATCGATGACCGAGTTGTCCTTCAGGGACAGGTGGTGCAGACGGCCCGGCTTACCCTCCGGCAGAGCGTTTGCCTCAAAGGGCAGTCGGCAGGGGCCTGCACAGGAGCCGCGGTTGCCGCTGCGCCCGCCCAGAAAAGCCGACATATAGCACTGGCCGCTGACGCACATACACAGTGCGCCATGCACAAAGCACTCGGTCTCGATGCCGCAGTGCTTCGTGATGTGCTCCACCTCAGGCAGGCTCAGCTCCCGGGCCAGCACCACCCGGGTGAAGCCCAGCTCCTTGAGCTCCAGTGCACCCTGCAGGCTGTGCACGCTCATCTGTGTGGAGCCGTGGCGAGGCAGCTGCGGAGCGATCCTGCCGATCAGGGTTGCCACCGCCAGATCCTGACAGATGACCGCATCTGCCCCGCTGGCGGCAACGGCGCGAATGGCCGCTTCCAGCGCAGGCAGCTCCCCGCCGTAGACGGTAGTGTTCAGCGCCACATGCACGGCCACGCCCCGGGCATGGCAGAAGCGCACCGCGTCTTTCAGCGTGTCTGCGTCAAAATTGTTGGCACTGGTGCGGGCATTGAAGCCCGAAAAGCCCAGATACACTGCATCGGCCCCGCTGAACACAGCGGCACGCAGCATTTCTTCATTGCCCACCGGGGCAAGGATCTCGATCTTTGACATATTTCTCCTTTATCCTGTAAAAGGCGCTCAGCCCTTCTGTTCCCCGTCTTCGCTTCTGCCCGCCGTCTGCTGCGCGGCCTGCTGGGCGCGCTCTTCGCGCCGGGCTTCCTTGCTGCGCATCTTTTCCAGCTGTTCCCGCAGAGCGGCAGCCTCCCGGCGCAGCACCTCGTTTTCCGCCTTTGCCTTGTCTTCTGCCAGCTTTGCGCGGGCGGCGTCCGCAATGTAGTCCTGGATCTGGCTGCGCATATTCTCCGCGCTGCCGGTGCTCTTGCGGTACTCATCCAGATAGTCCATGGCGCAGAACACCGCCGCCTTCGTCACCGAAAGGTTTTCGTTTGCATCCAGCAGCTTTGTGATATCCTCGTCCAGCTTTTTTGCCAGCGACTGGATATATTTTTCCGGGTCCGTCGTAGCGATGGCATACGGCGTACCCGCAATGTTCACCCGTACCTTGTTGACCATATCTATTCCCCTTTATCCTTTTCCGTCCTTGTGCAGGCGGTTCTGTTCTTGGTAATTTCCGGAAAGCGGCGCCGTTTCCGGTACCGTTTCGGTGTTTTGTTCCCCTCCGGGAGAGTTACCCGGCACATTTCCCCCGGAATTTGTACCCGAAAATGTTTCGGAAAGCAGGTTTCTCTCCCTATTATAATATAAATAAGCATCAAGAAAAAGTGTATTTTTTGAAATTTTGGCATATTTATCAGAAAGTTCAATAAAAAAATGTCAGTTACGGAAAAAATCCCTTGATTCCTTGCATTTGTCATTCTGCCATATTATAATATCTTTGTTATGTTGGCGGCAGAGCAAGTGAGGGAAAGTGCCTGCAGGCGCCAGTTATTTCAATTATTTTAGCAAAGCTGAAAACTTATGCGGATAGGAGTACCTTTATGACATCGAAAGAATTCGGTAAACTTCTTCAGGACAAGCTCACCAGCGAGTACGGCGTGGAGCTGAGTGTTGCTTCCAACCAGCAGATCTACCGCTCTCTGGCGCTGATCTGCCGCCAGATGATGAGCGAAAACCACAAGAAGTTCCAGTCCAAGGCCATTGGCACCGGCACCAAGCAGGTGTACTACCTGTGCATGGAGTTCCTGATGGGCCGCAGCCTGAAGACCAGCCTGCTGAATCTGGGTCTGGACGAGGTGGCAAAGAAGGCCCTGTCCGATGCCGACATCAGCATTGACGGCATCTTTGAGGAAGAGCCGGATGCAGGTCTGGGCAACGGCGGTCTGGGCCGTCTGGCTGCCTGCTATCTGGACGGCATGGCCACCACCGGCATCTGCGGCACCGGCTACTCCATCCTGTACGAGTACGGCATCTTCAAGCAGAAGATCGTGGACGGCTGGCAGCAGGAGCGCGCTGACAACTGGCTGCCCGGCGGTCAGGTCTGGCTGAAGAGCCACCCGGATCAGGCAGTGGAAGTCCGTTTTGACGGCGAGATCCACGAGAACTGGGACAACGGCTTCCACTATATCCAGCACACCAACTACAACAGCGTCATGGCTGTCCCCTCTGATATGTATGTGCAGGGCTACGACGGCAAGGGCGTTGCCAAGCTGCGTCTGTGGCAGGCAAAGGCACCGGATTTTGATATGTCCAGCTTCTCTCTGGGCAACTACAACACTGCAATGAGCAAGAACGCCAATGCAGAGCTGATCTCCAAGGTGCTGTACCCCAACGACAACCACGTGGAGGGCAAGATCCTGCGCCTGCGCCAGCAGTACTTCCTGTCTGCCGCTTCCATCGGCGATATCGTCCAGAATCACCTGTCCAGCTATGCGACCCTCGAGAACCTGCCCGATAAGGTCGCCATCCAGCTGAACGACACTCACCCCACTCTGGCCATCCCCGAGATGATGCGCATTCTGCTGGACGAGTGCGGCTTTGACTGGGACAAGGCATTCAACATCTGCCAGAAGGTCTTCTCCTACACCAACCACACCGTCATGGCTGAGGCTCTGGAAAAGTGGAACGTGGACATCTTCAAGATGACCCTGCCCCGCATCTACCAGATCGTGGTGGAGATGGATCGCCGTGCCCGTGCTGAGCTGGAGAAGGTCTTCCCCGGCGACAAGGGCAAGATCGACTATATGGCACTGATCGGCGACAATCAGGTGCGCATGGCAAACATCTGCGCCTACACCGCCAACAGCATCAATGGCGTGTCCAAGCTGCACAGCGAGATCATCAAGGACAGCGTCTTCCACGATTACTACCTGTTCAAGCCGCAGGCCTTCAAGAACGTGACCAACGGCATCGCTTACCGCCGCTGGCTGCTGGCCTCTAACCCCGGCCTGTGCAAGCTGCTGGATGAGACCATCGGCGACGGCTACAAGCACGATGCTTCCGATCTGTCCAAGCTGAACAAGTTCGAGAACGACAAGACCGTTCTCAAGCGCCTGAACGAGATCAAGCTGGAGAACAAGACCAGCTTTGCCAACTATCTGGCAAAGAGCACCGGTCAGGTCATCGACCCGAACTCCATCTTTGACTGTCAGGTCAAGCGTATGCACGAGTACAAGCGCCAGCACCTGAATGCGCTGAACATCGCTGCCCAGTACCTGTACCTGAAGGAGAATCCCAACGCCGACTTCATCCCCAAGACCTATATCTTCGGTGCAAAGGCTGCTCCCGGTTACTACATGGCAAAGCAGATGATCCGCATGATCTGCAAGCTGGGCGACCTCATCAACAACGACCCCGCTGTGCGCGACAAGCTGCGCGTGGTCTATCTGGAAGAGTACTGCGTCTCTCTGAGCGAGCACCTGATGCCCGCTGCCGAGGTCTCTGAGCAGATCTCTCTGGCAGGCACCGAGGCTTCCGGTACCGGCAACATGAAGTTCATGCTGAACGGCGCTATCACTCTGGGTACTCTGGACGGCGCAAACGTGGAGATCGCAGATGCTGCCGGCAAGGAGAACGAGCTGATCTTTGGTATGCTGACCCCCGAGGTGAACAACCTCAAGCAGGTGGGCTACCATCCCAACGCTTTCATCATGGGCGACGATGTTGCCAACAACGCTCTGAACTTCCTGGAGCGCGGCTGGAACGGCGAGAACTTCCACGAAGTGACCGAGAACCTGCGCAGCAGCGACCCGTATATGGTCATGGCCGACTTCAAGGATTACCGCCGTGCACAGGCCGACCTGCAGAAGCTGTATGCCGACCGCGAGAAGTGGGCACACATGAGCCTGAAGAACATTGCCAACAGCGGCATCTTCAGCGCCGACCGCTCTGTGCTGGATTACGCACACGACATCTGGTACGCTTCCCCGGTGCCCATGGGCAAGTAATTTCCCTTAAAAAAAAAATTCATCTACCCCGGCGGCGTTTGGCCCGCCGGGGCTTTTTTGAGAAAGGACGACCCTGCTTTGTCTTGTCTGTTCAATAGCTACGACCCCTATTTCAAGCAGCCATTTGGTGCGCTGCGGGCCGGTCAGACCGTGCGCCTGACCCTTTGCATCCCGGAAGAGCTGGGCTATGTCGATCCTCATCTGGTGCTCCAGAAGGAGGGAAAATATGACGTACCGGTGCACTACCGCATGAAGTTCGACGGCCAGACCCCCCAGCAGAACCACTTTTCCGTGGAGCTGCCGCTAAATGACCCGGGCCTGTACTTCTACTACTTCGACCTCTACACCGACTTCCGCCGCATCTACCGCGGGCCGGACAACTGCGGCGTTGTCAGCTGGCAGGAAGGCGAAAAGTGGCAGATCACCGTCTACGATGCCGGTTTCCAGACCCCGGAGTGCATCAAGGGCAAGGTGTTCTATCAGATCTTCCCGGACCGGTTCTGCGAGGGCATTGAGAACAAGCCCATGCCTTTCCCGGACCGGCTGTATCAGGCCGACAAACACGCCGAACCCTTCTGGCAGCCCAACGAGACCGGCGGCCACCTGAACGAGGACTATTTCGGCGGCGACTTGGAAGGCATCCGCATCAAGCTGCCCTACCTGCGGGAGATGGGGGTGGACTACCTTTATCTCAACCCCATCTTTGAGGCGCACTCCAACCACCGCTACAACACTGCTGACTATCTCAACGTAGACCCGCTGCTGGGCACCAACGAGGAGTTCGAGGTGCTCTGCCGCGAGGCCGCCAAGTACGGCATTGGCATCGTGCTGGACGGCGTGTTCAGCCATACCGGCTCCGACAGCCGCTACTTCAACCGCGAAGGCCGCTATGGGGACGGCGGCGCTTACCGCGACCCCAGCTCTCCCTACCGCAGCTGGTACGATTTTGACCCCAAGTACAAGGGCGGCTACCGCAGCTGGTGGGGTTTCGAGACTCTGCCCGAAGTGAACGAAGAGACTCCCTCGTTTGTGGAGTTCATCACCGGCGAGGGCGGCGTCATCGACACATGGCTGCGGCGTGGTGCCGCAGGCTTCCGGCTGGATGTGGCCGACGAGCTGCCGGACGACTTTATTGAAAAGATCCGCGCCGCTGTCAAGCGGGTCAGCCCGGAAAAGTTCCTGCTGGGCGAGGTGTGGGAGGACGCCACCACCAAATACGGCTTTGGCCAGCGCCGCACCTACCTGCTGGGCAGGGGGCTGGACAGTGTGATGAACTACCCCTTCAAGAATGCCGTGCTGGATTTTGTAAAGGGCAAGCCCGCCCAGCAGGCCATGGGGGAGATCCTGTCCATCTGCGAGCACTACCCCGCCCCTGCCATGGACACTGCGCTGAACTTTCTCTCCACCCACGACACCGAACGCGCTCTCACCGTCATTGCAGACGAGCCCGCCAACGGCCGGGGCCGCGAGTGGCAGAGCGGCCGCTGTGTGACCGGCGAAGCCTACGAGGAAGGGATGCTGCGCCTGCGCATGGCCTATGCCATCATCTACACGCTGCCCGGCGTGCCCTGCCTGTACTACGGCGACGAGATCGGGATGCAGGGCTACCGCGACCCCTTCAACCGTGCCTTCTTCTGCTGGGACAGCCACGAAAAGCGCCTGAAGCCGGTGCTGGCACAGCTGGCGCAGCTGCGTCACAGCTGCGAAGCCTTCCGCACCGGTGAGCTGCGGGTGCTGCGGGCGCAGGACGGCATCCTGCACTACCAGCGCGTAGGCGAAGCGGAAACCGCCGAGATCATCGTGAACCGCTCGGAGCACATCATCGTGGAGCCGCTGGCTTCCGGCAAGCACACGGAGGTGAACCCCATGGGCTTTACCATCGTGGTGGAGGAGAACGGCCACAACCCGGACCACAGCTATTACGATATCCAGTAAAAACGATTTGAATGCCCGCCGCGTTCGCTCTGGGCACATTCAGAGGAAATTTTATCTTTTATTATCGCAACAACGGGCAGCCTGCGGGCCGCCCGTTGTTGCATTTTCACGCAAAGGGCCGTATCCGCAAACTACATCTTGCACTGCTTTTCATTTATTTTGTTCTTTATTTCGTTTTCTGCGCAACGTTCCAGCAAAAAACGCTTGACCTTCCACCCGGGGGATACTCTATAATAGGGGCATAAGGAGGGAGAACCATGAATCCTGTTCCATTTCTCTGGCTGGCTGCCGTGGTGGGCTTTTTGCTGTTGGAGGCTTCCACCTTCAGCATGACCTCCGTCTGGTTCGCCGTCGGCGCAGCTGTCGCTCTGCTCACCTGCCTGTTCACCGGTTCCTTCCGCGTTCAGGCACTGGTGTTCATTGTGGTAAGCGCCCTGTGCCTGCTGATGTTCCGCCCGCTGGCCGCAAAGCTGCGCCAGAAAAACGTTCCCACCAATGGCGACCGCAACCTTGGCCGGGAGGCCACCGTGCTGACCACCGTCACCGCCGACCTGCCGGGCCGTGTGCGGCTGGACGGTGTGGACTGGAATGCCCGCTGCGCCACTCCCGGCGACACCCTCACCCCCGGGCAGCGCTGCCGTGTGACCGAACTGCACAGCACCCTGCTCATCGTGGAGCCCGTATTGACCGAAAGCCGCAGGGCGTGATCTGCGTTCTGCGCTGAAACGTTGCACACATCTGAAAAAGGAGAACCACTATGGTCATGTTTTTTCTGATCCTCGCGCTGGTCTTTGTCGTCCTGCTGGTGATCATCACCAACATCGTCATCGTGCCCCAGTCCAAGGTGTATGTCGTTGAGCGGCTGGGCAGCTACTCCGACACATGGTCGGCAGGCCTGCACATCAAGATTCCCTTCATCGAGCGCATCGCCAAAAAGGTGAGCCTGAAAGAGCAGGTGGCAGACTTTCCCCCTCAGCCGGTCATCACCCGCGATAACGTTACCATGCAGATCGATACCGTGGTGTTCTTTCAGGTAATGGACGCCAAGCTCTACACCTACGGTGTCAACCAGCCCATTGCGGCAATCGAAAGCCTGTCTGCCACCACCCTGCGCAACATCATCGGCGAAATGGAGCTGGACCACACCCTGACCAGCCGTGACGTCATCAACGGCAAGATCACCGCCATCCTGGACGAAGCCACCGACAAGTGGGGCATCAAGGTGAACCGCGTGGAGGTGAAGAACATCATCCCGCCGCGTGAAATTCAGGAAGCCATGGAGAAGCAGATGAAGGCTGAGCGCGAGAAGCGCGCCGTGATCCTGAAGGCCGACGGTGAAAAGCAGGCTGCCATTACTGCCGCCGAGGGCGAAAAGGAAGCCGCCATTCTGCGTGCAGATGCTGTGAAGCAGCAGCGCATTCTGGAAGCCGAGGGCGAAGCACAGGCCATTCTGGCCGTTCAGAAAGCCAACGCCGATGCCATCCGCCTGCTGAACGAGGCCATGCCCAGCGACAAGGTGCTGGCCATCCGCAGTCTGGAAGCTCTGGCCAAGGTCGCCAACGGCAAGGCAACCAAGATCATCATTCCCTCGGAATTGCAGAATCTGGGCGGCGTTGTGCCCAGCATCAAGGAACTGATGACCGACCCCAAGGACGCAGAGTAAAGAATTTTATAAAGGACAGCTTCCTCGCCCTCTCAGTCTCACTTCGTTCGACAGCTCCCCCAAAGTGGGAGCCCTTGGCAGAATGATAAAGTCTCCGGTTTTGCCAAAGCCTCTCCCTTTGGGAGAGGTGTCACGGAACGTGACGGAGAGGGCGAGGCCGCTTGTGGAGGAGCACCACTATGATCTACGATACTCTGAACAACCTGCCCAATTATCTGGGCGTCAGCGACAATCTGGACACCGTCATTGAGTACATCATGGCCCGGGATATCACCACCCTGCCCGCCGGGCGCACCCGCATCGACGGAGACAAGGCTGTGGTCACCGTGAGCACCGTCACGCCCCAGACCTCCGACAAGGCTCTGTTCCAGCGCCACGACAACCACATCACGCTGGAGACCGATCTGGACGGCAGCGAGCTGTTTGAGGTGAGCCTTGCAGAGCTGACCCCCACCAAGCCCACCGATGAAGCCGCCGACACCACCGTGGGCACCGCCGGTACCAGCATTGCCGGAATGCTGTGCGAGGGGCGGTTCGCCCTGTATCTGGCCGGAGAACCCTATAAATCCGGCCTGAAGGCGCAGGGCTGCGGTAAACTGAAGAAAGCCGTGTTCAGCATCGAGCTGGACCCGGACGAGGAAGAGACGGAGGAATAACCGAAAGGAGACTTTCTGCATGGGATTTTTGGCTGTACTGGCTGCAAGCCTGTTCGCCGTGTTCCTCTTTACCGTGTTCGGCGGCTATTCGCTGCTGCTCTGGTGTCAGCAGTCCCTGTGGATGGTGGTTCCGCCTGCGGTGGTGCTGGCTGTTCTGGTGTGGACGTTCCTGAAAATGGATGACAAGATCACCGCCTTGCAAAAGCGGGTGGACGAGCTGGAAGCCGCACAGAAAAACGCCGAAAAGTCCGAGAAATAAATACAGCGACGCCCCTGCAGAAAAAGCTTTTCCTGCAGGGGCGTCGCACTTTTTACACCTTACTTTTTATCCTGTGGGTCATCCAGCCCTTTGAACATTACCATGCCCAGACTGACAAAGCTGGCACCCAGCACAAAACCGACTGTTCCCAGCGTCACGCTGAACAAAACGCCCATAGCAACACCGAACAGGATGCCTGCGATTTGACTTTTCTTCATCTTACTGCTCTGCCTTTCCGTACCATGCCACGGATAGCCGCCATGAGAGAGCATACAGCGCCAGAGCCGCCACCGCAATCCCCAGCAGCCCCAGCGACGAGATGCTCTGCGGAAGAAGGTTTCTCACAAGACCGTCCTCGTTTGCGGCCACGGAAAAGCCCATCAGGGCCGAGAGTGCACCAACTATAAAATAGAACCCGACCTTTGCCTTTTCGTAGCCGAAGCGGTAGCTCAGCGGCAGCAGGATGGTGCTGCTGAGCAGGGTGGTCATGCCCACCTGCACCAGCGTAGAGATCACGAGCGCGCTATCCACGGCTACCCAGTGCAGCTGTGCCACGCCAAGCGCCGCGGCAGCAAAAGCCTCTGCCAGCACCAGCCCGCACAGACCAACGATGTATTTACACCCCACCAGCTGCTCTTTTGTAGCCGGAAGCGCGGCACTGTATTCGTTGAATTTGCTGGTCTGGTCGTATGCCAGCAGCGTCATGGGCATCATACCCAGCAAAAAGCCCGCATAGACAATGAAGAAATTGGCCCCGTTCATCATCGAGATCACGCCCACACCCATCATGACTACAGCTGCCACAACGACCATTTTTGCATAATACCATGCCTGATATGCGTCCTTTAATAGCAGACCTTTCATTGTCCATTCTCCCCTTTCACCATCAGCACAAACAACTCCTCAATGCTTACCGGGGTAAGCTCTGCCCCGGCGGGCATTGCATCCCGGCGCACAAGCGCCTCTATCCCGTAGGGGGTGACCCGCTTGCCGTACACCCGCGTATCCAGTGCCGCCAGCTGCACCGCCGTACCGTGCCACAGGGCGTATTCCTCCCGCAAAGCGTCCTTTTCCTCACAGAGCAGTAGCCTGCCCTTGTGCAGGAAGGCGATGATATCGCACAGCTTTTCCAAGTCGCTGACGATGTGGGAGGAGATGAGGATAGAGTGGTTTTCGTCCCGGGTAAAGTCCAGCAGCAGGTCGGTCACCTCGTCCCGCACCACCGGATCCAGCCCGTTGGTGGCTTCGTCCAATAGCAGCAGCTTCGGGTGGTGCGCCAGTGCCACAGCGATGCACAGCTTCATCTTCATGCCGGTAGAGTAGTCCTTGTATTGCTTTTTGTCCGGCAGGCCGAACTTCCGGCACCGCTCCGCGTAGGCGGCAGCGTCCCAGTTGCGGTAGATGCCTGCCATCACCTTGCCTGCCTGCACTGCGTTCAGGCACAGGGGGATGCCCTCGCTGCCCAGCACCACACCGATCTCCTCTCTGGTGCGGACGGAAGCGGTGCGGCTGTCCCTGCCCAAAATGGTCACGGTACCGCCGTCCCGCTGCACCATATCTAAGATTAACCGGATCGTGGTGCTTTTGCCTGCGCCGTTCTCGCCGATCAGGCCGCAGATGGTGCCGCCGGGCAAGGTCAGATCCAGCGGTCCGAGGGTAAAATCCTTATAGTGCTTTGTAAGTCCCCGCAGTTCCAGTGCGTTCATGTTCAGCCCTCCCACAGCAGTTCCAGCATCTCCCGCAGCTCTTCCCTGCTCAGCCCGCAGGATGCGGACAGCTTCACAGCTTCGGTAAGGTGCGCTTCAATTTTTTTCAGGTTCTCTTCCCGCAGCAACTCGGTGTTTTTAGGGGCTACAAAAAAGCCCTTTGCCGGTACTGCGTAAAGGAAGCCCTCTTTTTCCAGTTCATCGTAGGCGCGCTTGGTGGTAATGACGCTGATGCGCAGATCCCGTGCCAGCCCCCGGATGGAGGGCATGGCCTCGTCCGGCTGCAAAGCCCCGCTGATGATCTGCTGCTTGATCTGGTTGTAGATCTGGTCATAGATGGGCGCGCCGCTTTTGTTGTTGATAAACAGTTCCATCGGCTGCTCCTTTGGCTCTTGTGTTTTATCTGTATATGCACAGTATATATAGTAGATACAGATTTGTCAAGAGAATGCGCAAAAAAATACACCCGCCGTCCAAAACGGACAGCAGGTGCATTTTTTAGGTTTTACAGTGCCTTGATGGCGGTCTTGATGCGCTCGGCGGCCATCTTGGTCTTTTCGGCGTCACCGAAAGCGGTCAGGCGGAAGTAGCCCTCGCCGCACTCGCCGAAGCCCACGCCCGGGGTACCCACCACGCCGCAGTTTTCCAGCAGCCAGTCGAAGAACTCCCAGCTCTTCATGTTACCGGGGCAGCGCAGCCAGATGTAGGGGCTGTTCTTGCCGCCGCAGTACCACACGCCGCACTCGTCCAGAGCGTCCGCGATGACCTTGGCATTCTTGCGGTAGTAGTCCAGAT
>CEAE01027501.1_pt1 | contig 40077 bp, 34 predicted proteins | sample 554951 | NCBI WGS metagenome assembly CEAE01 (sample SAMEA3182076, study PRJEB8094) | gut metagenome | biome: human; feature: gut; material: Stool; isolation source: human stools | place: Canada | collected 2012-03-28
GTCGATACCGTACTTTTTCGCCGTACTCTCAAAGGCTTTGATATTGCCCTCGGTAATCTCAATGTTGGAAACGCCCGCGTTCTGCTTCATAAGCTGCTTTAAGCTCTGCTTGCCCTGTGGCGGTTTTGCAAGCTGCTTTTTGCCCTTTGACAGTATGGCTTTCATTGCCTTTTGGAGCGTCTGCGCGGTCAGCTTCCCGGTCTTGATGTAAAGGGCTATGGTCTTTTCGTTTACTTCGTCCTGCAATTTGTCGCGTCCTCCTTTCGCGTTTCTTTATGGGGCGGCGGTCAGATACGCACCCGCAGCCCGTTCAAGTCCTCGGCTCTGATACCCACAAGATACCAGTTGTCGCCGTACTCAATCCGGGTCGGCTTCCACTTGCCCCGCACGAATACGTCAAAGCACTCGCCGCAATGCAAGCCCCCGTAGTAGCTGTTTAAGTCAAAGCGGATGTCGTAACGGTCGGTGCGCTCGTCAAATACCAATGCTCCTGTCATTTTCTGTGCCATAATAAAATCCTCCTTTTGTGGTTGTGGGTGGTTACAGGCTTTCGCCCTCATTGCATGAATAATAGTCCGGGTCGCCGTACTGCGGCTTTTTCGGTGACAGTGCGCCGCTTGCCATGTCATGGGCGACAAGGGAAGTGTAGTAGTTGCCGATTGTGGACGGGGCGTTGAAAAGGGCGGCTTTCAGATATTGCTTGATGTTGCGGATTTTGGTTGTGTTCTCCCGCATACAGTCAAGCACAAAGCGGATATGCTCGCCGTCTAGTTTCATAAACTTTGACTTCACAAGCTCTGCCGGGTAGTCGTCCCCCGCAATCCGTACCCGCTTTCTGGCGGTGCATACGGTTTCAAGCATGAGGTCTACAATCTCGTCCAGCCTGTCACTGTCAAACTTCATGTCCTGTTTGAGAATGTGGTAGTCGATATTGTCCTTGATGATTTCCCGGTATATATCAACTGCGCTCTGTGCTGCCGCTTCCGTTCCTTTCCGTTCCGGCGGCGCAGCCGCTTCTCTGCAAGGAGAGGGGTTAGGGGAAAGGATAGGAATGGAATGGGTACTTGATAAATCTGTATTTGATTTTTCTTTTTTTGGTAAGTCAGTTCTTTGTATATCTTTATTTAATTGCGTTGGATTTTCCAACGTAGGTTTTTCCAATGTTGGTTTTTCCTGCATTGGATTATCCAATGTTGGATTTTCCAATGTAGGTAAATCCGGCGTAGGCGGCTGCGGCTGCTCGAATATCACATAGTCCGCGCCCCGCAAGCGTCCTTTCTCGTCGCGCTCCCTTGAACGGACGATATACCCGGCGCGTTCAAGTTCCTTAATGGCTTCGCGGATAGCGTCTATCTTCTCCCGGTTGATAAGGGATAAGCCTTTCAAGGTGTAGTCCCAATCTTCGGGGAGTGACAGCATTTGCGACAACAGCCCCTTTGCCTTTAGGGAAAGCTCCTTGTTGCGTAGGTGGTGGTTGCTCATTACGGTATAGCCCTTGTTTCGTTCCACTCTGAAAACTGCCATAGTTCATAGCTCCTTTGCTTTGGATTTGTTACGCAGTAGAAGCGCGGTTTCGGGGGATAAGGTATAAATCCCTTTCCGCGCCAGATACGCGCCCGGAAAACCGCTTGTAGCAAGGCTTTTTCTGCCCCTACTGCGTAACAAAGGGCATGAAAAAAGCGGCGTTCCTGTTCTCCCATGTAGAGAGTAAGAAACGCCGCTTCTGCGTCGTATTCAGTTTTTAGTACAATACCCTGCTTGTCCGTCGCTCGAAAAACCTTGATTTTCCAGTGTTTTCAAAAGTATCGTTATCTAACGTCAGCTTTTGATCGTCCGGACTTCCAGAGAATGATGGAAGCTGTTAAGGCCGGTAAAATCAACTGTGTTATCGTGAAAGACCTTTCTCGGTTTGGTCGTGACTACATTGACGCAGGAAAATACATTGAGAAGATTTTTCCTCAGCTCGGTGTACGCTTTATCGCAGTCAACGACAACTACGACAGCTTAAATCATTCCACCGGGGACAGCCTTGTTCTGCCCGTAAAAAATTTCCTGAATGACTCATACAGCAGAGACATCTCCATCAAGGTGCGGAGTAGTTTTGAAAGCCGTCGCCAAGACGGCGAGTTCATTGCCAATTATACAGCTTACGGTTATCTGCGCGACCCGGAAAATAAAAATAAGCTGGTTATAGACGAGGTGGCCGGTGAATATGTGCGCGAGATCTTTCAGTGGAAGATTGAGGGCATGAGCCCTGTCACCATTGCTGAGAAGCTGAACGGCCGCGGGGTCCTGCCACCGTCAGAGTATAAACGCTCCATTGGGATCAAATACAAAACCGCCTTTCAGACCAGTAGCCGGAGCAAATGGAGTCCGAAAGCGGTGATCCGTATTCTGACCAACGAGCTCTACACGGGTGTTCTGATCCAAGGCCGCCGCACAACTCCAAACTATAAAGTAAAAAAAGTTATCATCAAGGACAAGAGTGAGTGGAGCCGTATCGAGAACGCTCATGAGGCGATTATCCCAGCCCGGGAGTTCCAATTAGTGCAGCGGCTGATGCAGGAGGATGGCCGTCGGGCACCAGGCTCCGATACGGTATATCCTCTGTCCGGGCGTGTCTTCTGCGGGACTTGCGGCGCACTGGCAAAGCGGAAATCCGTCTCTTATAACGGGAAAAAATATGCCTACTACGCCTGTCCCACAGCGAAAAAAACGGGAGGATGTGAGGGGCGGAACATTTCGGAGCGAGAGCTGGAAACGTCTGTCCTTACTACACTTCAATCTGAGATCAAACTGATTTTGGATGTAGACCGGGCTCTGGGGCAGGTTGGAGCATTGGCCTGGGAGCGTCGGGAGATTATGCGTCTGGAAGCGGCTATTTCTGCACAGGAAGCTGAAATTGCCAAATATAGAACGCTGAAAACCAGCGTTTACGAGGATCTTCGAGACGGGCTGATCACCCAAGATGAGTTTCTACACATGAAGCAGGACTTTTCTGAAAGGATTTCTTTCATCGAAGATGATATTTCGGGTTTGAAAACAGAGCTGGATGCCGTCCGAGCTGGTCTTGTCAACCAGACGGGGTGGCTGGCTCAATTCCGTCAATATCGAAATCTTGCCAAGCTCACTCGCACGGTGGTCGTCAATCTGATTGACAAAATCCACATTTATCCCGATAAAAAGATTACCGTCACCTTGCTTTGCAAGGACCAACTGACCGATGTGATTGCGTTCCTGCGGGAACAGGTGCAGACACAGCACGCCGCTGAAAAGGAGGCGGGTTGAGCATGGCCAGGAAGAAAAGAGTCCACGCATCCCCCATGCGCCCGGAGATCCAAGGGGCTTTATGGGTCGCCGGGCTTTATGGCCGCCTATCCGTGCTGGACAACGGCAAAGTGGATGGGGAGCCGATTGAAAGCCAGATCGCCATCATAGAGCAGTATGTCGCCGGTCATCCGGAATTGAAGATCGTAGAGCGGTATATCGACAACGGTTATACTGGGACAAATTTTGATCGTCCGAACTGGGAGCGAATGATGGCGGATGTTAAGTCCGGGCGGATTAACTGCATTATCGTCAAGGACCTTTCCCGCTTGGGCCGCAACTATATTGAGACGGGCCGTTTTTTGGAACGGATTTGTCCAAAGCTGGGTATCCGCTTCATCTCGGTGAACGATAACTATGATACGGCGGAGATCAAATCACAGGACGAATTTGCCGCGTCTCTGAAAAATATCGTAAATGACTACTATGCAAAAGATATTTCCCTGAAATCTGGCAGCGCCTTAAAAGCCAAACGGCAAAGAGGAGAATATATCGGTAGCTATGCCCCTCACGGCTATCTGAAAGACCCCTCAAACAAAAACCACCTGATTATCAACCCTGAAACCGCGCCGGTCATCCAGCAGATTTATCAATGGCGCGCCGAAGGGCTCGGATACGGGACAATCACACGAATGCTCAATGAGCGTGGTATTCCATCGCCGGGCCGCTATCGGTTTGAACACGGGATTGTTACCAATAACAACAAAAAAGGCAGCTCTCTTCTGTGGAATCGCCATGCACTCACCGATATTCTCCGCAACATTGTCTATATCGGACACTTGGCTCAAGGAAAATGTACGGCAAGTCTGGCCCGCGGCATACCCGTCCATCGCACACCGGAGTCTGAATGGGATATTGCCTACCATACGCATGATCCGATTATTACCGAGGAGCTTTTCAATCAGGTACAAGAAATCAACCGTTCGCGGGCAGATGCCTATAATGCCAATTATGGAGCCTGCAGCCACCTCCCCAAGGGTGATAACCCCTATCGGGAAAGACTGGTCTGTGCGGACTGCGGGACACAAATGAAGCTATATCGCAATCTAAGCAAAAACCATAAAAAGGCCTACTTCACTTATATCTGCCCCACCTACGAGGAACATCAGGAACTGCGATGCACCAAAAAGACGATACGCAGTAACGCTTTAGATGCCATGGTGTTAAAGACACTGAAAATACAGATGGAGCTCTTTTGCGATGCGCAACAAGTGCTGGAGCGGCTATCAAAGAAACAACCGAAGTTCCCTGCCCATACCGAAGAAAATGAATTGCAGCAGCTCGAACAGCAAGTTAAGCGGAAACAAGGGTATGCGACATCGCTTTATGCCGATTATCGGACGGGGCTTCTGACGCGGGAGGAATACACATTTGCCCGTGGCAAATACCAGGAAGAAGTAGCTGCCTTACAGGGGCGGATCAGCCAGCTCCAAGAGCGGCTTACCCTTACAAGCCAAGTGTCGGATTGTGCTAAAAGCTGGATGGCTCTGATTGAACAATACAAAAGTGCTGAAATCGTGTCCAGAGAATTGGTCACAGCATTTATCAGTGAGATCCGGCTGTCCGCTGACGGCTCCATCAAAGTCTCGTTCTTGTTCCAGGATGAATTATCTCGCATCCGGGCGCACTGCAAGGCTGTGGAAAGCGAGGTGGCATAGCATGACGGATACGCCTGCCGCTTACCTGCGGACTTCCCTGGAGGACTTTAACCGTGCTCATGGCCTTGCCGACCAAAGCCAGTCTATTAGCAACCAGCGGAAGGTAATTTTAGAATATGTTCAGCATAATCCAGAGTTTTCTGAAGTTCAAATCAGAGAGTTCATCGACGATGGGCTGACAGGTACCAACACGGACCGGCCGCAGTTTCAGGCGATGATCGAAGCTGCACGGCGCGGTGAGGTCAAGTGTATCATCGTCAAAGACCTTTCTCGATTTGGCAGAAACTATCTGGATGTGGGCGACTATCTGGAGCACATCTTCCCCTTTTTGGGGGTCAGGGTCATCGCGGTCAACGATGGCTATGACAGCAAACAGTATGAGGGCAAAACCGGCGGGATGGATATTGCCTTTCGCAATTTCATGTACGAAAATTACAGCCGAGATCTTTCCATCAAGGTCCGTTCCGCAATGCACTCCCGCATGAAAAAGGGGCGGTTTGTCAATCATGTTCCCTACGGTTATCAAAAAGCCCCGGGTGACAAGCATTTAATGGTGCCTGATCCAAACACAGCCCCCATTGTCCGCGAGATTTTCCAATCAATCATCAGGGGCAAAAGCACCTCTCAAATCGCAAAGGAATTGAACACCCGCGGTGTGCTTACGCCACTGGCCTATAAACAGCACCGTTTGAAGCCAGCGTGCCAAAATCGGGAGTTGATGTGGTCGCATATCACTGTGCTGAACATCTTAAAAAACGATAAATATACCGGGGTGATGACCAATCACACACGAGAGAGCCGGTATATGCGCGACAAAAACCAGCGCCGGGTCCCCCGCGAAGAATGGATCATCACCGAAAATACGCACGAAGCCCTTGTAACGAAAGAAGAATTTGACGCCGCCCACGCCATGATAAGGGAGGTAAAAAGACCCGAGCGAAAATCTCCCCCCGCCTGTGATACAGTGTTCTATTGCGGGCATTGTGGCAGGAAATTGAGGAAGTCTCATGGCCTTGATACCTATTTCGCGTGTGACACCCAGTTATACCAGGAAAACGCCACCTGCTCAAATATCCGATGGAGCAAAACAGATTTAGAGGCCGTCATGCTGCCGGTCTATAAGGCCCAGTTGTATTTGCTCGGAGAGCGGGCAAAAGAGCTGGCGCTTCAAGGCGACGGCCACCCAAATGAAAACTGGCCAGAGATGGTAGGAAAAATTGATCGTGAGATTGCCGCTTGCCAAGCGCAAAAAGTCCAATACTACGAAGCATACCGCAACGGCGACTTAGATCGGGGGGCTTTTGTAGAACAAAAGGCCGCCCTGGCCATAAGAATTGAACACCTCCAAGGCGAGCGCACGGAAATTGAACTGAAGCGCCAGGCACAACGGACACAGATTGAGGCGCGAGAGTCTGCCAAGCGGGAGCTGTCCCAATACCTTTATGCCACACATCTGGATGGGGCGCTCCTGACGGAGAGTATGTACCAAGCGATTGACCGCGTAAAAGTTTTTAGCAATGAGCGTATTGAAATCCGATGGAAGTTTGAAGACCTGTTTGCGGGACAAGGTTACCGAGAAAGGAAAGCTGTATGAGGGTCGCATTATATATACGAATTGCAAACGACAACACCGGGGATGCGATTTCGTATCAAGAGCAGGAATTGAGGCGCTGGTCAAACGAGCACGGGCATGAGGTTGTAGAGGTTTTCAAGGATAATGCCCCAGGAGTTCTTGCGGAATGTTTTGAACTTCAAAGGCTGCTCGCCCAGCTGGATGCTCACACCTTTGATGGCGTTGTCGTTCGTGGATTGAATAGGCTGGCGAGGAGCTATTACGATTTCCCACAGCTTGCTGATAAGTTTCAGAAAGCCGGAGTTAAAATCATCGTCCCCTATGATACCGACGATGCCTTTGCGGAGTGTGAGACGGGTTTCCATATTTTGAATGCGCTAAAGGCAACCTGGGAACGCGCATGAAGGTAGCGCAAAAATCAAGCAGGAAGCAGCGGTGCAGCGCACCAAAAATTTTATGTTTTACTTGACACATTAGGATGACTTGGGGCGGGTTGTCATTCCAAAGGAGATTCGGCGGGTCATGAGGATCCGCGAGGGCGACCCGTTGGAGATAACATTGGCATGGTGGGAGCGGTTCTGCGCAGCGATGGATGATTTGGCCAAACGGAATGGGTGGAAGTAGTACATAGTGATGAAATGGTAGGTCTTAGCCGTGGGAATGCGGGAGGGATAAAATAGCGCAAAAACGCCGCCCGATGGTCAAAGGACCATCGGGCGGTACCACATTATTGAAGTGCTTTGTTAATCTTTTCAGCCAGTTTTTCAGCACATACAATTTCGTTTTTTTGAAGATCACTCAAAGTGTGTTCTCGTGCCCAGCGGACAAATGCTTTTGACAGTTTATATTTTGAAAAATCTCTTTTTACTTCGCTTACAAGTATATCCACAATAGGTCTCTTTTCCTGAGCTTTGGCCATTTCGATTACATCCCATCCGCATTGATCTTTTGCAATATCAAGCAAAGTATCGCGAAGGATATCCTCTATTTCTGGTGTAGCTACCGGACCCTCGTACACATCCTTAGTCCTCAAAATCCGCTTGTTTCCTAACTCATTTACTAAGATGTCTTGCTTAGCCGCTAATTCACCTTCAGCATCTGAATCTAACAGTGCGGCAATTTTCAGATGCTGTGCTTTTAATATAGTAGCAAAGTACACCACTTTGCTAGCGCAATTCGCCGGAATCATCGCAATTTGCTCGTTGATTCCTGTTTTTCCGCCTTCTGTTAGCAAACTCGACAGGCTTTCGAGATACCACATATCAGTTAAGCCTTCCAGCACTAGATTTTTTCTGTGGAAGAACATACTCTGAGCAAGATCGTATCCCAACGCTTCTTGAAGCGGAAGAATTGCTCCATCATCTGTTGCAGTTAACGATAAATGAACTTTCGTTCCAACAGTCCGATCTACCATTTCCACTACGCGGACCTTGTCCAGTTCATCTGTGCCAACAAGAAACGGAGAATGTGTAGTGTAGATTGTTTGATTCTTCGCACTAAGTTTAGAGAGAGTTTCACGAAATTCGGCTTGCTTTAGTGCATGAAGGCTTTGTCCGGGCTCGTCTAAAAGAAGGATGGCGTTTTTATGCTTATCCGATGCTTCCGCGAAGAAAACTACATAGAACGATACCATCCATTGGAAGCCCTCAGATCGTTGATCAAGTTCAACTTCTACACCCAATTCATCTTCAACAACAACCTTTAAGTATTGCCCGTCAACTTTGATGCGGAGTTTATTAGCATCTCTGCTGTCCTGCATAGGATTCCACACCTCACAGATTGCTTGTGTTAATCGGATGGTAGCTGCATTCAATCTGTAGTCGCGCGTGTCGAGTTGAGCTTTGTATCTCTCGTATTGGGTAGGATCATTCAAATTAAATGCTGAAGTATCCCCAGCGTCCGCCAGCTCTTTCGGAGTAAATCCCAAGAATTTGAGCAAGCAAATATTCCCATAATCATATTGAGAATCATCGAGAGAATTACTTGCAATACGATCCGCAAGCTTTCTTAAATGAAGCACAGGCTTTATTCTAAAGTAATTGCTAAAAAGAATAAATTTGGGCAATAGTTCTTTACAAGAAGCTAGAACCTTAGCATGCACTTCTGGACGCTCTATCTGAGACTAAATTTTTTCGTATCGAGCGTTTTCCTTGGAATTGTTGTCATCAAGGTATTTAATGTTTCGCTTTAACCATGAATGCAACTGTTTCGCCTGATCTACAGTAATTATAGAGCTTCTGTCTATACCTGAAATCGCAGTTTCATATTCTGTCTGAATAGCATCAATTAAATCTTGCGTTACATTTTCCTTGAATGCTATATCTTGGAAATGTGCAATCATCTTCAAAAAATCTTTTTCAACTTCTGAAAATGTCAGTTGGGCAGGCACGTTGCTGATGTCATGCCATGTTGAGTTATCTAAATGGCGACCAAAAATATAGATGGCATCTCTATAGGCATTAGGAACTTTTTCTTTGTCATTATCTTCGAGAAAGAAGTGCCCTTCAACGACTGTATGTGTTGATGGGTTAACGCCTCCTTTTTCGATATCCTCATCGTACTTCGCACGGGGATAATCTCTAAGCGGATCGAACAATTCAATGCCATCAGGCGGATTGAGCTTTTGCAAAGCCTGTAAAATAGCTGTTTTGCCAGCTTCATTAGGCCCAACCAAAATGGTTTTTCCGCTTTCAACATCAAACCATCCCGAATCGATAACACTTCGATACCCCTGAACCCGAGCTTTGATAAGCCTCATCAATATAACTCCTTTCAACACTCTATTTGGATTTACCTAGCAACTAATTATAAATAGATTATCACAACTCCCTCATAATCTCAACAAACCGATCCAGCGTATATGCTCCGTCGATGCCGAAATCGCGGTTTTTGAACACCATAAAATACCGGTACTCCGGCCCACACTGCGCCTGCCATTTACGGCCAAGCTTCAGCTTGCGGGCGCTGTTGCTGTTATCCCGGTCATCACCTTTATACTCAATCAGCACCAGCTTTCCGGACTTGGTCATTACCATGAAGTCAGGATAATGGTTGATAAAGCCATTCAGCCGGAAGCCCTTCTTCTCAATGATTCGGTGCCACCATTTGACATTGTCGAGGGCTACTACGGCGTCGATCAGCTCGTGCTCTTCCGGATTCATATCATCTTTCTCAGCCTCGTACAGAGACTTTGGAATAGCATCCGTTGTGACGGCAGGCGTAATCACAGACGGCAGTGCATAGCTTTCACGGCACACAATCTTGCCTGCATCCAGCCAGCGAATGAACTGCTCTTCCCGATATGCGTCTTCCAGCCCTTCAATCTTCTTAGAAATCTTGGCTGCGTATGTCGGGATGGCCGTCTCCATAGCTGCCAACTCATCCTGTGTCATGCCGCCAACGATTCTACGCACATAGTCGTTGATCTCCGATGCTGCATATCGATTGTTCCGATTGATCTGAGCGCATAGCATCGTGGTGCAGCTTTGAATTTTCTGTTCTGGCGGAAGCTGTGCCATGCGATTTCGGATGTATTCACTCAGCTCACTGTCCGCACGCTTGTACTTAGGCACTGCCTCGCCGTGATCCTCCACATCAACGCGGTACATTTCACCGGTGGCCAGCTCAAAGCTAACCTGTGCATCCTGCCCGGTCAGAGAAAATCCCTCGGAAAGATTCTCCTTCTCCAGCAGTTCAAATTCATCGCCAAATAAATCCGGAACGGAACGAAGGAAAAACTGCGGAATCCGCAATGCGGATACCTCTTCAGCAAGATAGGGCTGTACCCTATTTTGTATCAGCATATCTCCCAGCTCACCTCCCATAAATCCGTCATCCGCTTCGTTGGCCGCCGCCGTGTAGCTTTCCGCCTGCACCGTTGCTTCCCGAACCATTGCAGAAATCGCCGTGTTTCCCTGCGCCGTGCTTTCCAGCGCCGTTTTCACTTCCTGTACATTTACATCGTCAAAGGCATCGGCCTCAGTGGCTTGCGGCGCAAATGGAATTCTCGTCTGCTCTGCTTCCGGTTGAGTCACAGCCTGCGGTTCTTCCATCGCTTCACTGATACGATAATCCTTACGGCTGAAGCCTGCTTTATTCAAACCGACCACGATTTTCTCCAATGTAGTGTGGAAGTCCACGGAGTTTGTTAGCACATAGGAGGTGTTCAGAAGCGGCGAGCTGTGCTGCATCGCGTAGGGCTGACGCAGAATGCGTCCCAAAATCTGCTCCACATCCACAGTGGAGGTGCGGTTGGCCAGTGACGCCAATATGTAGGCAAAGGGGCAGTCCCAGCCCTCTTTCAGCGCGTTGACGGTGATGATGTATCGGATTTCACAATCCCTGCTCATCAAGTTCTGTCCCTTGAGGTCATCCACATCAGATGTTTTAACCGCTATCTGGTTTTTCGGAATGCCCATGCCTACCAGCATCGCCTTGATTTTATCAAACGTATCACTGTTGTCCCCAGTGCGCGGCTGTGCCTGAAACAGTACAATGGGCCGAATATACTTCCCGCCAACTGCTTCTGCGGCAATAGCTTCCTGCTCAATGCTTCCTCTCAGCTGGATGGCATCCTGAATGACACTCTGCCGGGTGGTGCGGTTATATACCACTACGGGGAGCTTTACCATGTGTTCCTTCTTCAGCTCACGGGCGTCCACATAGGAGATAATGTTGCTGTTTTTTCGCGGCGTTGCCGTCAGATCGAGTACGAAGGACGGATTCAGATTATTCAGCATCTCCGTGCTGAGCTTCGATTCTGCATTGTGGCTTTCGTCCACAACAACGATAGGCTCCAGATGGCGCAGCACCTGAATCAGCGCCGTATCCGGCGTATCGGCCAGCAGTGCATCCGTATCTTTGAAATACTCTGCAAAGCGGAACAGATTGCCATTTTCCTGATAGACCTTGCGGACATCCTTCTTCCGGCTGTCAATGCGCAGCGAGCCATAGCTCATTACGCAGACTGTCAGCATTTCCCGCACAGTGTCCGGCGAAAAGTTCTGCCCGTTCAGCAGCATTTCCTTGGTGTACACGCCAACACGCCCGGCAAAATCCTGATCCAGCCTCTGCCGGTAGGGATGATTTACATCGGACAGTGTGCGAATGGTCTGTGTAAGGATCGAATCGCTGGGGACCAGCCACACCACCACCTGCGGCTTTCCGGTGGGCAAGGCATCAAAAATCCGCCTAACGGAAGCGCAGGCCATAAAAGTCTTGCCGCCGCCGGTGGGCACCTTCATGCAAACATGGGGCGCACGTTCAATAGAGTTATTATAGGACGGTACTCCGCCGAGGCCAACGGCCACATCCTTGGAAAACCAGTATTCCCGCCACGCGGAAAACAGATTGGTTCCACGGTTGACGCAGTCCAAGTAGGCGGAGAGGTCACGCATGACTTGTTTTTGATAGTTGTTAAGTTCCATCACCATGACCTCCTTACAGCTTCGTAATATCGCGGGGGATTTTCTTGAATGTGATATGGTACTTTTCCAGTTCTGCCTCGCTGAGCGTGCAAAGGTCGGCGTAGATCACATAGGCGTCTGCCTTAGTTTTGACCGTATGCAGGAACTCCCGGTTCAGCGTAGTAACAGCTTGCTTTTCATAATAGAAATAATAAGCGCTGCCAATGTGGACACCCATAAAATACGGTTCGTCCGGGTGCGATTCCGGCAGAGAGGCTTTCGTATCTGTAAAGTACACATACTCCCGGATCTTTTCCACGCCCACATTTTCGTTGAGCACATCACCGTGCAGCAGCGGTTCACCAAGATCATAGAAACTGAAATTGCCGCCCGTGCCCTCCACGGCGTTCTTGCCCTCGCCGTAGCCACGGATCACACGCTTCACGCGCTCGGCGGTGATGCTGTCGGCGTAGTCCATCATCTCAACGAGGATGAACTTGCGGTGTCCGCCGTCCGCCTTGTTCATGTTGAGGACAGCATGGGCGGTGGTGCCGGAACCGGCAAAGGAATCAAGGATGATTGCATTTGAATCTGCGGCAATATGGAGAATACGTTCAATTAAACGTCGAGGTTTTGGCGTTTCAATAGGAGCAACGCCGGAAAAGATTCCTTTCAATTCTTTTTTCGCTTCATCTGTATGACCCACATCGCCATAAAACCACAAGTTTGTTGCGGACTTTCCGACATCTTGCTTTATGTGATTCTTGAAACGGATTCCACCTTTGCCCTTACTAGTAAAATAATATTCGGGCCAGGTTCCTTCTTCGTACCTAGCAGTTGCTTGAACAGTGGCTTCTTCTATCGGCTGTGCCAGCATGACAGCCATAACGTCCTGCCGAACAGATTCAATTGAAATCCCGCAGAGGGCAGCTCTTACAGAAGCATCATCAATATTTCGCAACTCATATTTAGCCCACTTATTCATTCGTTGCAAAACAACCGTTTGCTCATCCTTCCAATGTCGTCCGGAGGCCGGGTACAACAATTTTCCTGTAATGGGCTGCTGAATTGCATAAACCATTCCTTGATGGTCGGCTGCACCGGCAGCCGATACATCACCCGACTGCCAAGGAATGGGATCGTTATCTGGGCTGTCATGTCTCTTGTCCATTGCCGCGGTGCGCTCTAGCTTGTTCGGAAACCATCTACCGGTTTTACTGTAAACGAGAATATTATCGGTTTCATAAGGAATGCCCAGCGCATCATTCCTTGGTGAGTATGTTTTCTGCCAAATTACATTCGCTACGAAATTATTTGAACCGAAAATTTCATCGCAAATTGTTTTTAGGTTATATAGTTCGTTATCATCAATGCTAATGAAAATAACGCCATCCTCCGCCAGCAGCTTTTGCAGCAGCTTCAACCGCGGGTACATCATGCACAGCCACTTGTCGTGGCGGGTCAAGTCCTCGCCCTCTTTGCCGACAACCTCGCCCAGCCACTTCTTGATCCTCGGGTCATTGACATTATCGTTGTAGACCCAGCCCTCGTTGCCGGTGTTGTAGGGCGGATCAATGTAAATGCACTTGACGCGCCCCTCATACCGGGGCAGCAGTGCTTTCAGGGCTTCCAGATTGTCGCCCCGGATGATCATGTTTTCGCTGCCGTTGTCCTCGTCGTGCTGTCCGTTTTCATCAAAGCTATACTTGCGCTCCAACACCCGAAACGGCACGTCCTGATGGTGATTGATCACCTTGCTCTTTCCAATCCATTCAAGTGTTGGCATAGAAGTTTCCTCCAAAAAGCAGAATGCTATCTGCCTTTTTCTGTATCTCTGCGTTAATTACCTCAAAAGTCTGCCCTTTAAGTTGAAGAAGATCTCTATATTTTGTCTCATATGCGGAAACCATTTTTTCATTAGAGGCAGCCAGTTCTTTTGTAAGCGCATCGAGCGTTATTCCGTTTGTCTTATCAATGATTGTTCGACAGAAAGTAAGTGTATCCTCAGGAAAAGAGGCTGGGTGCGCTGCTTCCATTTCAACTGTTCTCTCTGCGGTCTGTCTGCCGGAGAAATCCAACAATCTTTCGTATATTGCTATTTCCTCATCGCAGATATGAGAAAATTCTTCTGTTGTTTGATTTGCGCGTTCGAGCAGCGTCTTAACTTTTGGGTAGTCAGCACCATTCAAGAAAGCAATTAGTTGATCCGGTGCAATTTTGCAAGCCATTTGATACTTTTGGAAAGTTGTAATTGCAGCACCCGGATTCTTCATACCAGTGTCCATAGCCTCGGTCATAGGACGGATAGGATTGATTGTATCAAGCGCCATCGCAAATATTTCCTCAATCTTTGCCCATTTTTCGTTTTCACTTTTCACGAAGCTATCGCGTTGAATCTGTTTATAGGTAAAAAGAATTGTCACAACTACAGTTGCAACCGCCACCAGCGCTCCTAAGATCGTCCCATAATAGGTAAGCGCATCTGCTGCTCCCCACATAGTCATGTATCCGCTGTTCGTTTTGTAGCACTCGTTGATTATGATGGGGACGCCAACAATTAGTACCAGTGCTATAACAGCAGTTAATATCCACTTCGTCCATGACTTTTTCATCATAGCATTTCCTCCCCACTCCAGACATACGCCGTATACCGTCCACCGCTGAGCTTTATGACCTCACCGGATTTCAGCAGCTCTGCCAGCGCGCGCTGGACGGTGATCTGACTGATATCCGGGCATTTGGCCATGATTTCACTTTTGGTGATCTTGCCGAGGTGACTTTTGATGATCTCGCGCACCCGGTCTGGCTTGGAAAGCCCCTTGGTGGTCAGCAGCTCAACCCGGCTTTCAAAATCCCGGTAAGCCGCCGCCAGAACGCCCAGCATATAGGTCACGAAGGGCGCATAATCGTTCGTCCCCTCGTGCCAGTTGTAGGAGCTGGCTTGCAGGGCCTCGTAATAGGTCTCCTTGGTATCAGAGATCAGCTTTTCGATGCTGATATATTTGCCGACAAGATAGCCGGAGCGGTACAAAAGCAGCAGCGTCAGGAGCCTGCTCATGCGGCCGTTGCCGTCATTGAAGGGATGGATGCAGAGAAAGTCCAGAATAAAAATCGGGATCAGCAGCAACGGGTCAAGCTCGGCGTCCTGTGCGGCCGTCTGGAAGGCGTCGCAAAGTGCTGCCATCGCCCCCGGCGTTTCCCACGCAGAGACAGGCTCAAACCGGACGATCTTCCGGCCGTCCGGCCGTTCTTCGGCAATCACATTATCCGAGTTTTTGAAGCTGCCGCCGATGGACTTGCCGCTGAACTTGTACAGGTCCCGATGTAGCTGCAAAATGACCGTCGGCTTTGGCGGGATATAGTCGTGGCTCTCGTGGATCGTCGCCAGCACGTCACGGTATCCGGCGATCTCTTTTTCGCTGCGGCTCTGGGGCATGGTCTTTTCGCGGACGATCTTTTTCAGGCGGTCATCTGTTGTGATGATGCCCTCGATACGGTTGGACGCTTCGGTGCTCTGGATCTTCGCAACCTCCAAGAGATTGGACAGCGTATCCGCTTTGGCCTCGATAAAAAGATTCTGCTGCCCCTTGTATTCGTGAATCTGCGTCAGGTAGGCCACGACCTCCGGCGTCAGGAGCTTTTGATATTCTGCTTTGAAGTTGAAATCTCTCATTCAAATTCCTCATTCGGCGTTCAATTTCATCAAATACCATTTAATGATGCAATTATAGTATACCCGTATATTGCATCATCGTCAATCTTAATTTTGTCATTTCTTGCGCGATGATAAAATTGAGGTTGTCGCAAAAAAGGCAGTCCGTCCCTCATCGGCACGGACCGCCTTTTGCATTTTCAGAGCAGGCATGACAAGCTGCTTTTTTGCAGTTTGTGTATGCACCTGCGATGGAAATGAGGGATTGCAAAGGGAGTATCTCTTTGCCGCTGGGTTTCCAATAGGGGCGCGCAGCATCCCTGTTGGCACACGATTTTGCGCCGCAAAGTCTAGTGTGTTATACCTCTGCTTCCGGCTGACGCGGAAAAGGGGGTGGCGGCATGCTCTGCAGTGCGGCAGAGTGTGGCAACAAACGCTTTTTCGCGGCAGTAGGACAGGCGGATTTTGTGATGTGAGTCACAGCACAAACGCAGGATTTTTGAGAAGCAAAATCCGACTGGCCGGAAAAGGAAGCAGAGGTATATAAAGCCCCCGTCCCGCCGCAGCGACGTTCCTTCGTCTTACGGCATCTCCTTCCGAAGCGTATCCAGCGACTGTTCCTCCAGCAGCTTTGCCCGGTTCTCGCTCAGATGAAAATGTATCGCCGCGCCGGTCAGTGTGTGCTCGATATCATCTGTGAAGCCAAAACGGTACAGCAAATATGTCTGCTCCCGCGGCTCCAGCTTATTCAGTGCCGCGTAAAGCTCCCACAGGGTTTCCGCTTTGATGAAAGCCTCCTCCGGAGACAGCGCATACGGATCAGCAATCGCCTCAATCCGCAGCAGCCGCTCATCGCCGGGCAGGATCTCATCAAGATGCACGCGCTCAAGGCCAAGACCCTCCACGCCGTCCTGCACTTTTGCGGTCGCCATGCGATACTCGAAGGACATCTGCGCCGTATGCACGAGGTCGAGCATAGCGTTCTTGATAGCAGGCGCGGCATAGGTCAGGAACCTGAGCTTCCGCGCCGGGTCAAAACCATCAACCGCACGCAGCAGACCGATGCTGCCCTCCTGCACCAGATCGTCCACGTCGATGTTCAGGTCGCTGCCCTCCAGCGACGAACTTCGGTATACTATGTCAGCAGTCTGCACGATGAAGCCCATATTCTTTTCAACAAGAAGCTCCCGCGCGGCCCCATCGCCCTTCTGAGCCAAGGCGCAAAGCCGCTCATTGGTCAAGCTGGTCGGATTCATCGCTTGCCGCCGTGCCGGTCATGGAGAGGAACAACCTTCTGACCTGTGCCGTGTCAACACCGGGCAGATGGGAAACGGAGGCCGCCACCGCGTCTGCAACCTGTTCCTTCGTGATTTTCCGGTTCAGTTTTTGGCCGCCCTTGGTCAGCTCCGCATAGATGCTCTTCATCGCCTGTGCCGTAAGCTGGCGCGTAGGCGGCACCTCCACCTCGGCTTCCTTTTTCACGGCACGGACAGCCTTCATAAAGGAGTTCTGAATGGAGCTCAAATCCGCCTGATCGATAGGCGTCCGCAGACTTTTGACCTCGTCCGCGGCCTGCGGCACTGTGCCCAGCATGGACGAAACCATCGAATAAAGCTGATTCTGCGCGGCAAATCCGGATGTCAGCTCGTTATCCAGATAGCGGGCGATCTGGTATGTGGTGTCGGCAAACTGCGGATTTTCCAGAAGGTAGCTGACGATTTTCGGATTGACCTTCTGCGTATAGAGATTCCGCGCCGCCTCGACGGAGAGGCCCAGCTCCGAGATATCATAGTTTTTGCGATCCGGCTCGTCCACCTCGCCCAGCAGAAAGTCGGTGGACACCTCAAACGCGCGGGCGATGCGGATGATGCTCTCGTCGCCCAACTTATCCGTTTTGCCGCTGATGAAGCGGCTCAGCGCACTTTCCGAGCAGCCAATTTTCGCGGCCAGCTCTGCCTGCGTGACCTTCCGGGACTTCATCAGATCTTGGATACGGTCACGGATTTTTCCGGGGAGATATACCTGATCCATTTCTGTAAACGCCTCCTTTTCCGGCAAAATCTCTCACAAATATGCTGCATGATATTTTCAAGTATAGCATATAATTTCCGCAAAGTATAGAACAAATGTTTTACATTCAAGAGATACTTTTTGACACATTTCACTCATTATCATTTTTCTCGCCCTCCTGCTTGCATTTCTGCAAGATTTCAGGAGGGCTTTTTGTTTTCTTGAACATGCGCCGGATTTCGCCGGTCTACGCCGATTTCTCCGTATATTCAGGTGACAAAGAAAATTTGTCGCAAAAATCTGAAAGGAGAAATTGCCTATGAACCTATTTGAAGCCGTGAAAGCCGCCGTCACTCCGCGCATGGCAGCGGAGCGATACGGGCTGTCGGTTAGGCAAGGGAACATGGTCTGCTGTCCCTTCCACAATGACCGCACGCCCAGCATGAAGCTGAACGAGGATTACTTCTACTGCTTCGGCTGCGGGGCAAGCGGCGATGTGATCGACCTTGCGGCAAGGCTGTTCGGCCTGAGCAGCTATGACGCGGCGAAAAAGCTGGCGGCGGATTTCAGCATCACCGGGCAGAAGCCGTCCATTCTCGCAAGGCTACAGCGCGGAGCATCGCAGGCGGAAACCGAGCGGCGCTGCTTCCGCGTGCTGGGGGACTACCTGCAAATCTTGCAGGACTGGAAGACGAATTGTGCCCCGCAATCGCCGGAGGACGCCATCGACCCGCGCTATGCGGAGGCCTGCCATATGCTCGAGCGCATCGGGAATATGCTGGACATTCTGGCCTGCGGCACGCCGCAGGAGCGCGCCGAGGTGGTGGCCGACTTGCAGAAGGACGAGCGGCTCATGCGGATGGAGGAACGAAACCGGCAGATCAGGGAGGAATCATATGGAACGAAATGAACCACCGCGCTGGATGCAGGACAAACATTTCAACGAAGTCCTGTTCTGCGAGGACTTTCTGTCGGCGCACCCGATGGTCTGCGTGGACGGCAGCTTTTTCACCGTGGAGGGTCGCGTTGCCGACGAAGAAGGCATTCGCAAGCAGATCTACGAGATGCTGCGCCCGCATTTTACGAGCGGCACGGCTCGCCGCGCCACCACTCTTCTGGAAACGCTCAGGCTGGAAGCCTACACGCCGGAGCTGCCCATTCAGGAGGATCGCATCCATGTTGCCAACGGCACGCTGTTTCTCAGCGGCGCGTTCCAAGCCGAGAAGGAATTCTGCCGCAACCGCCTGCCGGTCAACTATGACCCCACCGCGCCGCAGCCGGTGACATGGCTGCGGTTTTTGTCTGACCTGCTGGAACCGGAGGACATTTTGACCTTGCAGGAATACCTCGGCTACTGCCTGATTCCGACAAACCGCGGGCAGGTGATGATGCTGCTCAAGGGCAACGGCGGCGAGGGCAAGAGCCGCATCGGCGTGGTGATGCAGAAGCTGCTCGGTAGCAACCTGAAAAACGGCAGCATCGCCAAGGTGGAGCGCAGCCCCTTCGCCCGCGCCGATCTGGAGCACGAGCTTTTGATGGTGGATGACGACATGAAGCTGGAAGCGCTGCAATCCACGCACTATCTCAAGTCCCTCATCACCGCCGAAATGCCGATGGACTTGGAGCGCAAGGGCGAGCAGAGCTATCAGGGCAAGATGTACGTCCGGTTTCTGGCCTTTTCCAACGGGGATCTCGAATCGCTTTACGACCACTCGGACGGCTTTTACCGCCGTCAGCTCATTTTGTCAGTGAAGAAAAAGCCGCCGAACCGGGAGGACGACCCCTTTCTCGCGGACAAGCTCTGCGGCGAGATCGAGGGGATATTCCTCTGGTGTCTCGAAGGTCTGCGGCGCTTGCAAAGTAATAACTTCCGCTTCACCGAAAGCTCGCAGACGAAAGCAAACCGTGAGGATGCGCGCCGCGAGGCCGACAATGTGCTGCTCTTCCTCCGCTCCGAGGGCTACATCCGCCTGAAGGCCGACAGCGCCATCCCGTCCGCCGCGCTGTACGGCATCTATTGCCTGTGGTGCAGCGACAACGCCTACAAGCCGCGCTCCGCGCGGACGGTGAGCATGACCCTCAAAAAGCACGCCGACGAGTTCGGCTTAGAGCATGACAATCACATCCAGAATGCCCTCGGCAAGCGGGTCAACGGCTTCTGGGGCATCGAGGCGCTGGTCGCGCCGCCGGTTTGAGCTCAGACACGAAATTCTCCATCCCATCCATCCCAAGCATCCCCCAAAACCCCGGATGGATGGGATGGATGGGATAGATGTTTTCAAGTTCAGCCGTGAAGGAGGATGCAATGGGAAGAATTTATTATAAGGAACTGCCGCTGTTTCACTTGTACGACAGCGACCTGACCTGCACGCAGAAGCTGCTGATGACGCTGCTTTTCATCGATAACGCCTACGACATTTACGAACTCAGCGCGCTCGCCAAGCTCCGTGTCGAAGATGTGATTTTTGATTTGAAGGAGCTGAAAAGGAGAGGGTATTTTCAAGAGTGATAAGAACCGGAAAGAAATTTGCGCGGAAACGAAACCATTTCACGAAAACGCGCTGCTCGGAACAGCGTACCGGCATTACGAAAAAGTGTGCATATGCACGGTTTTATGAAATGCCACACGGTTTCGTAAAGTCGATACCCCTCACCTATGAAGAGGGCATCGACCGCCGCGTTTCCAGCGGATTTGAGCAGAACAGATTTTTACACCAGACAGCGAAGCGGATGCGTTGGAGAGCGTACCCGCTTCGCTGTTTTCATAACGAAAAATTGGAGGTTTTTATGAACGTCAGAAATGAGATCAAGGCGCAGATCGTCCGCGCCGGTTTTACGATGCAGGAGGTCGTTGACCGGCTGGCTGACGAATACGATTGGAGCGACAGCGTCTCCAACCTGTCCGCAAAATTGCAGCGGGAGAGCATCCGCTATAAGGAGGTCGTGGAGCTGGCCGACGTGCTGGACTGCGACATCGTGTGGGTGAAGCGAGGGGCGCGCCGATGAAAGCACAGTACGCCATTCTCCGCTTTGCCAAGTACAAGGGGCCGGAAATCGGGCATATTGAGGCTCACAACGAGCGTACCAAGGAGAAATACGCCAGCAATCCCGATGTGGACACGTCCCGCAGTCACCTCAACTTTCATCTGGTGACGCCGCAGCGCAAATATCGCGCGGAGTCCGAAAAGCAGATTGCGGAGGCGGGCTGCCGCACGCGGTCGGACAGCGTGCGCGTGGTGGAGGCGCTGGTGACGGCCAGCCCGGAGTTCTTTAAGGGCAGGAAAAAGGCCGAGGTCAAAGCCTATTTTCAGGAGGCGGTGGACTTCATTAAGCAGCATCAAAACCCGAAAACGATTATCTCTGCCGTGGTGCATATGGACGAAAAAACGCCCCATATGCACCTTTGCTTTGTCCCGCTGACGGAGGACAAACGGCTCTCCGCTAAGGAAATCGTCGGCAACAAGAAGAAGCTGACGCAGTGGCAGGACCGTTTCTGGGAGCATATGGTCAAGAAATACCCCGACCTAGAGCGCGGCGAGAGCGCCAGCGAAACCGGGCGCGACCATATCCCGCCGCGGCTGTTCAAGGAGGCCGTCCACCTGAACCGGATGAAGGAGCAGATCATGGCGATTCTGAACGACACCAATCCGTTCAACAAGAAGGCCAAGCTGGACGAGCTGGAAGCGCTGCTGGGAAAGTACATCCCCGGCGCGGAAGCCCTGCGGACGAAACTCAAGAAATACGACGCGGCCTACAAGACCCTGACCGCCGAGAACGCGGCGCTGGAGAAGCAGTTGGGTGCTGCCTCCAAGGAGAGCGTCCGCAAAAAGCTGGAAATCAGCCAGAAGCTGGGCGAGCTGGAGGAACTGCATCGTATGGTGGATGCCCTGCCTCCGGAGATTTTGCAGGCGGCCAAGCAGGTGGCCGCGCATAAGCCGCAGGAAAGATGAGGAAACTAAGAATGTTGAAGGAGGTCGGTTCTATTTGGAGATGAACGTCAGGGACGATCAGAAGCTTGTTGAAATCTGGCTGACGAATGCAGAAAAAATTGACCCCGTCCTGCGGGAGGGGCTGAAAGAGATTTACGCCAAGTATAAGACGAAGAAATACATGGTCGCCGTGTTTGAGTCCGGCAAGGGCGATCTTTATGAGAACACGCGGGATCTGCTGCTCTTCAACCGCCGCCGCAGCGCCGAGAAGACCGTGCAGCAGGCGAAAAAGCGGCGGGCCGCGGGCATGGAGCGCTGAACTTCGGGCGGAAGGGAAAAATCTCTTCCGCCCTTTTTCTTTTTTGCCCTTGCAAAGCGCGAAAACATCCTGTACAATATTATCTAAAACAGCGTGTTTATCAAAAGATATGTGTGGTTCATGCTTGCCGCCAGAGAAACGGAGGGAAACGCAAATGGAACATGAAATGATGGAGCACAGTGAAATTCTTCTGTACAGCGATGAAAATGGAAAAGAATTTGTAAACGTTGTATTTATGGACGAAACATTCTGGCTGACTCAGGTTGGCATGGCGGAATTGTTCGACTCCAGTAAGTCCAATATCAGCGAGCATTTGTCACACATTTTCGAGGAGGAAGAACTGGACAAAGCATCCTGCATGAGAAAATTCGGAATTTCCGAATTTTCTACGAAGCCCACCAATTTTTATAACCTCGACGCCATCATCGCCGTGGGTTACCGCGTGAACTCCAAGAAGGCCACACGCTTCCGCCAGTGGGCGACGAAGACGCTCAAAGAGTACATCCAGAAGGGCTTTGTCCTCAATGACGAGCTGATGAAGAACGGCCGTCCGTTCGGCAAGGATTACTTCGACGAACTGCTGGAGCGCATCCGGGAGATCCGTGCCAGCGAGCGCCGGGCCTATCAGAAAATCGCAGACGTCTTCGAGCAGTGCAGCTATGACTACGACAAAAACAGCGACACGACGAAAGCGTTCTACGCATTTGTCCAGAACAAACTGCACTACGCCGTTACCGGCAAGACTGCCGCGGAGCTGATTTCCGAGCGGGCAACGCTGGACAGTCCCACGATGGGGCTTACCACATGGAAGGGCGCGCCGGATGGAAAGATACTAAAAAGCGACACACTGGTAGCGAAGAACTACCTGAACGAAAAAGAATTGAGCCGTTTGAATCGCCTTGTGACCATGTTCATCGACTACGCCGAGCTGATGGCAGAGGACGAGCAGCTCATGAGTATGCAGGACTGGCTGAACGAAACCGACCGATTTCTGACCAACAACCGCCGCAAGGTGCTGGACGGAAAAGGTCGCATTTCGCGGGAAGCGGCGACCAAAAAGGTCGGCGCAATTTACGATCAATTCCGCAAGAAGCAAGACGCCGAATACATCTCCGAGTTTGACCGGCAGACGGAAAAATATCTCAAGGGTGAATGACCATGATTGAAACATTTGACATTGCGGGCTATGCCCGCATTTCCGTGGATGATGAGCAGGATCAAAAGAACATCTCGATTGAAAACCAGAAGGCCATCATCGAGGACTATGTAAAAACCCACTTCCCCGGCAGCACGCTGACATTTTTTGAAGACCGCGACCGCTCCGGCTACACGTTTGAGCAGCGTGAGGGCTATCAGGAGATGCGCCGGGGGTTGATGCAGCACAAATACGACATTCTCATCATCAAGGACTTTTCCCGTTTCTCCCGCCGCAACTCGCGCGGACTGGTAGAGCTGGAAGACCTGCGCGACGCGGGCGTCCGGATCGTCTCCATCGGGGACGGCGTGGACTTCCCCAATGACGACGATTGGCTGAAAATCCAGTTCCAGTTTCTCGTGAACGAGATGCCCGTCACGGACACCTCCCGCAAGGTGCGCAACGTCATCAAGCGGCGGCAGAACGACGGCGAGTGGATCTGCGCCGCGCCCTACGGCTATCTCGTAACCGAGGACAAGCAGTTTGAGATCATCCCCACCGAGGCCGAGACCGTCCGCAGGATTTTTGACCTTTACAGCAACGCCGGTTGGGGCTATAAGAAAATCGCCAACTACCTCACCGACGAGGGCGTTCCCACGCCGCGTATGTCCGAGCGAATGCGCAAGGAGGCGGCGGGCAAAAAGACGAAGCGCGAGGCCAAGAACGCGTGGGCCATCGCCACCGTGCAGGGCATTCTCGACAACGATTTTTATATTGGCACGCTCCGGCAGGGCAAGTATACCCGCGCCAAGATCAACGGCAAGGAGATCAAGCGCAACGACGACGAGCATATCGTCATTGAAAACCACCATCAGGCCATCATCGACTACCGCACCTTCGCCATCACCATCGCTTTGCGGGAAAAGCGCAGCCGCAATAACTATCGCGGCGTCAAAATCAACGACAATGTGTACTCCGGTTTTTTGCAGTGTGGCGACTGCGGCAGTCCGATGTTTGCCATGAGCCGGAGCGATTTAGCGCCCGCATACACCTGCGGGACGTATCACCGGCGCGGCCTCAAGGGCTGCACCAGCCACCATATCCGGGTTGACCGGCTGGACGAGCTGCTGAAAAGCTATGTATGCAAGCTGGCGGACAGCTCCGCCGCCATGCTCGAGCAGCTCAACGAGGAATTAAAGCGCGAGACCGAGCAGGTGGCGGAAACGGAACAGTCTGCGGACAATCTGGCGGCGGTGCTGGCCGATCTCACCGAGGAGCTGAAGGTCACAAAGCGCCAGCGCATCCGGGAGATCATGAAAAAGCCAGATCAGGAAGCCTCCATCGAGGCGCTGTATGATGAGATGGAAGCAGACCTCCAGAAGAAGATCGACGGCATCCACCACCAGATCGACCTGCTGAGCGACAAGCGCAACACCATCATTCAGGTGAACCGCGTGGCCAAGACCGCCATCGACGTGTTCCGCGACATTCTGGAAAAGGACAAGCTGGAACGAAATGATCTGGAGCTGCTGATCGACAAGATTCTTGTTTTTGAGGATCATCTGGAGATCAAGCTGCAATCCGACATCGACACGCTGCTGCGCTGCGGGACTCTCCCCGCAGAAACGGAGGACGCCACAAATTTTAGTGAAGGCACGGGAAATATCAAAAAAACGCTGATCCAGTCCTCCAAAAACCACGAGGACAAGGTTTTCCGTGTCAGTGTTATCAGCAACGGCGACCCCCTGGAGATTTACACGGACCGGGATGGGAGCGTGATTTTTAAAAAGTATTCCCTGCTGGGCGGAGTGGCCGAGTTTGCCGCCCAGATGTGCGATACGCTGAACCGGACCACGGGCCGGACTGTGGTGATCACCGACCGTGACAGCACGGTGGCGGTGGCGGGAGCTCCCCGGCGGGAGCTGGCGGATCAGGCCATCTCTCCGGAGCTGGAGCGGCTGATGGAGGGGCGGCAGATCTATCAGCACAAGGCGGGGGAGGCCCACATTCCTCTGTGCGCCGCTCCAGGACGCTTCTCCCTGGACACCGCGGCCCCCATTCTGTCGGAGGGAGATGTGCTGGGCTGCGTCGTCTTTGCCGCCCCGGAGGGGGCGCCGGAGGGGGGCGAGGTGGAGTACAAGCTGGCCCAATCCGCCGCCGCTTTCCTGGGGCGGCACATGGAGGGCTGACCCTCATTTCACTGTGATCCGGGGCGGACGGCCTGCCTATATAGACGTCCGCCCCTTTTTCATGGTATGATAGCAGCACTGGCGGGCATGGGCCTGCGGAACCGGAGAGGAGTATGAAACATGGAGATCGAACGAAAATGGCTGACTTTTGGATGGCCTGAGGGCCTGAAGGCAGCGGCAGTGATCCGAATGGAACAGGGGTACATCGCCACCCGGCCCACCGTGCGCATCCGCCTGGAGGAGCGGGGAGAACAGGTCCGCCGCGTCCTGTGCTTCAAAGGGAAGGCCGGACCGGACGGATTGGCCCGGGAGGAGATTGAGACCGACGTCACTCCGGAGCTGTTTCAGCGTTTGGAACGGCTCATCGGCCGGCCGCTGATCCGGAAGGAGCAGCGGCGGTATGCTTTGGCGGGCGGCCTGACTCTGGAGGTCAACCATGTGGATCCCGGACAGCCAGAGGCGTTTTTCTACGCCGAGGTGGAGTTTCCCGATCTGGAGGCCGCCCGGAGCTGGCAGCCCGGCCCTCTGGCGGCATATCTGGACCAAGAGGTCACCGGGACGCCCGGTGAGAGCATGGCTGCCTATTGGGAGCGCACCCGGGGAGTCGGCGCAGAGAAAAACGCCCTCTAAAATGTGCAAATATTACAAAAAATAAAAAGTATTGGAAATAATTCCTGGGATATGGTATAATAAAACAACCCTGAGGAGCAACGTGCATCGTACAATAGGCCTGAAACGATCTGTTTTTACAGAGGAGGCGCCGGATGAAAGAATCCTGGTTCGCACAGCACATCCACGGAGACAGAGAACTGACCTTTTTGTTCTGCGGGCGGCAGGACAGCAGCCCGGGGGAGTTGGCCGGTCCAGCGGTACGGGAGCACTATGTGCTTTACTTCTGTCTGGAGGGCCGGGGGGAGTATCAGTTCCGGGACACGCACTGCGCTATCGGCCCGGGAGAGGGCTTCCTGGTTCCGCCCGGGGAAGTGGTCTCCATTCGGGCTGACCAGAAGGAGCCCTGGAAGCTCATTTGGGTGGGCTTCACCGGATGCCGCGCGGCGGAATATCTGGGCCGCTGCGGCCTGGGGAAGGAGAACCGGGCCTTTCGCTGCGATGTCCCGGAGCAGTTGGAGCGCTGTGTCCAGGAGATGGTCCGCTGTGAGATGTTGGGCCGGGGCCATGAATTTCTTCTGCTTGGAGAGCTGTACCGCTTTCTGGGCTGGATCGCCCGCTCTTTTGAGGGGCAGGGCCGCCGGAGCCGGGAAGCCGGGACTGAGTATGTAGAGCGGGCGGCAGATTATATCCGAAGTCATTTCCAGGAGGATCTGACCGTGAGCAAGCTAGCCCTCTATGTGGGTTTGAACCGCAGCTATCTCACCACTGTATTCCAGAACACCCTCCATGTCTCTCCCCAGCAGTTCCTGATGCGCTTCCGCATGGAGCGGGCCTCCCAGCTGCTGCTGGAGGGCACACTGTCCGTCGGCGAGGTGGCCCGTTCCTGCGGCTACCCCGATCCCCTCACCTTCTCCAAGGCATTCAAGCGCACCCTTGGCGTCACGCCCTCCCAGTACCAGCGCGGCCAAGCCGCCTCTGGCTTGGTCCAGGCTTCATCTGTGGATACAGGGGGCAGATGACCCGGAAACAGAGGCTCACATCAATATGGGGAGACTGCCTGTGGGCGGTCTCCCTTTTCAGTCAGTACGCCCTCCCTCAGGTTTGCGTTGTCATTTTTCGGAAAAGCCGCTATAATACAAGATAGAAGAACTGCCGCCCCGGCGAACGCGTGGCTCCGGCGGTTTGGACGATTCCAGACAGGAGGCGTGCCAAATATGAGTAACTATGTCATTTCTATCAGTCGTGAGTTTGGCAGCGGCGGGCGGCTCATCGGAAAGCGTCTGGCCGTTCGGCTGGGGATCCCGTGCTATGACCGCACTCTGATCCAAAAGACTGCGGAAAAGAGCGGCCTCTCCCCGGAGTTCATCGCCCGGGCGGAGGAGCGGGCCAGAAACCGCTTCCACTTGTCCTTCTCCCCCATTGGGATCGGCGTACCCACCTATACCCAGCAGGGCGTCCCCGTCAGCCTTCAGGCGTTTTTTGCCCAGGCAGAGGTCATCCGGGAGCTGGCGGACGAGGGCCCCTGCGTCATCGTAGGGCGGTGCAGCGACTATGTTCTGGGGGAGCGGCCTGAGTGCCTGAAGGTATTCATTCACGGAACGCTGGAGGACCGGGTGACCCGCTGTGTGGAGGAATACCATATCTCCACTCAGAATATGATAGAGCGGGTCCGGGAGATCGACCGGGGCCGAGCCAACTACTACAACTACTACACAGGACACAACTGGGGAGAGATGCGCCGGTACGATCTGACCCTGAATTCCAGTATCACCGGCATTGAGGGCGCGGTGGAGCTGATCGCCGCCCTGGTCCGCATCCGGGGGATGCAGGACGGGGCACTCGATTGATCTCCCCCTCCGCGCAGGCGGAAGGAGACGCAATGGAGGAAGTACGCATCCAGATCTCCGGGGCCCAGGGGCGGACGGCGCGGTATGAGGCAGCGGTCCGCAGGGCGGGCGGCCAGCCGGTGGTGGGCTTCTGCCCCCGTCCGGACCTGACCTGCGGCGGACTGCTGCTGTGCGGTGGGGGCGATCTGGCCCCCGCGTGGTACGGCGCGGCGGACCGGGGTTCCGGGCCGCCGGATCTGGACCGGGACCGGTCGGAGCTGGCTCTGGTCCGGGCCTATCTGTCGGCCGGGCGGCCCATCCTTGGGATCTGCCGGGGGCTCCAGGTGCTGAATGTGGCCCTGGGCGGCACCCTGATCCAGGATCTGGGGGATGCGCTGCGCCCCTTCCATCAGGGGGAGCGCGACCTGTGGCATCCCATTTGTACCGCCCCGGGCAGCCTGCTCCACAGGCTGTGGGGCAGCCGCATCCTGATCAACAGCGCCCACCACCAGGCGGCGGACCGTCTGGGCGATGGCCTCCGCCGCACCGCCTGGAGCGAGGGCGGAGTGACAGAGGCGGTGGAGCACAGCTGCCTGCCTGTGGCCGCCGTCCAGTTCCATCCGGAGCGGCTGGACCGGACCGGGGAGGACACGGTGGACGGGGCGCCCCTCTTCCGGTGGCTGACTGCCCGGGCGGCCGGCTGACTGAGCACCATTTGAAACACGAACGAGACAAGCGGGCCGCGGCCCGGGGAGTACCAATGAGACGATTTGATCTGACAGGACGAACACTGGCCGGGCTGCTGGCCCTGGGGCTGATTCTGGGGGGCGCGCCCCGTGCCCAGGCGGCGGAGGCTGATACGCAGGGGACCGCACTGACCGGTCCGGCGGAGGAGAACTCCATTCCGCCCCTCCTCCCACTGGAGCCCTCTACCCCGGAGCCTGCCGCTCCGGCGTCAGCGGAGCAGTATCTGGCCGCACTGGACCGCCTCCTTAACATGGGTCTGAGCCAGGAGGAGGCCGACAGTCTGTGGCTCCGCCTGGGCGCATCGGGGATCGACGCCTGCCTCCAGGGAGAGGGGGCGGAGGAACGGCTCTCCCTGCTCCGGCTGAGTTTTGCCCATCCGGAGCGGCTGGACCGCTATCAGGCGGAGCTGGCCCGGTCGCCGGAGACCTCCCCTGAGGAGGCGGTGGTCCGGGTGAACATCGGCCTGGATGCGCCGCCCTATGGTGTGGGGGAGCCGGTGGACGAGCCCGCCTCCCTCACCGCTCTGGTGAACAAGTACCACCCCCTGCCGGCGGACTATGTTCCTGAGCTGGAGCTTCTCCCGCCCGGCTATACCGCATCCCAGGGGGCCCGTCTGCGTCCAGAGGCCTGCGCGGCCTTTCTTCAGATGGCGGACGCGGCGGCAGAGGAGGGCCTGCGCCTGTACAGCGCCTCTCCCTACCGCTCTTACGCCGCCCAGGAGCGGGTCTATCAGCGCTACGCCGCCCAGCAGGGGGCGGAGGCGGCCGACACCTACTCCGCCCGGGCTGGGTTCTCTGAGCATCAGACCGGCCTGGCCCTGGACATCAATGTCGCCAGCCTCTCCGCCCGCTTCGAGGAGACCGCGGAGTACGCCTGGCTGTCAGCGCACAGCTGGGAGTACGGCTTTATTCTCCGCTTCCCCCAGGGGAAGGAGGACCTCACCGGTTACCTCTTCGAGCCGTGGCACTACCGCTATGTAGGGCCGGAGACAGCCCGCCTGTGCCACGAACAGGGCTGGACTCTGGAAGAATTTTGGGCCCGCCAGCCCGTCTGTGGGACAGGCCCTGTGCTGACTCTGGAGGGGGAGCCTCTCTCCTTCTCCCGGCTCCCTCTGGTCCTGGATGGGGACGTCTACGTCCCCGCGGAGGAACTGGCCCGGGCCATCGGCTGGGCCAGCGCGGAGCAGCCGGACGGGACCCTGCTCCTGTGGGGAGAGCGGCGGCAGGCGCGGCTCTTCGAGGGGCGCTCCCTGCTCTCCGGCGGGAGCAGCGTCTCTCTGGACTGCCCGGTCATTCGGGCCAACGGGGTGCTGATGGCCCCGGTGAAGGCGCTCTGCCAGGCCCTGGACCTGCCCTGTGAGCAGGGGGAGGCCGGCCTGGACCTCCGAACAAGCGCGGATACCTGGGACTGGGTCCAGAAATTGGACCAGTCCTGCCGTCAGCATGGGATCACCCTGGAGCAGGCGGTGGGCGGGCTGGCCGTTGACCGTCTGGAGCGCTGGATCAGCCCGGCGGAGCGGTGGCTCTCCCCCCAGCTGGACTTGTTTTTCTGGGCCGCAGGCCGGAAGTAGATCTCAACGGGCGCGGCGCCACAGGCTCCGCGCCCGTTCGTTCATACACCGGACACAAAATATTCACACAGTCCCATAGATTTTTCCAGCGCCTGGGGGTACACTGCACATAGTTAACCTGTTAATTTTCCGGTATATTCGGAAATTCAAAAACATCCAAGAAAGGATTGGATTCGATGCAAGAAGTGAAAAAACCCTCCAGGCGGCCGCTGATCTGCTACTATTTAGCAGCGCTGCTGATCCTGATGCTCCTGAACATGACCTTCTTCCCGGCCGTGCTGGAGAAGCCGGTGCAGGACGTGACCTACGACCAGTTCATGTCCATGACCTACGACAAAAATGTGGGGCAGGTGGAGATCGAGGGGGATGAGATCACCTTCACTGACAAGGCCGCAGAAAATATCTACCGCACCACCGTCACAGACGACCCCGGCCGGACGGACCGCCTGTTTGAAAGCGGGGCCCAGTTCCAGGAGATCGATACCCAGCCCGGCCTGCTCACCTCCATCCTGGTGGGGTGGGTGCTCCCCCTGCTGCCCTTCCTGCTGATCGGCTATTTCCTCAACCGCCGGATGAAAAAGGCCATGGGCGGGGACGGCATGATGTTCGGCATGGGCGGCGGCTCCGGGGCCAAGGTGTACGTCCCCTCCTCCACCGGCATCCGCTTTGCCGATGTGGCCGGCGAGGACGAGGCCAAGGAACTGCTCAGCGAGATCGTGGACTTCCTCCACGACCCGGAAAAATACCGCCAGATCGGCGCCAAGCTGCCCAAGGGCGCTCTGCTGGTGGGCCCTCCGGGCACCGGAAAGACCCTGCTGGCCAAGGCGGTGGCCGGCGAGGCCAACGTGCCCTTCTTCTCCATCGCCGGCTCAGAGTTTGTAGAGATGTTCGTGGGCCGCGGGGCCGCCAAGGTCCGCGACCTGTTCAAGCAGGCCAACGAGAAGGCTCCATGCATCGTGTTCATCGATGAGATCGACACCATCGGCAAGAAGCGCGACGGGCAGATCGGCGGTAACGACGAGCGGGAGCAGACCCTGAACCAGCTGCTCACCGAAATGGACGGCTTTGACGGGTCCAAGGGCGTGGTGGTGCTGGCCGCCACCAACCGCCCCGACAGCCTGGACCCCGCCCTGCTGCGGCCCGGCCGGTTTGACCGGCGCATCCCGGTGGAGCTGCCCGACCTCCAGGGGCGGATCGAGATCCTGAAGGTCCACGCAAAAAAGATCCGCTTGGCAGAAGATGTGAACTTTGAGCCCATCGCCAAGACGGCGGCCGGGGCCTCCGGCGCGGAGCTGGCCAATATTGTCAACGAGGCCGCCCTCCGGGCGGTGCGCAGTGGGCGGCAGTTTGCCACCCAGGAGGACCTCCAGGAGAGTGTGGAGGTGGTCATCGCGGGCTATCAGAAGAAGAGCCGGGTGCTCTCCGACCAGGAGAAAAAAATCGTGGCCTACCACGAGACCGGCCACGCCCTGGTGGCCGCCCTCCAGTCCCACTCCGCTCCGGTGCAGAAGATCACCATCATCCCCCGCACCTCCGGCGCGCTGGGCTACACCCTCCAGGTGGACGAGGGGGACCACTTCCTTATGTCCAGGGAGGAGCTGCTGAACAAGATCGCCACCTACACCGGCGGGCGGGCCGCCGAGGAGCTGGTGTTCCACTCCGTGACCACCGGCGCCTCCAACGACATCGAGCAGGCCACCAAGCTGGCCCGGGCCATGATCTCCCGCTTCGGAATGTCTGAGGAGTTTGGCTTTGTAGCCTTCGAGACGGTAAGCAATCAGTACCTGGGGGGCGATGCCTCTCTGGCCTGCTCCCCAGAGACCCAGGCGCGGATGGACCAGAAGGTCACCGAGCTGGTCTCCCAGCAGTACCGCCGGGCGGTGGAGCTGCTGCGGGCCAACGAGGGTAAGCTGCACCAGCTGGCAGGCTACCTCTATGAGCACGAGACCATCACCGGCGAGGAGTTTATGGAGATCCTCTCCCAGTCCTCTCCAGAGCTGGATCCCCTGGCAGAACAGCCGGAGACATAACAAAAATCGGGCAGTCCGCCTTACTGCGGACCGCCCGATTTTCTGCATCGGCCAAAGGTCAGAATATCGTGACGCCAAAGACTGAATCTCCTTCGGCCCGGTCACCCCATCCGCCGCTCCAACCCGGCGCGGCGTTCGCGGCAGGTGGATCTTCAGCGGTCACTCACCCACCATGGCTCCCCCTGAAAAATCAGGTCGTCCAAATCCCGGGGCGCGCGCTGCGCCTCCTCCGGTGTGATCGTCCGTACTGCATTGTCATCCATGGGTCATTCCTCCGTGTTTATATTTCATCTGGACCCGGCCTGTTTTGCCGGCATACAGACTACTATATGCGGGACAACCACGGATATGTGCCGAATTTTGTACACCGATGGGAAAGTTTTTGAAATGTGGCGGCACAGAGGCCTTGAAATCAAAACATCAGGCCTCATAAGAGGCATGATGGAAGGCTGTGCGGAGATCCGGCCCTTACTCCGCCAGGGCGGCGGTGATGATGGCCATGGAACAGGCCCGCAAAATCCATATTTTGCGGGAACCCAGTTTTTTTAGATTGCTCAGGGCGGCAGAGCCGCCCCTCCGCCAAGGTTTTTCCTACGGAAAACGCTTGCACGCGCTGCGCGCGCCCCATCGGAGATGGGGCCCCGGTCTATTCCATGGCCATAATAAAAAAACAGCGGGCCTCTTTTTGAAGTGAACCCCAAAAGTTAGACAATATCTTGAAAGCAAAAATTGTTTAAGCAGCCGAAAGGGCTTGTTGTCTGTGAAATGCAGGCGGCAAGCCCTTTAGCTTTGCCTTGATGCGGCGGTTGTTGTAGTAGTCCAGATAGTCCAGCAGTTCCCGCTTGAAGTGCTCCATAGATTCAAATTCTTGCAGATACAGCAACTCACTTTTGAGTAAGCCAAAGAAATTTTCCATGACAGCATTATCCAGGCAGTTGCCTTTGCGGCTCATACTCTGCCGAATCCCCTTCTCACGAAGCATACGCTGGTAATGTTTATGCTGGTATTTCCAACCTTGGTCGGAATGAAGGATTAACCCTGTTCCATCCGGTATTGTTTCAAATGCCTTATCCAGCATGGTAGTAACCATACTCAGAATCGGTCAGTCAAAGATGGTATAGCTCACTAAATACCCGTTGTGTAAATCCAGGATTGGAGAAAGATAGAGTTTCTGTCCAAATAGGCTGAACTCTGTCACATCGGTAACCCATTTCTGGTTTGGTTTTTCCGCATAGAAATTTCGGTTGAGCAGATTCGGTGCAATTTTCCCCACTTCACCCTTGTAAGAGCGATATTTCTTGATTCTGACACGGCAAGCCAATCCCAGCTGCCTCATAAGACGCTGTACCGTCTTGTGGTTCAGATGAATCCCTCTGTTGTGCAGGGTTGTGGTAATACGGCGGTAACCATACCTCCCTTTGTTTTCGTGGTAGATGGCTGTGATTTCTGTTTTAGCCTCTTCATATTTGTCTGCGCATCTCATCCGCTTTAGATGATAGTAGAAAGTTGCGCGGGGAAGCTGAGCGATTGAAAGAAGGATATCCAGAGCGTGTCTTTGCCTCAGTTTTTGAACTACCTGCGTTTTCTGCGCTGGCGTCGCTCGTCTTCCAAAACCAAGGCTTGCAAGTTTTTTAAGTATTCATTCTCCGCACGCAGCCGCTGCACCTCGGCAAGCAGATCCTCTTCCACCGCTTTTGGCAGTTGCTTGGGACGACCCTTACTTCCACGACCACGTCGCTCCACTGTAAAACCTTCCGGTCCTTCCATCAGGTAGATCCGCTCCCAATCTTTGATTCGAGTATCGCTGCTTACGTCAAACCGTCTTGCTGTTTCGCAGTAGCTTAGCTTTTCCCCCATCATTGTTTCAATTACCAGCTTTTTAAATTCTGGTGTGTATCGTTTGTTTGGTATCCCTTTTGGCATAATAAAGCACCCCACTTGTTATCCAGTATATCATACTGTCTAACAAATGGGGTGCAGTTCATTTGAGGCCCGCCGAAGCTTCTGCGGAGATCCGGCCCTTACTCCGCCAGGGCGGCAGTGATGATGGCCATGGAATAGACCTCCTGGGCATTACAGCCGCGGGACAGGTCGTTGATGGGGGCATTCAGGCCCAGCAGGATGGGGCCATAGGCCTCGAAGCTGCCCAGGCGCTGAGCAATCTTGTAGCCGATGTTGCCGGCGTTGATGTCGGGGAAGATGAAGGTGTTGGCATAGCCGGCCACCTTGGAGTCAGGGCACTTGGTCTGCGCCACACGGGGGGAAACAGCGGCGTCGAACTGCATCTCACCATCCACGGGGAACTCAGGCATAACAGCCTTGGCCTTCTCGCAGGCGTTGCGCATCTTGTCCACGTCCTCGCCCTTGCCGGAGCCGAAGGTGGAGTAGCTGAGGAACGCGACCTTGGGATCGATGCCGAAGATCTGGGCGCACTTCGCAGTCTCCATGGCGATCTCCACCAGCTCGTCCTCGCTGGGCTTGATATTGATGGCGCAGTCACCCATGGCCAGCACATCGTTGTCGCCGGTAGCGGAGGGACGGACCAGGATGAAGCAGGAGGAGACGATCTTGTTGCCCGGCTTGGTCTTGACCAGCTGGAGGGCGGGACGGACGGTATCGGCGGTGGAGTAGGTCGCGCCGCCCAGCAGGGCGTCGGCCTCGCCCATGGCCACCAGCATGGTGCCGAAGTAGTTGCCCTTCTTCAGAGCAGTGCGGCACTCGTCCTCGGTCATCTTGCCCTTGCGCAGCTCCACCATCTTGGCCACCATGGCCTCCATGTTCTCATAGTTCTCGGGATCGACAATGATCGCGCCGCGGATGTTGAAGCCGGCGTCCTCGGCGGCGGCCCGGACAGCCTCCTCATTGCCCACCAGCACGGGGGTCAGGAACGTACCGGACAGCAGGCGGGCGGAGGCCTCCAGGATACGGGGGTCGGTTCCCTCTGTGAACACGATCTTGCGGGGGTGTGCCTTCAGAATATCGATGAGCTTCTTGAACATACTGAACCATTCCTTCCAAAACTGAACTTTCAGACTGAAAACGCCTGTTTACTGGGTCTATGGTAGCATTTTTTATGTTGAAATGCAAGGGCAACCACCCCTCTATTTTGCCAGATTTTGAAGGCCTCCATCCCAAAAAAATCGCTGAAATTTTGCAAAAAGCTCTTTACGACAGGTATACGGTCGTTTATACTATACAAAGTGTATTGATTCTGGTATGAGGTGAGAAATTTGAACGCAGAATTTTCCCGCACCCTGTCGCTGCTGCGGCAGGAAAAGGGCGTCAGCCAGCGCACCGCCGCCGGCGTACTGGGCATTTCGCAGGCCCTGCTGTCCCACTATGAGAACGGGATCCGGGAGCCGGGGCTGGCCTTCGTGGTCAAGGCCTGCGACTACTACGGCGTCTCCGCCGACTATCTGCTGGGCCGGACCCTGACCAGGGACGGCACCACCATCGGAACCGAGGAGCTCTACGACATCAGCGATGAAAAGGACAACTCCATGCGGGGCTCCGTGCTGGCTCTGCTGTCCAAAAAGCTGCTGGTCAATTCTGTCGGGATGCTCTTTGACCTGCTGGGCAAGACCGGAAGCCGGGAGGCCATCCGGGCGGCGTCGAACTATCTGTCCACCGCCCTGTACCAGGTGTACCGCCACCTGTACCACGCCAACCCCGCCAACAATCCGGACTTTTTCTCCGTCTCCCAGCGGCACTTTATGGCCGGCCTGGCCGACGCCGACCTGCACATGAGCGAGGTGGAGCTGACCGACGCCCTGTCCGCCCATGTGAAGGAGAAGGGCCGGATGCCGGAGATGGACCACGCCGCCCTGGCCCGGGACTACCCGGTGCTGTACCAGTCCATGCTCCAGTTGATCCACAACTCTGGGGAGCGGATCAACCACCTGATGGAGGGCCGGGAGGCCAAGGGTGAGAAAAAGAAGTGAGGCCCTGCGGCGCTTTTGGGGGCCCAGCAACTTGATTTTTTAACGCGCCATCCGGCGTGCCCCATCTGCGATGGGGCCCCGGGTGGATTTTCCCAAGGAGGTTTTTTATTTTATGACCGATCAATCCAAAATCCGCAACTTCAGCATCATCGCACATATTGACCACGGAAAATCCACCCTGTCGGACCGGCTCATCGAGCTGTGCGGCGCGGTGGAGCAACGGAAGATGGAGAGCCAGCTGCTGGACAACATGGACCTGGAGCGGGAGCGTGGCATCACCATCAAGGCCCGGGCCGTCCGTCTGGACTACAAGGCGGAGGACGGCAGCACCTACGCCCTGAACCTCATCGACACCCCGGGCCATGTGGACTTCAACTATGAGGTATCCCGCTCCCTGGCCGCCTGTGAGGGGGCGGTGCTCATCGTGGACGCCTCTCAGGGCATTGAGGCCCAGACCCTGGCCAACACCTATCTGGCCATGGAGCACGACCTGGAGATCCTGCCGGTGATCAACAAGATCGACCTGCCCGCCGCCGACCCCCAGCGGGTAAAGGACGAGGTGGAAAATATCCTAGCCCTCCCGGCCCAGGACGCCCCGGAGATCTCCGCCAAGCAGGGCGTCAATATCCCCGCGGTGCTGGAGGACATCGTCCAGAACATCCCCGCCCCCCAGGGCGATCCCAATGCGCCCCTGAAGGCCCTGATCTTTGACAGCCAGTACGACCCCTATGTGGGCGTCATCGTCTACTTCCGCGTCATGGAAGGCACCCTGAAAAAGGGGATGGATGTCAGGATGATGGCCTCCGGGGCCCAGTACAGTGTTCTGGACTGCGGCTACCTCAAGCCCCTGGGCATGGAGTCCGCCCCTCAGCTGTCCGCCGGCGAGGTGGGCTGGTTCACCGCCTCCATCAAGAACGTGAAGGACACTCGGGTGGGCGACACCATCACCGGGGTGGAACAGTCCGCCGCCGAGGCCCTGCCCGGCTACCGCCCCGCCCAGCCCATGGTCTACTGCGGCATCTACACCGAGGACGGCTCCAAATATCCCGACCTGCGGGACGCCCTGGAGAAGCTTCAACTCAACGACGCCTCCCTCTCCTTCGAGCCGGAGTCCTCCGTGGCCCTGGGCTTCGGCTTCCGCTGTGGCTTTTTGGGGATGCTCCACATGGAGATCATCCAGGAGCGGCTGGAGCGGGAGTTCGATCTGGACCTGGTGACCACATTACCCTCCGTTATTTATGAGGTCACCAAAACAGATGGTACTGTGGTCCGGGTGGATAATCCCCACAACTACCCCGATCCCGGCTCCATCAGCGAGGCGCGGGAGCCCTACGCCAAGGTGTCCATCATCGCGCCCCCGGACTATGTGGGCAACATCATGCCCATGTGTCAGGACCGCCGGGGCATTTTTAAGGATATGCAGTATCTGGACACTAATCTGGTGGAGCTGCACTACTCCATGCCCATCGGCGAGATCATCTACGACTTCTTCGACGCCCTGAAGGCCCGGACCAAGGGATACGCCAGCCTGGACTACGAGCTGGAGGGCTATGAAAGGAGCGACCTGGTGAAGGTGGACCTGCTCCTCAACGGGGACCAGGTAGACGCCCTGAGCTTCATCGTTCACCGGGAAAAGGCGTACGGCCGGGCCCGGAAGATCTGCGAAAAGCTGAAGGAGAACATTCCCCGCCAGCTGTTTGAGGTCCCGGTCCAGGCAGCCATCGGCGGCAAGATCATCGCCCGGGAGACCGTCAAGGCCATGCGAAAGGACGTGCTGGCCAAGTGCTACGGCGGCGACATCACCCGAAAGAAGAAGCTGCTGGAGAAGCAGAAGGAAGGCAAGAAGAAAATGCGTACCCTGGGTACTGTGCAACTGCCCACCGAAGCCTTTATGGCAGTTCTCAAGCTGGACGAAGAGTAACGGCATTTTCTTCTGCCTTCCACCCCGCACGGCGGGGCGGCGCATTGCGACGTACAAGCGTTTTGCCAAAGGCAAAACCTTGGCGCAGGGCGAATTCACTTCGCCCGAGCATTTGGATCCACTTTGGGACCCCCGGCAAACTTGTTTGCCGGGGAGCAGGCAAGAAGAAAATGCGTACCCTGGGCACCGTCCAGCTGCCCACCGAAGCCTTCATGGCCGTTCTTAAGCTGGAGTGAGCCGCCGCAGGCGGCCCCAAACGGCAGCCCAGCGCAGCGGGTGCCGTTTGGAGAGGAGAAGCAAGGGAGCAGTCGAGGAATGCCCGCCCCAGGCGTTCCGAGATACGGCGGACTTTGCTTCGACGATATGGGGCTTCCGCCCGATAAGCTTCTCAAAATAAGAAATAAAAGTTGTCGGGAGCCTCTTGATCAGAGGTTCCCGACAACTTTTTAAGGTGTTCTTTCCCTGCCCTGGACTGCGCCTCACAATTTGCGGCAGCTCCTTCAATCAGGCAGCTCCACCCGCACGCCGCACACCAGGATGTAGTCCACCTGCCTGGGGTCAATGACCTGCGGGGCAACATCATACCTTTGTTCCGCATACCGGAACTTCTTTTCCACATAGGGCGCCCCCTGATAGGTGTCGCTGCTCACCCCGTCCTGACAGCTGGAACCGCCGCCGGTTTCGGGGGGCTCCAGAGTGGTCCCGTCCTTCAGAACCAGAACGGTCTCCAGCTCCCTCCAGCACTCCGTCCACTGGGCGGGATCTGTGGGGGAGGGCGGCGTCAAGCCGGCCTGTTTCGCCGCTGCCCTCCCGTGGTGGTCATAGCAGGCCCCGCCCTCGATCCGCACTGTGGTGGTCAGGGGGGTGATCTCCAGCCTGGTGAGGGTGGCGGTGCCGTCCAGGTAGGGGACCTCGATCTGCGGTGCGCACTGTACGCTCTGGTCGGGGATGTCCAGGCGCACATCGGAAAACTGCCACACATGGTCCCGGACGGCCTGGGTCAGCTGGGTGTCCTCATACCGGACCGCCTGGTCCGTCCCCGGGTCGGTAAACCACACATCCCGAAGGGGACCGATGGAGAAGTCCCACTGCCCGCCCGCCAGCTGCTGGGCGGAGTAAACATCCATCTCGAAACAGAAGGACAGGCGGCTGTCGCCAGGCTCCGGGTCCTCCACCTCCAGCACCTGCCACCCCCAGGACCCGGCCGGGTCCTCCCGCTCCGGCTTGATCTTGGCGTCCAGGTCGAAATAGCCGCTGTCATACCCCAGGGCCGCCGCATCCCCCAAAGCCGTCCCCTCCGGGGCGGTCACCTCCACCCACACATAGCTGTTGGCGTTGTCCCCCACGCAGTCGGTGAGGGCAACCGTCCAGCCGTTCCAACTTTCGCTGCGGTCCAGCCGGTAGATGCCATTCTCCAGAGCGCTCTGATCCTCGGGGGTCCGGGCCTCAAAATAGCCTAGCAGGCCGCCCCCCACTGTGGCCGCCAGGGCCCCCATGGTCAGCGCGGCCGCCGCCCCAGCCCCGATCAGAAGCCGGTGCCCGGTGTGACGGATGATACGTTTTGTTGGCTCCTTCATACGCTCCTCCTGTTCTGCCGCCTGCCGCAGGCGGTCTGTCAGCTGTTCCTTTTCTTCCGATGTGAAGGCAAAGTGATCAAAGGAATGGTTCAAGTCAGCCATCGTACACCTCCAATTCTGACCGCAGCCGCTTTCTGGCCCGGCTCAGCCGCTGGCGGGCGGCGGCGTAGGAGCAACCGCACATCCCGGCGGCCTCCTCCAGGCCGTAGCCCTCGCAATAAAACAGATAGACCAGGATCCGCTCCCGGTCCGGGAGGCGCTCCACCGCCTGCCAGACCTCATGGAGCTCCCCGGGTGCGGGGGCGGCCACCCGCTCTGCCGCCTCCAGAGGCGCAGTACGCCGAACATGACTGCTTTTCAACAGATCCTTGCTGGCGTTGATGGCACAGCGCAGGATGAAAGCCCGCTCGTGCGCCGGACTTTGAAAGGCCCGCTCCCCCTCCAGCAGGGTGAGGAAAATGTCCTGGCAGATATCCTGAGCGTCAGCGCGTCCCAGGGAATACGCAACGCACACCCTCAGAATCGGATCGGCGTACTCCCGGATGAAGCGCTCTGCCTGATCCGGCCGGCTCCAGGCCGTCATGGCCTCGCCCCCTTTCACCTGATATACGACCGGGCAGCCCGATTTGTGACCAATGGGTAAAAAATGCGGCGGG
>CEAE01023155.1_pt1 | contig 36806 bp, 53 predicted proteins | sample 554951 | NCBI WGS metagenome assembly CEAE01 (sample SAMEA3182076, study PRJEB8094) | gut metagenome | biome: human; feature: gut; material: Stool; isolation source: human stools | place: Canada | collected 2012-03-28
TTCCAAATGCGCGACTTTTGAAAAATTTCAAAATCAAGGAAAGGAGGCGGTAAAATGGCACGTGCAAGTAAGCCTGCTACGTTCGAGAAAAAACTGCGGGAAGCCATGAAAAATATGGGAACTTACCGAGTTGAGTATGATGAAACGATACGGATTTGTGCGGAACTTTTGTCACAAAGAGAAAGCATCAAAAAGATGCTGAATGATGAGGATTACGTAGAACGTACACCAGGGGTTATCACTGTAGAAAAACTTCGTACAGACATTGCAAAATATTTGGATATGCTGTGCCTAAGTCCAAAAGTGTTCGAAAAGACAACGGTAAAAGAAAAACCCAAGACATCAAAACTGGATGCCGCTTTGAGTGCCTTGATGGATGGCTAAATCAAAACTGTTTGATGAAGTAAAGCAATATGCGCAGGGAATGATCGATGGCACGATTATAGCAAACGAAGACAGAATACTGGCAGCAAAACGATTTTTCAGAGATCTTGAAAATCCGAAATATGAAATGCGCACCAGAGACGCGGACTTTGTGATTAAAATAATCGAAGCGACATTTGTGCATGTGAAAGGACCTAAAAAAGGGGAGCCGTTTTTTCTGGAGCCTTGGGAAAAATTCATATGCTACAACGTGGCCGGATTTTATTACAAAGGTACGAACGAACGCCGATTTAAAGAGGCGTTTATTTATTTGCCGCGAAAAAACAGCAAAACATTTTTTGCGTCGGGTCTTGCGTGGGCGTTGTCTCTGCTGGAAAGGAAGTATTATTCCGTACTGTACATCATAGCGAGCAAATTAGATCGTGCATTAGAAGCTTTTGACAATATCCGTGAAAATATTGAATACATGGGCGAGGCAAAGAATTTTAAAATCCTGAACAATAATGCGGAGCATTCCATAAGCAGAACTTTTTACGATAGTGATGGAAATAAAATCGGCGCCATGAAAATGCAGGCACTGGCTGCAGATGCGAAACGTGCTGATGGATTGAATGCAAACTTCATCATCCTAGATGAGATGCATGCCTACAAAACATCCAATGAATATTATGTATATAAGCAGGCGATGAAAGCTTACGTAAATAAGTTGCTGATAGGAATCACGACTGCCGGAATTGACATGAATACTTTCTGCTACCAAAGGCTTAAGTATTGCCAGGAAGTAATGAGAGGGACAAAAGAAGATGAAGAATATTTCATCTTTATTTGCATGGCAGACAATCCGGATGACTATACGAATCCGATTGAACATGAAAAAGCAAACCCAAATTACAGAGTGACGATACGCCCAAATGACATTTTGAATGAATCATTGCAAGCACAGAACGATCCAACTGGCCGGAATGAATTTTTGAACAAATCGCTTAACATATATACAAGCGCACTGAACACTTATTTCAATGTATTCCAAGCACAGGAATCAGATGGTAAATATAGTTGGACGATGGAAGACCTGGCAAGACTGCCGATTAAATGGTATGGCGGTGCGGACCTGTCAAAAATGTATGATTTAACTGGAGCGGCACTGCACGGAAGATATAAAGATGTGGATATCTGCATTACACATGGGTTCATACCGATTACAACGGCTCATCTGAAAGCAGAGGAAGATCAGATACCTTTCTTCTGGTGGGAAGAGCAAGGATGGCTCACACTATGTAATTCAGACACTATCGAATATGAAGATGTAGTGAGATGGTTCATTGAAATGAGAAACATGGGATTTCAGATCAAATGGACAGGATATGATAGACGGTATTCGAGAGAATTCGTGCTGAAAATGAAAAAAGCCGGTTTTAAAATGCGGGATCAGTCGCAGAGATATGTGGAAAAAACAGAAGCATTCCGAGAAATAGAAAAGAAATTAAAGAAAAAATGTTTTTACTATGTTCACAATAAGGCATTTGAGTATTGCCTGCAAAATGTAAAAGCAATAGAAGATTCAGACGAATTTGTTCGTTTTGAAAAAGTACAACCGACATATAGAATCGACCTGTTTGACGCAGATGTAATAGCATGCAAGCAAATGCTGATTGATCTGGAAAAAGCTGAAAAACAGGGCGGTTGGTTTAAGTAGGAGGATATATGGGAAAGAAGAAAAAGAAAAAACAGACAAGAGCCGAACCAAGTAAAACGTCGTGGCTGTGCTCCGATGCAGCATTTGAAACATTATGCTGCCAGGGCTACACAAGGCTTTCAGATAATCCGGAAATTCTGGCGGCAGTAAATAAAATTTGCAACCTCGTATCAAGTATGACCGTCCATTTGATGGAAAATACTGAAAATGGCGACAAACGAATAGAAAACGAACTGTCACGAAAGATGGATATTAATCCGAATTCGTATATGACACGAAAAACTTTCATGAGCGCACTGATGAGAGGATTACTGCTGGAAGGAGACGGGAATGCTGTTGTTTGGCCAGAAACCCAGCAAGGATACTTAAAAGATTTACACATCATTCCACCTGGAAGATACTCTTTTATTCCAGATGGGTACGGATACAAGATTTATGTGGATGGGAATATATATGATCCGGATGAATTGCTGCACTTCGTGATCAATCCAGACGCTGCATATCCTTGGAAAGGGAGGGGCTATAGAGCCGCACTGAAAGATGTAGCAAACGGGTTAAAGCAGGCATCCGCTACAAAAAAAGGATTTATGGAATCAAAGTGGAAACCATCAGTAATTGTAAAAGTGGATTCAATGACCGAAGAACTCTCCAGCAAAGAAGGAAGAAAAGAAATATTGAGAGATTATGTGGAAAACACAGATGCGGGAGAACCTTGGGTGATACCTGCAGAAGCGTTCGATGTGGAAGTAGTTAAACCGTTATCATTGAATGATCTTGCGCTGTCCGATGCGGTAACATTAGACAGAAAAACGGTGGCATCTATACTGGACGTGCCTTCTTTTGTAGTAGGGGTTGGAGAATTTGATTCAGAAGAATGGAATAATTTTATATCAACAAGAATACGGCAGTTAAGCAATGTATTTGAACAGGAATGCACAAAAAAATTGCTGATCAATCCAAACTGGTATTGGAAATTAAACCCGAGGAGCTTATATGCATACGATATAACGACATTGAGCAATGTCGGAGCAAATCTGTACACAAGAGGAATTTTAACGGGAAATGAAGTAAGAGACAGTATTGGATACTCACCGTTAGAAGGACTGGATGAACTTGTGATCCTGGAAAATTACATACCACAGGGTATGATAGGCGATCAGAAAAAACTGGAAGGAGGGAAAGGCGGAGAAAATGAGTAACTGGAAAAGACAAATAAGGGGAATCCCTCAGACGTTTCACACGAGGGATGATGAATCCGGAGATAAATATATATCCGGATATTTTGTTGTATTCGGATCAAATTACGAAATATGGGACGGAGCAACAGAAAGTGTTGATCCTCATGCGTTTGACGAGGCGTTGGATGCAGACATCAGATGCTTAATAGATCATGACACAAGGCTTGTCTTGGGACGTACAAAATCAGGTACACTCACGTTGAAAGTAGATCAAAAAGGCTTGTATGGTGAAGTAAAAATTAATCAGGCAGATCAGGACGCAATGAATCTATATGAGCGCGTAAAGCGTGGTGACGTAGATCAGTGTAGCTTTGGGTTTGATATCGTGAGTGAACGATATGAGGAAACTGAAGCAGGAATCCATTGGACAATTGAAAAGGTAATACTGTACGAAGTTTCTGTGTGCACATTTCCGGCTTACGAGGAAACGGAAGTAAGCGCCCGTAAAAAAGACTATGGATCCATTAAGAAAAGAGAAATGGATGCATGGAAAAAGAAAACGCTCGGAAAACTGAAAGGAGACAAATAGAATGGCATTAAGAAAATTATTGCTTAGAAACAAATTAGATACAAAGAAAAAAAGCTTAGACGGTCTTAGAGAAAAAGATACAGAGTTTGAAAAAAGAGAAAAAGAGCTGGAAGATGCGATTAATGAGATGGATGAAAATACATCCGAAGAAGATCGTAAAGCAGTAGAAAAAGAAGCAGAAGATTTCCAGAAAGAAAAAGAAGATCATGAGAGCGAAAAGAAAAAGCTGGAAGAAGAAATTGCTAATATTGAGGAAGACCTCGAAAAGGAAGAAGAAAAGACTCCAGCAGCACCGGAACCAGAAGGCGAAGAAAAGAAAAAGGAAAGAGGGAGAAAAAACGACATGGCAGTAAGAAGAAAATTTTTCGGAATGAGCAATCAGGAAAGAACGGCATTCTTTGCAGATGAAGAGGTAAAAGCGTTCTTAACAGAAGTAAGAACCTGTATTAAGTCCAAAAGAGCTATTACGAATGCTGGATTAATTATTCCGGATGTAATGCTTCCGTTGATTAGACAGGTGATCGAAGAAAATTCGAAATTAATGAAATATGTAAATAATAAACATGTATCAGGTACATCAAGGCAGAATATCATGGGTGCAATCCCGGAAGCATATTGGGATGAAATGTACGCACCGATTAAAGAACTCGATCTGGAATTTTTTAACATGGAAATGGACGGATACAAAACATCTGGATATTTCTCGGTAGCAAATGCAATTTTAGAAGACAATGATATCGAATTGGCTAAAGAACTTATCAATGCAGCTGGTGTAGCTATAGCAAAAGCCATTGATAAGGCGATTCTGTACGGAAAAAACGTAAAAATGCCGATGGGTATTGTTACCAGCATTATGACTGCAGAGGCTCCAGAAGGATATTCGAAAAATGGACGAAAATGGGAAGACATTTCTACAAGCCATTTGATTACCGGATCATCTGCATCTGGAGTAAAATTGTTCCAGGACATCGTCAAGGCATCTGGAATTGTAGACAATGATTATGATACAGGTACGCTTGTTTGGGTAATGAACAAAACAACTCATACAAAATTATTGGCAGAGTCATTAGGGGTGAATTCGGCAGCAGCAATTGTAGCAGGTGGCGCACAGGCCACAATGCCGGTAGTCGGCGGAGATATTGTTGAACTGAAATACATCCCAGACGACACGATTATCTTCGGATATTTTTCGAACTATGCACTCGCAGAAAGAGCCGGGACAAAAATTGAGCAGTCGGAACATGTAAAATTCTTAGAAGATCAGACCGTGTTTAAAGGAACTGCAAGATACGACGGAGATTTGGTTATCAGAGAAGCATTTGCTGTCTATGGGATCGGAAAGGCACCAGTCACAACTGCACCAAAATTTGCAGGAGAAGCTTAAAAAAGGAGGCGGCATAGATGAGTGGAAAACTTGACAAACTGACATTACTGAAAATCGATATTGGCATACATACAGATTCCAAAGATGATTTTTTAAATTTTCTTCTGAATTCGGCAAATGAAAAAATAAAAAGAGAAGGAATCGTAGAAGAAGATACAACGGAGTATACGTCAATACAGGTTGAATATGCTGCCTACTTATGGAGGAAACGCGCAAGTGCGGAAACGGCAATGCCGCGATTCTTGAGATACGAAATGAATAATCTGCTGATGTCACAGAAAGGGAAGAAAGCAAAGGGAAACGGAAATGACGTTTGATGATGGTATTGCTAGCATCTATGATATGGTAGATGTGAGCGTGCCTGGAATGAAACCGGTGTTCAAATTACGCCTTAAAACGGATCCGTATTTTGGGTTCGAAACGGTAGGAATAACAAGATATTATACGGCATTGCAGGCTCACGAACAGATTACGGATGTGATCCACATATGGGAAGACAGAACGATTACAACAAATAATATATGTATATTGGAGAATGGAAAACAGTATAAATGCACATTCGTCCAACACACTATCAACGAAGACAATCTGCCGATCACAAAGATAAGTCTAGAAAGGATTACGGAGGAATATGAGCTGGAATAATATCTATAAAGTTAGGGATGCTATGCTGACCGTAACACCGGACGTAAGTCATTTTGAGGCAACTGAAAAGAAAGACAAGTATATTGTATGGGCGGAAGACGGAGAAGGAACATCCGGGCACGCAGATAACAAAAAAGAGCAAATTCTGCAGGGAACAGTTGACTATTTCACGAAAGAAGATGCCGATCCAGCAGTTGAAAGAATCCAAGAAGCTTTTGAAGACTATGGAATATCCTATAAGATAAATTCGGTTCAATACGAAGAAGAAACGGGGTATATCCATTACGAATGGGTCTGGGAGGTGTGAGAATATGGCAACGATGCAGGTGAAAGGACTTGACGAATATGCCGAAAAGTTAGCCAGTCTATATAAAGATTCGGAACGACTTACGAAAGAAGCAGTCTATGCCGGAGCATCTGTCGTGGCAGATTCGATCAAGAGCGGATTGAAGTCACTGCCGGTGGATAACAACAGTCATGCATCGAAAGACAACATGCTGAAAGGCATAACCAGACGGCAGAAAGCAGATCTGATTGACGCATTTGGACTCGCTCCGATAGAAAATGATGGAGAGTACATCAACACGAAGGCCGGTTTTGACGGATACGGGCAAACGAAAAGCAAGAAGTATCCTAACGGATTACCAAATGCACTGTTAATGAGATCTGTTGAGAGCGGAACATCGTTCCGAAAAAAGACACCAGTTATAAGAAAAGCAGTAAATAGTTCAAGAAAAGCATCAGTACAGGCGATGGACAAAAAGATGGAAGAGATTTGCACAGACATAATGAAATAAGGAGGAAAAGAGAATGGCAATTAAAGGACTGTCAAAGCCGATTGTGGCAGAATACAAAGCGACAGGAGATACTGTAACGTATGAAGAACCATATGCTGCAGATTGTGCAGTAGAATACAGTGTAAAAGTTAATACAGGGGACTCAAAAGACCTGTATGCAGATAATGGAGTAAAAGAATCATCAAAATCAACATTTTCGAGCGGCGACTTAACATTAAAGACTGCAGATATGGGTCCAAAATTATCATCAAAAATACTGGGATTAAAAACAGCAACAAGGCAGGTCGGAGAAGATACGGTAACAGAAGTAATCTATGACGATCAGCAAAATACCACATATAAAGGGTTCGGAATTATAGAAGAGCACGAGAATGATGGTGTCACAGGTTATCTTCCGGTAGTGTTCCCACGTGTAAGGTTCGATATTCCGGCAGATGCAGCTACTACAAGAGGCGAGAGCATTGACTGGCAGACAAAAGAAATTTCAGGAACAATATTACGATCAGCGCAGAACGATGAAAAATATAAGCACCCATGGAAAATTTCTCCGGAGGAGCCAATGGCTACAGAAGCGGATGCTGTAAAATACATCCTTGCAGTGTTTGGATCAAAATCTACATCTCTGCAGACTCAGGGAACGACAGAAACAGGAAAGGCGGTTAAATAATGGAAAGGCTTACATATGTTAATATAGCCGGCAAGAATTATCCGATGTCCTTTTCTTTACAGGCAATGAGACTGCTGGCAAAAAAAGCTGGAACAGTTGAAAAGGCTGTGGATAAAATACAGAGCAAGGAAATGACCGAAGAAGCAATCACTATGATCGGAGATGTACTGGAACTGTTGATTAGCCAGGGATGCGCTTACAAAAATCTGTTTGAAAAAGATGTACCAACAAAAGAAGACGATCCGGTTATTGAAGGAAAATGGGTGGCCATTCCTAAAGAAGTGTTGGAAATTGGAATTCAGCTCCGGGACATGGACGCAATAGCGGATGCGATTGTGGAATGTATTGATACCGGACAGACAAAAGAAGTAGAAGAAATTGAGGGTGATTCAAAAAACATGGAAGCCGGGCGGGTGTAAAAACATCTGCCTGGCTTGATTTATATGCAAGAAAAATTGGAATTCCTGTAAATGAATATATGTGTATGCCATTAGGGCAACTCGAAGATCTTGTGGATCTGTACAGAGCAAGCGAAGGGCTGATACAGATAGGAAAAGCATATAATTCCGGACAGTACATTCCGGATTTGCTATAAGTGAGGTGAGATAAATGGGGTATGATATTGGCCCGAGAATAGGAATTAAAGGAGAAGCAGAATTTTCCGCGCAATTAAAAAAAATAAATAATACACTCCGAGAGTGCGGATCAGAGATGAATGCTCTTTCTGGAAAATTCGCTGGGAATGAGAAAAGCCAGACTGCACTGATTGAAAAAACGAAGGTTCTGCAAAAACAGTATGATGCACAAAAGGCAAAATCACAGCTGTACCAGCAACAAATGGAAAAAGAAACTGCAAAGCTGAAAGAACTTGCAGATGCAGTAAAGAAATCTGCAGATGAAACGGGGAAAACCTCGGCAGAAACCATAAAAGCAGAAAGTGCATTTAATAAACAGGCAGAGACAGTATCCAAATTAAAGGTTGCTATGAATGAAACTGAAGCCTATATGGGAAAACTTCAGAATTCGATCACTCAAAACAACACAGCACTGGAAGAAATGGAAAATGGAACCAGAGATGCTGCTACGGGGCTATCTACACTCAAGGACTCAGCCTCCGGTACAGGTGAAAAACTGGATGAAATTTCAGACAAGGTTGCGACTGGGAATATGATGGCCGCAACAGAAAAGCTTGCAGGCGCAGGAGAAAAGATTGAGGGGCTTGGAACGAAAGCTGTGGAATCGTTTACAAGCATCGAAGATGCTACAAAAAAAGTTAATGCGAGATTCGCAGAAACCGGAGAAGCCGCAGACACAAATGCCAGAGTAATCAAGAATGTCTACGAAAGCGGACTCGGAGAATCCATGGATAGTGTGGCCGAGGCTATAATCACGGTTAAAGATAATATGCAGGACTTAAATGAACAAGATCTGCAGGATGTCACATCACAGGCACTTATTCTGGAAAATACATACGGGATTGATATGTCTGAGTCTATCCGAGGAGCCAGACAGCTTATGGAGCAATTCGGAATGTCAGCTACAGATGCCATGGATTATTTGGTTGCAGGTACACAGCAAGGATTGGATAAAACCGATGAATTGGGAGACAATATCACGGAATATTCCGGGAAATTTGCGCAGGCTGGGTATTCTGCGGAAGAATATTTCCAATTGCTGAAAAACGGATCTGACGGCGGGGCATATAACCTGGACAAAGTTAATGATGCGATTAATGAAGTTACAACACGTCTGGCGGATGGTACGATTGCGGATACCATGACACAGATCGATGAAAAGACAGGACAGGTTAAAGACGGAACAGGCATCTGGTCCCAGAAAACGGAAGAACTTTTCAATAAATGGAAAGAAGGAGGAGCTTCACAAAAAGAAGTTATAAATTCCATCGTTGACGATATTAAAAATACAACAAATGAACAGGATAAGATGAATTTAGCAGCCACCGCATTCGGAACAATGGGGGAAGACGGGAACACAAAATTCATCGAATCGCTTACACCGGTAGGCGATGCATTCAAGGATGTAGCTGGAAAAGCTAATGAATTGAATGATAACACAACCACCTCATCACAGAAAATGCAAGCTGCTTGGAGAAAAGTACAGGATTCATTTTCTGGTGTAGGTGAAAAGGCAGCAGATATCGTTTTAAAATTGGAACCGGTAGCGGAGGGAGTAGCAAATACGATAGAGAAATTTGCAGATCTTCCTGCCCCGGTACAGAATGTAATAATTGCTATAGGCGGATTACTTGTTGCTCTCGCAAAGATTGCACCATTAATCTCTGCTATAAAAGGTCTTGGACTTTTGTCAAGCTTGAGCAGTCTCGGAGGAACAATTACCGGAACAATTGTGCCTGCGATCGGAGGCGCATTGACAGCAGCAGCACCGGTTGTACTAACCATAGCCGGAATAGCCGCCGCCATTGCGGCTGTTATATTAATTATAAAAAATTGGGATAAAATAACAGCTGCAGTAAAAGAGACAATGGGACCAGTGATTGATGCTATAGGTGGATTTTTTACAGGGATGGGGGACAAAGTACACACATCAATAGATAAAGCGAAGGAAGGCTGCGAAAATCTTAAGAATAAAGCCGGAGAGATAAAAGATGGTGTCGGCGAAAGAATTTCGATGATGGCCCAGGATTTTTCGAATAAAATGGAAAAGATGCGGACATCGGCAAATGATAAATGGCAAGGAATAAAAACCTCTGCAGATGAAAAATGGGAATCCGTAAAAGGAACCATATCCACCAAAATGCGAAGCACACTTGCCAATACAACGGCTTCGTTGAACCAAATGAAAGCGACCTATGATAATGCCGGAGGAGGAATCAAAGGGATAGTAGCTGTTACGATGTCAGGAATCCAAGGAAGCTTCCGGAATAGCTATAATGTAATCAACTCGTTGACAGGTGGTAGACTTGAATCGGTGCGGTCTCTATTTTCGAGCAAATTGGAATCTGCTAAAAGTACAGTAGGTAGCAAGTTGGGACAAATAAAATCATATTTTAGCGGACTACACCTGTCGTTCCCGAGTATCAAGATACCACATATTCCTATGCCACACTTCTCTATACGTGGAAGTTTTTCATTAACTCCACCAAGTGTTCCGTCATTCAAAGTTAGATGGAATAAAAATGGTTTTATAGTAAAAGGAGCACAGCTGATCGGATCGATTGGTTCAACGTTACTGGGTGCTGGAGAAGCGGGAGACGAAGCGCTTCTTCCGCTGACGGAATTCTATAACAACTTGGATACCAAATTGGATTCAGCAATCAACAGAGCTATGCAATCTTACGGATTTGCACCGGTGCAACAGCCTGTTTACGTGAATGTGTATCTTGGAAATAAAGAATTTAAGGATTATATTGTAAAAACATCTGAATCTGGAATTACACAAAACCGAAAAGATTCAAACAAAATGAAAGGAATATAATATGTGGGGATATGATATTGAATATGCCGGAGAACTGGCTGAAGATTATGATATCTACATAATAGAACGTCCGGACGTACCGGTACCAGAAATAGACAGAGAACAAATCACCATTCCGGGAAGGGATGGTGATTTGTATATGTCAGACAAAACCGTCAAGGATATCCAAATACCCATTAATATGAATTTTATGACAGAACCGGATAGATGGGGTGAAAAATTCCGAGAAGCAAAAGCATGGCTTCTCGGTAATCAGACAGGTATATTAAGGCTATCAGATGATCAAGAATGGTTTTACAGAGTAAAAAAAGTATCTATCGGTACATCAGAAAGGACATGTAAAGAAATAGGAAAATTTCAAGCGGTGTTTGTCTGCAGCGGATATACATATAGAGAAGACGGTGCGACGTCGCACGCTATCGAAGATGTTAAACGGAACAACTGGGGAAAATGCCAGCCAATCTATGTAATCAAAGGCGATGCAAATTGTACATTAACGGTAAATGGGAATCCGTTTAAAGTTAACGTCGGGCAAAAATGTAGAATCGACACTGAAAGACAACTCACTTATAGAGATGATGGACAGCTTGCGAATGCGGATGTTAAGGGCGATTATGAAGATCTCTATTTGCAGCCGGGTGATAATACTATTGAGATAACGTCTGGTGTTGCGTTGGAAATCATACCGAACTGGAGGAGCTATTGATGATTCAGGTATATAGTAAAGGAACTGTTAAGCCAACTGGAAATGGAGATATGACGTTATGGCCAACAGAATGCAAAGCTACAGCGGATCTGAATGGTACATGGGTAATGGAAATGACACACCCACTAGATCCTACTGGAAGATGGAAATATATAACAGAAGAATCTATCATATCGGCACCGACATGGATGGGCGATCGACAATTATTTAGAGTTGATGAAGTTGAAAAAACAGATGATGAAATATCTGTGAGAGCATACCCGATATTTATTGATGCAGGGAAAGAGGTCTTCCTGCTTGATGCACGTCCGACCAATAAAAACGGACAGGAAGCATTGGATATCATTCTACAAAATTCTATATATAACGGGAAGTCGGACATTAAGACAACATCAACGGCATACTTTGAAAGGCGAAATGCACTGGATGCAATAAATGGTACAGATGATCCAACATTCATACAACGATGGGGTGGCGAAATACTATATGATAATTACACAATCATTATAAATGAACGTGTCGGCGGGAACTATGGTACAGAAATTCGATATGGGAAAAATATGAATGGAATGCAGTATACCATGGACATGTCGAAAATTGTAACAAGAATCATTCCGGTCGCTTATAACGGACGAATGCTCCAAGGAAATACACCTTGGGTGGATTCGAAAAATATTAAAAAATATGCCACTCCATATATAAAAGAAATGAAGTTCGAAAATGTAAAACTGAAAGATGATTTGGAAGGTGAAGCTGGAGAAGATGACATCGTATGCTCCAACCAGGCAGAACTTGAAAAAGAACTAAAGAAGTTGTGCAACGAGCAGTATGAACTGCAGGTAGATGTGCCGGCCGTGACAATTGAAGTAAACATGGTAACATTGGAAAATACAACACAATATGAAGACGTAAAAATATTGGAAAAGACATCTCTAGGTGATACAGTTTCATGCCGCCACAGAAAATTAGATGTAGCTACTGATGCACGGGTCATCCATATCGAATGGGACTGTATAAAAGACAGAGTGGATGGCGTTAAACTTGGAGATTTCGATACGTCGTTTTTTTCGCAGATAGACTCAACTATGCAAATGGTAGAAAAAGCTATGAAAGACAATGGTGATATACGCGCGGAAAAAGTAAAAGGTGTTCTGAATGCAATTAACACACAACTGAGGTATCAGAAAAATATAGCTCAAAAACAGGACGTCAGAGCGATATTATTTGAAGACACTGATCCTGAAAGCAAAACATATGGAGCAATGTCCGTGGGAACTCAGGGATTACAAATTGCAGATAAACGTACTCAAGATGGAAGAGAATGGGACTGGAGTACGGCATTTACAGCAAAGGGAGGATACGCAGATTCCATAATAACAGGAATTTTATCAGATAAGACTGGAAAGAATTATTGGGATCTCGATAAGGGAATTGTACGTATGGACGCAGAATCCTTTACATTATCGGGAAGAACTATAGAAGATATTACTCAAGATGCTATAAAAGAAGCGCGTACGATAAGTATAAATCTGAGTAATGAATATCAAGTGATACAAGCAAATCCAGATGGAACAATAGATAATTTCCCGGAAGTTAATACGAAGGTAAGTGTATATTTCGGAATTCAGAATATATCAGCTAAGGCAACTTATACTGTAAATGCAGGAGACGGAATAACTGGAACATGGGATTCGGATAAATTCACCTATACTGTTACGGGGATGAGTGTAGATGAAGGATACGTGGATATAAAGTCGGAGTACAATAGCACCGGCGAAAAGTATACTGCCACACGAAGATTCACAGTTACGAAGATTCGCCAGGGTGAATCCGGTTGCTATTATAATTTGGTGTCCCAGACAGACGCTGTAATATGGTCCACTGATAAGGGCTATTACGAACCATTAAACCCGACAATGACCGCCTATAAACAGATTGGTGAGGACAGAAGAGAAGAATATACCGGTGACTGGATAGTTGAAGCAACAAAGGATGGCACAACTTGGACGCAGATGCAGCAACAAAAAAGTGCATCGATGATTACGATAGCTACAGAAAATATTCGGTTGGAAAACGGTCCGCAAATGTTAAGAGCAACTCTATACAAAAAAGAATCAGAAGAGATATTAGCTCAAAAGACTGTTCAACTTTTAGTCCCGATGAAAACTCAACAAGATGTATTCAATGCGCTTACAAATAACGGTACTGTTCAAACGATTATCCTGAGAGACGGAAAGATATACATTAACGCAGAGTACATGGCTTTAGGAACTTTGGCGGATGAAACAGGAAGAAACTGGTGGAATTTAGAGACCGGCGATATTCAAATGTCTGGACGTTTCAAGCAATACGCATTTAACGGCGTAAAATCGTTAGATATATTTGATAACAAAATAAATCTATATGCATGGGACGATGACGGAAATTATGTTGGTAGCCTGCGATCATTTCTGACAGTTGACAAAGAACACAAGGGAATTGAACTCATGTCGGATGCTGATGACCAAGTTCGATTAAGTGTAAAACGAAGAGATACTGAGACAGAAGAAGGGCAGTCGGTATTTATTGGCGAAAATGGTTACACAGGACTTTTTACAGTTGATGGGAAAGGGAATGCAGAAGAATGGCTTAGCCGTAAGCATGGCGGACCTGTATGGATCCGGAATATGCCTAATGGTGATTTCCTTGCCGGAGGAGTAAGAATCGGGGTGGAAAGCGGACTGATTACATCAATACCAGAAAATTCAGTAGCCAACGGAACGTTCGAAGTCATAAGTGGTTTGTCTTGGGCGAATGGCGGTATAACCAGCGTAGACTGGGTAAAAGTAAATGTTTCGAATGGTGCAATCAAAAGCTGGAGCACGAGAACGCAGAATTTTTAAGCGAGGTGATGAATTATGAATAGTGGAGAGGCACGAGGAAAAGTAGAAGAACCACAAATTACAGTTATTGGAGCTGGCACGAAAGTAGAAAACAGAGGAGATATCAATGAAAGCAGAAAAGATAATAAGGTTGAGGATACAGAATAGTACATTCTGCCGAAGAATCAGAGTAGTGCAGGGAGATACAGGAAGAATATTCCGATTCATCCTGGAAGATATAACGATGGATGGATCGGAACAAGCGAGAGTATATGCTAAGAAACCGGATGGGACAGAAGTATACAATGATTGCGAGGTGGTATCGCCAAACGAGGTATTAATGGAGAGCGATTCTGGTCAGATTTTTGCTGCGATTGGAGTAGTACAAGCAGAGATACAGATTTCAAAATCAGGAAAAACTATAACCACATACACATTTGAGTTCGATGTGGAGATATCCATTACAAGAGCCGGAGCAATCCAGAGTTCCAGCGAGTATGGAGCTCTGGAGGCTGCGATTGCAAAAGCAGAAGGATTCTATAATCCGACATTTGCCGAAGCAAAGACGAGGGATAATATCAACAGTGGCGAATCAATACCGACATTATTCGGGAAGGTGAAAAAATGGTTCACAGATCTCAACACACTGATCAAATTAGTAGGAAGTACAGACATATCCGGCATCGGGAATGGCACTGTTACGGATGCCCTTTCTGTATTAAATAGCAAGCAGTCGAAGACCATCTCGGTATCAAATGTGACCAGCATACAAGAATTAGTAAACAGTGCTACGGGAGGCACGAACATTCTGTTTCATTTAGCTGGTGCTGGGTATACCGGAAGCGATCTGCCTAAAGATACAAACTATGGATATGGATCCGGAATTATTTTTTACCGAAATTCTAGATCGTGTAAAATAGTATTGTTTCCGGAAGGAGCAAAGCCAGTCTGGAAAACGTCTGATTGGACAAAATGGAGAGATTTCGCAAATAATATTGTGGATTAATTGGTAGACGATTCTTGGTCTTCCCATTTAATACAGGAAGAAACATGAAAAAGGAGAAAAAATATGGAGATCAGAGCAAGACCGTAGCAGGTCTTATTTTTATACGATGAAAATACGGAAAGGACACATATGATTAAATTTTTATCAGAAAATTGGGCATTACTTTCGTTCACAGTATCAGCTATCGCATACATATATTATCAGGTGATAGCTATGCGAAAAGGAATACGTGCACTACTAAGAGCGGATCTGATACGGCTCTACAACAAGTATCATGACGATCACGGATATTGCCCGTTGTACGTCAAGCAGTCATTAGAAGATGAGTATAAGCAGTACCACACACTGAAAGGGAATGGTGTAGGTACTCAAATGTATAATGCGCTCATGGCATTACCGACAGAACCACAACATGAAAGAGAGGAATAATTATGTTTAAAAATTGCGTATTTAAAGTATCGGTAGATACTAAAAAATGGATGAAGAAAGCAGGCATCAGAGCAACCAAAACCGTAGCACAAACTGCAGTAGCAACGATTGGAACAGCAACGGCACTTGGACAGGTGGATGCAAAGCTTGTAATTTCAGCATCAGTGCTGGCCGGAATCCTGTCCTTGCTGACAAGTGTGGCTGGATTACCGGAATGTAACACAGAGGACGAATAATCGTCATCGTATTATTTATGTGCGACGTCGCACAGGAAGGAGATCAAAATGGCATTAAACGGAATAGATATAAGTAATCATCAGAAAGGACTCAATCTGAAGGATATAACTTGCGACTTTGTAATCTGTAAGGCTACGGAGGGAACAACCTTCGTAGATAAATATTGTGACGGTTTCATGCAACAGGCTATGAAACTTGGCAAAAAAGTAGGCGTGTATCATTTTGCGAGCGGCAAAACAACCGGAAAAGCTGAAGCGGATTTCTTTTTGAAGAATGTACAGGGATATATTGGAAGAGCAATCTTGATCTTGGATTGGGAAGGAGACGCAGTAAAGAAAGGCGTAGGATATGCAAAAGAATTCCTGGATCGCGTGCTGGAGAAGACGGGAATCAAACCTATGTTATACAGCTACAACAATTGCATCAATGCTTATGACTGGTCAGCGGTCAAAAACGCAGACTACGGCCTTTGGAACGCTGGCTACTACAATGGATATACAGAAATGGGATACACGCCTGGAGCACCTCTGAAAGGCGGACTTGGGGCATGGGGAAGCTGTGCAATGTATCAGTATACCTCGAGTGGAAAAGTGGCTGGTTGGTCTGGTCATCTGGATTTAGATGTCTTCTATGGAGATGCAGCTGCATGGGACAAATATGCTGGCGGTTCGGCCGGAGCTGGAACATCTATCGCAAAACCGGCACCCGCACCAATTCCTGCAGTAAATCCAACCAATCAATCCATGAAGAATGCGCAGATTCATATTAATAATTTTACAGGTGCTGGAATCCCCGAAGATGGAAAGAACGGTCCGAAGACACGCAAAGGATTGATTATGGTGCTACAGACTGCTTGCAATATGGATTATAGTTCCGGTTTGACCGTAGACGGAAAAATCGGAGAAAAGACTAATGATGCACGTGGCCTCCATTATGTAAAACGTGGAGAGAAGCAGTATCTTGTTACATTCGTTGAAATCGGACTTACAGCACTCGGATATTATAGCGGAGCAGTAGAAGCGCCAGGAATATTCGGCGGTGGGTTGGAAACAGCGGTAGATAAATTCCAGAATGATACCGGTCTCAACAACGACAAAGTGGCCGGAAGGAATGTTATGGATATGATCCTTAGAAAAATGGGATGTATTTAAATTGAGGATTAACGTGAAGTAACAGGAGGAAATTCTCCACCCTGTTACTTCATTAAATGGGAAGACCAAGAATCGTCTACCAATTAATCCACAATATTATTTGCGAGATCTCTCCATTTTGTCCAATCAGACATTTTCCAGACTGGCTTTGATCCTTCCGGAAACAATACTATTTTACACGATCCAGAATTTCGGTAAAAAATAATTCCGGATCCATATCCATAGTTTGTATCTTTAGGCAGATCGCTTCCGGTATACCCAGCACCAGCTAAGTGAAACAGAATGTTCGTGCCTCCCATAGCACTGTTTACTAATGTTTGTATGTCGGTCACATTTGATACCGAGATGGTCTTCGACTGCTTGCTATTTTATGCACTACCGATTGTGCCAATCTCCCCATATACCATTAGAAGATTGTCTAATATATAATCCTGTTTCGGCAAAAGCGAAAACCACCATATATTCGGTGTTCCCGTTACTTGCAAGTGCAATCGCATTAACCCATCCGTTTCTGGACGGTGCATTTTTAGCCATTTCGCTATTTCCAGAATACCATCCAGATGCATTAATATTATTCCAATCAGTTAAACTAACATCAATCAAGCCTAAAAATCCCTTGCTATTTTGTTTAAGAAATTTTTGAAAAAATTCCACTTTCGATTGAATATCGACTATCAAGTTTCAGACCATATCTATATAATACTATTAGTCCGTATGTACCATTAACATATCTATATCCAACGGCAAGATATCTCGAACCGGCTATAAAACTTTTAAAGAACGTTCCTTCTTTCGGAAATCTGTTCTTAGTCACTGCATCCTTTACACATTCATCAACTCCACCAAGAGCATGATATTCCGAGTCTTGATAATATATTACTGAAGTATCAATCTGAGCCTTGCTATTTAAAACACAACAGCTACTGATCAGAATAAATCTTGAAAAACTTGTAATACTAACGTATAATATTGTAATGCCATTAATGAGAGAAAGGAATTGCAATAATGTATACAAACAACGAAGAATTCGAAAAGATGTTAGAAACAATTGATATAGATAAAGAACCACCAGCTGATGATACTGAAAGACAGTATTATTTTATCAAAAAAGCAAGGAAATATGTAAAAGAGGAATCAGAGAAACTGGGCCGCCCATTATTCTTTGCTACCGTAACATTCGGTTGTCAGATGAACCCGGTATCCTTGAATTATTAAGCATTAATTACGAACATACAAAAGCCCTGGAAACATTGGATTTCCGGGGCTTTTTCTATCTGTACAATAATGTGTGCGTCAATCCGTTTTTAAAAACAATCTCTGTAATACGCTTATCCAAGACAACGATGTGATCAACGATAGAATTGACAAATGCTTTCATAGATTCTTCATCCAATGCAGCAAGTCTGGAATAGTCTATATAGTCACCACTGTTGATCTTGTGCGAGATCAGGAATTGAGATGCGGATTTAAGGAAGGCTGCCTGATCAACGTTTTCGGAAATAGAAGAGGACTCTAAACCCTTGATGCTATTTTCCAGCTTTATTCGGTCAACCTCCAGTTTTGACTTCATCTCAAGAAATTCTTTTTCATCCATTCCATCGTCGTCAAAGAGATATGCTTTCTTTAGCCGCTCCAGAGCACGATCCGTCCGCTGGAGCTTCTCTTTCAATTCCGTCGTTTTACTCTCATCAGTAGCACCACTGGATATAGGCTTACCGGACAGCAGCTCTGATCCGGAACGTCCAAACAATAAATCCAGAGTATCCTGAAGACTGGAAACGGAAATGCCGGCAACATCGGAAAAAGAAATGTGGGAGAGAATGACTCGCTCCAGGGATTCGCTGTCTTTAATGAATCTCCGGCTCTTTGATGCATCGACCATTGCGGCGATATAGTTAAGCATAAATGGGCCGATCTTGACATCGCTGACATTCAGGTTATCGCAGTTCTTTTTTTGATACTTTCCGGTGCAGGCGTAAGAGGATGGCCGGAAGCCATCACCTTTGCGGCTGTCTTTGCCTTTTACCTGATATCCGGATCCACACTTTCCGCAGATCATTAACCCAGCAAACACATTACATCTTTTCCGGATTGGATGGAAGACAGAAGTGTTTCGGTTTTGACTGTTTGCATCCATCCGTCGGTTAACTTCGTCCCATATATTGGGATCAATGAGCGGCGGGAAGACACCTTTGATGTAGATGACCTCATCATCGGATTTCTTCTTTCCTCTGGCGCTCTCGCGGTAATTATACCGGTAATCGCCTTTGTTGATCGGATTCCGTAAAAAGTCCGCGACTGTCTTCGAAGTCCATTCCCCACCTCGTTTGGTAGGAATATTATGAGAATTGTTATAATCGCAGATAGTAACGGATGATCCACCGTCCAGATACATCTGATACATAGCTTTGGCATAAGGAGCTTCTTTCTTTGAATGGACAGGACACTTCTTCTCGGCATCCCAATCCCATCCGTAAGGAACTCTTGCACCATTCCATTGTTTGTTCTGTGCACGTCCGATCATTACGTCTTTAACACGCTCAGACGTCAATTTACGCTCCAATTCGGCGAACACCAGTATAATCTTAAGGATAGCCTCACCGATGGCGGAAGAGGTGTCGAATTGCTCATTGAGAGAGATAAATGTCACGTTGTTATATTTAAAATCATCGTACATAAGAGAGAAGTCCACAAGGTTTCTTGTAATCCGGTCTATCTTATATACGATCACGTGAGAGACCTGGCCAGATTTTACTTTCTCCATCATTCGCTCGAATGCAGGACGTTTCGTATTCTTACCGGACCGGCCTGCATCTTCAAACACCTCGACCTGTTTCTTGTTAATGTGCAGCATGTGTTCACAGTAGGCTCGCAACTCTTTCTTCTGAAATGGGAGAGAATCCTTGTCGACCTGATAGCCGGTGCTTACACGAACATACAATGCTACTATTTTTTTGTTTTCGTCCATAAATATCATCCTTTCCGTAAAAATGAGTATAAAAAATACACCTATACGGTGCTGAAAATTTATGGTACAATATCATTGCCGATGAATTATTGTACGTGCTCAGCACTGCATAGTATTTATCAAAAGGTCTCGGTGTTGGTAGCACCGGGGCTTTTTATTATCAACTGGAATATTTTGAAATGTATAAATTAAAACATTCCTTCATAAATTGTTCTGTGATATAAACATTATCATCTAACTCTGGCGGCTCTGCGTTGACCCCTATCTCTTTAATGAGTTCGTAATACATATCCAAAGCCTGTTTATTCTCAAAAATATATTTCATAGGCATATCACTGTACAGAATAGCCAAGCTGTGAAAGTTCATCTTTTATCTGATCAAGATTTGACGTGACATGCTGACCATCTGTAGATTCGCTACCACGGTAAACATATTTAACGGCTTGGTAAGTATCCATTCCTACATTTGCACTGAGATTAGTCGGCACGTTTTTCGCATAAGCATATTCCAAATAATATCCATAGTACATAGTTTTCTCCATGACAGAATTATCTGTAAAATAATTAGGATACAAAGCGGAAATAAAGGAAAGAGCCTCATCACCTTTTTCGCTAGAAGAAGAATAATTTGCGCTTGCTTTCGCTGCGTGAGCGATTGTGTCAACCATTTCAGATGTATTCTGCTCAACACCATTAGTCCAGGCTGCAAGATATTCATCAGTATTTGAGTAATCAGCGGGACTAATATTATTTGGATTATATTTTGCATCCATAGCAGCCTGTGCTTTCTCTGCTTCTTTCTGCTCTTTTTCATCGTTAGTCTGTTCGGTCTTAGCCTTAGAATCCTTTTTCGAATCATCTGATCCGCCACATGCAGATAATGATATAGCCATCGTCCCGGCTAAAAACATTATTAAAAATTTCTTTTTCATATAATTTTCCTCTTTTCATGTTTTATTACCAAAAATCACCAGTATAAACAAAGATGAAAAACTCCACACTACTTAGTATGAAGATATTACTTGACAAAATCATAAATCAAAAAAATCTAACAATCCGCCAAGTATCTATTCTCACAGGCGTACCAAAATCCACAGTGGCAGACATCATGTCTGGAGGGACAAGTCCACGAATGGATACGATGGAATTATTGGCAAAAGGACTAAAAGTCCGAATTACCGACCTGTATGAATCAGAGTACAAATAAGTGTCCGAGAACTCGGACAATTTCAAAAACGCACCGGTTTACGCAAAATTAAGTGTTTTAATATATGAAAGGATAATTAAGATTCTCAAAAAGCGAACGAACGTTCGAATAAATATTGATTTTGAAATACAATAGTTGTATGATTAATTCAGAATAATTCGAACAAATGTTCACGGAGCGGAGGTGCGTTACATATGGAAGAATTAAAAATCTTATTATCAAAACTGGATGATTCTGATTACAAAATAATCCAGCAACTCTACGCTATTTTATATAGGTACTTAGAAAAGAGGGGAAGGCTTTAAGCCTTTTCCTCTTTATTCTTTATACCATCTGCTACGTTCTTGAAATACTCACGTATCACAGTCTTAGATTTATCGTCAAGAGAATGATAGGTCTTCATCATTTCGATGATCGCATCGTAAAATGCATTCCCGTTTCCATTGTATTCCAACAGATCCTCAACATAATAACCGACTTCTTCTTCTGGAGAACGTTCAATAAACATTTCACCGCTTCCGTCACGAAGCCATTCCTCACTTACATTGAAAGTTTTGCATATAAGAGAAATGACAGCGTCGATAGGCTCATTACGGCCAATTTCATAATTGGCAACAGCACCGCGCTTGATGTTGAGTCTGTCGGCAAATTCCTGTTGTGTAAGATTCAGCTCTTTTCTTAGGGCTTTGATACGCTCATTCATTGGTACACCTCCCTTCGTTCTGGGTTCATCATAGCACAGCGAAAAGATTAATTCAATAGAAAAATGTAACATTGTTGCAAAAAGAATATTGACAAAAGCAGCAAAACGACATATAATTGCAGCATAAACACAATGCAATGTGAGGTGAGAGATATGAAATGCCATAAGTGTTTAGCAAGACTTCCGAGAAAAGCAAACTACTGTCCAAACTGCGGGAGAAGTGTAACGGGAGACGAAGAATGCATAGAAGAAGCATTAAAACTGAGAAATCCCGAAAACCGGAATGATTACGAAATGCTTTCACGTTTTGTGAAGATTCAAAGAAATGAATTTTTAAAGGAAAGCAAACAAAGAAAACATCAAGTGAGTTTAGATCCGGATTCGTTAATGGCGAGAGAAATTGTGTACCAGACAGCATTGATACACCAGATTTTAAACGAAGTAAGAGGAGGTAAGACCTCCCCTTAGAAATTATTTGTTTTCGAATGCGAAAGCTGAATAGTCAAAGGCTTCCTTTAACTGCTCGAACTCTATATCGCTCCACTGGTGAGAATGATCTGTCCGGTAGTTAGATAAGAATTCATGCATATAAACATCGAAAAGGCGGAAAATTTCCTCTGCTTCGCCACGTTCCAAAACGTCTATACGTGCATAGTAGAGAGATTCGGCGGCAGCAAATTTTGAAGCAGCAATATTCAAATAAGCAACGGCAGCAGAATCATCTACGGATTCATCAAAAATGAATTCATGAGAATGCTCAGCGTATAACATGGCACGGCGAACAAGAGTTTTGAAATTTTCAATTAATTCTAATTCATTATCATTCATAAGTATGCTCCTTTCTTTTAATACTCAGCTCCGGCTAGAGCCTGTAATTAAAGGATAGGAGCGAGGCGAAGAAAAGTCAACACAGAAAGAGGTGAGAAAAGCAATGAGTGAAAAAGAAAAGAAAGAAATCGCTGAAATGGTAGAGACAGCCAAACATCTGGCCGCACATGATCCGCAGGCATTCATGATCGCGAAAAGCAACATGGACATTCTGAAGATCAGAGCGGATATGGACAAACAGGAAAAAGAACCAGCATAAGGAGGTGAGGCTATGAATGAAAAACAGAAAATGATGGAAGAAGAACTTGCTTCCATCGGGATCCATAACCTGGATGAGCTAAACGAAGCAATAAAAAAAGAAAAGCTGGATGTGACTCTGATGATCGCTCCGATTACAAAGAAACATACAGCTACAGGATAGGAGGACAAGCATGCAGTTAAAACCAGAGACGCCATTGATTAAGAAGCTTGAGATCAAGCGTCTGGAAGACGAATGTGAGAAATTAAGGACGTGGATCTGGAGATTGACGATTATTGGAGAATTAATACTGATTGCAGTGTTACTTACATGTGTAATTAATTTTTACGTCATAACTTAACGGGAGGTGGAGAAGATGCTTGAAATTCCAAAGATTTTAACAGAAGAAGAATTTGCCGAGCGACTACAGCTGGCCAAAGAAACTCTGAACGAATATAACTGTAAAAATGACATCGAAAAAGGCTTGATCGTAATGTCCGGATGGGTAAGTGCTGATGGCCAACCGGTATATACACCAGCACAGCTTAAGAGACTGTTTGATTTAGTTTACATAGGAGGTGATACCGATGGGACAGAGAATGTGGCAGACACAATCTGCTAAGCAGGAGTGCAGGAACTGTGCCTACATGAGAGATCTGGGTGACGGTGAATGCATATGTGGGAAAGATCCATCCATAACGGTCATGGAAGAATACCAGGAATCAGAAGACTACAGATCCTACGGATGCCCGGAATGGAGATGGGGATAGTGATACAAGTGAATAAAAAATAAGGCACATCATTATGCGGATGATGTACCTCAAGACTTCTTCGCCTACCGAAAATATAAGTCAAAATTATAATACCATCAGCGGGCGAAAAAGTCAAGAAATACGGGCATTTTCGTCCGTTTTCATCACTTGTTAAGAATATTAAAGATAGGACATACAGGTGGATGAAAAAGAGATATAAAAGACTGATATATACGTTTGAACATTCGGTAGAGGTATATGAATACCTGGATGGGAAGTATGGAGCACCGGGAACGAAAAGAGGGAAGAAGAGAAAAGCCACATTGGAAGAGATCCGATTCCGGAATCAGTGGAATAGAGAAAGAAAAGCAAGGCATAAGCTGAAGACGTGGTTCCATGAGAATGATTACCTGGTATTGTTCACATACAAAAAGGATAAGCGTCCACCTGATATGGAGACTGCAAAAAAGCATCTGGCGCAAGCCATGAGGAAGGTGAGAGAAAAATATAAAAAAGCCGGGAAGAAAATGAGGTGGATGGCAAATATCGAAGTAGGTACAAAAGGAGCCTGGCACGTACACATAGTTATAAATCGGATACCGGATGCAGACATCATCATTAAGGATGCCTGGGAGCATGGAGCAGTAACCTTCAAGCACCTATATGAAGCGGGAGATTTCAGAGATCTGGCCGGATACATCACGAAAACACCAGAAACATGCGAACGCTATGGAGAGCACTTAAGAGAGACAAGATATCATGCGTCCCGCAATATGCCTCTGAAGGAACCGAAAGAAGAACGCTTTGTACAGTGGCGTGAGGCAAAAGACAGGAAAGGTTATTACTTGGATAAAGATACTTATTATGAAGGAACAAATAAATTCACCGGGTACAAATACCGGTATTACACCATGATTAAGTTGGATAGGAGAATTTAGAATGCTGATTTTAAACGGAGCAAGCGAGCAGAAACTAAAAGAATTAGTTGCGGTATCAGTCGAGCTGAACAAAGTACTACATGAGCACCACATGGACACACCTAAACTTGCAGTGGATAATGCAAATGTGTTAAAAGATGCGCTCGATGAAGTGATGGCCAGGAGACGGGAACAGATCGACGAAATTCTCAAAACAGAGAATAGTACCAAACAGGAACACAAAAGGGGCACAGAAAAACCATGTTTAGAGTAGATATCTACACGGCTGTAAAATCCAGTTCCAACAGTAAAACACTGGGAAAATACGGATTCGTCTGCACGTGCGTAAAGAAGTCCGGAGAGGTTGGAAAAATCCAAGATATCGGTCAGATAAAAGGCACACGACACGAAACAGAAGTAAAGGCGATCACAGAAGCATTGAGCCGCCTGAACCAGTCATGCGAGGTCCATATCCACTGCGAGGACACATTTGTAGTGAACATGATCGACTATCACATACATGAGTGGGCCGGAAACGACTTCCGGAAAGTTAACGGAAAGCCGATCGCCAACGCAGAAGGCTGGCAGAAGCTCTGGAAGAAGATGCAGGGGCATCTGATCCGAATGGAAAAGGGACGGCACAACTATAGTGATGAGATTAGAAAAATAATGGAGGATACATAGATGTTTGATAAATTTGGAGAATTTGACTCTGCTGAGGAAATCAACAGGGCGGCAGCAGCACAGTTAAAAGAAGGAGATTTGGACGCTGTCAAAACAATAGCAGAAGAAAATGGCTTAGATCCGGAGGATGCAGAGGATTTTTGCCACGGTGTAATAGATTCTCTGACTACTCCACTACTGGCCGCAATGGGAAAGTTGGAAATGGAATCGAAAGATTTAGGACTCAAAAACATGATGGAAGACTGGAAAAACTTCCTGATCCAGATGTGTGAAGAAGATGACCAGATGGCGCAAGCCGTACGTAAGAAAGGAAAAAGTCTTGAAAAATGTATGGCACAGATATTAAAAGTATCGTTTGAAACGAAAGCACAACTGGATGATAGAATCGTACGGGCAGCAGGCTTAAAACCACCTATCTATCTTGGAATTACTGGGAAAGCACAGATTAGAAAAATTGCAGAAAAATATTATAAGGGTGAAGAAAAATGAGAACATACAAAGGATTCACGGAAGATCTGAAAGCAACCTACGGGAACGGAATCTTCCAATACGAGCCTGGAAAAACATACAGGGAAGAGAAAAGTAAAACCAGAAGTACAGGCTTCCATGCTGCAGAATATCTCCCGGACTGCATGATGTGGTACGGGCTGAACGATAAAAGCCGGTTCTTCTTGTGCGAATCAGGAGGAAGTATCGATGAAGAAGACGGCTGTTCCATGGTAGTATCCACGGAATTGACACTGATAAAAGAACTGGATCTGCTGGATATCGCCGGTCACACCATGATGTACATGGTTGAGCACCCGCAAAGAAAATGGATCAGTATGGTGGGTGGAGTAATGATCACGAGCGATGCTGCACATACAGGAGCAGGCAGACTGCTTGCAATAGCAAGAGGAGAAAGACCGATCGTATACGGGATTGAGGGAACGGCGGTCGGATGGATCCTTGAGAGCGAAGGAAACATTATAGCGGCCAAGGTTGGCATAGTAGGACAAGCTGGAATAGAACCGGGAGTAAAATATACGATCACAGCCAACCGGGAACTCGTGGAGGTGCAAGATGAAACGGAAAGCAATTGAGAAGATAGAACCAGCAAAGACCAGGAAAAAAGGGCATATCGCGACAGTCCAGACATTAGACGATATTGCAATCATCAATGTATTCAATGACAAGGTCCTGGCAGTGAGATACTGCATCAACTGCAAAACAGGAGAACACGAATATTGGACCGAAAAGAATGGCTGGAAGAAAGGAAAACTCATAACAGCAATAGAAGGAAACTGGTACGAATGGGTATGGATGAAACATGATTATAAGTATCCAAAGATTGATTCAGAGGAAGATAGAAAGAGACTCTTGGATATAACACAGGATAAATATTGCGCAAACGATGTATGGAGTCGGATAGATCACATGGAATACAGTTACGATTACGACATCCGGCAGACTGCAGAACATAACAGAAGAGCGAAGATAAATAATTTCATGAGCAAAGCACCGGCACTTCCTAAAGACGCAGATCAATGGTTTTTCGAACTGGCAGCAGGCAGGGACTACATGATTAAGAAAAAGAAGACGGAAAGCTTTGGATGTACAGCATGCGGAGGAAGATTCAGCAGATCGCGATTGACGCCAATAGATCCACTGAAAAAGAGAGTAAGCCATGATTGTAGTGTGAAATGCCCGTTATGCGGAAAAATTGTACAGGTAAAAACAAGAACAGATCATATCACAGCCCCCACCCCTGAGAGCTTATATAAACTTGATAAGATCGACGAAACGGCAAGTGTATTAAGAATTTTCCGTGTAGATATCGGATGGGAATATGCAAGACACTGGGTAACAATTGATGAAGAGATCCGGATTGTGATATATAAGCAGGAGCTTTTTAAGAGCAATAGGTATAATTACAAGATTTTTTACAATATCCCATGGGAAGGCTGGCATAAAAGTAACAATCTGAACTACCGGGCAAGAGACGGCTATATGTATCCGGGGGATTACAGTGAAGCACTGAAAAACACAGTGTATAAGGATGCCATCAGGATCATAGAATTTCTGGCAGCAGCCGGCTGGAAGTTAAACTACAACCGTCTGCTATCCGGAGTATATCAGGTAAAAGGCTATGCAGAAAAGATAGAATATATGGCCAAAGGACGATTACGGAATCTGCTGAGAGAAACTGTTGCATGCACGGAATATCCGGGATGGAACATGGCATACTACGGACCATTAGACATAAGGGCAAAGAGCATAAACAAAATGTTCTACATCAACGACCGACAGAAAATTAACCGGATCCGTGACGAAAACGGCGGAAATGAAATGGTTCGCTGGATGCAATATTCAGACGAAACAGGAGAAAAGATACCGACAGAAACTCTGAGATGGCTGCTGAGATGCGGACTTGGGCCGGAGAATATTAGATATCATGCCGGAAAGTATCTGAGCACTACACAGCTGATGAATTACATCCGCCGGCAGCAGAAAGAACAGTATCCGGGATTCACGGAAGAAGCTGTCCTGGAGCAGTACAACGACTATCTGAGCATGTGTAAAGCATGCAACAAGAATATGAAGGACGAGCTTACATATCGACCGAGAGAACTGAAAAGACGACATGATGAAATCGTGATCGATAAACAACAGATGGATATTCTGAAAGAAATGATGGCAAGCCAGGCAGAAAGAGAACAATATGCTCAGGAAATGCGCGAGAAGTACCCAACAGCTGAGAAGACCTTACATGAGATAAAAGAGCGCTATGAGTACGAAAACGAAGAATACAAGATCATCGTACCAGAATCGTTGGTAGATATTGTAAAAGAAGGACGTGCCCTGCATCATTGCGCCGGCAGCAGTGAACGGTATTTTGACCGAATTGAAACAAGAGAAACCTATATCTGCTTCTTGAGAAGAAAAGAACAGGAAGGAGTGCCGTTCTACACGATTGAGGTTGAGCCATCCGGAACGATCAGACAGCACAGGAGTTACATGGACGAAGAACCAGGTATCGAACAGATCAGAGATTTCCTGAAGGAATGGCAGAGGGTTCTAAAGAAACGATTGACAAAAGCAGATAAGGAGCTGGCTAAGATCAGCAAAGAAAAGCGGAATGCAAACATTGAAGACCTGAAAGCAAAGAATAATACAAGAGTCCTGCAGGGACTGGCAGAAGACTTCATGGACGCAGAAGAGATCGAAGAATTATTAGAAAAGGCGGTATAAGATGGACGAGCTTATAAATTACAACGGGTATGAAGAGTTTAAACAGGCAGTAAACAGAGTGTTAAACAGAACGGTAGAGGACTTTGTCCTCACCGGCTATCTGCTGAAACAGGCAAGAGATACAGACATTCTGCAAGGTTCCGGATATGCAGATGAAAAAGAATTTGCCTGGAGCGAATACAAACTGGACGCCTCTCAGGTATCGAGATATATAAAAATCAACGACAAATTTTCAGAAGGTGGCTATTCCCCGAAACTGCAGGATCAGTACCAGGGGTTCGGTTATGCGAAACTTGCATTAATGTTGACACTTCCGGAAGAAGTGGTAGAAGAATTGACACCTGCATACAGCAAAACAGAGATTCAGGCAGTAAAAGAGGAAATTGAAGAGGAAGAGAAAATCACGGATATCGAAGTAATCCTGGAAGGACAGAAGGAAGAACAGAAAGACCTCGGCAACCTGGAGAAAGCATTGCACCAGATATTCCATGATGAACCGGAATTATATAAAACCATGCACGAAACAGTACGGACAACCTGCGGGATCAAATATCTGCAGGAAGTGCTTGCACCGGATGGAGATAAGATCTACAGCACCCGTATCCAGGGAATTGGACGAATCATGCTCTATATGCACGAATCCAAAGATATTACATTACACATGGTCCGGTCGGGAGATAAAGAGTTCTATTCCTGGGACGATGCGTTGAGCTACTGCACAATGATCACAGACGGCGAAGATGCGGAAAAGACCTGGGAAGAGGTGTATGGAGAAGAATTCCCGAAAAAAGAAGAAATTGCACCGGTGCAACCGAAAAAGAGAAAAGAATCCAAGGTGGTAAAAGCGAAGAAACCAGAACGGAAACCTATAAAAACGGAACGATCGGAAACAAAACCGGCAGAACCACAAACAAAACAGCCGGATCCACCGACAAAAAGTGAGGAAATACTTACAAAAGATGAAGAAAAACCAACTGAGACACCTGACACCACTACAGTACCTGCAGAAGCAGAAGAAAAAGAACCGGAAAAGACAGAAGAAACTCCGGAAGTAAAACCCGAGTTTCAACAGGAAATTACTGATGAAACTCAGATTCCGGGACAGACAGAATTAATAAAAGATTTCCCGGAATACTGCCCGCCGGATATGAATGCTCCGGAACAACAGGACCAATCAGAAGAAGTAAAGCCGGCATACGCTACAAGAAGATTATATATATCCTCTGTCGATGCCGATACGGCAGCAGAATACATGGGAAAAGCCATGGAAAAGGCTATCCGCAATATGCCGGGAGTAAGTTTCGGAGTCTTGACGAAGGAATCATTCTGGGAAGAATTCTTCGAGACTGAAGTAGATGGAGAAGGGAATGAGATTGAATGTGTGAATTGATGTTCCCGAAACCAACTCGGAAGAAAAAAAGAAAGTGCCATCCAGCTCCGATCGTGGACACCGTAAAAGGCGAATGCTTCCTGTGCAGACTGGAAGGCATCCGCCGGCAGCAGTACACAGAAGAGCACCATGTATTCTACGGTGGCGGATTAAGACAGGTAAGCGAAGAGAATGGCTTCAAAGTCTACTTGTGCAGAGATCACCACAAAGACGGACCAAAAGCCGTACATAACTGCAGAGAGACCAGAGAGCTGTTATGCCGGATCTTCCAGAGGAAGTACGAAGAAACCCACACAAGGGAAGAGTTCAGAATGCTGGGTATAAAGAATTATTTAGAGGAGAATGAAGATGCACATAACAGTAAAACAGGGAATTGATAACTGCTATTTGGCTCATCAATATGAACATCCAGGATATGAAGAAGATAGATGTGCTGGCTTACGAACTGGTAACGGCGGTGGAGAACCGATAGATGAATGCAAAGAATGTGCTCTGTACTATGGAAACAGAGAGCTGTAGGAGGTGGCGAGGTGACATTGCAAGAAATATTCCAAGTACAGGAAAATTATAAGCTGCCGGATGCAATCATGGAAGTATTGCTGTCTAAAGAAGCAGAAAAATATATAAGAGTGGTAAAAGATAATAAAATCGATATTCGTGACACATTCCAGGAAGAACAGGGCGATCGGAACAGATTGAAACAAGATTTTACACCAGACTGCCTCTGCAGACTGGTAGCGGATCTGATGAAGAAAGGCAGCTGCCTGGATATGTGTTCCGGAACAGGTGCACTCAGTAAAGAGGCAGCACGAACACATAATATCGAGATTGAAGAACAGGAATACAGTGAAAGAACAATCCCGTTTGCAATTCTGGACGCATGTGTGAACGGGCTGACTGGTTGGATAAGTCGGAACGACTGCTTGAGAGATGAAACATATCAGGCGTACAGGTTGACGAAACATCAGGATATTAGTCTTCTAATCATAGAAGAGACAGATAGGGAAGTAGGTCAATACAATAATGTGATCATGAATCCGCCGTATTCCATGAAATTTCCGGATACAGAGTGGTATCCGATAGTCGGATTTACGATACCGAAAAGTAAAGCGGATTACGGCTTCCTACTCCGGGGGCTACAGCACCTGAAAGAAGACGGAAGACAGATTGCAATCCTGCCGCATGGAGTATTGTTCAGAGGAGCAGGGGAAGGAAAAATACGAGAATGGCTCATAAAGCAGCATTTAATTAATGCGGTAATAGGACTTCCGAATAAACTGTTTTTAAACACGAGCATACCTGTATGCATATTGGTTATAGAGAGGCATTCGCCAGATATATTCTTCATTGACGCAAGTGAAGAATTCCAAAAGCAATCCGCACAAAACGACATGACGGATCAGCAACTGAAGAAAATAGTTGATTGTTTCCGCGAGAGAACAGACGTAGAGAGATATGCTCATAGAGCCTTATACGAGGAAATAGAGAAAAATGACTACAACCTAAACATTCCAAGATATGTTGATATCTTTGAGGAAGAAGAACTTCCAGACATAGGAGCAATACTAAACACTCTTGACCAGATAGAGACAGAAGAACGAAAGACCAGAAGCCGGTTATACGATATTCTTGAAAACTTAACAGGAAGTCCGGAAGACATAAGGCATGTGAAAAAGCATCAGAGCTTAATGAAAGGGGAAAGACATGAATCTACAGTGCCGACAGATACACATAACTGAAATATGCAATATAGAACGGGCAGTAACTGAGAAAACATATAAGGCAGGGAGCTGCTACATAAAACTGAGCGCAGTAGATGATTATGTCGGGCAACTGCAGAAACCTGGGGCAATAGATCCGAGATATGCAGTATTAGAACCAAAAGAAGAAATCAACGCAGATTACATGTATATAGCTATTTGCAGGAGTTTTCCGGAATTCTTAAGAAAATACAGAACAACTATAAATCTACAATTCAACACATTGAAGCGCTTCGAAATACGTTGGCACGACGATAGGGAAATACAAAAATATATTGTAAATGCACTCAAGACAGTAGAGAAAGAAATAAATCTGGTTGAAGACCAGATAGAACATGAGAAAGAAGTAAAAAGATGGTATCTGGAAAAAATGATGATGTAGGAGGTGCTGAGAGATGAAATGGTGCAATGTAATGAATATGTGGTGCTCTGACATGGATAAAGATGATTGCGACAACGTAATGTGCGATGGAGACTGTGATGATTGTGAAGAATGCGAGGAAATCAATCGATGCTGACACTAACAATAAAAAGAAAGTGGTTCAACATGATTCTTTCTGGAGAAAAGAAAGAAGAATATAGAGATATTAAAGATTATTACAAAAGCAGATTTTCTAAAGTGCTTGGAATGGATCCGAACTGGCTCACTGATTTTGCACTTCAAAAGAGTTCACAATTTGAAGTAAAGTTTAATAATGGATATTCCAAAGACTGCCCATCTTTCATAGCTGACTGCTCATTGTCGGTGGGTGAAGGAAAAGAAGAGTGGGGAGCGGAAAAAGGAAAATGTTATTACATACTCCACATAAAGAAGATTCGATGGAAAAGTACGGATAATTCAGGAGGATATTTAGATGAGATTGATTGATGCAGATGCAGAAATAAAGAAGATTGAAGAAGAAATAAAACGCTCATACAAAGCCATTGACCGCTGGAGATCAGGAAGAATGCCTGGCAGCAGTCTATATGACATAGACGAAAAGGTACGAAGAATTAAGAGAAACATAGAAGATTGCAGAATAGAAATCAAAATGCTGAAAAGCTACACTACAGCATACAATCCGGAAAAGGTTGCAGAAGAAATGAGAGATCATGCCGTTGAATTCGAACTGTTTGGAACGTGTTCGGATTATGTAGAAATAAATCATGCAATCGAAGCTGTAAAGCGAGGTGGAATTGTTGAACAGCCAAGAATATGACCAGATAGAAGAAGCGGCCAATAGACTGCAACACGAAGCAAGTGTCAAATACAGCAGAGAGCTTGAAAAAGCTCAGAAGTATAAAGAAGGTTACACACAGGGAGTAGAAGATCTGCTGAGACGCATAAGAAGAGGTGAATGACATGGAGATAAAAGAAAAATTAAAACACTGGTTCATAATGGTAAGCACAAACCGGTGCCTGGGATGCTGCTTATTCTGTGAGTGGTGGAACATGTGTAAATGGGAAACAGAAGAGAGGAGAAAGAAAAAATGAAAAGACGAAAGATAATAGGATTAATAGCATGCATAGTATTAATAGCGTGTCTGACAGGATGTGCAGAGTTTGATTCAGCCTTAAATGATCTGCAGGGGAATCTGACAGGAAATACATATACAATCAATACCTATGATAATTACGGAAATAAGATAATGACGACACAGGGCGAAAAGATCAATGTCGAAGGGAATAGAGTGAAAACAAAATCGTATGATAGCGGAGGATCTGTAATAACCGGATATGAGTTATCATCTGTGATCACGATCAACATTGACGGAAAAGAGATACAAAGCTGTGGAGACACCTGCATATTTGAGCAAAATGGATTAAAAGCAGAGGTGAATTTTGCGCAAGAAGATATCCAAAACCAGTCAACCGGAGCAATAACAGACAATACAATCATAGCTAGAATCGTTAATAAACATAAAAACTCTTTTGGAAAATCAAGGGTAGTAGTAATCAAGTCGCAATTAGGACAACCGATCACAGCATATTCAGGAGATAAGGTATATTGGAAAATTCCACAAGATCTTCCAAAGATGACCAAATTAATGATAGACGGCAAGGCATTATATATTCACAGAGCCAACTTCCAGATAATAGACAAGGAATTATTGAAGTAAGAAAGAGGCGGGAAATGACAAGAAAAGATATTCTTAAAAAATACGGATTCAGCTGGATGAGCAATGTCAACCTGAAGGAAGAGCTTTCGGAACAGGCGGCAGCAGAATTTGAAGATCTGATAAGAACCCTGGCCGAACATAACCGTGGACCGGCGCCACCAAAAGAAGGATGGAAGAAACAGATGTATAACCAATTCATGAAAGGAGCAGGCAGATGACACGAAACATGATCATCGTGATATGGATAACAGCATTCCTGCATCCTCTGATTTTTCCGTGTGTTTTACACACAGCAAAGGAGATAGAAAAATGGTGGGACAAGAAGAGAGTGCTGTGGCACGTAGAGCAGCTCCGGAAGATAGAAGAAAAATATAAAGAATAGCACCAACCGGGTATTGTATCACACGCAACCGGACGATATAGAATTCCAGCCGGCAGCAGAATGCACCGTGCATAAAGAAGGGAGGAAAAGGAAACAGACATTATGGTAGAAAAGGTGAATAAATCGCCGAAGAAATAAACATGTGCGACATCGCACAGACGAATGAAGAAAAGGGTGAGTGAAAGTAACATAAAAACAAGCAGTAGATCCGTCCTGCCAGACACATATCTACTGCTCATCACTTATACCTAAGGACATTATAACATAGATGCCTCTTAGGTTTCAAGGAGGGTTACTATGTATAATACCAATATTAAAGCGGAAGTTATTAATAATGTCATTTTCCGGATGTCTCAGTATGTAGACAGAACAACCCTGGACATCCTGCAGAAGATACTGGAAGAACAACTGGTTGCGGTAAACATGGAAGAGATTACCACACTCCCAGCAGAGTTAAAAGTATCTTACGAAGAGCAGAACCGGTACTACATCGGTCTTATGATGATCAAAAAGAAAAATCTCCGGCAGGTCACAAAGAACCAGTACAGAGATGCTGCTACGAGATTGGCAACAGCGCTGAATAAACCATTGAATAAAATTGATGAGATTGACATTGATTATTATTTGCACTGGTATTCGGAACGATCCGGAAAGAAAGGCAATAAGAATACAGCAGCAACCGTAAATAATGAGAGACGGTACCTGTCTGCCTTCTTCACGTGGATGCGGAAAGAACACTTTATAACTTTCAACCCAGTGGAGAATACGGAAGCACTGAAAGAAGTGAGAAAGCCGATCGACTACTTCCGGCCGGCAGAGATGGAAGAGTTAAGGGAAGGCTGTGAATCCAAACGCGACCGTGCCATTATTGAAGTGTTCCGAAGTACCGGAGCAAGAATCGGAGAGATAGCGCAACTGAACAGGGAAGACATCGACTGGAGCACAGGGGATATCATGATTCTGAGTGAAAAGAGCGAACGCTATAGAGTGATCTATCTGGATGAGGTGGCAAGGTTCCATCTAAAGAGATACCTCGACACTCGTACAGATGATAATCCGGCACTGTTCGTTGCTCAGAGGAAACCTTTTGCGAGACTTTCCGTCAATGGATTAAGGGACGTTATCAAGCGGATTGGAAAGAGAGAAGGTATGTCATGCAGGGTATATCCGCACAAGATGCGTAAAACGCTCGGCATGAATCTCAAGAACCGTGGAGCAGATATTGGTATTATACAAGAAATCATGGGACATGCGAGCCCAGAAGTAACAGCAAGATACTATGCAGAATCCACACCGGAAACCTTACGAAGCGTCAGAATCAGGACATCGGCGTAAGGGAGTATTATGAACAGGAGCATAAGCAGAAAGCAACGAATAAATAGCAATAGCCATCATGAAATAATGGCAAACCATAAGCCTGATAAGAAAGCAACGGACACATTCTTCCGAAAGCCATACACGGTAAACGATGCATTGAAAAAATGGGGAGTGGATATAAAGGAGGGTGAGTCCGATGGGAAAAGACAACGATGAAACAAAGGACAAGAAACAATATCTATGGAGCTATCAGGAACACGTGAGAAGGATTAAAAGGATAGAAGAAGAGCTGGCCGAACTGAGAGCGATGAAGATATATCCGTCTGGAAAAGCTGCGGATGGAATGCCACACGGCAGCAGTACGGATACAGATCTGTCCGGATATGTAGCTGAAAAAGAACGGATGGAAGAAGAATTGATTAGAGAAATGCGCAAGCGTGTGCAGTTATATGTAGAAATCACTGGATGCATTAAAAAGATAGGAAAAGAAAATGAAAGAGATGTGCTGTTCTATAGATACATAAAAGGAATGGAATGGTGGGATATAGCGGCAAAGATGAGGTATGGAGAAAGGCAGGTCTATAGAATACACGGACGTGCTTTAAAAAATCTGCAGATTCCAAAAAGATGTCAGTCAATGTCAGTGAATGTCAGCTGAAGAAGTGGTAATATGATATTGTCAAAAGACAAAAGAGATAGGAGCAATTCCTACTCGTCAACATCTTAACTATTGTTCCTCGGTTTTAAAAAAAAGGACATGGCGAAAGCCGTGTCCTTTTTGCGTGGAGAAAAATATGTTTGATTACTATGGAAAAAAATGGAAGAAGAAGAGAGCGCACATCTTGCGTGTAGATGGATATAAATGCCAGGTGGCAAAGATGTACGGTGGAAATGAAGACGCCAACACTGTGCATCATATCTATCCGGCAGATGAATATCCTGAATACGCTTGGTGTGATTGGAATCTAATAAGTGTGTCTCAGAAAGGACATAACAAGCTGGAGAATAGACAGACCGGAGAACTGACGAAGCTTGGAAAAATGCTGCAGGATCGCACAGAACCAGGAGTAGACTGGCGGAAGAACCGGAAGAGAAAATAGATCCCCCCTGGTAAGAAAATAATTTTTTATGGCTGGTCTACTG
>CEAE01004853.1_pt1 | contig 36803 bp, 36 predicted proteins | sample 554951 | NCBI WGS metagenome assembly CEAE01 (sample SAMEA3182076, study PRJEB8094) | gut metagenome | biome: human; feature: gut; material: Stool; isolation source: human stools | place: Canada | collected 2012-03-28
GGAATATGTCATCCGTCTGACTGCAAAGCGGAAGCTTTTATATCATAATAAATGGGTATTTGCCACCGAACTGCGCAACCGGAGAAAAGGCAAAGTAAAGCTTCCTCTTTTCTACAAAGGGAAAGAGCACGAGGCTTATCTTTCCCATGTAAAAGTACAGATCACTGCATCCAGAAAAAATATTTATTTAGTCCTTGTTTATGGCGTTACGGAGCACCCTATGATGCTTGCAACCAATAAAGAGATTAAATCGAAAAATGATGTGATAAAGGTGGCAAAGCTTTATTTTTCCAGATGGCGCATTGAAGAATATTTCCGCTGCAAAAAGCAGATGTTCCAATTTGAAAACTTCCGGGTACGGAAGCTCAAAGCAATCAATGCCTTAAATTTTTATATCACTTTATGTATGGCATTTCTGGCACATCTTTCCATGAAGCCGGAAACGAATACCCTTAAGGCTGCCATTATAAAAAAAGCAGCTCCAATAAAAGTAAAAATATCTTTCTGCTATTATCGGCTGGCAAAAGGTGTTTCCGGCATACTGGCTTATGCAAAAGAAGGCATTCGGCTATGGTTCCGACCGAAACGGCCTGCATACCGTCAGCTTTGTCTTAAGCTGGTAGTTTAAACAGACAGGAAAAATACGTCTTCCAAAGTCCGGTTCCGGCGGGGCTTATTTAAGTGCCCCTAATCGCAAAACTGCCATTCTGAATTTTTCAAAAAGTCGGCAGATTGCTCTTTAGGCAGACATATTCCTTTTTGAATTACAGTTTGCGGAAACTCAAGTATAGATTATTTTAAATAAAGCTTACTCCCTTAGTTTTATTCCATTCTAATAAGAAATCAACTTGTTTCTAACATTTTGAAAACAACTTATTTTTTTGTTCTTCTGTTAATCTAACATAGACCTCTATTAACTTCTCATACATAAGTTTTGTCAAAATACAATTTTTTTGAGAGGCTTTATTAATACTACCAGTTTCTAATAAATTCTCATTTGGACATCCGCCCAAGCATAAATTCTGAGCCCAACAGTCTTTGCATTGATCATGATTTCCTATATGTAAATTTTTGATAAATTCACTTCTTTTTGTGCCCACTCCATTTTTTATATCCCCTAACGAATATTCATTATTTGCCACAAATCTATGACATGGATACAATCTTCCATCTATATCAACTGCATACATATTTCTTGCAACGCCACATCCTAAATATCTTTCACTTCCATACTCGATTTTTTCTATAGCCGAAAATAAATCAATCATTTTTTTTGCTTTTTCAACATCTCCCATTTGGATAAGCTTTTCAAAATGGGAGATATATTTTTCATATTCTTTGTATAATTCATTATAATCTGAATCTTTAAGCATATTTTTTGCAATTGCAATAGGCACAACACGAAAACCTAATGATACTAAATGTTCAAAAATTTCGACATACCCCATGTTATTACTGGATATAGTAGCTCTAGCTGAAACCAAGGAATCTTTTCGTAAGTTTTCTGTTTTTTTAATTACAGTTTCATATGATCCTATACCATTAATATCATATCTATTAGCATTATGTTTTTCTTTCTCTCCATCTATGCTTATTTGTATAATAAATTTGTTGTCTTTTAAAAATTCTTCTATCTCTTTATTTATCAATGTGCCATTTGTAGTAATAGAATATCGAAATTTCTTTCTAGCATCTATTTCTCTTTTTTTACAATATTCTACAACTTCCTTTATCAATTTAAAATTCAACAAAGGTTCACCACCAAAAAAAGTGATAAAAAGTTCTTCGTCATCTGAATTGTTAATCAAAAAATCAACAGAGTCAAACGCTGTCTTTTCGGACATTATTCCTTTATTTGTATATTCACCTCCATTTCCATAACAATACACGCAACGTAAATTGCATTCTTGTACAACCATGAGAATTATCGCCGATATTTTCTTATTGACTTCCTTATCTAGAAAGTCGTTTTGGCGTATACTATTCCTCATAAAGCCAGCCAGTGACATTTCTGACAAAATATTAACAACTTCTTCTCTCGTTATTGTTCCTTGTAATCTTTTACATGCTTCACCGATTGTCATTCCTTCACAAGCTAAGATTGCCTTAGTTATATTATCTATTTCAAAAAGTCCGCTTGTATTGATTGTATACAAATAAATCTTTTCGTCAATAAAAAACTCTTTATACGGATAAAATTTTATCACGTCATCTTCTTTTAAAAATTTCATAAGTCCATCTCCTTTTGTAAAAAAATCAGCCTGTCCAAATGCAACGACAGCAAGTGGACAGGCTCGGCAATTAGTGAATAAAATCATGTGACCATTCATCACAGAAAAGGCATGGCCAATTATTTCTAATTGCTTCGTCTTTATTTACACGTCTGAACATTTTTTTCACTCCCCTCTGTTTTGAAATATCTATAGTCTATTACCTAATGAGGTAAGAAAACTATCCACAATTTTTGTTTTACCTGCTCAAACAGTATGTTATCTTTGAGCAGGTTTAAATACTAGTGAATAAAATCATGTGACCACTCATCACAGAAAATGCACGGCCAATTATTTCTAATTGCTTCGTCCTTGTTTACACGTCTAAACATTCTTCTCACTCCTCTCTATTTTTTCTAATATCTATAGTTTATCACCTGATATAGTGAACAACTATCCAATGTACCTCATTCAGTAGCATTTATTTTTTTGATACTTGTTGCATACATAATTCCAGATATCACTAAAAGAATAAAAATAATAATGCTTCCTGATAAAATTAATTCCAATAAACTTTTTGTTTGAGTAAATATAATTTGCAAAAAAATCGCCATTATAATAGAACCTACGATAGTTGCTGATATAGATTTCTTAATCATCCCAATAGAAAACGGAAAAAGAACTAAGAATCCATTTAAAATCATAGAGATTATTGTTAAACTTACTATCTGTTTGAAATCTTTTAACAGAAAACTACCATTAACAATATTCCAATAATAATCTCGAAATACAATAAACAATGTACAGCACACATTACCTAAGAAGGTTCCTATCATTACAAAACTACTTATGAGTAAAAGTTTAGCTGTCATCCACATTTTAGGCTTTATTGGATAAGCAAGCATAATTAAAACGCTTCTGTTAACATACTCTCCTATAATAATTTTTGAAACCAAAACGGCTCCATACACCGTAAAGCATTCAGTTACAGCCATATTAACTAATCTCAAAATATTACTATAGGAATTTTTAGGTGTATCTTGTACTGATGCATACATGGATGTATTTGCAAAAAAAAGTAAGCCTAAGATAATAAGCAGTATACCCACAACATAGTATCTTGCTTTAACTTTTTGCAATTCTAATTTCATTAAATTAATCATGATTATCACCTTTACTTATAATTTTAAAAAAGTAATCCTCTAATGAATTTTCACATATTCCAATACTTTCTACACCTATATCGTTTTCGACTAAAACTTTTGATATCTTTCTTCCGCTTACTGACAAATCATAAATATGAATCTCATGCTCATTAATAACATCTATATTTTTAATACCTAATAGTGTTTTTAATATAAATGCTCCCTTGTTTGTGTCACTCAAATCTATTTTTCTATATTTTCCTCTCTTTTTATGAATTTCTTCCATCGATGTTTCACTTAACAATGTTCCTTCTTTGATTACTCCTATTGTATCTGCTATCAATTCCATTTCCGATAAAATATGACTTGAAATGAGTATACTCATATTCCATTGTTTCTTAAAATTTAAAATTAATTTTCTGATTTCTGCAATGCCCTCAGGATCCAAACCATTCAAGGGTTCATCTAATATCAGTAATCTGGGTTTTGATATAATTGCTCGTGCAATTGCTAACCTTTGTTTCATTCCTACGGAATAGGTATCGACTATTCTATCGGCTGCTTCACTTAAGTTCAATAAATCCAGCATGTCATTCACTTGATTTCTAATAGGAATTTTCAAATATCTACAATGAAGTTCTAAATTCTCTCTTCCTGTCAATTTTGTGTAAAAATATGGGTACTCTATTATTGATCCCACGTCACACAATAGTTTATAGGTGCAATTATTGACTTCTTTTCCAAAAATTTTAACGCTTCCACTATCAGGACTTTCTAAATTTAATAGCATTTTTAATATAGTACTTTTTCCAGCACCGTTTGGTCCTACAAAGCCATATATTTCACCTTGCTTGACATGTAGATTTACATTATTTACAACTTTTTTCTTCTTATAACTTTTTGTAATTGCCTCAGTTTCTAATATATTCATTCTCTGTTTCCTTTCCCTTATTGACAGGTCGTTTAGGCTGATATATTAGTCCTAAGCAAACCGGAGGCCATTGCAAATTTTCCTTTTTAGTCCGATATTCTATCACCTCACTAGCCACTTTCAAACATTTATTTACTAAAGTATTTCTTCTTCCCATTATTCATATAACCTCCTGTTTTATAATCTTCGCAAAAAGTAGTAATACAGCACATACAATGTCTGCAACCATAGCCCATAAAATATATATGTTATTAGGTATTCCAAAGAATATTACTGTTATAAAAATCCAATGTATCCCAGCCGTTAGTCTTGCTACCTTTTTGGCTTCTATATGTTCCAAGTTACTCAATCTCATATTAGGATGATTTACTGTTGAGATAATTAAAATAACAAAAATAGATATAGTAAATATCAAATAGATATATGGCAACTTTCCAGAAAACACTGGGATTATAATAAATGCAATTACTATGTAAAGAATTATTGTTGATACTAAACAACTTTCATAACTCTTCATATGGAACCCGCCAGTTCTTCCTCTCATGTTCATAAATACAAACATAAATATTATCGTTTGCAAAATATTGTTAAATAGAACTGATAAGATTAGCAGTATACCAAGTGAAATTGATTTTTCTAATAATATTTCAACTACATAAACATATTCTTCCTTCCTTTTTTTATTAAGAAAATTCTTTTCTAATAATATATCCACGATTTTGTGTGCTATTTTATTCATCTTCTTCTCTCGCTTTCGTGGTTACTTTAAAACAAGTGTCATAATTAATCAATACATCTTGCACTTTTGAACTGTAAAAAGCATTATTAGACTAAAAAAATCGCACTATTATTCTAAGCTGTAGTACGGAGATATATAATCTCTTAATACTTACAGAGCCGAACAATAGCACGACGTCATTTTTAATCATGTGGAAAAACTATTGTAAAAATAAATATTCCCGCTTCCTGTTTCATATGATTGCTTCCACCATACTTATCCGTTAGTTCACGAATATTTTCTATACCAAATCCATGCTCGAATTTATCAGATTTGGTTGTTCTTAACATTTTATTTGAAGCTTTTTGTTCACATGTATTTTTAATTGAAATAACTGTCATTTTATCTTCATCTACAAATTTAATCCATATCTTTTTATTTGATTTTAACTGCTCACAAGCTTCTATGGCATTATTCAACATATTTGCAAGAATAACCACAATATCTTCATTTCGAATCTTAATATTTGATAAATCATTCATCTGTAAAATAACCATTATATTTTTATCTATTGCTTCCTGATATTTGGCATTTAATACAATATTAACAGCTATATTATTAGTATCTATAAGGTTGGGATCTCTCTTTAACTCTCCCGTTATTCCTGAAACATATTCTTCTGCCTCTTTTATTTGACCATTTTTTAGCATCCCTGCAATACAAGACATATGGTTTTTGTATTCATGAGTCTTTTTTCGCTCCTTATAATAATTATCTGAAATTAATTTGTACATTTCTTTCTGATTTTCTGCTCTCTCATCAAATAGGGCTGTTTCATTTAATTTCTGCTCCCTTTCTACAATATCCCCTATTAATCTAAGAAGCAACAGGTTCATTCCAATTAAAAAAAATGTAATGATAATAATTACATTTTGTAATCTTTCATTCTCAATACCTTTTATATTAACTAGCGTTATTATAAAAATTACTATTGTTGAAAACGGAAAATACAAGAAACGTAACCACTCACTATCTGACAATACATGAAAAAAATTTTTTACTCCCCACTTTTTACTTATAAATACTACACAAATAAATAATAACATTTTACTGACAAATATGGTTAAAAGATGTTCAGAAGATGTTGATATCGTTATTTCAGAAAACATTAATAGTACCAAATAATCAATACCATATATAAGTCCTTCAAAAATACTGGTAAATATAACTCCTACTATTAATTTAAATTTGAAATAACTAAACATAATAATTGATACAACAATAAATGTGTAACATGTTTTCAACAATATATTATTACTAAAAACTAATGCTCCAAAATATACTAAAACAGACAGCACTGGCAACGAAATTTTTTGCCATAAAATAAAATCATTCCTTTTTTCAAAAAAAGAAGACAAAAAGTTTTTACAACATATGATTTCAAAAAAAACAATTCCTATCCCCTGTATAAGATTAATCCAAATTTCCATTTTATAGTTCTCCTTTATACTCTATAAATGCTTCTTTTGCCGCTTTAAATTTTGCTTTTGACATAGGTAACTCTTCACCATTATCTAAAACTGTTTTGTAATTTTTTATTGATATAATATGTTTCATATTTACTAAATAACTTTGATGTATTCTTATAAATTTTTGATTTTTCATCTTCTCTTCAATTTTATTTAACTTTTCGTAAAGGCTAAATTTTCCTAAACTTTCTTCCTTTATCCAAAAGACAACTTTATGTAAATTACTCTCTATGTAATAGATTTTCTCTAAGTTAACACTTTTCTTACCTTCTACAAAGTCAAATTCCTTTACTTCAACTTGAAAATTTATCTTCTGTAAAACTGCGTCAATACACTCAGTGAGTAATCCCTCAAAATTATCATTTCCTTTTAATAAATATCTCACTACATCGTATTTATATCCTTCAATAGCATATGTGATAAATGCTGTGACAAAAACTACATATAATTCCGATGTTCTTTTTCGTATTTCCTTTACAGTGTCTATGCCGTTTATTCCCTCCATGTTGATGTCTAGAAATACTATTCTATATTTTGTAATTTCTTCTCCCAATGCAATAAATTTATCCCCCGAATCAAACAGATCAACTTCACAGCATATTTTTCTCATTTTAAATTCATTTAGAACCAATCTTTTTATATAATTTTGATAATATTTCTCATCATCACATACAGCTATTCTTAACATTCATCTATAACTCCCTTAATATTTCCTCTATAACTCATTACCTATTTATTTTCAAAACAATTATATATTGTTTGTGTCTATCTGGCAAACAATATATAATTGTTTCATTCCTTCATAAGAAATAACACTAGATTATGTTCCACCATAAAAAATAACTTATCAGGTAGGTCAACAGCACTATATTATTGACCTACCTGATGTGCTTGTAATTATAGGTTATACATCAATCCATGACTCTAACCGTATTCCTATATTTCCCGTATAACTCCAATCTTCACCTTCTATATATCTTCTGCATTCATTTTCTTGTATTAGTGGAATCCTGGATATTACAGTTCCCCAAAAATTCACTAAAATATGAGCACTTAATTCACATGGAATTCCTCTGCCCTCATCATCATGGCGAATCTCATAGCGGTAAAAGCCACCTGGAACACTATCTTTTTGAATTCTTCCTGCTGAAAAAAGTGCAGGGGTATCAAAAATCTCTATTTCTTCATAAGTTTCTTTTTGTGCATCATACCTTACCATATTATTTACCTCTTCTTTCTACTGTTTTTTCCTATTATGTCTATATTGTTCATTTCGCAAGTTCATTTTTAAGTGATCGATAATGTTTGTAACAGAAAGAGCACTTTCACAAAGATACCAGGGTGCTTTTTGCTGTTCTTCCTGCAAATATCCTTGTATCTCCTCTAGTTTTATTTTCTGTCCAAATAGTTCCTTTGCTGCTTCACTCACATAAGCCGTTATTTTTGCATACTGTTCAAATTTTTGACTTTCTTTTCTAAGTTCTAGCCGTATTACGTCACACATTTTTTTCTCACTGGAACATTTTTGAAAGACCGCAATCCGACTATACGGACCTTGTATGTATGTCCTCCAGATACGTTCCTGCCTTGCCACAATAAATTGGATCTCCTGAGTCCCTTTTTTCCATATTTTTTGATACGCAGGTCTATCATATCTATCCCATACATCTACTAAATGCTCATCTCTGAAAAAGGCAAGGGGAAGTTCTTCTCTTCGCATGTACTGTTGAAATTCTTGCTTGCCAACCCCTTCTTCTATTTTCTTCTGTAAAAATCGAAACATGGAAAAATAATTTTTCCACTGATACTCCATCAGTTCGCTCGAATATAAAAAATGATCGATTAACAACTGCATATTTTTCAATAAGTACAGCCATATTTCTGCCTCTTCTCGTTTTAGACAGAAAAGCAATTTTCCATAGTAATACGCTTTCAATTTTTCTCCCTGGATTACATAAGCATATTCTGAAAAAATATCTTCCTTTCCAGAATGTATTGTCTTTCGATACCACTCCGGTTTTATGGATTGTATATTTCTTTTATCCATCAAATCTAAATTTTGATATATTTTCTCCAAAAATTTTAATTCCTGTTTTTCTGCAAATGCCCGTATAATCTTTTCCCCATATCCGTTGTCCAGATATGCATCTGCCACTAAGTAAACTGCTTTTGTAATTTTTCCTTTTTCCTCTATCACAAAATATCCTTTTGTCATACTGCCTCCTAAATCATATTATTTTTCTAATCTTGGTACAGATATGTATCCAAATATTGTTTCACCCTACTCAATCCGGCTTGATTTTCAGATGGTATTTTACTTTCCGCTTCCAACCATGTAAGAAACGCTCTTCTTTCCTCTTCATATCCCCGGACCACACTCCGCAGTCTTCGGATCTCACACTGGCAGGATAGAACTCTTTCTTCATCTGTCATATCAATGCCTCCTTTTTTCCTACACCCATACACTCAAATTCATATTTATCTATTCAATCCTCTATAACCCCTGTATTTTCAAGGCATATCGCCTATTAAATGTTCAAACCTAATGTATTTTCCCTTGTTTTTGCCCTTATGAGCCGAAACAAGGGAAATTTTTATTCTCCGCCGATTACCTTATCCAGCAACCTTGCGGAAGTACGCTTTGCTTCCCTTGTAGCGTGAGCGTAAATATTCATTGTGGTACTGACATCAGCGTGTCCGAGAAGTTCCTGCACATCTTTAGGTGCTGCACCGTTTGAAAGCAGATTGCTTGTATAGGTGTGTCTGAGCATATGGAAGTGGAAGTCCTCCAATCCCTCCACCTTTTTTCTCGCTGTCCTGCACATAATCCCCACCGTACTCGGTGCTTCAAATGCCCCGTCAGGTCTAAGGCAGACAAAGGATAATTCCTTGTACCCCTCTGGGACTTCTTCCGACCTCGGCAGACTGTAAACCTCATAGTAGGTGCGGTCTTTTTCTTTGACCTCCAAATAGTAATTAAGGCTGTACAGTTCCCCGTATCGGAAACGGTTTTTGTGCTGTTCTGTTTTCGCAGATTTCAGGATTGCGGCAAGCGTATCGCAAAAGTCCACGGTGCGGATTTTTTTACGCTTTGTTGCCCCTATTTCTGTTTTGTGCCTTGCCCCGTTGTAACGCATACTGCGGCGTACTGTCAGATATTGTTCTTCAAGGTTGATGTCCTGCCAAGTCAGACCACAGACCTCTCCAATACGCAAGCCTGTATAATAGGCTATCTGTATAGGAAGAAGTGCAGGATTGTTTTTCTTTTTCAGGAAGTCCTCTAATCTCTGATACTGTTCGTAGCTGAGCGTTGGTGTGGAGGCAGTTTCTCCGTCCTCGTCCGAGAACAGTTCGTATTCTTCTTTCTTTCCTCGCCATACCACATACTGCATCGGGTTAAAGGTTATCAGTCTTTTCGGGAATACCGCAAAACGGAACGCCCCTTGTAAAACAGCCGAAAACAATCGGAGATACCCTTTGCTGAGTGCCTTTGCGGTTGTACCGTCAGGATTTGTACCGCCAAAGCTGAGAAAGTCTATATACGCCTGTAAATGGTCGGCGGTTACGGTTTTCAGCTTTCGGTTTCCTATCGGGTGCTGTTTGATACGGTTGACCGTTCCTTGATAGGACATTACCGTACCATTGCTGAGATTGCCGGGTTTCAGTTCTTCCTCCACCCACAGATCGAGCAGCATACCAACTGTGATGTTTTCAGACTTCGCAACGAATTTCTTTTCCTCATAGTCAGCGATTGCTTTTCTGAGCAGGGCTTCTGTTTCAGACTTGCTTTCTGTTCCCACAAACTCTTTCTGTACTTTTCTGCCGCTTTCATCTTCGATATAGAAGCGTGCGTACCACTTTTTACCTTTTTTTCTTACAGAACCTTTTGCCATAGATAAATTTCTCCTTTCTATCCGTGGCAATCGGGACTGTGACATATGGTGTGCGTAAAGTAATAGTGTCACTTATGCCGATGAATGTCAATCGGCATTTTCACTTGTCAAAGTGCCACGGAATTTTTCTTTTTCAGCAACCCTTTCCTCGGCTGCTGTCACTATCCCGAACAGGTCGCCCATCTTTACAGCGGTGCGTCCCTCATCGTAGATATGTAAAATCCCATCTAAAAACTGCTTCATATCCTCGATAGGAAGTTCCATTTCTTTACGGTAAACTCTTTCCATAATCGCCCCTGACTCAATCGCATAGCGGCGTAAGGACTGCTTTAAGCCCTCGTCCTCCGCTACACGGTCAACCTCAGACATAGCGTCTGCAAAGTGATAAGTCATAACCGTATAGAGGTCAATCATCTTTCCGAGGAATGTGGTGAGCAGTTGTTGGTGCGGTTCTCCCTTTACCACAGAAGAAACAGTATCAAGATAATTTTTGATATGTTCCTCCATATCCCTTGCACATAAAGTGCGGCTGTCATATTCCTTATCTTCGGAAAGTCCTGTCAGCCATTCGGGAGTGGTCAGGAGTGCTTCTGCCAGCCCGTTGATAATCATTGTACGCTTCGGGTCTACTCCGTCCGCTTCATATCTCTGAATGGTAGATTTGTTTACCCCGACACGCTTACCAAGTTCGGGCATTGTTAAGTTTAATTCTGTTCGGCGTTCTTTCACTCGTTCACCGACCTGTTTTGCGGTGAATGTAATTTCTTTTTTCAAGGTTTTCACCTCCTATTGCTGATAGTATAACATAGAAAAACCTATTTTGCAACTAGAATTTTAATAATAGACAAAAATATTTCTTAATAAGTTGCAAAACGAGTTGACAAGAGGTATCAAAATAAGTATAATTACAGATACATAGTTGCAAAATGCGTGTTTTGAAAGGAGGTTGATAAAATGGGCAACATCAAAATGGGTTTAACCATAGAAGAAGCAGCAGAATGTACGGGTATCGGAAGAAATACAATGCGTAAGTTGGTAGACTGGGGCAAACTTCCCGTCCTCAAGGTCGGAAGAAAAGCGATTATCCGCAGGGATACTTTAGAGCGATTTATGAGCGTCAATCAGGGAAGAAACCTGCTGAATGAAAACGATGTCCGCAAAGTAGAATAACCATTCTCCAAGCCCTCGGCGTTTGAGAGCGAAATACACCCCTCGCACAAATCTTCGATTTGTACTCTGGGTATTTCGCCCTTGCAGGGGGCACTGTACCATCGCTTCGGGCAATGCACCGCCGCTATGATACAGAAGAAAACAGCACACTGTTTTCTTCGCTGTCCGTCTGCTTACGCCGCCGAAACAGCGGCAACCGATTTCTCGGTTGCAAAAAGAGTATGCCCGTCACGGGAGGAAGGAGTATATGGCAAGACATTCATTTATACAGATGTCGAAGCTATCCAATGTCAAGGGAAGAATATCCTATATCACAAGCCACGCAAAGCAGGAAAACCTTTATGCCACCTACCGCACCGCCGACAATGAATTTTGGAGTAACCTTGCAAGGGAAAGCCAGCAGGAGTTTAAGCGGAGCGGCACAGAGGGCAAATGTATCGAAGCAAGGGAATTGATTATCGCCCTGCCCGAAGTTTATACAAGATACGAGCCGCAGGAAGTCCTTGAAGATTTTACGGAGGAGTTCCGCAAGAGATATGGTGTGGAGTGCGTGTCAGCCCTCCACCACAACAAACGCAAAACCAATTATCATATCCATCTTATCTTCAGCGAAAGAAAACTGCTTCCTGAGCCTGACATCAAGAGAGCCACACGCAGCGTGTTCTATGATGAAACGGGCAAAAGGGTACGCACCAAGAAAGAAATCACAGGGGAGGACGGGCAGATACGCAAAGGCTGTACCGTCATTAAAAAGGGCGAGGTTTACGAAAGCCACCTCTTTACCGTGAAAGATGATAAATTCAAAAGCGAGCCTTTTCTTCGGGAGATAAAAGAGATTTACACCGACCTTATCAATCGGCATATCTCCGATCCCGAACAGCAGTTAAAGGTATTTGATAAGAACAGCGTTTATCTTCCCACCAAGAAAATCGGCAAGAACAATCCCAAAGCCGCCGAGATTGAAGCGGACAATACCGCAAGGCAGGAATGGAACAGGACAGCGGATATGGCGTTGTTATCGGGTATTTCCGAAGCAAAGATTTTAGAAGTCAAGCAGACCGAGATACACGAAAAAGCAAGCCAGTCAATTAAAAGCAAAGGCTGGCTTCCTAATCTGTTCCGTGGGATTGTGGCAAAGGCAAAAGATTTTCTGCAAAACCTTATTCGGGAAAAGGATATGCCACCCAAGCCTACACTTGATATTGATATGGCAGAGTTCCGTCATATGCGAAATCTGATGATAAAAGTACAGGATAAGGCAAAGGAAATCAAAAACTTGCAGGACAAAGTTCTGCCGCACTTGAAACAGCAGCTTGCTGATACAAAGGGGCTTTTCAAAGGTAAAGAACGAAAAGCGTTGGAGGTAAAAATCAAAGAAACCGAAGTGGAAATTGCCGACAGGCTGGATAAAATCCCCGATACACTCAAAGCGGACGGTTATCCTGATGTGCAGGTATTTATGCGTACTTTCCGAGAAATGGAAAGCGTTGTAGAGCAGTACAACCGTGACCTTGCCGAGTGGGAATACCAAGTCAGCAGGAAGCCGACAGCTGCCACTAAAGAACAGCACAGACCGCCCGAAAGGCAGAGCGTGTTAAAACATCTGCGTGAGATACAGGAACGCAACAAGCAGCAACCACCGCAAAGACAGTATAAAAAATCCATTGACAGAGATAGCAGGTAGCATTGAAAAACCGCCGTTACGGTTTTACCCATAGCGGCGGCGTACATAACATTATCGTAGAAAAAGAAGGGATTAGTTTAATCTATCCAAATCTTCAAGATAAATAGACACTTCTCCACATTCAGGGCAAATGGCTACTTTAGGCTTTCCTATTCGACCACCAAATAACTTGTTTTCATCAGATGATAAAACAATTCCATATCCCGCCCCTTCAATTTTTACAGCACAATTTTCTTTCATTTCACATCCACATCTGATACACTTTCTCATTTCTTACTCCTAACTATATATATTTTTTTCTGAAAAACAAGTTTGACAGTACAAAAGACAACCCGCATATTGCAACAACAGAAACTCCTGCAATAGCAATGCTTACTTCAAAATTCTCTACAACAAACCACATAATTGAATTATTTGTTGCCTTAGTCCATAAGCCCAAAACAACAAGCAGTATAATTAAGATAAACATTGTCGCAAATCCAGCATTAACACCTAACGAGTAATTTGATGGCAAAACAAATGCCAAAAACAATAATGTCAGTGCAAATGAAGCACAGGACATAAAGAGATAAAAACCATATGCATATTGTGGAAACAGAATATATGAGGCAGAATTTACAATGAGTGCAACCACAAAGCCAATTAAGGACAAAATACCCGCACAAGCATATCTGCTGCATACAATCTGTTTTTTAGATACAGGAAGTGATACAGCATATTTCCCCCATTTCCATTGCTCGTCACAAGTTGTTAGGGAGATAATCATTGACATTATTTCAATAGGAATGAGTAAAAAACTGATATATATTGTTCCGCTTTTTTCCAATATGAACATTAACGCAATAATAATGGCTATATCCATAATCACACGAGGTAAGCCATATTTCTTTTTAATTGTAAGAAAATCCTTTGTTAATAGCCCTTTCATTTCATTTCCCCCTTTACATAGAAAAGCATAATTTCTTCGATTGCGGCTGGAACAACAATCGCTTTTGGATATTTTTTCTCGGCAATGTGACGGTCTTTTACAAGCACTTTGTATTGATAATCCTCTTTCCTATAAGCGATTATCTCTGATTTATCTAAGTTGTCAAAAACCATAGCACCACAACTCATTACACCGTAATTATCAACTAATTCGTCTTTTGAGTGGGTGAAAACCAATTTCCCCTTATGAATAAAAGTAATATAATCTGCCACTTTTTCTAAATCGCTTATGATATGAGAAGATACCAATACCGAATGATTTTCGTCTTGAACAAAGTCAATCAAAATATCTAAAATGTCATCTCTGATAATAGGGTCAAGACCACTTGTTGCTTCGTCCAAAATTAAAAGTTCTGCTTTGTGCGAAAGTGCCACAGCAAAAGCCAACTTAACTTTCATACCTTTAGAAAAATCCTTTACCCTTTTATCAGCAGGAAGTTCAAACTTCGAGAGATAATTGACATAAGTATTTCGTTCCCATTTTGAATATATTCCCGACATATATGTTCCAATTTCATTTGGTGTAAATATATCTGGGAAATGGTTTTCATCAAATACAACGCCTATTTTGTCTTTGATTTCAATTTCTTCAGAGAGATAATCCTTTCCGAAAATTTCAATATTTCCATCTGTCTTTGATATTTCATTAAGAATACAGTTAATAGTTGTTGATTTTCCTGCACCATTTTCTCCAATCAGTCCCATAATTACGCCTTTAGGTACAGTGAAGGTCAATTTATCAAGAACGAAATCACCGTAATCTTTTGTCAAACCTTTAACTTCTAAAATATTTTCGCTCATTTATTCGTCCTCCTGATATAAAAGTGTCAGTAAATTGATTAGTTTATCAAGTGATATTCCACTTGCCCTTGCCACTTCGATTGCGTCTGTAAAGTGTTCCTCTATCTTCTTTTGTTGTTCCTCAAGATAAAAGTCCTGATTTTGTGCCGATACATAGCACCCTTTACCAGCTGTTGACTCTATAAATCCATCTTCTTGTAATGTGGCATAAGCTTTTTGTACCGTTAAAATACTAATGTGCAAGGACTTTGCCAATGACCTTACAGACGGAATGGCTTCACCTGTTTTCAATTCACCACTCATAATTGCCGCCTTGATTTGTGTAGAAATTTGTTCGTACAAAGGTCGGCTTGCCTTATTGCTTACAACAATATCCAAAATTCCACCGCCATTCTGTTACTTACTATTATATAGTGTATTACATCTACAAGTACAGTATATAATAGTTGTGCCTTATTGTCAAGGGCAAGAATAAAGCGACAGAGATTTCTCCCTGCCGCTCTAATCTTTTATGTGTATATAATTTCTCTATTGATTATTTCTCTTGCCCTTGCCTGTATCTCGTTCATTCTTACAACCCACAACATCGGGTTTTCCGCTTTGAGTTGCTCAGTCACACCTTCCTTGTCAGCCATTTGCTCAACCAATCGGAACATCATATCCATTGCCTGTTCGTCAATATCAGCAAGATAACCGTTCAATTTTCCGCTTGTGAGCAGCGTGGTGTAAACTGCTCGTTTATGTTCCTGTAAATAGCGTTTGTACCGCTGTCCCCATAAGCCGATAAACTTGTGTTCTTTTTCGGTTGGTAAAGTAATGCAAGGAATATAATAATCTCCCTGCAACTCATACCATAAACCGTTGCTTTCATCATAAATATACTTGTCCATTAAAAAATCCTCCGTTATAATATATTCGCACATATGTCACAGTTCTCCGATTGCCACACTCTGTTATATCTTGTTATGAGATTTTCTTGCCCTTGATTTTGCCCTTATAAGTAGGCAGGGAAAGAGTAAACTTGTGTGAAATCATATAAAAGGATAAGGTGAACACATTGCGATAAATCCTTTATTTTCAAGGCTTTTGGAGGATTTTATTGATAACCTATGGAGAGCAATAATCACTCATAATTTTATGGTTTTCAAATTCATATTTGTTTTCATCACAAAAACTGCAATAATATGGATATTCCTTTTTTAATGCTTTATCATTCTCCGGTAGAATTTCTCTTCCGCATTTTTTACATATTAACATGTTCATATCTTCTCCTTTCATTTACGGATACAAAAAAGACACCAAAAATCCATTGCTTTTGATGCCTTTAAATGTACCACTATTCTTTTTACTTCCTTTTGGGAAAACAATATTATTTTCTATCCCTTATTTCTAACACCTCTTCTTCGGAGATCTTTAAAAGTTTACAAATCTCGGAAATCGGATAATTATTCTGTAGCATAGTAAGAATAACTGTTTCTCTTTCCTTTTCTCTACCTTTCTGTTCGCCTTCTTCTTTTAATTTTTTCAATGCCTCGCACACACTGTTTACCTCCCTATTTCTACTCATACGAATCAGTTCCTTTGATCCTGTCATCTGACCGACAACTGTCAATAGATCTGAACCCATCTGTTTGTCTCCATACTTCTCCTGAATTTTCTCAAAATGACCGGTAAAGATTTCTCTGGTAATTTCAAAAACACTTTGCACATCTGTATTATTGAACACATATCGGTCTGAATCCCGTACTTCTAAAAGGTTCATTCTATAATCTGAGAAAATAGCGGCAATTTCTTCCGGCATCTCTACGATCATATCTTTCAGACAATACGGACCGTCCCACTGTTTTTCTCCATAATACACCGTCAACGTGATAACTGGATGAAGCCGGTCATTATATCAGACATTGAAAGAACTGACAAACTGATTTTCCTATGATGATGCTTCCATAAATTCTATTCTTTCACACTTTTTATGCTCGCAATCTTTCTGGGGTATCGGAAGATAAACCTTTGCTTTTAGATATTTTCCTTCCGAAGCAATCCCATGTTTTCCTCCTAATGAATCCAAATATTGTTCGTTTCCCTTCGTAGCCGAAATATAAATATATCTGCTCTCTTTTAGGAACTTTTCCTCTGACACATAACAAATATAATCATAACTAAGCAGCAATGGGATACTGAGTTTTTCCGCTTTTTCTCTTACCATACAAAGAAGAATGCGAAACATCTCTTGTTCCAGTTTTTCTGAAATACCTTTTACATAGGCTCTTTCCAAAAACAAAACCAACTGCTCAGGTTTCTCTTTCTTATCCATATCCTTTGTAAAATCTACAAATTCAAACTCTTTGTTCTCCCTTTCCATTTTTTCTTTCGATGCTTTTGTAAGACGAAGGATTGCGCGTAGGATAATCTTGCCTTGATAAGAAATATATATAATTTTCTTATTACTGTCAAAGCAGGATAACAAACATTTTCGATACATTCCTGTCTTGTAACTTAAACAAGTTTTATCCGGCAGTTCCCCAATCTGCATCACCGGAAGGAAACGGTCTTCTTCCCAAATTTTCCATTCTTTTCTCTGAAACTGGAGATTTTCTGCCCACAGTTTCATCTGTTTTTCCGAAATTGGAAAATCAAGTTCTTTTTCCAGATCTGCATCATGGTATTTTAAGTCTTTAAATTTCCCCATAAGTTCTGCCACTAATAATCTACGCAGCATTTCTGTCTGTCCGGTACCTCCTTTATAAAATTCATACAAAATTTCAGAACCGCCTTGTTCCAGGAATGTCTGGATATTTGCTTCATACTCCCTGATAAACGAATCCGAGAAAGCAAAGGTACTCTTCATCCATTCCCAGTGAGGATCATTTTTTAATAAATCGGCATAGGCAGACTGAAAATTTTTGTACATGCTCAATTTTTCTTTATTTACTAGCAAATACCGTAGTTGGAAATTATTTTTCACGTTTGGAAGAAATCGCACAACTTTTTTCCATGAAAGAAACAATTCAGGTATATCCGTTCCCTCTAAACCCGAAATATTTCCCAATTCTTCTTTCATCCACTTAGACAATGGTTTGTGGGACAAAAAAGCCGCAACGGCTTCCAAAGTTTCTTCACTGGTTTCCTCCTCTAATATCCTTTTTTTCACCACTTCCTGCATGACTCTCAAGCGATCATCGACTCTTTTATAATTTAGTTTGTGGTATAAGCGGATATATGCCCTGTTAGGGCAGGATGTAAATAATTTCATTTCCGCAAAAGTATACTCTTTTTGTGTCATATCTGTCTTTTCTATAACAGAGCATTTCTTTACTCTTCTGCATTCCTTTAAATTTTGAAAATTTAAGGTATTTAGATTAACATACTCTTCATAAAATGCTTTGTCAAATATAATAGCATCCCATGGAAGCTCCAAAAACAGTTCTGTATTTTCTTCATACAGCTTTAAAAAGTGTTTTTTCTGATGTTTGACTGCATAAAGAAGTACTGACTCCAGGTAATATGGCAATTGGTCCACCGCCTTTATGGCATATCGGTAAACCTCCTGTACATACCCTGCTCTTGTATGGAAATTCCCTTGCGAAATCCATCCTTGTCTTACAAATCTGTTTAAATCAAATAATAACTGTTTATTTTCCATCCATCTTGTCAAAAAACAGGGTTGTATGTCTTTATGTAAGCGCAGCATAATTTTTCTTAATAACGGATAAAGTTCTTCTGCATTCCTTACAATCTGTTCATATGCCACTTTGCTTAACATCGGCAATGAAAACTCTGTCAAATATTTGAAAAAATCCAATACCCTCGCTTTCCCTAAATCCTGAAAGAAATCTTTCTCTGCAATCACTCCACACAAAAAGTCCCCGGAAAAAATCGGTTCTTTTAAAAACATACGTTCTGAACAACTTAAATCTTGTAACTTTTTATCACTATATGTTTCAAAAAATTCCAAATTTGCATTTAATGTCCTGCACTCTTTTCCAGACAAATGGCTGGAAAAATAGTATTGCAGGTATATGGACACATATCTGTCTGAAATTTCTTCTGTTTTCAAAACTGCTTCTAGTTCTTCATAGGAAGATTCCAATAGTGCTCCCTCTGCACCGCCGATAAAACATTCTATTCTATAGGCTGAAATTCCTGCTTTTTGCAGACTTATAATCTTTGAAAGAAATTCCGGATGCGCCACCAGTTTCTTCCCATACTCCTTCGGAAGCTGTTTTAATATGTTTCTTTTTTCATCTGTATCAATTGCTTTCGTAAAAGGAATGAGTTCTTGATTTGAAAATCCTAAAATTTCCTGCCAGTCAAGTCCTTCCAGTCCCTTAACAATTTCCATGTGCTCCTTCACTGTCGTAAACATCTTCTACCTCCGTTTTTATTAACCATTCTTTTATAGTTGCAAGTTCTATCCCTTCTTTTTTTCCTAGATTTAATAGCAGTTCTAAATATTCCCAAATTGCTGCTTTTGGTAATTTCCATCTTACTTCTTCTAAATATTTTTTTAGAAACTGAACCGTTGCTTTTATATAGGCTTCTTTTTGATACATATAGGAAAGTGTATCGATTTTCCAAAAAATTTCTTTTGCAGTTTTTTCTTCTTGCAATTTCAAGAACCTTTGGTATGCTTCTTCTGTCTCCTTTTCCATTTCAGCCTCTTTTTTCTGCTTTTCGGCTTCTTTCTGCTCCTTATAGAACTTCTCCCGTTCTTCTTTCCCCATGTATAGTCTTCTCAGTTTCTGGCTTCCGGCTCCTTCTATTCCAAGCGCCATAAGTTTTTCCCAAAATTCCTGTGCCTGTGCTTTCGGAAGCCAAATAAGATTTTCCTCTTTTTCTAAGACCTTTAAAAGAAAAGCAAAATATTTTTGTGGCTGAAACCGATAAATTGATTCTTCTATCCAGAAAAACAACTGCAATACCTGATTTGGTTTCAAATGAAGTTTCATAAAATTCATTTCATCGTATTCCCGTTTATAATGGTATTCCTGAATTCCGACACTCTTCCATAAGAAATTCCGTTTCCCTGCTTTTCTGATTTCTTCCATGGATCGGTTATCCAAAAGAAGTTTTGCAGTCTGCATTTTTAAGTCTGTATCCATATCTTCAATATAAGAAAGAATATAGTTGTACTTCTTTTTTTCTGGTTCTTTCCGTTCAGAAATTGCTTTTCCTTCTCCTATTGTAAGTAATTCTTTTATAATCTTTCGGGGATCTAAGAAATTCCATTCTGCCAACACGTTAAAAATTTTATAATTTTGATAGTTCTCTTCTTGCAGCATTTGCTGGATATAATCCACCTCTGTCAGTTCCTTATACATCTTCAGATATTCCTGAAGTTCCTTCTCCGTAAAAGATTCGTTATACAACGTTTCCCGGATTTGTTGATCAAAATCTTTCTTTCCCAAGAATGATAGAATTTCTTTTGCCTGTGCCTTACATTGCGGGATAAAAAACCATGTTTCATTTGCCTGTTGTTTATCTTTGTAGGGATAAAGCAACGCATATACTTTAGAATTTTTAACTGTGACCTTATGACTCATGGCTTCTACAATCCCGTTATATCCTCCAATTTTAATTTCATAGGAAAAATGCTGTTTGATCAGTTCCCTACACAGTTCATAGACCTCTTTCAAATATTCTTCCTTTTGATTACAGATAAACGAGCAAAAATATTCTGAAGCCCGTTCCCAGGTAATCTGGCTTACTGTTTCTAGCTGGTCCTCTTTGGCTGCCTTTAGCATACATAGGTTTAAATAAAAAATTTCTTCTTTTTGATACCCTGCTTTCTGCATTTGCTGAAATAACTCTGTCTGTTCTTTTACATGGCTATGCTGTATCTTTACTAAGAGTTTTAATCTTGAAAATATCCTTTTTCTCTCTTTTTTGATTTCCTTTTCGTAAGCTCTGAAAAACCAGATATACAGTTCGATATTTTTAAAGATATCCGTCGCCTTTTCTCTTTCAAAAAAAATACATACACGCTCTTTTAAGATTTCCCAAAATTCTTTTTTCCCTTTACCCAAAAATAAGATGCACATACATTCTGCAAGATTTTGATACGCATAGTTCTTTATCCGCTCATGATAGAATTCTTTTTTCCTTTCAGCGGAAGTTAAAAAATACATCGCACCTGCCAGATAAATATCGGTCTCTGCTTCCCGTTCTATCCGTTTCAAAAAGTTTTCATATTGGGTTCCCACATACATTTGTGCTTCCTGAAAATCAGACATGGCTACAAGGGCACATGCCAACGCCCTGCGTATCTGGATACAATCCCCTATTTTCTCTTCATACCGCTCCAGCATCTCCCCCGGATACTGAAACGTATAGACATCTTCCTTTGTGTGTTCTTTTCTCATTGGAAGAAAGCGTTTATCCTCTTCTTTTTCAAAATGCCAGATCTTATCTTTTTTTGTTGAGGCAAGGAAAATGATATGCTTCATAGTCTGAAAACTGTTTGCATCTATTTTTTCTTTTAATATATCCATTTCTTCTCCTTTCTAAAAAGGGCTGCTTACACAGCCCCTTATTTCTCTCTTTTATCGTTCATCTGTTAGATAATTACAGTCCCGGATAATCGGAACTTTCCCTTTACGAATTTCATCAAAGGCTGTCAGATAACCGCTTTTTTCAGGTTCTGTAAAATCCTCTACCCATTCTGCAAGCACTTCTTCTAATGCAAGTTTTTTCGGGTTTAAAATCACAAGACCATGTAAAATGCCAGATACAATCTTTTGGTATTCTTCTGCATATTCCTTACAATCCAAATCAGTATCTGCATACCAATGGTCCAGTTTCCGGATTATCTGCAGAGTTTTCCATGGTGGCAGTTGCATCGGATAGTAAAATGTTGATGTTTGGGAATTGTGCTCATATTCTTCCGAAAGCCAAACAACCGTTTCCTTTAAAAAGATGGGCGTCAGATAACCGTTTTCGGAATATTCTTCCAGTATTCCCAGAAGATCCTCCCAAGTAATCTGCCGGAAAGAATAAGGTTGTTTCCTCTCTGCCAGATAATAATCATCATCTAACAAAGAAATATCTCCTCTTTTTATTCCAGAAACACTTCCTTCTCCATCTTTTAAAATCTCTATTACAACATCCTTTGGATAGAAAAAGTCCATACCTCTAGCAATCTTTTCTGCCTCTTCTGTCCTTCCCTGTTCTGCCAATCTGCTTTCATATTCTTTTATTCCTTCGATAATCCTCCACCATTCTTATTTGGTATTTTTTAAACCATTTTCTTTACAACTATCTTCAGGAATTTCTCCCAAATCAGCAGTTACCAGTTCACAGTTTTCCTCATCGAGTACATCACTGTTTTCTATATAATTCATTTCTCCTAATGGAATTTCGTCTAAATGATCCTTTGCATATTCCAAAGCCTCTGGAAGTGATTTTATTGCTTCTGGAAGCCATAATTCCCCATAGTAATAAGCATTACAAAGAATGGAGCAGGAAAGTTTTAGTGGGATATTCTTTTTATCCTCACAAAATTCAATCGTCCAAATCAAGTTTTCAGATATATGCTCCATTTCTGGCAAATACATACTGCATGTTCCTTCCTGAAATTCCCACTGTGCTGCTTTCCCAAAATCAATCCAGCTTCCTTTTCCATGATTTACACGACTGACTTCATGCTCCGGCTGTCCGGATATAACTGAATAAAATCCATTACTTTGTACCACGTTGGGTATTCTCTTCTGTCCTAAAAATTTTTCCTGTCGGTGTGCTCTGATAATAAATTCTCGCTTTTCTTGTATGCCCCTTTTTAATTGTGCTAAATTTTTAATTTCCATCCTGTTTCCTCCTTACGCTGCATTTTTCATCTGTTTTTTCCCTACCGGTAATAACTCCGGATAAGTCTGTCTGGACAGTCCCAAACGTTTTGCATAGTTCTGCATTTCCTGAGAACTGGAAAAAAGTTTTGCCTTTTCAACTTCCGGGACAAACTGTTTTCCATTCCAAAACAATTCCTGTTCTTCCTCACTTTCGACAGATACCAGTATCCAGGCACGATAGCAAATCTGCGGATCCATACCGGCATACCAAAGATGTCTTTGGGCAAATATTTCCGCTTCCTTTAAACTTGAAAAGAAAGCTGCTTTCCAAATTTTCGCTGTCACAATACGTTTATTTTTAATTTTCTGAAAATACTGGTCTTTTCCAAGACAGATAACATATCCTGTACTCCAAAAGTTCTCAGCCCATTCTTTATTCTGTTCCATAAATCCTCCCATCAAAAAAAGGAACCTAAAAAAGTCCCTTCTGCCGTTTTTTATCCCATATAATCTAAAAGTTTCTTTACAATCTGCTGAGGAAGCCTTTCCAAATCCTCTGCATTGATACAGGCATTTCCATAAATTTTTCGAATATCTTCCTGATCTGTTCCAATTGCTGCTACAAGCAGTGTAATCTGTTTCTGTTTCAGCCGCTTCTGTACGTTCAGCAAATCTTCTCTTGCCACTTTGCCGCCATATCCTTGTGCATTCGGAAGTCCATCACAGAAAAAAATCAAAATTTTCATCTTTTCCGTTCTTTTTGCCATTTTTTCTGCCATGTAAAGAAGCGCTGCTCCGTCCCTGTTGGCGCCATCGGTTTTCATATCTAAAATCCGATACTTTCCTTCTTTCTTTTCTCCAAACTCCAAATAAGAATGTAAACACACGATTTCATCCCGCCTTCTACCTGCCTGTTCTATCCCTGTACAATGCCCATTTACACAAATGGGTATATCAAGTATTTGTGCAAACTCCACGACACAAAGGGAAGTCAAAACCGAAGTTTCCCACCGCTTCTTATCCATAGAGCCAGACTGATCCAGTAAAAATCCAATTGCTGTATCCATATTTCTGGAAGGAATTTTCGTCTTAAAAATTCTTTTTTCAGGATTCCAAAGGTGTGCCATATCTAATCCCTTTCCCATATACTGTTCACGTAAAATATGGGTTTTCTTCCTTTTGAGAACCGGCAGCAACTCCTGTTTCATTTTCATGAGGATATGTTTTACCTGCGGTTGAAAATTTCTGTATTTTTGATAGGCCGCTTGCGAAATGGTTTCTTTTCGGAAAATACGCTTTTTGATTTCCCGGTTTACAGGTGTAAATTCCGTATTTTCCAAAATCTCTTTCAAACAATCCCGCATCCATTCTTCATATCTTCTTTCTATGGTTTCCCTTTTTAATTCCAGACAAATGTTTTGCAATTCGCTTCCAATATCGATGGTCTTTACCGTTTCTTGCTGCAACTTGGAAAACAAGGGCTCTGCTTTTTCTTCTGCCAGGTTTCCCTGCTCTTTTTCTGCATGTTCTCCTTCCATTTGAATCGACCGCATTTCTTCTGCAACAATACGTTTCAGTTCTTCCCCATTCCAGAGCACATCCGAGGCTTCCTTTCGCTCCATGCGGATTTCCCGACAGGACGGTTCTTCTGAATATTGTGGCAACTCCTCTTTCCACTCATCAAAAAACTGTTTCAATACGTTTTCTTTGTTTTCTCCTGTCAGTTTTATTTTTCTTTCCATGCCTTCCGCTTCTTCTACAAATAACGGCCACAACTTCAATAAAATCTGGTTTGTTGCAAGATATCTTGCGCTTTCCCCCGTATCAACAGTCGCTCTTGAAAGAAGCGGAATACAGTTTCTAAGCAACTCCATATATTCTGCAACTTCTCCGTCCCACACATTTACCTTATGGATAAACAGATATTGCACCAGTAGAAGCAGCATAATCTTCAGTTTTGATTTCTTCTCCATAATCTGATTTTTCAGACTGGAGATCTGCTCCATATTCCTCTTACGATTTTGCAAAATTCCCTGCCGGATACTGCCCGGAAATCTTCTGCACATCTGTCCTTCGATAAAAGCATCTTCCAAATATCCATGCAGCCTTCCGGCTGTTTGCAGATAAAGCCCTAAAAGAATCGTATCCTTCTTTTGGAAACACTCTTTCATACTTTGTAAAAATTCGGTTTCCTGCTCCGTTTCCGGCATAGGCCAGGCTGGATATAAAATGCCATTTGCAATTCCATCTATATATTTCCTTCTCAGATAGATACTGCTGTAATTTTGGTGTCCGCATTCATGTCCTTCCACACCAATCAGGCTTTTGCTTCTCAAATCCAAAGTGTGAAAACTTTGTGTAAGCATATTCATGGTATTGATATAAATGTAGCGTCCTTCAAAATAGCCTGCTCTGTGATCCATTGCATCAGAATAAAACCGTATCTGTGCATTATGCTTATCCGTAATCTCTTTTCCTATCCGTTGCACCAACCTTAAAAACCGAGGGGAAGAAAACACTTCCACATCTCGCAGCAAGCGCCTCGTTACCTGCCTGCTGTTTTCTATTCCTTCACTTCTCATACAGCTCCCTTTCCTTGCTCTACATAAATCTCCATACATACCTGCCGGAGCAGATCTCTGTCTTCCTCGTCGGATGCAAGCTTAGATAATACCGTATCTTCTGCAGCCTTTACAAGATTTTGGGTACGCATATATTCATATACCCAGTTTTCATATTCCCGGTAGCCGCAAAGTCCGGCTTTTCCAAATTCTTCTCTTACAACTGCATCCAGTCGTTTCATTACTTTTGCCATCTGTTTTAAAACTTCCATGTCTTTGCAGCCTGTGCGGAACATGGCACGTTCTGCTAGTTGCTGCTCTGTTAAATCTTTGCGGTGCTGTACCTTATTCATTCTGGATACGACGGAAAAATCAAATTCTCTATTTGCAACATAATTCAGATTGGTCGTAATGATAATAATTGCATTTGGGTGTCGTTCTACGACTTCCCCATACAAAAGGTCCAGTTTTCTGGAGTCATCTAATAACCGATTGAGTTTTCCAAGTGTTCCAGGTTCTACAATAAGGGAAGCTTCCATAATCTCAATCACCGAAGGCATTCGACAGCCTTTTATGATTTCCGACTCCTGCATTACAAAATCCCCTTCGTTTTTGGCTTTCTGATATCCTGACTGGTACACTGCATCTAACAGTTCCCGAAAGGCTTGAGTTTTACTAATCCCTTCTTTTCTTGTATGGGTTACCGCTTCCAATACCTGCATCGGATCTGTAACAAACTCCTGTAAAGAAGGAAACTTTATACAGTCTTTGGTCTTTTTCCTTGAATTAGGATAAATCCCTGCTACCAACGCACTTTCGTCAGTTTCCGGTCCGCAGTTTAAAGCAAAATAAGGAACACCTAAAATTTGGGCAATCATCTGTGCATCAGTTGTCTTTCCTGTTCCTGCATTTCCGGTGATCATAAATTTCCGGAAAGGGGACTCTACAATTGCAGAAAGAATATCCTGCGCATATTCCCCGACTTTCATATCCTCCGGAAACTGCGGAATACGATTCTCATAATCTTTTGGAAACGACCAGTTCTGCCCGTAAATCTTCTTTAATTCTTTTAAGGTCCATTCTCTTGCTTTCTTCGTTTCTCCCAAAATTTGAAATGTACCTTTGATCGCATCGTTTGGAGCGTACAGTTCACTTTCGATTGCAAGTGTGGAAAGTTGTTCCATACCATCCTTTCCAAGTTGGCTTTTCTCTAACGGAATTCCTTCATTACTGAAATCCTGTACATTTTCTACTCTCCGATACAGATTATCACAGCAAAGAAAAGCTGCTTTTAATGCAAGTTTTTCATTTTTCCAGCCTTCTTTCATTTGCTGCATAAATAAAATAAAATTCTGAGCAAACTCCAGGTTATATAATGCCTCTTTCTTTTCCAGACTGACATAAATAAGCATTGCCAGAACTTCCTCTCCGTCGCTGACGTTTCTTTCAACAAAATCCAGAGCTTTATAGGTTTCTTTCTCTGTCTTACAAACACCACGTATCTTTGCGCTGACCGGATTGTAAACCAACGCATAGCGTTGTTTCCCTTTGACATATTCCATACAATAGAAATTCAGTAAATCATAATTTCCTTTTTGAAATCCAAGGGCTCCTTCTGTTTGTTTCAAATAAATCCCTGCAATATTCAGCATTGCCCTCAATGTAGGGGGATGCAGTGTTGCCTGTCTTCCCTGATTATACTGGGAAAGCCATTCCACCATAGTAGTAGTTTTTCGTAATCCTCCTTTTTGTAAAAACCGGCCGAATGGTTCCGGCATTTCTTCTTGAAATGTCCAAGTATCAAATAATTTTATCTCTGCCATTTTCTCTCCTTTCTGTCTGCAAGTTTTGAATATGTTCCTCCTTTCTACACGCAAAAAAGACAAGGTATCTGTCTTTCTATACCTTGTCTTAAACTTATTCCTATATTTTATTGCAGACTATGCCAAAATAAATCTTCTGCTATCATGCAGAATAAAAATTCACTGTACAAAGTTACTTGTACATAAATGAATACAACTTTATCCTAGCATTAGATTTTGAAACTGTCAACAACAGTTTCAAAATCATAAGAAATTTATTATTTTTTGAAATTACTGTTTTTAATACGAAGCAATTCCTTATAGCAAGTATAAGAAATCGCAAATAAATAGATCCTTTCACTGTAAAGAATTTCTCTAATATAGATAGTATTCTTATTTCTCCGTATTCCTAATATATTGAATTTTAGGACGTTTTAACTGGATAAATCTGGCATTTGGTGTTTCTAATGGATCGCATTCTTTTCCATTTTCATCTACGTATGCCTGTGTTTTTATAATAACTGAAACACCATTTCCACGACTACTTTCCATTTCTTTAAAGGCTTTCTTTAAATTCTTCTTTGCAATACGTTTATTCATGGAATCCTCCTTTTCGCTAACCTCCCATAACTGTCGGATACACAATGTCATGAACAGTATTAGCCTACTCATCTCGATTTTCAAAATTTATATGTTTTCTACCCTTACATTTTTTTAATTCATCTAAATATTTACTTTTTTCTTCTTTAGGAATTTTAAGCCCTTCCATTGCCTGTTCCACTGACCATCCCATTGTTTCCATGAGATTTTTAATTGAAAGAAGTAATCCTTGCTCTATTCCTTTTTCTATTCCCTTTTGAATTCCTTTTTCTTCAACACCTTTACTAAGGTTACACATAATAGACACCTCACTTTCTAATGTCTTTGTCATTTCGATTGAAAAATCATTCTGTAATATCTCTTTCTTTTCCTTTGCTTCGCGCTCCGAAGAAAGCAAAACTTCCAATAATTTTAAAACACCTGAAGCATTTTCGTTATTAGAGTCTCCTAAACATATCATAATTGCCGTCAGTAAATCATAGTTTTCTTTTCTTTCCGAACAACTGCCAATTAACTGTTCTTCTGTAATAGAATATCTATTTATGCTATTCTCCCTATATTTAGGTGGATTCATACAAATCCAAATGCTGTAGACTTTCTTTATCTTCTCATAATGTGCATCTGAAAATTCAACACCATATTGTGAAGATATCAATCTGCTGCAATAGTAAATTCCTCTGCTTATAATCGGGTAGCCTGGATAAAAATCGTTTTGTGCTTCAATATTGATGATCAATCGAATTTTTTCTTTCGACACCGGAACTTTCGCACAAAAACGAATATCATAGGTAACCACCCCTTCATAAATAGAAGCATCTTCGGTTGCTCCGTTTTGTATTTGTTCTTCGGATACCTGTTCATCTATGTTTACAGGTACTTCTGCAACATCTGCCTCCCCCTCTATATAATTCTCTACAATTTCCTGAATCTCACACTCTCGATATTCCTCTATACAACTTTTCATAATCCATGCCAATATCACCTTATTTGCCAGAAGGCGTTTGCATGCTGCATCATAGGAGGCTTTTTCTCCTGCAGAACTAATATTCTTTGCCAGTATATTTTCAACTTTCAATCTACATTCACCTGCCTATTTCTCTTTTTCTTATTTTATCACATCGAAAAAAAAGATGCCACTTCTTTTTCAGATCATCTTTCTTCCATATCATCCGTATAATAAGGAAGGACTATTTATGTTCCTTCCCTATCATAACTATTTTTTTACACACAGTTTACCACTATTTTCTTATGCTGCTTTATTCTTATTTGGAATTTCCGCAAAGGCTTTTTTTAACCGATAAGATAACAACGTATTTCTTTTTTTTGATCTTCCGGCCCTGATTGCCTGAGAAAATGCCTGTTTACTTCCCACAAGAATGACTTTTCTTTTTGCCCTTGTAATCGCAGTATAATATAAATTTCTCTTTAAGGTATGCCGCCGAAAACATGATAACACCGGAATAATGACTACCGGATACTCCGATCCTTGTCCCTTATGTGCCGTAATCGCATATGCGTGAACAAGGTTCCAGGGTTCTACTTCCTGATACCGCATAACTCTTCCTTCTCCAAAATCCACTTCCATATATTTCTTACCACTCACCTTTCCTATTTTTCTTACAATCCCGATATCTCCGTTGGAAATTTCATCTTCATTTTTTGTCTGCATCACTTTATCCTGTATACGAAAAATTTTGTTTCCACTTTTGATTTCCTGCTGTCCTCTTTTGTAAGGGTTAATCTTGTCTTTAATTTTTAAATTCAAGGCATTTGCACTTACCTTTGTATCCTCCCTTAAAGGAGTTAAGACTTGGACCGCATTTACATTTCTCCCTTGTCGCTTCCACTCCACGTCAAAAAGTTTCATAATCTTCTTCGCCGCATCTTCATCATCGTGTGCTGCTACAAAAGAAAAACTGTCATCATATACCAGACTTTGTTTCCCACAGTTAATTTTTATCGCATTCTCCAAAATCGTAGGATTTTCCTGCCGGAAACATTGATCTAAAACAGTAACCGGAATGACTTTGGACTCAATGAGTTCTTTAAACACATTTCCAGGACCTACGGATTCCAACTGGTCTTTATCTCCTACAAAAACAATCCGGCTTCCAGCCTTTATTTTCATCAGCAGATTGGTGAACAGATGCATATCTACCATACTGCACTCATCAATGATAATCAAATCATCGAACAGCATTTCTCCAGCATTCCATGCCTCTTCTCCTTCTGTTCCTGTAAGTCCGATACTTTTATGGATTGTCAGTGCCGGATATCCCGTTGCCTCATACATTCTCTGTCGCGCCCTTCCGGTAGGGGCTGCCAGTAAAATCATACTGTCCATATTCAATTTTTCCTGGATCATAACAATAAAGCGCAGCAGGGTTGTTTTCCCGCTTCCCGGTCCTCCTGTGATAATAGAAATTGGATTTTGAAAAACCATTTCAATTCCTTTTCGTTGCTTTTCCGCTAATTGTATGTTTTCTTTCGCTTCCAAATTGGAAATCCATTTCTCTACATTATATTTCTGCATCGGATATCTGCTAAGCGCTGCAAGCTGCATCACAGCCTTTTGTTCCGCCTCATAATTTTTCTTAGAGTAAATCTTTGTATAACTACAGATTAGTTCTTTATCATCTTTGATCAGGGAATTGCCGGCATCACGGATTTTCCGTTCTGTAACACTGCCTTTTTTATCTCCACGCAGTAACAGCGGCTTGGTTCTTGTTAAAATTTCAGGCACCTCTAAATAGAGATGCCCTTCCCCTTCTGCTTCTTTCAAAACATATAATATCGCTGCTTTTATCCGTAAAGGATTATCTGCCTGAAAATGTTTTACTTTCCTTGCTATCGGATCCACTGTTTTAAATCCGAACCCGTCCATTTCACACAATCGAAAGGGATCCTTTTTAATAATACTGACTGCCTTATGCCCAAAATGTTCCTGGATTTTTTCTATCTTCTTTGGTGTTACACCCGCAGAAGATAGAAAAAGAGAAAGCTGACGGATATTTTCACTTTGATGATAGCCATCTAAAATCTGATCCAACTTTTTTTGTGTAATCCCAGGGATTTCAAGCAACCGTTCCGGACATTCTTCAAAAACATAGAAAGTATTTTTCCCAAACCGTTCTACAACCCGCTCTGCAATAACCGGTCCAATCCCTTTCATCAGTCCGGAAGAAAGATACGCTTTTACCCCTTCCTCTGTCGTTGGCATTTGAATTTGGAAAGAAGTTACATGATACTGTTTTCCATACTTCTCCGATTCTTTCCACTGTCCTTTTAAAGAGATATCAATCCCTTCGTTTCTCGGCAATTCACAGCCAACTGCTACAAACTGTCTTTTCCCAATTCCATTCTTCCCTTCAGGAATTTTTTCTTCTGCTTCATATACTGCCACCGTATATCCGTTTTCCTGATTATAATAAATGGAAGAAGCATATCTGCACTCTAACAAGCCACTACCTCCTTGTAACCCACATATAACGGCCGGAAATCTTTACAGAGTAGCCTCCTTCTTTTTCCAGTTCCGTTTTGATCACGATTCTTCTATCTGCCGGAAAATCCCGAACTGCAGCAACTCTGCGAAATCCTTTTTCTGTCCGAATTGTACACAACCCGTCTTTCCCAACAGAAAACGAAGAAATCCCTTCTGCCTCCAGTTTCCTGGAAATATGAAGAAATCTTTCTCTTCCTTCTCTAAGATACCAGTTTTTTGCTGCTATATCTGCTTCATTCAATTGCTTTTTAGGAAGATCCGGAATAGTTTCTTCCTTCTTTTTCATTTCTACTGCCTTTTTTATTTCCTGTTTTGGTTTCTGATGAATGGGTGTTTCCTTCTTTTCTTGTACCTTTTTCGGCACTGTTTTTTTCCGTTCTTCTCCTTCTCCACACTCTGTAGGAGGTTCTTTCTTTTCTTCTTTTTGCTTCTTTTTCAACTGACAGACTAACAAATAGACCAGCAAAACCGGTACTGTCAGGGACAGCGTATTGACCAGAATTGCAAGGAAAAATGGCCATAAAAACGGAGCTAACAAAAATCCTGCAATCCCCGATACAATGCAAAGGTTCTGATACTTTTTCATAAAACATTTCCATTTACCGCTCATAACAGCACCACTTCCTTTCTATTCGAATATTTTTAATCAAATCCATAATTGTTATATTCTGACTCCTGTACACGTTCAAATTCTTCATCTACCAGATTTCGTTTTTTACTTTCATTCCTCCTTCTTTCCGACACATTTCCTCCCGACTGCCGATTTCTTCTTTCTGTCTTTCCTTTGCTCCCTTTTCTCTGTTCTGGCTTTTTTCTGGAACTAGGGCTATTTATCCTGCCATTTCTTTTACGGGTATCCGAGTTTCCTTTTTTCCGACAACTTTTCCTTATACTTCGATGATATCCCTCTTCTTCGTCATCTTCGTCCTCATCATCATCGTAATCATCTTCCAGATAGTCCTCCTCATCGTCGTCTTCTTCCTCATCATAATCATCTTCTTCATAAAATTCATCATCATACTCTTCATCCTCTTCGTAATCGTCCTCATCTTCCTCCTTTCGTTTGCGGAGTAATTCAATCTTATCCAGATTTATTTTATCTTTATACATCGTCATACCGTCTTCATTTTCATAATTGTCATTTAAAAGAAGCCCTTCGATTCCAACGTAATCTCCTTTTTCGATATACTCTTCTATAAATTCTGCACTTTTGTCAAATGCAGAGCAGGAAAAATAATCATATTTTGTTCCGTCTTTCGTCTGAAAAGGACGTCTTACAGATAGTCGGAAACTAGCAACCAAGCCGTATTTCGATGTTTTTTTATTTCTGCGCCTCTTTCTTTTAAATTCATTGACTTCCGGATCTTTTACTACATATCCTGTCATTATTACTTTATTCATGCTCTTTCTCTCCTTTGTTAATCTGACGGGAAACTCCTTTCCCGCCAGATACGCATAAAAAAAGACACTTAAAATTTCCATTCTAAATGTCTATCTTATATTCCCATTGTTTCTAAGTCATACTGAAAATCAGTTCCAATACATCTTACAATCTTTTTCAAAATCTCATAGAAATTCTGGTTCTCTTCCTGTACCGGTCTTTTCCCTTTTACATAATTTGGCCAGAACCAGTATTCGTAAAATCGCTTTACCTGCATAGACGGTGAAATAAAAATCTCCTGAAATCCATCTGACATTTCCTTGCTATTTTCTTCAGGAAGTAGTTTTAAATGTAATGCTTCACTTCTTCCTTTCTTATCCATCTGAAGCCAGACCGTATGATCTGCCAGGCGAATACTGCTGTGCAGCATATAGACGTCTTGTCCGTTCCGACACCAGATAATTTCTCCACAAAGCCCGTTTTCAAACTGCGAAGTAATACACACGCCGCTTTCCGGAATATCTGCAAAGCAAATCGCATCATTGACCACCGGGATTGTTCTTCTGAAATCTTTGGAAACGCCCACATCTTTTCGACACGCTTCAAACATCCGCTTTGTATTTTCATAATTTTTGTTTTGTTCATACTCATAGTTTTTCATCCTGCTTCCTCCTTGTTCTCGAATCATTTCTTTCCTATGCTGTTCTATGTATTTCTTCATAATGTATTTCTTCATAATTTGTTTCATACCTGCGATACCCTTCCGGATCAAAATATTTTAATCTTTCCGGATTAAAGTGAACCATCTCATAGGTACAATATCCATTTCTGCTGATTTCTCCTGTCATTTCTCCCAATCCACTTTCCAAGATCCATGACAAAATTTTTCTTCCATGATGGTTCGTATCCACATAGGCGCAATCCTTTTCACACACCTCATGTAAATCAACAGTCAAAGCTGCCCATGGTGAAGGATATCGGTATTTCCAATTTACCATTTCAACTTCTAAGTTCCCGGTAGTAGAATATCCTTTTATCATTAACTGTATCGGAAATTTTTCTCCAAAAGCTTCATAAAACACCATTTTCGGTTCTTCCTGCTTTCTGAAGTTGTCATAATCTTCATCACTGTAACCTGACCAGAAAAAGTAATTCCAGTCAGGCATTGGTGGACAATATCCCTCTAGCTTCTCTGTCTCAACTTGTTTTAACGGTATCAGACTTTTTTTACCTTCCTTCACAGCCTGAAGCAACGGTTTTAACTTTTCTTCCAGATACATTCGATCAGGGCAAATATCAATCCATTTCCCCTTTATTGTTGTTAGAAAGCGCTTTCCATCTAATGTTCTGATTTCTGAACGCTCTGCTGACTGACTATTCTTTAAGAAACGGATTATATTATTTTCTGTTGCCTGGAAAATAACTGCATCTTTTCCACACATCTCGCTGTGTATTCCTTTTAAATACTCTTGGTTCATGATGTTCCTCCTATTCTTCTTTCTTTTGTGGCTTAATACTATCCTCCTTTTTCATTGATTGAAAATAAAAAAGGCACCTAGAATATTTTTCATTCTAAATGCCTAATAATTCTTTATTTCCTATTGAAACAGCCACCTGTTTCCAAAATCTGTTTCCGGTTTCTTACCGGAAAAAATTTTTGTACTCACCTCTCATTTTTATGAGTATAAATATAATTCATCTTCACTCTAACATAAGATGTAATCTGTGTCAATATTTAAGTCATCCGTCAATATAAACGAACAACCTGCATAGTCCATCCCGAAACAAAATAATCTAATATACCCTTAAAGCTGGAAGACTCTTCAAAGATCTAAGTTTTTTGCCAGCCTCCCTATTTATTTTTAACATAAAAGCATTTATTTATGTAATAATTTTTCATCCAGCATATTCCGTATCTCCTCCGGAAGACTCTCTATACTCTCAGTCTCCTCCTTAAAAAGTAACTCCGTATATTTTTTCTGATCATTTGGTTTTGAAAAAATATGTGTAACCGCATATGCTGTTCTGCTTTTTGAAAAACAATCTTCATCTCTTAAAGACTCTACTACAAAACAATCTCCCTTTGGAAGTCCATTTGCATCCAATTCTTTGTTCATACAAAGTGTAAAATTAAGATTAGTTGTGCCAAATTTATAGGTTTTGGTATTGGTGACAAGTTCTTCTAACATGAATCCCTCTGAACCAGCCAATGTTGCAACCTGGCCGATATGCTTAATCTTACGCTTACATAAAGAAAACGGATGCTGAGCTGTAAAATAAATCTGTGACGCCTGAAGCAGCTTTTTTGCTGCATAATTATAAAATTGTTTTGCCGAAAGGTTGGTTGCAACGCCTGTCAAATGCCTGAAATTTGCTGCTTTATAAATTACTTCTATATATCTGCCTTCAAATACATATAAAAATCGTTTCCCTACCAAGTGTTTTTTATACAGGCTTGCAGCTGTTTTGATTTCCTGTACAATTTTTTCTCTATCCCGTTGTTTATCCATTTGCGTTTTCCTATTCACTACTACAATACAAAAGTAGCGCCGGACAACTTAATTGTCATCCAGCGCCCATTTTCTTCATAAGCGGTTTTATGCTGGCTGTCAGCCGCAGCACCCTTCCGAGTGCCTTAGATGTCACCGGTATCATTAAGTCCCCGGTGCGGACTCGCCGTATCTCCCTGGCGTGGGCGTAATACCCTTCCGAGTATCAGATAGTCTCAGCCTTTACCCTGCCTGAGCACAGTTCAGCTTTTACGTGCCGCCACACGAAACCATTAGGTTTATTTATATTATATGCCATACTAAAAAAAATATCAATAGCCTTGCAAAATTTGAGATAATTTATTATGTTATATGGATTACTCTGATACAACTTTTGAAAAAATCTCCCAACGTCCCTTTACATTTTCACCTTTATCTGTATTTCTTCCGCAATATTCCAGATATTTTGCCTGCTTATCATAATTCTCAAAGAAGTTTTTCAGCCATAACAGATAACTGTTTTCTTTTTCTTCATCTCCGTACACTATATCCATTGCTGCAACAACCATTGGAATAGATAGTTTTTTCATTTTATCCATTTTATCTGCAATCTTTTCATCTAACTTGTCCAAAATCTCCAGCGCATGTCCAATCAAACGGATGCTTTCCTCTGAATCGCTATTCAATACTTCCACATACTTTTCAATATTCTTCTGGTCAAACGCAGTGTATTCGTATCCCGAAATAAGCATTAAGATCTGGCAGGCAACTTTACGCATATTATCTGATTTGATATCACCTTTTGTAATTCCTGTCTTCGCCCAAAATGGATGCTCCATAATTTTATAAAGTTCTGTACTGACATCAAAATTCAAAAGACCTGTCAGCATCTGCGCTCCATTCAAACGCTTTCCACTATTCAAACGCACAAACATATCCCGTACTTCTTTTTCTGTACAATCCCACATTTCAAAAATTAAGACTTCTGCATTCAATAATTTATCTTGTACAGTTTCATCTAATTGGGAAAACCGTTTCCCTGCAATTTCATATACTTCCCCATCGATTATAACTGGTTCAAGCTTCTTAGAAAGTGGAAATTTGTCCCCCTTATATTTCTGTAAGGTAGTAATTCTCTGCTTTCCTTCTATTACATAGTTTCTATTGTCCATTTTCCAAATATAAACTAAATTGATAGAATATCCTCTTAACAGTGAATCCACCTCCAGCGACTCCATATACCTGGTCCATTGTCCTTCTTTTCTCTGAAAAGGATGGGAAAAATCAAGTTTTCCTTTTCCGGACTCCCGCAACAACGATGAAACAATTTTAGGCTTACATGTAGATTCCATTTTCCGACACCACTCCTTTACTTTTTTATTATTCTATCACGATATACTGTACATTGCAAACTTCCCAAAACTATTTTAGTGATTATTTCCAGTAAAAATCACCGTATTTATCTATTTTCTATCCACTGTATCGTTTCTTCAACAATTTCCTTCTTCTGCTCAAAATGTAAATAATGGGAGCCTTCTAGTAAAATCACTTTTCCATTTTCTTTATTTTCAATAATATCCCTATGTAACTGTTCCCACTTTGGCATAGTCCTACAA
>CEAE01016428.1_pt1 | contig 36668 bp, 34 predicted proteins | sample 554951 | NCBI WGS metagenome assembly CEAE01 (sample SAMEA3182076, study PRJEB8094) | gut metagenome | biome: human; feature: gut; material: Stool; isolation source: human stools | place: Canada | collected 2012-03-28
TTACGCAACCCTCGCGCATCTGCGCCTGAACAAGGACTTGAACCTAGGACCCCATGATTAACAGTCATGTGCTCTAACCAACTGAGCTATTCAGGCATTTCGAAACGGGTTATCCCGTCGTTTCGGAGTGCAAATATATAGCAATTTTTCATTCCCGCAAAATTATTGCACGATTTTTTCGCAAAAAAAGTATCTTTGCATGTCGCACAAATCATAAAGAAATGATCCCGAAACGCGTTATTTTCCTTATTCTCTTGACACTATGCGCCTTAACGGCCTCGGCGCAGGAACATCTGTCTTTTCGGCCCGACACGTGGGACTTCGGCACGATCCGCGAAACCGACGGCCGCGTCAGCCACACGTTCACGGGCGTCAACCGCAACGACAGCCCTCTGGTGATCCTCGACGTGGTGACCACCTGCGGCTGCACGGTCCCCGATTTCTCGAAGAAACCGATCCTTCCGGGCGAAAAGACGCAGATCACCGTCACCTACGACCCCGCCAACCGCCCCGGCTCATTCACCAAGGAGCTGTGGGTCTACTCTTCGGAGAAACGGAAGATCGCCACGCTCACCGTGCAGGGGAGCGTCATCCCGCGGCAGAAAACCGTCGAGGAGCTCTACCCCGTCGATGCCGGCGGAGGGCTGCGGCTGGCCTCGACGCTCAACGCCTTCTCCTATATTTATCCGGGGCGGCAGGTGCAGGCGGCGATCGGCTACGCGAACACCTCGAAACGCCCGGTCCGCCTCGAACTGCGGCCCGAAACCACGAGCGGAGCGCTTCGGACCGACTATCCGAAACAGATCGCGCCGGGCGAACGGGGCGAAATCAACTTCGCCTACCTCATCCCCGCCGACAAACCCCGCTACGGGACCGTACGCGACGCGCTGGAGGTCCTGATCGACGGACGGAGCAACGGCACAACGCTCGTCACCCACGGCATCGGCGTCGACCCGCAGCCCGCGGATGCAACACAAAACGCCCCGAAAGCCGATTTTTCGGAAAATATCCTTAAATTTGGACCGGTCAAACATGCGGGACCAGTCCGGAAAAAGCACTTTACGCTTTCGAACGCGGGCGGCGCGGAGCTGATCGTGCGGGCTGTCGAAGGCGAGGGACACGTAGCCACGACACTCGCCCCGGGGCAGAAAATCGCCCCCGGGGATTCGCTGCGCTGCGAAATTCTGCTCGATCCCCGGACGCAGGACTACGGCATCGTGACCGAACACCTCGTGGTGGTGACCAACGACCCCGTGCGGCCCATGCGGCGCATCCGGGTGACGGCAATCATCGAAGAGTGACACACAAACACACAACGGATATAATGTACCCCATTCTTGAAAAAAGACTCCTCGCAGAGGGCATCTGGCTGATGAAGGTCCTCGCACCGCGCGTGGCCCGCTCGGCGCAGCCCGGACAATTCGTCATCGTGCGCGCCGACGAACACGGCGAGCGCATTCCGCTCACGATCTCCGATTTCGACGCTGCGGAGGGCAGCGTGACCATCGTCACGCAGGCCATCGGCGCCTCGACGCGCAAAATCTGCGCACTGAACGAGGGCGATGCCCTCGCCGACTTCGCAGGTCCGCTGGGCCACCCTTCGGAATTCGTCAAAATGCCCGTCGAAGAGTTGCGCAAACGCCGCTACCTCTTCGTGGCGGGCGGCGTGGGCACGGCCCCGGTCTACCCGCAGGTCAAATGGCTCCGGGAACACGGCGTGAAGGCCGACGTCATCATCGGCGCCAAGACACGCGACATGCTGATCTACACCGACGCCATGCGCGCCGTAGCCGAAAACCTCCATATCGCCACCGACGACGGTTCGGAGGGTTTCAAGGGACTCGTGACGGCGCTGATCGGGGAGCTGATCGAAAAAGAGGGCAGACACTACGACGAATGCGTGGCCATCGGCCCGATGATTATGATGAAGTTCGTGGCCCTCACCACGAAGAAGTACGCGCTGAAAACCACCGTGTCGCTCAATGCGCTGATGGTCGACGGCACGGGCATGTGCGGCGCCTGCCGCGTGACGGTCGGCGGCCGGACGCGCTTCACGTGCGTCGACGGCCCGGAGTTCGACGCCCACGAGGTCGATTTCGACGAGGCGATGCGCCGGCAGGGCATGTACCGCACCCAGGAGCAGCGCGCCGCGGCGATCGAGGCCGAGCGCGAGGCCGGACACGTATGTAAGATCGGATTGGACAAGTAGAAAGGTATTTTAGCGACGGAGACCATGCAGAATATATAATTATCTCCCGCATAGAACTTCCCGCTTTTCACCTTTCACCTTTCACTTTTAACCTTTCACCTGCTATCACATGGCAAACAAAATACCCCGCGTGCCGGTGCGCGAACAGGACCCGGCGATCCGTGCGACCAATTTCGAGGAGGTCTGCTACGGCTACGACCTCGAAGAGGCCACACTCGAAGCTTCGCGCTGCCTGCGCTGCAAGAATCCCCGCTGCGTGGCGGCCTGCCCCGTAGGCATCCGCATCCCCGACTTCATCGCCGCCCTGCACGAAGGGCGGTTGCAGGAGGCTGCCGACATCATCTCCGAGGACAGTTCGCTGCCGTCGATCTGCGGCCGCGTCTGCCCGCAGGAGAGCCAGTGCGAAGGCTCGTGCATCCTGGGCATCAAGAGCGAACCGGTCGCCGTGGGCAAGCTCGAACGCTTCGTCGGCGACTGGAAACTCGAACACGGCGCCCCCGTGCAGCCCGCCGCCGTGCGCAACGGCCGCAAGGTCGCCGTCATCGGCAGCGGCCCGGCCGGGCTGGCCTGCGCCAGCGACCTGGCCCGCATGGGCTACGAAGTGAAGATTTTCGAGGCGCTGCACAAGGTGGGCGGCGTGCTGGTTTACGGCATTCCCGAATTCCGCCTCCCGAAGGAGCGGATCGTGGCGCGCGAGATCGCCCAGGTCGAACGGCTGGGCGTCGGGATCGAGACCGACGTGATCGTGGGCCGCACCGTGACGATCGACTCGCTGCTGGACGACGAAGGCTATGACGCCGTATTCATCGGCTCGGGCGCCGGGCTGCCCCGCTTCATGGGCATCCCGGGCGAGAACCTCAACGGCGTGGTTTCGGCCAACGAGTTCCTCACGCGGGCCAACCTGATGCATGCCTACGACAAGGCGTACGACACCCCGATCTACGTCGGACAGCGCGTCGTGGTCGTGGGCGGCGGCAACGTGGCGATGGACGCCGTGCGCACGGCCAAACGGCTGGGCGCCGAGGCCACGATCGTCTACCGCCGTTCGGAAAAAGAGCTTCCGGCGCGCGTCGAGGAGGTCCACCACGCCAAGGAGGAGGGCATCCGCTTCCGCATGCTGACCAACCCCACCGAGGTCCTCGGCGACGAAAAAGGCTGGGTGACGGGCCTGCGGTGCGTGGAGATGGAGCTGGGCGAACCCGACGAAAGCGGCCGCCGCTCGCCGGTGGTGAAGGAGGGCTCGGAGTTCGAAATCGAATGCGACGTGGTGATCATGGCGCTGGGAACCTCGCCCAATCCGCTGCTGGCCGCCACGACCGCCGGTCTGGAAACCACCCGCCGCGGCTGCATCACGGCCGACGAGCGCGGCGCGACGACCCGTCCGGGCGTCTTCGCAGGCGGCGACGCCGTGACGGGCGCCGCGACGGTCATCCTGGCCATGGGCGCGGGACGCACCGCGGCCAAAGCCATCGACGAATACATAAAATCGCGTTAATCCCTACAATTCCCGGGGAAAATGCGTAATTTCACAGCGTAAAAACCTTTAAAGACTCGATACCAATGAGAAGCTCGAAAACCCTGATCGCCGCACTGGCTTTCGCCGGCCTGACGGCCTGCGCCGACAACACCCCCAAAACCTTCTCGGGATTCATCACCGACGCCTCGATGAACACCGTCACCGTCCGTGCGCTGACCGACGAGAGCACCTGCACCTTCGCGACCACGGACGCCGACAAGAGCGACGCCAACGGCCTGCTGCTCGGCGCCCCCGTCACCGTGGACTACACGGGCAAACTGGAGGACGGCGCCGCCGCCACGAAGATCGCGACCGATCCCACCTACGCCGAAGCCGTCGGCAAATGGACGATGCCCGACCCGATTGCTTCCGAAGGCGTCATGGGCGTCGAGATCATGGTCGAAGGCGCAGCCAGGTCGATCAACATGGCGACGCTGGTCTACACCTCGTGGGAGCTTCAGGGCGAGGCGGACAAAATCCTGCTCAAGGGCCAGAGCCTCGGCAACGGCCAGACCATCGACTTCACCCAGACGGGCATGATCGCCAAAACGGCCGACGGGAACTACACCCTCACGATCGAGGGCACGGGCACGGTCTACACCAAGGCCAGGCAGTAAACAGCTTTTCCGCCCCGAAAAACCAGCGCCTCCGGACTTCCGGGGGCGCTTTCGTTTCCGGGAGGGTCCGGCGTCCGTTTTTCCCCGAAAATAGCGGCTCCGACGCTTGCTAAATCCGTGCTAAATGCGTAAATTTGTGGCTACTAACCCGTTTATCCGAACCATGAACAAAATTCTGACGGGAGCCTTGCTGCTCCTCTTTTCCTCCAGCGCCGCGGCGCAGACACCCCGCGACTCGATTGCATTCGCCTCCGCCCAATGGCGCACGGCCGACCTCGGCGGCGGCGCCGAATGCCGCTACGCCCAGATCGACATGTTCGGGTCGCGGCAGAGCATCTCCGTCGCCACCTACCCCGGACGCAGGTTCACCACCTCGATCGTCCACCTCGATCGCAGGGCCGAGTCCACGAGCGATCTGGGGAAGGCCGCCGGCGCGGAGATCGCCGTCAACGGCAGCTACTTCAACGTCAAAACCTTCGAACCGGTCACCTTCGTCCTGCTCGACAGGAAGATCGTGGGACGCACCACCCCCGAGGAGGCATTCCGCACCAACGGCGTCATCGCCTTCAAGGACCGCAAGGGCCGCCGGATGGAGATCTTCCCGTGCGACACGACGCAGTATGCCGACGTGGCGCGCCGCTACCGCTCGGCGCTGGCCGCAGGCCCGGTGCTGATCGACGGCGGCAAGGTGGTCGAATACACCTCCGGAAGCAGTTTCTACACGCGCCGCCATCCCCGGACGCTGATCGGCAAACGGGCCGACGGCACGGTGGTGATGGCCGTGATCGACGGGCGTTTCAAAGGCCAGGGCGACGGCGCGACCATCGCCGAAACAGCCTACATCGCACGCCAGTTAGGTCTTACCGAGGCGCTGAACCTCGACGGCGGCGGCTCCTCGACGCTCTGGACGGCGCAGGAAGGCGTCCTCAACCATCCCTACGACAACCGCCGCTTCGACCACGAGGGCGAGCGCGGGGTCCCCAACTGCATCGTGGTCCGCAGGTGACCGGCCAGCGGCCCGGAATCAAAAAACGCGGTTTGATGTAACTTCATCAAACCGCGTTCTCATTTAACCCGACCGTCCTTATTGCTTCGACTGCACGTACTGTTCGTACAACCGGTCGTAACAAGCCTTCAACTGCGGGAACTCCGCCTTCTTCACCTCGTACATGAAGACGCCCCGGTAGTGCGCATCCTCGTACAGGGTCTTCAGGATCGCCGTCCAGTCGTTGTCGCCCCGGCCCTGGCCCGGCAGTTCGTGACACTCGCTGCGGCCGTCGCCGTCACTGACGTGAATCGTCCTCACCCGGCGTCCGAGCGCACTGATCAGCAGTTCGGGATTGTCGATGTGGTTGGTGTCGACCGCAGCGTCCACCTCCCGGGGCACGAGCGACATGATGTGCAGCACCTCTTCGACCGTACGGCCCAGCGGGCGTTCGTAGTTCCCGTCCTTGACCAGTTCGTAGCCCAGCATGTTCTCGATCACCACCCGGGCGCCGATCTTCTTCGCATCGGGAAGCAGCTCCCCGACCGAGCGCACCAGCTGCGCGATCCGCGCGTCACGCTCCCCGTGCCCGAGATACCAGCTCGGGTGGAACAGCACGATCCGCGGCGACAGGATCTTGCAGAAGCGCAGCACGCGGCGGTGCAGTTCGACACTCCGCTGCCGCACGGCCTCGTCCGTCTGCGAGAGGTCGATCTCGCGGCCGAAAGGCATGTGCACCGACCAGATTTCGATTCCGGCGCGCTTGAGGTCGCGCTTCAGCTGACGGCAGCGCGCCTCGATCTGCCGATCGTCGGTCATCTCCTTGTTCAGGAACAGCGTCGACGCGCTGATCTCGATGGCGTCGATGCCAGCCCTCTTCGCCTCGGCGAAGGTTTCGTAGGTCCAGTTCGTCACCGGGCCGAAAATCCCGGACGAGGAACCCACCTTCAGCCGCGGCGGCTGCCCGGCAAACACCGGGATTGTGCATAGGACTGCAAGCAGCAGCAGTCCGGTTCTGTAAAGTTTCATAACTGTAAAGATCATAAAAAAGTCGGGCCGATGCAAAACCGCACCTCCTTGCGGGGCGGCCGGACGCCGCGACAGATAAAAGGGGCGTTACGACCCCAAAGATACAAAAAAAGGGGCGCACCGAGAAAGCACGCCCCCTGTGAACAGATTTATTTCACGACGGCTCCGATCACCGTCTTGCCCGTGCGCGAAGCGCCGGTCTGGTCGATGGCGCTGACCGCCTCGCCGAAAGCCGGATCGAGCGTCTCGCCCAGGATCTTCAGCTCCGAAGCGGACATGCCGTACTGGCGCGCCGGATTCGCGTCGCCGAGCAGCACGCAGGTCTTCGTCGCACCGCCGTTGTCGCCCAGCGGGCTGAGCATCGAGGCAGGATCGAACGCCGCGCCTGCGACAGCCATACCGTCGGCATTGTAGACCGTGCCTCCGATAATGGAGTTGGCGACCTTGTAGCTGGCGTCCTTGAACCAGGCGACATCGTCGGCCGCGCCGTCCGTCGTATTGCCCGAGATCAGCGTATTGTAGACCTCGATGGCCCCTCCGACGGCAGCCTGCTGCAATCCCGCACCGTTTCCGGCCGTCACCGTCGTGTTGCCGGCAATCGTACAGCTGACGATCACCGCCTTGCTCGGCTTGGCCGCCTTGCCGTAGACCGCGATACCGCCGCCCTTTCCGGAATGGTTGCCATAGACCGTCGAATTGACGATCACCAGGTTGCCGTTTTCGCGGACGTAGATACCGCCGCCGTTTAGGGTCGCATGCTCGGGATTGACGCTGTTGCCCGAAATCGTGGTGTTGCTGATCAGCACATTGGTCTTGCCGCCCGTGTCGCCGAAGACGTAGATACAGGGAGCTACGCCCGACGCCTTGTTGTTGCTGAACGTACAGTTGTTGATCCGCAGCAGTTTGGCTCCGTCGGCCCACAGGCCGCCGCAGTTGTACGTCGTCGTCGACTTGGTCGCATTGTCGGCAACCACGCAGTTGTCGAACAACGCCTCGGCTCCGGCGTCGACACGGATGGCGCCCATGCGGATGTCCGTATTGTCGACGATCTTGCAGTTGAGGATGTCCACCGTCGCGTTGCCGATGAAAATGCCCGCGCCGTAACTCTGGTAGAACTTCACGCCGCCTATCGTCGTGCTGCCACCGAGCTGAACTGCGACGAACCGTTCTTGATCGTGAATCCGTCGAGCGAAGCCTTCATGCCGTTCATCTTGGCCGCCGTCACCGCAACCACGTGGCATACGGCGTGGTCGCCGTCCAGAATCGTCTCGTTCGCCACGGGATCAGCCACGGCGCCCTCGGCCGCATCGGCCGGATAGCCGCCGATCATCGAGAAGTTGCTGTGGATTTCGAACGTGTTGTCCAGCGCGGTCTTCATGCCCGTCAGCGGAACCGAAGGCACGTAGGAACCCGCAGCCACATGGATCACATCGCCGTTCATCGCCTGGTCGATCGCGTTGGCCAGCGTGGTCGCCGTCTCCCATGTCAGGCCGTCCTTGTCGGCCGAGCCGTCGGTCTTGACATAGTAGTGCGTCGCCAGGTCCGAAGCGCTCGCAGCGGCCTGCGTCACGGGCAGCGTGACGTTCTCGCCCTTGATGACATAGGCCGAGATCGTCGCCGTGCGTTCGTCGAGCGTACGGTTTGCGGCCACGGTCACCGTGATCGTGGCGTCGCCCTGTCCGTACGACGGATCGAACGACACCCAGTCCTTGTCGCATTCGATGCGCCACGGAAGGTTCGATTTGATCGAAAGTTCGTAGTCCTTGGTGGCCTTCTCCGCGGTGATGCTCGTCTCCACGAACGACAGTTCGGGCGTCTCGGGAGTAAAGGCCGTATCGTCGCTAAAATCCTGGCAGGCTCCCAGCGCCGCGCATGCGGCCGTCAGGAGCAGGTATTGAAATATCGTTTTCATCGGTTCCGTCTTTTATTGTTCAACAATCGCCAATCCGGTCGCCACCTTGCGCATGACCCCGCCCTGGTCGGTCGGCCAGTTCAGCAGTTTGAGTTCGCCCTCCGCGCCGTCGCGAGCGATGAAGGTCGACGAGCCGCCGCCGTCGAGGTTGAGCGCGTCGCAGGCTCCGCAGGCCGACATCAGGTTCATCAGGTCCAGCAGGTCGGCGCCGTTCGAATAGTAGAAGTTACGGCCGTCGACCACCATCAGGTAGACCTCCTTGCCGTCCTGCGACACGCCGATCGCCGTACGCGGTTCCATGTTCGCCACCGGCATCGTGTTGCCGCTCTGGTCCAGCTGCTCGCCGTTCTTGAGCAGCAGCGTGCCGAGGCCGCAGACTGCTTCGCGGACGATGTCCTTGTGAAGAGCGTACTCCTCCTCCGTGAAGCAGCAGGCCTCGTTGTCCTTCGTGATCACGAAGACGTTGCAGTCCGTACGGCTGAACGAAGTCTTCACCGCCACGCCGTCGCGGTAACATACGCCGTAGGGGATGTAGGTCGTATTGAAGAAGTCGGCGTTCGTGCCGCCCAAGACCTTCTTCCCGTTCTTCTGCATCGCTTCGAGCTGCTTCATAATCGTCTGGCCGGTGCCCACCTGGTTCTTGTCGTCGGCGAGCGTCGTGCGCAGGGTGATTTTGTCGCTCAGGGCGATCTTGAACAGGAACAGCTGCATGGCCAGTCCGTCGTCGGCCAGAAATGCCATCTCCAGCACGTCCACGCCGTCGGCCAGGTTGTAGGTCCTGTCGCTCTTCACGTGAGCCACATACCCGTTCGATCCGTCGACGATGCTCTGTCCCCAGGCCGTCTGGGCGGTCGTGTCGAACTTGGCGTATTCGTCGAAAGCATTCGAATTGTCGCACGCAGCAAGCAGCCACACGCACAACAGCATTCCGATCATATATCTGTATGTTTTCATCGTTTTATCGTTTTATGCATATTGGACAATCCCGCTAATAACCCGGATTATTCGGTTTGAGGTTCGGATTGTAAAGCAACTCCCGGCTCGGAAGCGGCATCAGGCACTGGTAGTCCTTCGTGCCGAGCGTCTGCGTAGCCTTTCCGGTCCGCACGAGGTCGTACCAGCGGAAACCCTCGGCGAGGAACTCCAGACGGCGCTCCTGAAGCACCGCGTCGAGAAAATCGGCTTCGTTCCCCGGACTCACCCTGTCGAGGCCGCGCTTTTCCCGCAGTTCGTTGAGACGATCCAGACCTCCGTTCAGCCCCTGCGCCTCGGCGCTGATCAGGTACATTTCGGCCAGACGCGAAATCACCACGGGGTCCGACCCGGTCTGCCCGCTGGGGTATTTGTTGACGAAGTTCAGGTTGTCGAGCGTGGTGATCGACACCTCCTTGCGCAGGTCGTTGTCGGCGTACATCGTCATCACGTCGCCCGCGGGACGGTAGTTGTAACTGCCCTTGTTGGGGTGGTTGTAGGAGTAGAACTGGTTGGAAATCTTGATCGACGAACCGTCCTCGGTCAGGCACGAGAAGGCGAAGATCACCTCCTTGTTGGCCTTCGAGCGGAAAATCTTGTCGAAGTCGTCGAGTGCGTAGTTCGGATTGGCGATCAGGCTCTCGGCCAGCTCCTTGGCCTCTCCCTTCTTGCCCAGATAGAGTTTCACGCGCGCTTTCAGGGCCGTCACGGCGGCGGGCGACACGTAGTAGAAACTGTCGGCGCTCAACCCGTTCAGGAAGCCCGAAGCCGCGTCGAGGTCCTCCTCGACCAGCTCCCAGGCCATCGAGGCCGGGTCGCGCGAAACCTTGGCCTGGGTATTCTGCCGCAGGACGGGCACGTCGCCGAAGCGGGTCACCAGACAGAGGTAAATATACGCCCGGAAATAGCGGCACTCGCCCAGCACCCGGTTCCGCGTGGGGCTGTCGGCCAGCCCCTCGGCGATCGACATGACGTTGTTCACCTGCAAAAGCGCCTTGTAGTAGCCGTTCCACTGGCTGCTGACAAACGTATGCAGCGCATTGGAAAGCGAGTTGATCAGGTCGATCGGGCGGCCCGTGCTGGTCATCAGCTCACCGCCGAAGAGGTCGAACGCGATGTAGGAGTAGTAGGTAGGTCCCTCCTGAACCTTATTGTACATTCCGATGCGCAGCGCCTCGATGTCGTCGGAGCCGACCACCGTCGGGGAGACCGCCGAATGCGGCTCGATGTCGAGCATGCCGCTGCAAGCACCCATCAGGGGCAGCAGGGCAAACAAGATGATTTTATGCAACGATTTCATGATTGTCGGATTTAGAAAGTGATGTTTACGCCTAACTTGAAGATGCGCGGCTGGGGAACGCCGTCGTTATCCTCGCCGTAGAAGCGCGGATCGAGATTGACGCTCGTCTCGGGGTCCCAGCCGGGATAGCGCGAGCAGAGGAAGACGTTGTCGCCCTGGGCATAGACCCGGAGTCCCTTGAGGTGGATTTTCGAAACCAGCCGCTGCGGGAAGGTGTATCCCAGCGTCACCGAGCGCAGGCGGATGAACGAACCGTCGGTCAGGTACATCGTCGAGTTCTTGCCGTTCCAGCCGCTGTACGAGTAGATCGCGCGCGGGTATTTGTCCGACGTGCCGGGTCCCGTCCAGCGGTTGTCGGCATAGGCTTTCAGCAGCGAGCGGGTATGGCCGGGCTTGGAGCCGGGGATCATCCACGACGCATACACGTCGTTTCCGTAGCTGTACGTAAAGAAGAGGCTCAATTCCAGCCCTTTGTACTTGAAGGTGTTGTTCCAGCCGCCCGAGAATTTGGGGTTGGGGTTGCCCGTGACGATACGGTCGTCGTCCGTGATGTTCCCGTCGCCGTTGCGGTCCCAGTACTTGACGTCGCCGGCGCGCACGCCCTTGTCGTAGAGCGCCTGCGGCACCTCACCGTCGTACTGGTAGATGCCGTCCGTGCGGAAGATGTACCACGAACCCACCGTCCGGCCGAGTTTCAGCGCGCGGTTGGCGCCGATCGACAGCAGGTCGTCTTCGAGCAGCGACGTCAGCTTGTTGACATTGCGGGCGATGTTGAACGACGAACTCCACAGCACCTTGCCCAGATTGAGGTGGGTGTTGATCGTGAACTCGACACCCTTGTTGCGCATCGACCCGATGTTGCTCAAGATCGAGGTCTCGCCCGTCGTGGCGTGCACGGGCTTCGAGTAGAGCAGGTTGTTCGTGTTCTTCAGGTAAACGTCGGCGATCATGTTGATCTTGCCGCCCAGGAAGCTCAGGTCGAATCCGGCGTTGTACTGGTCGGCGGTCTCCCACGTCAGACGGTCGTTGCCGCTCGACGAAATGGCGATGCCGCTCTGGCCGCCGTAGTTGACGCCGCCGCTGATCAGGGCCTGCCAGCCGTAGTTGCTGATTCCGTCCTGGTTACCCGTGCGGCCGTAGCTGGCGCGGATCTTCAGGACGGTCTTCTCGGCGTTCCAGAACGACTCGTTCGAGACGTTCCAGCCGACCGACACCGAGGGGAACCAGCCCCAGCGGCAGTCGGGCGCGAAGCGCGACGAACCGTCGGTACGGATCGTGGCATTGACCACGTAACGGTCCTTGTAGGCGAGGCTCAAACGGGCGAAATAGGATTCGATGGCATATTCCGACAGTCCGGCGCTGGCATCGACGATGTTGGCGGCCACGCTCGCCACGTCGAACGCCGGCGAGGGATAGTTCTGCGCATCAATGTACGACGTGCGGCTCCTGGTCTTGAGGAACGAGTGACCCACCATGGCCCCGAGTTCGAAATCTTCGCCGATCTTGCGGTTATAGTTGGCGTAGAGGTCGATCGTGTTGGTCATCACGAACCGGTTCCGGTCCAGGATGCGGCCCTTGTCGGCGGCATAGGGGTGGTTCTGATTGTAATAGATGTAGTCGTAGGTGTAGGCCGAGTCGTTGTTGTACGACGCCCTGACCGTCAGGCCCTTGATGATCTGCGCCTCGGCCCAGAACGAACCGATGAAGCGGTAGTTGTCCGTATAGGAGGTCTCCTCGGAGAGAATCTGCACGGCATTGTGCAGCAGCAGTTCGTCGGTTCCGCCCGTGTAATAGCCGCCGTTGGGTTTGTAGGGACGGTCGAAGGGACGCTGCTGCACGGCGCGTCCGATGATCGTCGATCCGAGATTGGCTCCCGGGATACGGTTGTTGTGCAGGTAGTTGCCGCTGATGTTGGCGCCCACCTTCAGCCATTTGAACATTTCGTGGTTGATGTTCGACTTGAGGTTTGACCTTCGAGATGTCGTTCGTCTTGATGACGCCCTCCTGGTAGTTGTAGCTGCCCGAAAGGTAGTATTTGGTCTTGGCGTTGCCGCCCGAAAACGACAGGTCGAGGTAGTGCGACTGCCCGAGCCGGGTGATCAGGTCGAGCCAGTCGGTGTCGGGCATGTCTCCGTAGGGATTGCGGATGGGCTTGACATATCCCGAGCTGTTGACCGTGAAGCCGTTCTGGCGGTTGTAGTTGTCGACGCCCTCGTTGAAGACCTCGACGTACTGCTTCGAACCGACGTATTCGCGGCGCCCGGTGTTGGGAAACTGCGTGATGCTGAAGCCGTAGTTGACCTTGACCTCCGATTTGCCCTCGCGGCCCTGCTTGGTGGTGATCAGCACGACGCCGTTGGTGGCGCGCGAGCCGTAGATCGCGGCCGAAGCGGCGTCCTTCAGCACCTCGATCGACTCGATGTCCGTGAGGTTGAGCGTCGCCAGCGAACTCATGTTCTCGCCGAACGAATAGAGCGACGCCGAGTTGTTCGACAGCGGAATGCCGTCGATCACGTAAAGCGGCTCGTTGCTGGCGCTGAGCGACGACGAACCGCGGATGCTCATCTTCTCGGCCGAGCCGAGGTTACCCGAACTGGTCGAGATCGACACGCCGGCGATGCGGCCCTGAAGGAGTTCCGAGGGCGACATCACGCTGCGCATGTTCTCCTCGGTGGGCTTGAACTGGCTGATGGCGTTGGTCACCAGGCTGCGGCGCTGCGTGCCGTAACCGACCACGACCACCTCGTCGAGGGCCATGTTGTCGTTTTCGAGCCGGACCTCATAGAACCGTGCCGGATCGTCCACCGCAACCTCCCTGGTCTTCAGGCCGAGGTAGGAGACGATCAGGCGGACATCCGTGCGCGCCCCGATCCGTACGGAGAACGAGCCGTCGAGGTCGGTGGTGGCGCCGATCGTCGTGCCGTCGACGATCACCGTGGCGCCGGTGATCGGATTCCCGGCGCTGTCTTTCACGACGCCCTTCACGACGGCATTGGCCGAAGCGCGGGCCGCGGCGTCCCGCTTCGCGGGGGCGGACATGATGGCGATCATCTTGCCCTCGACGCTGCTCACGACGTTCTGTCCGGCGAACATCTTCCCGACGACCGCGCCGATCTCCTCGTTTTTGACATCGAGGGTGATCTTCTTGTTCACATCGGCATCCTTCGTCTTGATGACGAACGAGTAGCCGTAATCCTTTTGCAGGCGTTCGATCGCCGCCTTGACGGTCGCATTGCGGACCGACAGGCTCACCTTCTGGGCCGAGGCCGCGGAGGCCTGGAACAGGAAGCACAGAAGTGCGGCAAGCGTGATCAAACTTTTGACGGAAGGTAAAAGTTTATTCATTACGTTAAGATTTGAAGTTTTGAGAAATAGGTCATTAAAGATTCCGTTCGTTCTGTGTACTACATGATATGGTTATTTTAGGGGTGGCGATATGTAATATACCTCGGCTTCCCTGCGCACCGAGAAAAGGCGGTCCTTGTTGAGCGCATCGAGGATTTCGTCGAGCGACTCCTCGTTGACGAACGAGGCGTAGTAGGTCTCGTCGCACAGCGATTTGTCCGTGACGACGATCTCGACGGCGAAGTGGCGGCGCAGGTCGGCGACGATGTCGCCCAGGGTCTGCTCCACGAAGAAGAAGTTGTCGTTGTCGATCCAGTTCGCATAGGAATCGGGATCGAAATTGAGGAAGTCGATGTGATTGTTGGTCTTGTTGAAACGGAGGATGTCTCCGGGCTCGAGGGTGAGTTTCCCGTTCATCTCCGACGCCTTGATGCCTACCGACACCTTGCCGCGCACCAGACTCACCTCCGACTTGGCGTCCTCCTGGTAGGATTTGAGGTTGAACTGCGTGCCGAGCACCTTCACCTCCAGCCGGTCGGCGGAGACGATGAACGGGCGGTCCTCGTCGCGGCGGACGTCGGCGAACATCTCGCCCGACAGGTAGACCTGCCTCATCGAGCGGTTGAACTGCTTGGGATAGATGAGTTTCGTACCGGCGTTGAGCCACACGTGCGTGCTGTCGGGCAGCACGATCTCGCGGCGCTCGCCCATGCCGGCATAGACCTCCACCCACTCGCGCGGGGTGTTGGCCTGATGCCTGTAATGGAGCGCCAGAACGACGGCGGCAACGGCGGCGGCGTATTCGATTATACGGAGGGACCACCGCCACCGCCGGAGGTTACCGCTGCGGGGGGGGGAATTCGGGGCGGGGCATGCCGCGAGGATCGAGTCCAGCTTACGCCGCACGCGCTCCTTGCCCTCGGGATCGTACTCGGTCTCGGTAGCGTCCAGCAGGTCGCTGAACAGCTGGTCCAGCCCCGGGTCCTTCAGCCGCTCCCGCAGCCACATGCGCACCTGCTGCGCCTCGGCTTCCGTGCAGTTGTCCCGCATGTAGGCAAGCAGCTGTTCACGCGACATATTTTTCTTGGTATCCATAGGTTTCGTCTTGTTTTCAGAAGAACAGCACAAAAAAGAGCGTCACGACGGAGATCGTCTTGCGGATCTGCTTGATCGCCAGGTCGACGTGCTTTTCGACCGTGCGGATCGAGAGGTTCAGCGCCCGGGCGATCTCGGCATTGGTCATGTTGCGGTCGTAGCGCATGGCGAATATCTCGCGCCGCTTGTCGGGCATCGAACGCATCACCGAGTCGATGAACCCGACCCGTTCGCGCACGTCCACGTAGTCGTAAATGTCCGTATCGCCGTCAGCGACGTTGAGCATCGCATCGTTGATGTCGCTGCGCAGCATGTTGTACCGCAGCCGCATGTAGTCGAAAAGTTCGTTGCGCGTGGCGACCAGCAGGTAGTTGCGCACCGACAGTTCGGGATTGACCTGCTCCTTGCGCATCCACATTTTGACGAAGACGTTCTGGATGATGTCCTCCGCCACGGAAGAGTCCTTGACGATATGCCTGGCGAAGGTGTGCAGCAGGTCGTAGTAGCGGTCGAAAAGCACTCCGAAGGCTGCCTTGTCGCCGCCGCGCATCATCACGACAAGCTCCGAATCCCGTAAACGATTCTGCATGCCCGTCAGTATTTGCTCATGTCCGTAACCGCATAGGGCGTCCGGCAGGCCTCCAGCGCCGCCCGGATCGCCACCGGGGCGTTGGCGTCGGTAACCGGCGTCGAATAACCCGTCGTCGAGGTGCTGGAGGTCGAATAGCGGTAGCCGTTTCCCTCGACGCTGACGCCCGTGCAGGGCGTGACGAGCGTCCGGAACACCGTCGCGGCGGCCGCGTAACGGCTGATTCCGTAGTCCATGTGGTAGGAGTCACGCGTAAGGTCCATCCCGTTGTCCCTGTTCAGCGACGAGGTCCGCAGGTTCTGGAGCGACGTTCCCGAGGGGATCACGATGTCGATGCAGGTCTGGGCGGTGATTTTCCGCACCTGGGCCACGATCGCCTCGAACATCGCCTGCTGGTTGGCGAAATACTTCGGATAATGGGAGTGGTAGGCTCCGTAAGCCTGGGCCATGATGTAGCCGATCGTGGGCCGGTCGAGGGGCTGCGCCTGCTGGATGTAGTCGCAAAGTCCGGAAATCGCGCCCCGCTCGGTCTCGTCCCACTCCCACGCATAGTACGAACCGGTGTGCTCCTGCAACGTCACGATGTCCCACGTATCCGACTCGACGATGCTCTTGAGCGAACGGTTCAGCGTCCCTTCGTTCTCCCACTTCGTCGCTCCCGGCTCGCAGTAATAATAGGTGCAGATGTCCGGCGCGGCATAGTTCTCGAAAAATTCGGGCAGCTTATAGCCGCCGTGATAGGCCCGCACCATCCGGACATGGGTGATTCCGGCGCTTTTCAACATGCCCGGCAGATGCTCCGTGGCATCGACCGTAAAACTGTTGCCGATAAAGAGTATCTTGAGGGATTTGCCTCCCGCCGGCAGCGGCGGGTTGAACGAGCCGTTGAGCTCGCTCCCGATCCGGATCACCTCGCCGTCGGCGAAGACGAAGCAGACGTATTTCCCCGTGTCGAGCACGCAGCGCAGCGCAACGGCTCCGTCCGCAGGAGCGGCCGTGCCCGTGTCGGCCCCGTCGAAAGCGATCGTTCCGCCGGCCGTCAGCGTCACCGCGGGCGACGCCCCGCCCCGCAGGGCCTCCGCGTCGGCTTTCACCGGCGTCGCAACGCCGTCGGCCGCCCAGTAACCGCCGCCGTTCACCGTAAAGAAGGGAATCGCCTCTTTCCGAACGCCCCGCGTCGCGGCGCCCTTGAAGCCGAACTTCAGCACCCTTCCGGCGGTCGTCGTCACCGACTCGGCGTAATTGCAGGCTTCAACGCGCGCTTTCAGGTAGGCTTTCATCTCGTCGGTCGAGCCGAACAGGTCGACCGACTCCTCCCCGGAGACCTTTTGGGTGACGGGCACGACGGCCGGTTCCGCACCGCCGTATGCGATCGTCAGCGACGAGGTGCGCTGCTGCGCCAAAGGATTCGCCTGCGCGGTGATTCCGACCTTCGCACTCCCCGTGCCTTCCGCCGGAACGGCTTCCAGCCACTCGTCGTCGCACACGATCGTCCAATGCCCCGTCGTCGAGATGCTCAACTGCAAGGTCGTTTTCCCGGCCTCGAAATTCAGCGAAGCCGGAACCGCATAGAATCTGACATCGGGATTTCCGTCGTCGTCCTTGCCGGAAGAGCAGCCGGCGGCGGCCGCAAACAAGGTGAAAATCAGCAGGTGAAAAAGAAGTTTCTTCATAAGTTCATCAGGTCGGTTATAATAAGTACGAATGAGGCGAACCCTCTACGTAACCGAAAATGCAATTTCACGGAAATGAAACACGGCCCCCGGAACCGGAGCGGTGAATAAGGCGAAATAAAACTCCGGACGGGAACCGGAGGCCTGCTTTCAGCCCCGGTTCCCGTCCGATCGCTCCGTAAGGTCACCCCTGAATCGGATTATGGATTCAATCGGTTTATCCGTTTCCGGGACATTCCGGCAAGCTGCCAGTGATTTCGGCCACCCGCCGGGCCGCCATTTCGGGCGTAACGGCTTTCAGGCAGCGGTAGTCGCCGTAGCGGCAGGGCTTGTTGCCGAAGACCGAGCAGGGACGGCACGCCATGTCGGCCTGCAAAACGTTCCCGGACGAAACCCCGTAGCCCAGAAAACCCAGCCCGGGATGCGTCGCGCCCCATACCGACACCACGGGCGTCGCGACGAGCGACGCCAGGTGCATCACCAGCGAATCCATCGTCACCACGCAGTCCAGGTTGGCGATGAGGTCCATCTCCCCGGCGAAACGGACCTTGCCGTACAAGGCCGTGACGTTGGGATACGTGCGTTCCATCTCCTCGGCGAACGCCTGTTCGGCGCCTCCGCCTCCGTGGATGAAAACCCGCCCGTAACGCTCCGAGAGCATCCGCACGAGTTCGCGGCTCTGCTCCTCGGGATAGGTCTTGCCCCGGTGTGCGGAGAAGGGTGCGAAGCCCACCCACACGCCGTGTTTCTCCCCGAAGGGATTGGGGCGGTCCCGGCGCACGGCGGGCGCAGGGTCGTCCAGCACGAATCCCAGCTTCCGGAAAACGTCGCAGTAGCGCAGCACCGTGTGGCGCAACGGCTCCATGCCGCGGCCGCCGCAGCGGATGAACGCCCGTTTCCCGGCGCGCCCCTTGTCGATATGCGCCGCCGGAACGCCGTGCAGACGCATCGCGAGGCGGAACGCCTTCGAGCGCAGCACGTCGTGCACGTCGGCCACGGCGTCCACGCCCAGCCTCCGGGCCTGGGCGGCCAGCCGCCACATTCCCGCCAGGGAGTGATGGGCGCCTTTTACATCGACGTCGAGAAACCCGACATCCAGCCCTGCGAAAAAGGGCCTGAACATGGCCTGCGTGGCCACCGTGACCCGCAGATCGGGATAAGCGGCCGTCAGCGCACGGAGCGCATGCGGCAGCATCGCCACGTCGCCCATCGCCGAGGTGCGCATCACCAGCAGGTGACACGGAACCGGCGCGCCGCTCCCGGCCGCCGCACCGCCCGCTCGTTCCCCGTTCGGGAGGCCGTTCGCCGTCCCCACGCTATTTTTTCTGCCCATAGAGCACCGGATTCAGTGCCGGGTCGTTGTACATTTTCATCTGTTTGTAGGTCTTCATGTACTTGCGGCCCGCCTCGATGTCCTCGATCAGCTCTTCGATGGCCTGCGAAAGGTCGACCTGCTGCGCGAGCAGCACGTCCAGCTTCTTCCGGCAGGCCGCGCGATGCGCGTCGTCCACGTCCGTACGCTCCGCCTCGCGCGCCATGTGGTAAATCTTCAGGGCGAGGATCGACAGGCGGTCGATGGCCCACGCCGGGGTCTCGGTGTTGAGCCGGGCGCCTTCGGCAGGCGTTACGTCCTTGTATTTGTCCAGCAGGTAGGAGTCCACGTACTCCACCATGTCCGTACGGTCCTGATTCGATTTGTCGATGCGGCGCTTGATGAGAAGCGCCTCCGCGGGGTCGATGGCCGGGTCGCGGATAATGTCCTCCAAGTGCCACTGCACCGTGTCGATCCAGTTCTTGTGGTAGAGCAAATGGTCGATCGTGCCCGGCGCGTAGGGATTGTCGATGGGATGGTCCACATCGTCCCAGCGGTGATACTCCTCGATGGACCGGTTGAAAATACGATTCGCGTTTTCGGTAAACATAGCTTGCGGTTTTATAGTATTATTGGATTTTTCACCGGAAAATCATACCTTTGTCGGTAACGATTAAACAAAGATAATGACTTTTTCCAAAAAAGCAATACTCCTCTCCGGAATCCTCCTCTGCATCTCCGTGCAGCTCGGGGCGCAGGTGCGCCAGACGCGCGAAGAGTACATCAGCCGTTACATGCCCATCGCCATCGCCCACATGGAGCGCTATGGAATCCCCGCGAGCATCACCATGGCGCAGGGAATCCTCGAATCCGACTGCGGCAACAGCCTGCTGTCGATGAAGTCGAACAACCACTTCGGCATCAAGTGCAAGCGCAACTGGACGGGCGACAAGGTCTACCACGACGACGACGCCAAGGGCGAATGCTTCCGCTCCTACCCCTCGGTCGAGGCGTCGTACCGGGACCACGCCGAATTCCTCGACTCGCAGCCCCGCTACGACTCGCTGTTCGCCTACTCCTCCGACGATTACAAGAGCTGGGCGCGGGGTCTCAAGGCCGCGGGCTACGCCACGGCCCCCGACTACGCGCAGCGGCTCATCCGCATCATCGAGGAGAACCAGCTCTTCCTGCTCGACCGGCCCGACGGCGCACGGCTCTACGCCTCGCGCTACGGCCTGAAACGCGACCCCGAAGAGTGGTTCTCGTCGCAGAGCAGCGTGGAGGAACTGGCCCGGACCGAGGGGGCCGTCGACCCGGACAACTACCGCGTGACGATCAACGCCCACCAGGGTTACAACGTCTACGTCACCAACGGCGTGCACTACGTGCTGGCCAAGGAGAACGACACGTTCGAGAACATCGGGCGGAAGTTCCGCCTCTCGCCGCGCAACCTGCGCAAATTCAACGATCTGAAGGACAAGAAGGCCCAGCCGGTGCCGGGCGAGGCGGTCTACATCGAACGCAAGCGGAAACGCTGGGAGGGCAACTCCCGGCACCACATCTGCCGCCAGGGCGAAACGGCCTACTCCGTGGGCCAGTCCTACGCCATCCGCACGCGGTCGATCGAGAAACTCAACAAGCTCCGCAAGGACGAGGAGCTGGCCGCAGGACGCGAAATACGCATAAAATAAAACCTACATACCATGGAAACAACCCCGCTGAGAGCACAGATTCTCGACACCATCATCCGCAAGTCGACACTCAAACAACGGGTTTTCGACAACACCTTCGGAGCGTTCAACTCCCTGAAGGAGACGCTGCTGGAGATGGCCTCGGAGATGGACGACGAACTGGACGGCAAACTCGACCGCCGCGTGAGGCTCGAATACCGCGACCGCGGCAAGTTCGAGGCCCAGTTGCAGGTAGCCAACGACATCCTAATCTTCCAGATGCACACCGACGTCTTCGAGTTCGGCTCCGACCACCTCATCTGGCAAAACCCCTACGTGCAGGCCGACCGCGACAACTCCTACTGCGGACTTATCAACATCTACAACTTCCTGTCCGACTCGTTCAAATTCAACCGCAACGCCGACGAAGGCTACCTGATCGGCCGCATCTTCATCAACCGCGAACGCCGCTACTTCGCCGAAGGCAAGCAGCAGAACTCGATGCGGGCGATGGATTTCGGCAAGTCGGAGATCGGCCAGGAGGCGCTGGTCGCGATTCTCGAATCGGCGATCGGCTTCGCGCTGAACTTCGACCTGCTGATGCCGCCCTACGAGGAGAACAAACGCGTGACGGTGGACCAGTTCAACACCAAGATGGACAACTCGAAGTTCGTGACGGGCAAACGCCTCGGCTACGACTTCGACGTAGAGGACATTTAACGGGCCGAACACGGGAGGGGCTTCCGATTTTCACCGGGTCCCGCGTGCCGCAACGGCGGTTGCGGCACATGATCGCCGCTTTAGCGGCACGCCGTAAATCCGGCCCTTCCCCGAACCCCTCCTCCGGAGGGAACTTGCCGTACCGCGCCCCACGCATCGAACACAACTTTCAACACGTCATTTTCTCTTGAAAACCATTCTTTTCCCGCTAATAACCGCAGCGGCGCTCCTGACGGGCAGCGTCCGCGCCCAGAACGAATACGCCGAAATCGCCCGGCTGCGGGGGCTGAACGAATCGGTGCGCGGCATCCGCTCGATGGCCGACGGCGAACACTACACCACGCTCGAATCGAACGACATCGTCCGTTACAGCTACGCCTCCGCGGCTCCCGGCGAGAGCATGCTCCCCGCGCCCGCGCCGAACCTCGTCATCACCGACTACGCCTTCTCGCCCGACGAGCGGTCGATCCTCATTGCCTCGGGCCGCAAGCCGATCTACCGCCATTCGTACACCACCAGCTATTCACTCGTGCGCGACAACGCCGTGCGCCCCGTCCTGCGCGACGCCGAAGCGCCGCGCGACGCCTCCTTCTCGCCCGACGGGCAGAAGATCGCCTACTCGGACCGCAACGATCTCTACGTCTACGACATCGCCTCCCAGACCACGCGCCGCATCACCGACGACGGGGCGTGGAACGAGGTGATCAACGGCACGACCGACTGGGTCTACGAGGAGGAGTTCGGCGCAACGCGGGCCTACGCCTTCTCGCCCGACAGCCGCCGCATCGCCTACCTGCGTTTCGACGAGAGCGAAGTGCCGCTGATGGAGATGATGCGCTTCGACGGCAAACTCTACAACAGGGCCTATTCGTTCAAATACCCCAAGGCCGGGGAGCGCAACTCCGTGGTCCAGCTCTGGATCGCCGACCTCGAGACCGGCGCCAGGGAGCGCATCGACACGGGCGAGGAGACCGACCAGTACATTCCCCGCATCGGCTGGACGCCCGACGGACGGCCGTGGTACTACCGCCTCAACCGCCGCCAGAACACCTTCGAGATGATCGTCTGCGAACCCCACGGAGCGCAGCGCACGGTCTACGAGGAGCGGGCGCAGCAATATGTCGAGCGCGTGGACGACGGGACCGTGACCTTCGTCGACCGCGACCGTTTCCTCGTGCGGCAGGAGAGCCACACGGGCTTCATGCACCTCTACCTGTACAGCCTCCGCCGGGGCATCCTCGAACAGGTGACCAAAGGCCCGTGGGAGGTGACCCAGCTCGTGGGAACCGACGGCAGGCGCGTGTGGTTCCTCTCGACCGAGACCTCGCCGCTGCGCCGCAACCTGTACAGCGTGCGCCTCGACGGCAAGGACAAACAGCGTCTCACCACGGGCGAGGGCTACTACACCGCAGCCCCGAGCGCCGGGATGAAATACTTCATCACCACCTTTTCCAACGCCTCGACCCCCAACGTCACGGAGGTCTGCGACGCCGCCGGGAAACCCGTCCGCACGCTGGCCGACAGTCGCCGCCTGCGCGAAGAACTGGCCGCCGCCGACCGCCCCGTGAAGGAGTTCTTCACCTTCACGACCGAGCGCGGCGACACGCTCAACGCCTATATGGTCAAGCCCCGCGGCTTCGATCCCGCGCAGCGTTACCCCGTATTGCTGACCCAGTATTCGGGTCCCGGCTCGCAGTCCGTGCGCGACCGCTGGTCGCTGGACTGGGAGGACGTCCTCGCCGACAAAGGCTACATCGTGGTCTGCGCCGACGGCCGCGGCACGGGATTCCGGGGCGAAAAGTTCAAGAAACTCACCTACGGACGCCTGGGGGCGCTGGAGGTCGAGGACCAGCTTTCGACCGCCCGCCACATGGCGGCGCAGCCCTGGGTCGACCCTGCGCGCATCGGCATCTACGGCTGGTCCTACGGCGGATTCATGGCCCTGAGCTGTGCGATGAAGGGCCTCGGGCTGTTCAAAATGGCCATCGCCGTGGCTCCCGTCACCTCGTGGCGTTATTACGACACGATCTACACCGAGATCTACAACAACCTTCCGCAGTACAACGCCGCAGGCTACGACGACAATTCGCCGATCAATTTCGCGCGGATGCTCGACGACCGGCGCACGCGGCTGCTGATCATCCACGGCACGGCCGACGATAACGTCCATTTCCAGAACACCGTCGAGATGACCCGGGCGCTCAACCGCGCCGGCAAACAGTACGACATGATGGTGTACCCCGACCAGAACCATTCGATGTTGCCCGACGCAACGGCACACATAAGACAAAAGATGATCGACTACACTCTGAAGAATTTATGACGTACACATTGCAACTCGAAACGCCCGTCGGCCCCGTGACGATCACGGCTACGGGCGAGGCTGTGACGCAGATCCGTTTCGGCACGGCAGTTCCGGAAGGCTCCGCGGCCGTCCCCGAAACCGCCGCCACACCCCTGCTGCTGAAGGCGGCGGCGCAGCTCCGGGAGTATTTCGCCGGCACGCGCCGCGACTTCTCGCTGCCGCTCGCACCCGCCGGAACGCCCTTCCAGCAATCCGTCTGGCAGGCGTTGCAAACCATCCTCTACGGCGAAACCCGCACCTACGGACATATCGCCATGCAGATCGGCCACAACAAATCGTTCCGCGCCGTCGGCATGGCCAACAACCGCAACCCCATCGTCATCGTCATTCCCTGCCACCGCGTCCTGGGTTACGACGGCAAGCTCACGGGCTACGCCGGAGGGCTCGACATCAAGGAACGGCTGCTCGCCCTGGAAAAGCGGCGATAACGCACCCCGGCGGCAGGCCCGCAAACCCCAATCGCACCCGCACGAAAAAATGCGGGGCACGGTCTCCCGCGCCCCGCATCTGCATATCCCGCCGGGTCAAAGCCCGAACGCAAAGGCGTTGATGCCGTCGTAAACCGCGCTGACGATGCCCAGCAGCAGGACGCCTGCCATGCAGAGCGCGAGGCTGACGCGCGTGTAACGGTCGCTGCGGAACGCCGCGATCGGCGCGTCGCCGGGCATAATGTACATCGCCTTGACGATCAACAGGTAGTAATAGAGCGACACGACCGTGTTGACCAGCGCGATGAAGACCAGCAGGTGGAATCCGCCACTGAAAGCCGCGGCGAAGACGAAGAATTTCGAGAAGAACCCGGCGAAGGGCGGGATTCCCGCCAGCGAGAACAACGCCAGGGTCATCAGCAGCGCCAGGCGGGGATTAGTGCGGGAAAACCCGTTGTAGTCCTCCAGCGAGACCCTGCCGCCGCTGTGCTGCTCGACGGCGGACAGCACGCCGAACACCGCGAGGTTGGCGGCCATGTAGACCAGCACGTAAAAGACCAGCGAGGTCATGCCGATGGCGCTGCCGCCGATGACGGCCAGCATGATGTATCCGGCCTGCGAGATGGACGAGAAGGCCATGAAACGCTTGAGGTCCTTCTGCCGGATGGCGAAGAGGTTCGCAACGGTGATGCTCGACACCGTCACGATCCAGAGCAGCGTCTGCCACTGTTCGGTCATCGGGGCGAACACCTTCACGAGCACCGTCAGCAGCACGAACGCCGCAGCGCCCTTCGAGACCACCGAAAGATAGGCGGTCACGTTCGTCGGCGCGCCCTGGTAGGCGTCCGCCGTCCAGAGGTGGAAGGGCACGAGCGAAATCTTGAAGCCAAGCCCCGAGAGGAAGAAGACCAGGGCCATCACCTGCAACGGCGAACCGTCGATGCGGGCGGCCATGTCGCCGAAATAGAGCGTCCCGGTCGTTCCGTAGAGGAACGAGATGCCGTAGAGCATCAGTCCGCTCGAGAACAGCGCGCAGAGGATGTATTTGGCCCCCGCCTCGGCCGAATAGCGTTTGTATTTGTCGAAGGCCACCAGACAGGCCATCGGGACCGAAGCCAGCTCCAGACCGATGAAGAACAGCAGGAAGTTGCCCGCGCCGATCATAAAATACATGCCCAGCAGCGTCGAGAGGGTCAGGATGTAGAATTCGCCCTGCTTGTGGCGCGTGTCCTCGCGGCGCAGCCACGTGTCGGACTGCAGGAAGACGATCAGCGCCCCGACGGAGAGCATGCTTTTAACGATGCCGTCCATCGGCGTATGGCAGAACATGCCGCCGAAGAGTTCGCCCCCCGCAGCCGGAACAAGGTTCACAACCACCTGCACGACCATCAGGCAGCAGACCACGGCCGAAAAGCGGCGGCGTGCGCGCTCCCCGGCCATGAGGTCGTAGAGGAACACGAAGACGAGAATCGCCGTGAGGGTCACTTCGGCCCGCATCAGCGTAAATATCGAGGTGTAATCCATAGTCGCTTAACTCAAAATATGTGCAATGATCTCCGCGACGCTGCCGCGGATCATGTCGCTCACCCACAGCGGCGCCAGACCCATGCCGGCGATGGCGACGACGAGGCAGACGACCGACAGCCGCTCGTCCCACGTGGCGTCCGAAAGCTTCAGGTGTTCGGGATTGTCGCACGTGCCGTAAAGGATTTTCCCGACGACGCGCAGGATGTAGACCGCCGTGATGACGATCGACGTGCAGGCGATGACGGTCACCACGCGGTGGAACGTGTCGGCGTTCATAAACGCGCCGTTGAAGATGGTCATTTCGGCCACGAAGCCGCTCAGGCCCGGCAGCCCGAGGTTGGCCAGACCCGCGATCACATACCCGACCGCGAGGAACGGCATCACCTTCATCAGCCCGCCCAGCTGGCGGATGTCCCGCGTGTGGGTGCGGCCGTAGATCATGCCGATCAGCGCGAAGAAGAGGGCCGTCATCAGGCCGTGGCTCAACATCTGGAGCACGGCGCCCGTGCCGGCCGTGGTGTTCATCATCAAAACAGCGAACAGCACCAGTCCGCAGTGCGACACCGAGGAGTAGGCGTTGATGTACTTGAGGTCGGTCTGCACGCAGGCCGAAAAGGCGCCGTAGACGACGGAAATCGTTGTCAGGATGATAAATACCCAGCTCAATTCATGCGCCGCTTCGGGTAAAAGATACATAGCAACCCGGAAACAGCCGTATCCGCCCAGCTTCATCAGCACCCCGGCGTGGAGCATCGACACGGCCGTCGGGGCCGAGGCGTGGCCGTCGGGACTCCACGTATGGAACGGGAACAGCGCGCCCAGCACGCCGAAACCCACGAACACCAGCGGGAACCAGATGCGCTGCTGGGCAACGGGAATGTTGTTCAGCGCGGCGATCTCCTGAATGTTCATCGTCGTGGCGCCCACACCGAAGTAGATGCCCAGAATGCCGATCAGCAGCAACGCCGAACCGCCCATGAGCATCAGCGTCAGTTTCATGGCGGCGTATTCCTTGCGCCCGCTGCCCCAGACGCCGATCAGCAGGTACATCGGGATCAGCGCCACCTCGTAGAACAGGAACATCGTGAAGAGATCGACCGAAATGAAGAACCCGAACACCCCCACGCTCAACAGGCAGAACCAGAGGAAGTAGGCTTTGACGTCGGTCTTCATCTGCCACGAGGCGAACGTGCCCGTGAAGACGATGACGGCCGACAGCAGGAGCATCGCCACCGAAATGCCGTCGACGCCCACGGCGTAGTGGATGTTGAGCGGCGCATACCAGACGCGGCTTTCGGTGAAGAGCATCTGCGCCGTCTCGCCCGCGCCGCGCAGCCCGAGGTACTGCACCACGAGCACGACGGCCAGCGCCACGAGCAGCGAAGAGCCTGCGACCATCACCGTGTGAATCTGCCGCGTGGACTTCGAGAGCCACAGACCCAGCATCATCACGAGCGGAACGGCGGGAAACAGAGATAGTATATTCATAACTCGTTCGGATTAACAGATTAGAAGAATCAGGATCGTGAGGCCCAGCGCACCGCCGAGGAACCAGATGCAGTAACGCTGCACGCTGCCGCTCTGCATGTCGCGGATGAGCCAGGCGGCGCCGTTTGCACCCCAGGCGAGGAGATTCATAAAGCCGTCGACCACATGGCGGTCGAACCACGCAATGGGCGTCGAGATGCAGGCGAAAATCACCCGGTGGGTGATGAACTGGTAGACCTCGTCGATGTAGAACCGGCGATAGGCCGCGCGGTGCAGGCCGCTGAACGTCGCGGCCAGCCTGTCGGCCACGGGCTGCCGGTCGCGGGCGTACATCCACGTCGCCAGCGCGATGGCCGCAGCGGCGACGCAGAGGCTCACGGCGGCAACGCTCCGGTCGATATGGATGACATAGGGCGCGCCGTCGCTCGACACGAACTCCCCGAAGGGGATGAATCCCGCCACGCAGGTCACCGCCGCCAGAAACACCAGCGGCAGGGTCATCGTCAGCGGAGCCTCGTGCGGCTTGTGCGCCGCATGCAGTTCGCGGTTCTCCGCGCCCCAGAAAATACCGTAATAGAGCCGGAACATGTAGAAGGCCGTAAGTCCCGCGATGGCGGTCATCACCCACCCCATGACGGGTGAGAAGGCGAAGCAGGCCGTCAGGATCTCGTCCTTCGAGAAGAAACCGCTCAAGGGCCAGATCCCCGCGATGGCGAGGCACGCCACGAGGAACGTCAAGTGGGTCAGCGGCATGTAGCGGCGCAGGCCGCCCATGGCCGACATCTCGTTGGAGTGCACGGCATGGATGATGCACCCCGCGCCGAGGAACAGCAGCGCCTTGAACATGGCGTGGGTGAAGAGGTGGAACATCGAGGCCATGTAACCCAGCCCTCCGGCGTGCGGGTCGGCCGAGGTCGAGACGCCCAGCGCCACGAGCATGAACCCGATCTGCGAAATGGTGCTGAACGCCAGCACACGCTTGATGTCGCTCTGCACACAGGCCACGACGGCGGCGTAAAACGCCGTGAAGGCCCCGACATAAGCCGTCCAATGCAGCACTTCGGGCGCATAGCCGATGAAGAGCGGAAACATCCGCGCCACGAGGTAGACGCCCGCCACGACCATCGTCGCGGCATGGATCAGCGCCGACACGGGCGTGGGCCCCTCCATGGCGTCGGGCAGCCAGATGTGCAGCGGGAACATGGCGCTCTTGCCCGCGCCGCCGACGAACATCAGTCCCAGCGCCAGCGGGATCATCGCCCCGGCGGCCACCAGCGCGTGCGTCTCGGGCGTGAAGGAGAAGGTCCCGGCGTAGTAGCCGTAGATCAGGATGCCTATCAAGAAGCCCAGGTCGGCGAAGCGCGTCACGATGAAGGCCTTCTTCGAGGCGGCCACGGCCTCCTTCTTCGTATAGTAGAAGCCGATCAGCAGGTAGGAGCTGACGCCCACCAGCTCCCAGAAGAGGTACATCTGGAAGATGTTGGTCGCCACGACCAGCCCGATCATGCTCATCGTGAAGAGCGACAGAAAGGCATAGTAACGTTGGAAGCCCCGCTCGCCCTTCATGTAGCCCAGCGAGTAGATGTGGACCATCAGCGACACCGTGGAGATCACCACGAGCATCATCACCGAGATCGGGTCGAGCAGAATGCCCAGGTCGATGTGCAGCGCACCGCCGATGGGCAGCCACACGGCGTTCCAGGGGATCTGCGTCGGAAACACGCCCGCGGCATCACGCCCGGCCGAGAAGTATTCGAAAGCCGTCCAATAGCTCAACAGCGCCACGACGGCCAGCACGGCCGTGCCCACGGCGCCCGCCGCCGCGGGACGCATCTTCATGCCCGCAAGCCCCAGCACGAGGAAACTCGCCAGCGGAAGCAACAGAATCAGAATCGTATATTCCATAGAAGATCGTTTTTTCGCACCGTTACCACTTCATTTCCCGCAGGCTCCGGGCGCCGATGTTGCGGATGTTGCGGTAGATATTGATGATGATGGCGATGGCCACGGCGGTCTCCGCGGCGCTGATTCCGATGGCGAACAGGGCGAAGAAGAACCCTTCGAGCTGCTCGGGGAAGAGGAAGCGGTTGAAGACCACGAAATTGATGTCCACCGAGTTGAGAATCAGCTCGACCGAAATCAGCATCGCCAGCAGGTTGCGGCGCGTGACGAATCCGTAAATGCCCACGAACATCATCACCGTGGAGACAATCAGGTAATATTCCATGTGTATCATAGTCGTGTTTTTTAGCGTTTGCGCGCGATGAGGATGCCGCCGACGATGCAGGCCAGCAGCAGCAGGCTGATCACCTCGAACGGCAGGATGTAACCGTATTTTCCGCTGCTCATCAGCGCGTGGCCGATGGTCCGCACGTGCAGTTCGCCGTGCTCGAAATGCGAGGGCAGGAAGTCGTGGCGGAGCGTTATCCAGAGGCAGATGCCCAGGCTGGCCAGCGCGGCGCCCAGCCCCACGAAGAGCTTGTAGCCCTTCAGGTCCTCGGCCTTGTCGCCCTGGCTCGACGTCAGGAGGATCGAGAAGACGTAGAGCACCGTGATGCCGCCGGCGTAGATCAGCAGCTGCACCGCCCCGAGGAACGAGTAGTTGAGCTGGAAGTAGATGCCCGCCGTACCGAAGAGCACGAACAGCAGGTAGGTCGCGGCGCGCAGGATGCGCCGGGTCGTCACGGCGAGAATCGCGCTGACGCCGATGAACAGCGCCAGGACCGTGAAAACGATCAATTCGAGTGTTATTTCCATGACTTACTGTTTGTTGAGTTGTTTGACGAGCTTTTCGCGCGTGTAGACGGCGTGCTCGAAATCGGTCGAGAAGCGGATCGCACCGGTCGGGCAGGCGTTGACGCACAGGTGGCAGAACATGCACGACCCCAGGTCGTACTCGTAGCGCACCAGCCGTTTTTTGGTCTTGCCCGTCCCGGGGTCGGCGACCGTCTCGGTCGTGAGGCGGATGGTCCCGTTGGGGCAGGCCGACTGGCACAGCCCGCAGGCGATGCACCTGTTGCGCCCCTCGGCGTCGTGGGGCATCGTCAGAGAGCCGCAGAAACGGTCGTACATCTTCAGCGTGGCCCGGTTTTCGGGATACTGCTCGGTGATCTTGGGCGTGAAGAACTCGCGCCCCGTCACTTTAAGTCCGGTCAAAAGGGTTCCCAGTCCGTGGAAAAGGCCTTTGATATAGCTACTCATAACTAAAAATGCAGTTTAAAGACGACGACAATGACCATCAGCAACAGGTTCGCCAGCCCGATGGGAACGAGGTATTTCCATTCGAGCGTCAGGATCTGGTCGATGCGCAGGCGCGGAAAGGTCCACTTGATCCACATGAGCAGCCACACCACGAAAAACGCCTTGGCGAAGAACCACACGAAACCCGGAATGCAGTCCATCACGGCGTTGAAGCCCTCCCAGCCTGCAATGTGCAGCGGCATCCAGCCTCCGAGGAAGATGGTGGCGGCGACGCCCGCGACGATGAACAGGTTGACGAACTCGGCGACGTAGAACAGCCCGAAGTGCATGCCCGAATACTCGGTGTGGTAGCCCGCCGTCAGCTCCGACTCGGCCTCCGGGAGGTCGAACGGGCCGCGGTTGACCTCGGCGTTGCCGGCGATGAGGTAGATCACGAAGGCGATCAGCGCCGGAATGTGGCCCTTGAAAAGGAACCACCCGTCGGCCTGCCGGGCCACGATCTCGGAGAACTGCATGGTGTCGGTCAGCACGATGATCGTGAGGATCGAGAGGCCGATGGAAAGCTCGTAGGAGATCATCTGCGCACCGCTGCGCATGGCGCCGATGAGCGAATACTTGTTGTTGGAACTCCACCCCGCCAGCAGAATGCCGACCACGCCGATCGACGAGGCGGCCATCATAAAGAAGACGCCCACGTTGAAATCCAGCACCTCCAGCCCCTTGTTGACCGGCAGACAGGCGAAGGCCAGCACCGAGGCGAGGATGACGATATAGGGCGCGAGGTTGTAGAGGAACTTGTCCGAACGGCGGATGGTGATGATCTCCTTGGTGAGCATCTTGAAGACATCGCAGATGACCTGCACCGTACCCCACGGACCCACGCGCATCGGTCCGAGGCGGCATTGGAAGGCCGCGCAGACCTTGCGTTCCATGAAGATCATCAGGATGGCGATCACGGTGTACATCAGCAGCAGACAGCCGCCGACGATCACGCATTCGATGAAAACGGCCAGCCCGAGGGGCATCAGCGAGGTCAGCAGCCCGTGGACCCAGCTCGTAATTATAGAAAAGTCGAACATAGCAATACAATTTTTCGCTATTACAGATTATGGCACAACCGTCCGAAACGCCGATTTTGCCGCGCAGCGGCACCAAGTCCCTCCCCGAGGGAGGGCTTTGGGGTGGGGTCGGACTTGCAAACGACGCCGCAGGCGGCGAAAACGCCATTCGACAGCGTGATATGATGCATCATGGTCATAGAGTCTCTTTTATCTGTCAATATCCGGAACCACGTAATCCAGCGTGCCGCCGATGGCGATCAGGTCGGCGATCTTCGTCCCCCGGGCGATGGTCTCCAGGCACGAGACGAGCGGCAGACCCGTCGAGCGGAACTTCATGCGGTAGGGGAACTTGTCGCCCCGGCTCTCGATGAAGACCCCGAACTCGCCGCGGCTTCCCTCGACGGCGGCGTAGTAGCTGCCCTCGGGAATGCGGATCACGGGCTTCATCTTCAACTGGTATTCGCCTTCGGGAATGTTGTCGATCAACTGCTCGATGATGTGCATGCTCTGCTCGATCTCCCGCATGCGGACCATGTAGCGGGCCAGGCAGTCGCCCTCGGTGAAGAGCACCTCCTCGAAATCCACCTTGCCGTAAACGGCGTAGGGATGGCGCTTGCGCACGTCGCAGGCCCACCCTGCGGCGCGGCCCGTGCCGCCCGTGGCGCCGAACGAAATGGCATCCTCGCGCGTCAGCACGCCGGTGCCTTTCAGACGCTCCTGCGCGATGACGTTGCCCGTGAAAATCTCGTGGTACTCGCGCAGCACGGGACGCATGTAGGCGATGAACTCCTTGACCTTGCGCACGAAATCGGGATGGATGTCGGCCTGCACGCCGCCGATGGTGTTGTAAGTCTGGATCAGGCGGCCGCCGGTGGTCTGCTCCAGGATGTCGAGCACCTTCTCGCGGTCGCGGAAACCGTAGAAGAAAGCCGTCAGCGCGCCCATGTCCATGCACAGGCAGGCGAAGAAGAGCAGGTGCGAATCAATGCGCTGCAACTCGTCCATGATCGTGCGGATGTACTGCACGCGCTCCGGCACCTCGACGCCCAGCCCCTTTTCGATGCACATGCAGAGGGCGTGGCGGTTCTGCGACGCCCCGAGGTAGTCGAGACGGTCCGTCAGGGCGAGGGTCTGGGGATAGGTCAGCTCCTCGCACATCTTCTCGATGCCGCGGTGGATGTAGCCGCAGTGCACGTCGAGTTTTTTAATGATCTCGCCTTCGAGCGACACGCGGAAGCGCAGCACGCCGTGTGTGGCCGGGTGCTGGGGACCGACGTTGATGACGTACTCCTCCTCCTCGAAAAGCACGTTGCGCCCGCGTATGAAACTGCCGTCGGGCTGCAACTCGAAGGTCGGGGCGCTGTCCTTCGACACCTCGTTGCTCATGCGGAGCGGGTTCGACGCCGGATCGTAGTCCTTGCGCAGGGGATGTCCCACCCAATCGTCGCGCAGGTACAGCCGCCGCATGTCGGGATGGTTCAGGAAACGGATGCCGAAGTAGTCGAACGCCTCGCGCTCGTTCAGCTCGGCGGCCTTCCACAGGTCGCACACCGAGGGCAGGACCGGGCGTTCGCGTTCCGGAGTCAGCGTCCGCACCACGACGTTCTCGCCCGTCGAGGTGGCTTCGAGGTGGTACACCACGCCGAAGCCCTCTTCGCCCCAATCCATGCCCGTGAGGCTGCGCAGGAAATCGAAGCCTTCGGCCTTCAGGCGTTCGGCCACCCCGCGGAAAGCTTCCGCCGGCACGGTGAACATCCCCTCGCCGGCCTCCGACCACACGGCCGCAGGCTCCCAGGCCTTCATTTTATCTGTCAGGGTCATAATTCTCGTTTTTCTTCGTCCACATTCAAATCGTTCTTCTCCGCCGTCAGGTCGCTCCGCAGCAGCCGTTCGTACTCCTCGCGGCCGATCTGCCGGTTCACGCCTCCGAAGAAGCGTTGCAGTTTCACCTTGCGCTGGAGTTGCATCAGTCCGTAGAGCATCGCCTCGGGACGCGGCGGACATCCGGGGATGTAAACGTCGACGGGCAGAATCCGGTCCACGCCGTTGACCACGTGGTACGACTTCTTGAACGGACCGCCGCTGATGGCGCAGCCGCCCACGGCGATCACGTATTTGGGATCGGCCATCTGGTCATAAAGGCGCCTGAGCACCGGAGCCATCTTGTGCGTGATGGTTCCGGCGACCATGATGAAATCGGCCTGGCGCGGAGAGGCGCGGGCCACTTCGAACCCGAACCGGGCGAAGTCGTAGCGCGCGGCGCCCACGGCCATGAATTCGATGCCGCAGCAGCTCGTGGCGAACGTCAGGGGCCAGAGGCTGTTGCTGCGCCCCCAGTTGATCACCTCGTCGAGACATCCCGCCACCACATTGGTTCCGTTCTCGCGCAGTTCGCGCACCATCTGTTCGAGGTATTCGTTGTCGTTGAAGTCTTCGTACTTCATCGACTTGATTTTCGGTCTCTTTATTTCCATTCCAAAGCTCCTTTCCGCCATGCGTAGGCAAGGCCCAGAATCAGTACCACCAAAAAGAAGAGAATGCTCACCAGTCCGTAGACGCCCAGTTCCTGCACGACGACGGCCCACGAAAAGAGGAACACCGTCTCGACGTCGAACATCAGGAAGAGGATGGCGAAGAGGTAGTAACCCACCTTGAACTGCATCCACGAACGTCCGCGCGTCGGGATGCCGCACTCGTAGGACTCGCCCTTCTGGGGGTTGTACGAACGCGGCGACACGGCGCGGGCGATGCCCAGCGCGACTGCGACCAGCGCAATGGCCGTAAGGATGACGACCACCAATAGCGTGAAATACATAGATATGTTGTTTTACGATTTTTAATTCCGGCACGACGAACGCACGCACGCCCCGCGGACGGCAAAGCCCCGGAAACATGCGGCAGGTAAAACGGCGGAAAAGGCTAAATCAGAATGCGCCCCAGAGAGAAGACGTAGTAATCCACGGCGTCGGGGTGCAAAGCCGGGGAATAGGTCCGCATTGCGGTACGGAGGCCGAAAGCGGCATCACAGGCGACGCGCGCGCCGGCAAGCTGCCGCACGGCGGCCTTATGGTCCGAAGGAGCTGCGGGAGCCTCGATCGAGACGGCGCAGGGACAGATCGCGGCGGAGAAATAATTGCATGCCGCGGCGTGCGAACCGGCAACCGAGGATTGCGTCAGGGCAGGGCGCACGCTCTCCGCGCCGCTGCGGAACGACGTATCCTCCAGACTCCCCGCCAAGGCGAAGAGCAACAGGATCAATGCCAATTGAATTCTCTCCTGCATCCGGTCCGAATCATAAATTTCTACGCTGCGAAGATACACTCTTTTACGCAGAAAAGCACATTGGCAAACCAAAAAGATCACAAAATGACGAATTTTGATTACAAATCCATGAATCCGCGACCCGCAAAAAATGCCGTTTCCTACATAGGAAACGGCATTCGAACACCGGCGGAAACCGCCTATTTTTCAGCGTATCGGTCGCCCACGACCTTCCAGTCGACGACGCCCCAGAGGGCCTCGACGGCATCGGCGCGGCGGTTCCGGTAGTCGATGTAATACGCATGCTCCCAGACGTCGATCGCCAGCAGCGGCTTCATGCCGTGGCGCATGGGGTTGCCGGCGTTCTGCTCGCTGACGACGGCCAGACGCCCCGAGGGGTCCTCGGCCAGCCATACCCACCCCGAGCCGAAAAGGCCCGCGGCGGCGCGGCCGATCTGCACCTTCAGTTCGTCGAGCGAGCCGAAATTGCGGTTGATGGCCTCCAGCAGCTCGCCCGAAGGCTCCTTTTGGGGTTTCGGCGAGAGCTGTCCGAAGAAGAACGCGTGGTTCCACGCCTGCGCAGCGTTGTTGTAGACCGGCCCGTCGGCCGAAAGGATGATGTCTTCCAGCGGCTGCCCGGCAAAGGGCGTGTCGACGATCAGCTCGTTCAGTTTGTCGACATAACCAGCATAATGCTTGTCGTGGTGGTAGTGCATCGTCTCCTCGGAGATTGCGGGCGCAAGCGCGTCGTAGGCATAAGGCAGGTCCTGCGGGGTGAAACGCGGCGAGGACGCGGTATCGGTCGTTGCCATAATCAAAGATGTTAATAAGTTGAGATACAAAATCATATGTCGTTTGTTTTTTGTTCCTTCATCGCATCGAAAGCCCATTTCCCCCGGCCGCAGACAGGACATACCCAGTCGTCGGGCAGCGCGTCGAACGGCGTATACCGGCCCACGTTGTGTTCCGGATCGCCCGACACGGGATCATAGATGTATTCGCAGTAGGTGCAGCGGTATTTTTGCATCGCATTCGGAAGGTTAAATTCAGCAGGACCCCGAACAAATAACGTACCCGAGTTCCGGTTTCGGAAAATTTTTCGTAATTTTGATCGGAATACCGACGAATTGCAACCTAAAACCAACTATATGATGACACTTCCTTATGCCGAACCCTACAAGATCAAGATGACCGAGGCCATCCGCACTTCCACGCGCGAAGAGCGCGAAGCGTGGATTCGCGAAGCCCGCTACAACCTTTTCAAACTGCGCTCGGACCAGGTGACGATCGACCTGCTGACCGATTCGGGCACGGGGTCGATGTCCGACCGCCAGTGGGCGGCGATGATGACCGGCGACGAAAGCTACGCCGGGGCCTCGTCCTATTTCCGGCTCAAAACGACGGTCGCGGAGCTGTTCGGCATGCCGTGGTTCCTGCCCACGCACCAGGGGCGCGCCGCGGAGAACGTGATCTTCTCGGCGTTGCTCAAGGAGGGCGACATCGTGCCGGGCAACTCGCACTTCGACACCACGAAGGGGCACATCGAATTCCGCCGCTGCCACGCCGTGGACTGCACGATCGACGCCGCGGCCGACACGCAGCTCGAACTGCCGTTCAAAGGCGAGATGGACCTTGCGAAACTCGAAAAGGTCCTCGCCGAAAACCCGCGCGAAAAGATTCCGTGCGTGGTGCTCACCGTCACCAACAACACGGCCGGAGGCCAACCCGTGTCGATGCGCAACATCCGCGAAACGGCCGAACTGTGCCGCCGCTACGGCGTGCCCCTGCTGATGGACTCGGCGCGCTTCGCCGAGAACGCCTACTTCATCAAAACCCGCGAGGAGGGCTACGCCTCGAAGACGATCAAGGAGATCGTCCGCGAAATGTACGACTGGGCCGACATCATGACCATCTCGGCCAAGAAGGACGGCGTGGTGAACATGGGCGGCTTCGTGGCGATGCGCTCCGAGGAACTCTACAAAAAGGCGATGTCGTTCAGCATCATGTTCGAAGGCTACGTCACCTACGGCGGCATGTCGGGCCGCGACATGGACGCGCTGGCCGTGGGACTGGACGAGAACACGGAATTCGGACAGCTCGACGCCCGCATCCGGCAGGTGCGGCTGCTGGGCGACCTGCTGGACCAGTACGGCGTCCCCTACCAGCGTCCGGCAGGCGGGCACGCGATCTTCGTGGATGCGAAGAAGGTGCTTCCGAACCTCCCGAAGGAGCAGTTCATCGCCCAGACGCTGGCCGTGGAACTCTACCTCGAAGCGGGCATCCGCGGCGTGGAGATCGGCTCGATCCTCGCCGACCGCGACCCCGAGACGCACGAGAACCGCTACCCCGCGCTCGAACTGCTGCGCCTGGCCATCCCGCGCCGCGTCTACACC
>CEAE01004854.1_pt1 | contig 35850 bp, 32 predicted proteins | sample 554951 | NCBI WGS metagenome assembly CEAE01 (sample SAMEA3182076, study PRJEB8094) | gut metagenome | biome: human; feature: gut; material: Stool; isolation source: human stools | place: Canada | collected 2012-03-28
CATGTATACTGTTCATATGCTTCGCTCAGATCGATCAGTCCTCCCTGACTTGCCAGATCCTCAAAATCATTGGGGGACAGCATAACGATGTCCGGAACATTTCCTGCTGCCAGCTCCGCTCCGAATTTCTGCTCGAACTGATCTGCATTTACAATCCAGTCATAAATCAGATTGATATTCAGTTCTTCCTTCAAAAGCTTTACTGCTGTAGATGTTTCAGGCGTTACATCTTCCGGAGTATCCGGATCTTCCGATTCACGATACTGCAGCACCACATGAATATCCACCGGCTCTTCATAAGGCTCTAACAGCAGTTCTTCTACGGTCTTCGCAGAAGCTTCCTCTCCTGCCGTCCCGCTTTCTGCAGCAGGCTGATCATCTTTTGCCGCAGGCGCCGCTTCCTGTCCGCATCCTGTCAAAGTCCCTGCCGTCATTGCCGCTGCCATAAATGCCGCCAACCATTTCTTTCTCATTCCGCTTCCTCCTTACCGTTTTTTGTTATCTACATTATATCTTTTTTTGCCTCTGTTTTTTAAGGTATAATCGTGCAAAAAAGCGGGATAATCATATATTCTCAGACAAATAAGAATACAATCGTCCCGCTTTCAGAAAACTTTTGTGCAGTTTTATATTTTTTATGCTATATTAAAGTTATTTTTAATCATTCTGTCTATATTTTTTTGGATTTTCACCTGTTCGCTCCCTGAAAATCCTCCGAAAATACCGTTCATCCGCATATCCTACCTGCCGCGCGATCCAATATACCGGCTGGTCTGTCTCTTCCAGATACTTTTTTGCCGATTCAATCCTTAAATCATTCAGATAAGTAACAAAAGTCTTCCCGGTCACTGCTTTAAACTTCTTTGAAAAATAACTTTTGCTCATTCCTGTCAGCCGCAGCAGCTCTTCCAGCGTAACGTCCTGATCCATATGATCCCTGATATACTGCATTGCCTCATGGATTGCTTCCATTGTCGCCAACTTTTCATCCATTCCCCCGATCCTGCCAAGCACCAATGCGCGCACTTCATCAAACCACTCTTTCCACTGATACCACCAGACGAATCCGCCCGTCTCTTCAAAATACCCCGAAATTTCCTTTCCGGAAAACTCCGCCCAATGAAGTGAAAAGTGATAAAACACCGCAATCCGTTCCTCCACCGAAAGCTCTGCTTTCTTTATCTTTTCCATCCCCTCTTCATAGCACCGCGAATCCGTCATAAAGCACATCTCCGTACAGATCTGCAAAGCCTCTTTCCTCCCGCATCCGCGCACTTCTTCCTGAAGCTGCGGAAACTGATAGCTATAGCAAAAGCAGCCTTTTATACGATCTTGAAATAATCTGCGCCCAATAATCGTATCCATTTTTTCCCTGATCCTGTCATATGGAATTCCCAAAACCTGTTTTAACTCCAAAAGTGTACAATTTTCCCGATCCCATCGTTCAATAATGCTTTTTAAAAGAATAATATTACTCGTTCCCGGCAGGATCAGACAATGTTCCCCCAACCGTTCCACATTGAAATGGTTTTCCCTGAGCTCCATTTCCGCCTTTTCCGTATCCCGCCGATCCGACAATATCCAGATATACACCTCGCTTGTATCTGCCCGCTTTTCCTGCTGGACCTCCTGACGCTTCTTTTCTGAATACCGCCTGATCACACCGTCCATAAAAGCATCCACATTTTCATCTTCAATCTGAGCCTTTGTAACATAATCCAGAATTCCCAGACGCAGCGCCTGCTGGATCAGCTCAAATTCCTGATGCATCGTCAAAACTACTATCTGGATTCCCGGCCTTATCTTTTTTACCTCCTGTAAAAATGCAATGCCTGACAGCCCCGGCATTTCCAGATCGGAAAAAAGAATATCTGTCTCCTGTCTGCGCAGAAAATCCAATGCCTCTTCGCTGCTTCCCGTATCCCCTACCACTTCCATTCCATACCGTTCCCAGTCGATCAATCCAATGATTCCTCTTCGCACCAGTTTTTCATCATCCACAACATATACCTTAATCATGTTCCGTCTCCTCCCCTGCCTGTCTCCGGATTTTTCTCGCCTCAAACGGTATTCTGATCTCTACTACATTAAATCCGTCCTCTGTTCTTTCCGCTCTCAGCCCAAAATTCATGCCATATGAGCTTTCCAGCATCCGCGCCACATATTGAAGACCAATCCCATTCTGCGACACGTCTCTTTTCTCTTCCAATACCTGGCGGATCTTTTCCGGATCGATCGGATTTCCGCTGTTTTTTACAAGGATGGAAATTTTTCCATTTGCCAGAAGTTCTATCTGAATCCGGATGATTCCTTTATCACTTCCGCTGTGCCGGATCGCGTTTTCTACAATAGGCTGCAAAATAAAGCGGGGCATTTCCGTCTGCAGGATCTCCGGATGCTTTCCTGTATCAATCTCTGTATCCAGATCATATTTAAGCTCCTGCAATACGATATATGAACGGATTGCTTCCAGCTCTTCTTTTAATGTCGTTTTTTCTTCTTTTGACATATTGTATAAAAGCAGACGGTTTAATGCTGTGATAAACCTCATCATCTCGCGGTCGCCTTTTCCTGCCGCATACCATTTCAATGTATCCAGCGTATTATACAAAAAATGCGGATTGATCTTTCCCAGAACTACCCTGACCTCCAGCTGCTGCCTTCTTTTTTCTTCCTCCTGTACCCGGTTCAGCAAAAGGAGGATATTTTTCTGCATTTTTCCAAGCACTGCAAAATTCTCGTCAAATTCCCGTATGTTCATGCGCTGTACCTTCTCTTCGACCTCGTTTCCTTCCGCAATCTGCTTTAATCCCGTACTGAAACGATCGAACGTCTTATAAATATTACGCCACTGCCATACGGAAAACAAAATACATGCCAAAACGACAAGAAGCGTAATCAGCGCCATATTCAGTGCCATTCCATAAACCATTCTGTAATAATGACTGTTTGGAACCCAGATATGAAGTTTCCAGCCCCCCTTCATCTCCCGGTCGCATATTTTATATCTGCCGCCCGAGCTTTCCAGCACCTTTGCATATGTCTCTTTTGTAAAATCCTGTTTCCCCTCTTCGATCTGATACATCACTCTGCCATCAGCCGATTCTATCAGGAATCTGCCGGAGAGCTCCTCGATTTCGCTCAGATCCAGCCTGTCCAGATACCGATAGCCGGATTCTACATAAATATACATTTCCCCGTAAGATTCCGGCATATCATATCGGCGCAGCATCGAAATGCAGGGATACTGCGCAGCCACTGACTTTGAATCATGGGGACCATAAAAATCCATCGACTCCCAGCTGCACAAAAAATTTTCTTCGGCCGGCATTTCCCCATTCGCAAGCGACGTCTGATTGATCTTGATCGGTGTTTCCGAACCCACCGGAAAATATAAATAGGTCAGATTTCCCACTGATGAATTTGAAATTTCGTAGTTCGCAATTTGTCCTCTTAAATAAGTCAGCAGTTCAAACTTCTCATCTGTATCCTCTTCTGCCAGATACCCCTCCAGATTTTTCCCGACCGTCCCGTCTTTTTCAAGAAGCCATGAAACCATCTTCATATTATCCATCAGATCCATCATTTCCTGAGAAATACGGTTCAGCGTATTATTGATATTTTCTTCCGCCTCCCTGCTGTTGATCCGATAAAATTGAACCAGAAAAAGCAGTTCCACCGCTATTAGTGGAACCGCTATTCCCAATACCCATACTCTGATAAGACGCCCCGCAAAAGATTTCTGACGCTCTTTTTTCTCTGCCATCCAAATCTCCCCCTCATCAGCATTTTTCTGTTTCCAGTATACGCCAATCAGGGGGAGACTGCAATCATTCAGCAAAAAAGGGCTGCATGTGTACCCATATCAACCGGTGTTAAAGTCAAAATATCCTGCCAGAACCAGCTTATATCTCATACTTCCGGATCCTCTAATGCTTCCGAAAAGCTGCTGTATTTTTTTGTTTCGCTGTCTCTGCTGATCCTTTTTGCCTCTTCCATTGCCGCAAGCACCTCCGGTTTATACTTCGGTACTTCTACTGCAAAGGGCAGACTGTCTCTTAAAACACACTGTCTTAAAAAGATGTTCATCTGCATGATATATCTCCTACACAAACAGGCTGCACCCCTGCCTCCGGAAATGCTCGATCTTCTCATCCAGAAGCTTCTCCTCCACACCCAGCTTTTCCGCAAGGCAGCTTTTGCACAAAAACTGCTTTGCGCCCCGGTTTACGAACTTCCGGTACGCGCTTTCATCCAGCCGCACAAGCTCCCTGCCGCACGCCATGCACTGTGACATTACAGCTTCACGACCTTTCCGCGGTAAACGGCGCAGTCGAAGGGCTCAAGCTCCCTGCGCAGCGTCGCGTTTGGTACATTCCGCTCTTCGCCCGTCCAGACCTCTTTTAAACGAAGCGTCCTTTGGGTGCTCAGCGGAAGTCCCAGCTCGTCCAGATTTAAGTTGACGGTCGTTTTTTTATCGCTCATATTAAAAAGCCCGATCGCCAGATCGCCGTTGGAAAGCTGTCTTGAATACAAAACCACGTCCTCGCCCGACCAGATGCCTGTCAGGCGCACCGGCTGGCGGCAGAGCGGATCCTGATTGATCGCGATCATCTCGGGATTCATCAAAATATCCTTTGTCGCCTGATTCATGTTCCGGATGTCGCAGCCGATCATCAGCGGGGAGCCCAGAAGCGCCCAGATCGAATAATGGGTTTTGTACTGCACATCGGTGCAGCCTGCAAGCCCCACATTTCCTTTGCCGTACATGCCGACCACAAGCATATCCATATCGTTGAAGCAGCCCACGCCGTTGAACGGATGCAGCTTTTCCTGCTGCTTTGTCAGATCCTTGATGGATTCCCACGTGTCAAAAATATCCCCCGTAGAGCGCCACATGCTGGCTCCCGTTTCCTTGATCCACTCGTGAGTCTCGTCCGCGCCCCACGAGCAGGCGGAAAACAGGATGTCCCTGCCGCAGTTTTCCAGCGCAAGCCCCATGCGGCGGTACAGATATTTGCCCGGAATGATCGGGCTGTGGTAGCAGTAGTCATACTTTAAAAAGTCCACGCCCCACTCCGCAAACGTCTCCGCATCCACAAACTCATGCTCAAAGCTGCCCGGATAGCCCGCGCACGTCAGATTTCCGGCGCAGGAATACATGCCGAATTTCAGCCCTTTGGAATGGACGTAATCCGCAACCGCTTTCATGCCGTGGGGAAATTTCTCCGGATCTGCCACAAGGCGGCCGTTTTCATCCCGTTCCCTCAAAGACCAGCAGTCGTCGATAACAAGGTATTCATAGCCCTTTTCCAAAAGCCCCTCGTCAACCATCGCGTCCGCCGTCTCCATAATCAGCTGCTCACTGATATTTTCTCCAAATGTGTTCCAGCTGTTCCAGCCCATAGGGGGCGTTAATTTTACCATAATGCTTGACCTCCTCTTCGTTTTCAGGTATGGTCATTATAATATGGAATTTTCGTTCTTTTCCATGCTGTTTTGTTGCAAAAGCATGGATTATCATGTCAAAAGGAGGAGCTTTCATGACTATTTTTTCAGAAGCCTTTTCCCTTGCGCCTGCCTTAAACCTGTGCGGCACGGGACGCCAGGACTGCCGGGATCTCCATGCGTGGGGGCCGGGCGTGCGTCCCATCTACATCATCCATCATGTCCTGCGCGGAAAGGGCTTTCTGGAAACCCGGAAAATGCGCTTTTCCATTTCCGCCGGGGAAAGCTTTCTCATCTGTCCCTATGAAACGGTCTGGTACTATCCCGATCCTGCCGATCCGTGGGAATACACATGGGTGGAATTTGACGGCGCAGAAGCTGCCGCGCTCCTGCAGGAATGCGCCATGTCCCCCGCTTCCCCGGTATGTCCGCCATTTACGGACACGCCGCTTGCCGCTGTTTTTGACCGGCTCCAGAAAATCGACATTTACCGCAAAAACCGCGCCGAGGCGCAGGGGCTTCTGCGCGCGATTCTCGGCATTTATGCGGACGGCTTTCCTGCCTCTGCCCAGTCCATCCCGCAGGAAAACGAGCTGTTATCCACAGCCATCCGGCTTATCCGCACCAATTATCACCATTCCTCCTTTACTGCCGACAGGCTCTGCCAGATGCTCGGCGTCAGCCGCAGCACGCTTTACCGCATTTTTCAAAAAGAGCTGTCAGCCGCACCCAGCCGGTTCCTTACGGACTTCCGGCTGCGTCAGGCAGGACAGCTCCTTTCCGGGGGAAGCGCCGTCAAGACGACCGCGCTCTCCTGCGGATTTTCCGACCCTTTTTATTTTTCAAGGCTGTTCCATAAGGAAATGGGGATTTCTCCCAGCGAATACCGGAAGCGGCACGGAAAGGCATGACGCTGTGCGCCCATTGATCACGTCACATAAAACTTCGCCTGTGCATCCCACATCCTGCTGTAGATGCCACCCGCATTTTTTAATTCCTCATGGCTGCCCTGCTCTGCGATCTGACCGCCTGCAAATACGAGGATCCGGTCGCACAGCTGACAGCACCCCAGACGGTGGGAAATATAAAAAACGGTCTTTCCGGCGCTGATCTCATCAAATTTCCGGTAGATCTCATACTCCGTGTACGGATCCAGCGCCGCCGTCGGCTCGTCCATGATCATGACGGGCGCATTTTTATAGATTGCCCTTGCGATCGCAAGTTTCTGCCCTTCCCCGCCGGAAGGCTGCACGCCGTTTTCATCAAACAGGCGCGTTACCTGCGTTTCCGCCCCGGCGGAGCATTTTTCTACCCATTCCGCAATCCCCGCCTGACGGATGGCACCCCACACATCCTCCCCGCTCCGGCTGACGTCGATATTCTCCCGGATGGAAAAGGAAAACAGCTGAAAATCCTGAAAAACAGTCGCGATCAGCTTCGTATAGGATTCCTCGGAATATTCGTTGATATTGACCCCGTTTAACAGGATCTCTCCCTCCGTCGGGATCAGCAGGCGGCAGAGCAGCTTGATAAATGTCGTTTTGCCCGCGCCGTTCATCCCTACGATGGAAATTTTTTCTCCCGGACGGAACACAGCCGAAACATTTTTCAGTACCATTTCTTCCCGGTCAGGATAATGGAAGGAAACGTTCCGGAATTCGATCACTGCATCCTGCCCGCCGGGCGCTTCCTTCTCCCCGGTTTTTGCCGTAGGCTTTAACTCCATAAATTCCAGATACACTTCCATGTACCGGCAATCCTGATGGACAGTCACAAGCCCTTTGATCAGCATCATCATATTTTCCGCAAATTTTGACGCTGCGTTCACATACATCGTAAAATTGCCCACCGTGATCTTGTCAAGGAAAAGCAGCATAATATTGCAGCCGTAAACGAAAACGAGCTGGATCTGGGAGACAGCCCCCATAAGCCCCTCGTAAACACCGTTTTTGGGGATCGTAGCGGCGTACAGATCCACGTTATCCTGATGCGCTTTTTTCAGCTTCTCCAAAAGCAGCTCCTTTGCCCGGTACAGCTGAATCTCCTTTAACGGCTTATAGTCTGCGGCAAGGTTTTCATAATAGGCAGACCGGCGCATCGTCACGGGAATCCCCGCCATAAAAACGCCCATGTTCTTCTGGATTTTTTTCAGAAGCACAAACTGGATCAGGCAAAACAAAATGATCCCAACGATCAGGGCTGCGTTTGTCTGCAGCAGGACTGCGCTCAAAGAGAGCAGGGAAAACACCGCCGTCACCATCGTGCAGACCGTTTCGATCAGCTCGTTTAAGGAATTCTGGTTCCGGATTGGATAAAGGGCGCGCTCCTTTAAATCCAGCACGGACGGGTTTTCTATTTTTTCATAGTCCAGCCCCATCACATGCTCGCCCAGCCGTACCTCCATGCCGTGCTGCAGGCTTAAGTTTGCCAGCTCCCATTTCCGGTCCAGCCATGTGCGGATCAGTCCAAGCAGGACATTCCCTCCCGCCAGAAGCAGGACATCTGCCAGCAAAACCTTTAAGCGCCCTGCCCCGAGCATTTCATCAATGATCCATGCGGGCACGATGATATTAAGAAGCGGGATCACCGTCTGGAACAACGCCCGGATCAGCGTGACCGGGACAAACCCTTTCTCCGTTTTATGTACCATGCCAAACAGGCGCGTCAGCACCCTTGCATCTTTTTTCAACTGATTATCCGCCATCACGCCTTTTCCCCCTCCTGATAATAAGATGCCTGCAGGGAATACAGCTTGTAATATTCCCCCTGTTTTTCCATCAGCTCCTCATGGGAACCTGCCTCCGAAATGCCGCCGTCCCGGAATACAAAGATCCTGTCGCAGAACCTTGTGCTCGCCAGCCTGTGGGTCACAAACAGGCTCGTCCTGTCCTCCGTCATTTCCCGGAATTTGCTGTAGATTTCCTCCTCCGCCAGCGGATCCAGCGCAGAGGTAGGCTCGTCCAGAATGAAAATCGCCCCGTTTTTGTACAGCGTCCGCGCCATCCCCATTTTCTGGTATTCCCCGCCGGACAGCTCTGCGCCGTCCGTTTCCAGATGCTTTGTCAGCGTCGTGTCCACGCCGTTTTTCAGGGAATGGATCTTCTGCTCCATCCCAGCTTTTTGGATGCTCTGCCCCAGCTTCGTTTCGTCGATCCGGTCTTTTGTCTGAAACGCCACATTTTCCGCCACGGACATGGAGAAAAAGCTGACGTCCTGAAACAGCGCGGAGAACAGCCGCAGGACGCTTGCCCTGCTGTACCGTGAAATGTCCGTCCCGTCGATGAGTACGCGTCCCTCATCCGGCTGATAGAAGCCGCACAAAAGCTTTACAAATGTGCTCTTTCCCGCCCCGTTCATGCCGACGATCGCGATCTTTTCACCTTTCCCGATGTGCACGTTCAAATGGTTAAACAGCGTCCGCCCGCTCCCCGGATAGGAAAAGGAAACATTTTCAAAATCGATCGTACAGCCGCCCTGCGCATCCAGAGAAAGCTCCTCTCCCTCTTCCTCGTCCGGCATATCCATAAACAGCCGGTAATCGGAGATCAGAAGGCTCTGTGCGCGCACACGGCTGAGACTTTCGATTATCTTTGTCATCAGCGAAGAAAAGGAAACAAAGATGCCTGTATACAGTGCGAAATCACCGATGGACAGATACCCGTCCAAAACGCCTGCGATCAGGAACAGATACACCAGCCCTTCCCTGAAAAATGCGATCAGAAGGTTTACGACCTCCGCTGCGCAGCGCTTTGACAGGATTTTTTTCCAGATCTCCATGATCTCCTTCTGCTGGCTGTTGGAAAGCTTTTTTAACAGATCCGGCATATGATAGAGACGGATCTCTTTTCCATACCGGAAATCGGACATGAGCCCGTTGGTATAGCCCTGCTTCCTCGATAAAAAGGAAAGCTCCTCCTGTCTGGAATATTCGTACCGTTTGGAACGGCTGCTCATCCAATAAGGGATGACCGTATTTGCAAGCAAAAGCAGAAACAAAAGGGGCTGGAACAAAATAATGACGATGCTGTAATAAGCAATCGTGAGCAGCGACCCGAACAGGACAAACAGCTCCCGCAGCACGCCCTCAAAGCCGGTGTCACTGCCGTACAGACAGGTTTTCGCCATATTTACCTTGTTCAAAAAATCAGAGGATTCCACCTTTTCCAGCCCCAGCCCGAAACATTTCTGCTGATATTCCTGCATAAAACGGCAGCGGATCTCATGAAAGTCCCCGTAAGTGCGGTTTTGCAGGAAGCTGGATACATAGGACAAGAGGACTCCCGCCAGTAAAAATCCAGCCATGATCGCTGCAATCGCCGTAATGTCCCGCGCGCCTGTCACCTCGTCGATGATCAGCTTTGGAAAATATACCGCCAGCACAGGAAGCGCCACCGCGCTTATGGTGTAGACCAGCATACGCGGGATCAGTTTTTTGTTGCAGCGCATTGCCTTAGACAGTGTATAACGCATGTTGCCGATAAATGAATACTTCATACCGTATTCCCCTCCTCAAATCAAAATTTCAAGCATTCCGGTATTTCCCATCCTTACCACCCCTAACACATCCTGCTAAAAAATCCTCGTTTCCTGCACGAACGGCATCCTAAGCCGCATGAAAAGTTGGAAATCCTTATACATAATGAATATTGATCGACCCAAATGACGTATCCGCGTCAATCGTCATCTCGTTTTCCCCATTTGGATCCGGCTCGCCATACTCCCTTATGCTTCCAAAGGTGGAATCCTGCGTGCAGGTCACATTCCAGCTTTTCGGCACATACAGCTCTATACTGCCAAATGATGTGTCTGCGTTGACATGTACTTTTCCCCCGCTCAGTAAAGGGCTGTCCTGAAAATAAACCTCCAGCTTTCCGAAATCGGTGTTCAGGTTTACTGCTGAAAGGTTCTCACACTGCAGATACTTCGCCGCCGACGCAAAGCTCAAATCGCAGTTGACCACTTTTTTCCCGTCTTCCCCGGCCGATTCACTGTAATCCTCAAGGCAGCTGTCCGCGCCCGGCTGTTTTGGTATGTTCACATTGATCGTAAAATCTTTCATCCTGCTCCTCCTTGGAAAAAGCATATTCAGCCCAATCGTTCCCAAAAGCGCCGCGCCCAGCACCGGCCACGGCGTCAGCTGCTCGATCTGCAAAAGCCTGTCGTTTACGATTGCCAGAAACGCCAGCGAAAAAAGCGCCGTCCCCCAGTGCTTTTTCCACAGCGAGCTGACCGCAAGCGCTGCCAGAACCGCCGATACGATCAGCTCCCAGAACGAAAAGGCTTCCCCGAACACCCCCAGCCTGTCTGCGATCAGTGCGCCCGCCGCCAGCAAAAATAAAATTCCCCAGAACATATTTTTTTTCGATTTCATATCTGTTTCCTCTTTTCTCCCATTCTTTCGATCAGGGCTTTATAATAGCTGCGGGACACATACACCTTTTTGATCGTCCCATAAAATTCCACCGCGCTCGCGGCGGTCAGGTTCCTCGTAATGGAATAAATGCCGTTTAAGTTCACGATCGCTGATTTTGAAATCCGCATAAAATAGCCCGGCAGGCTCTCTTCCAGCTGATACAGCTTATGATCCGCCTCGTACATTTTTTCCGCCGTATGCGCCCGTACCGATTTCCCTTCCGTTTCAAAAAACAGGATTTCCTTCAGCGGCACATAGTAGCTCGTTTCCCCGATCCTGAGCGCCATGCAGCTTTTTTCTTCCCCGCTTTCCGACGCTTCCTGCGAAAGCCGCAGGATGTGTTCCTCCACCCGCCTGCACCGGATAACCACCTCGTCTTCCGTAAGCGACGGGTCTACCTCAATTCTCACTTTCATATCCCGTTCCTCTTCCTGTCCGTTCAGACACCTTTATTATAGCGGATTGAAAGCGCGCTTCAACCGCTTTGGCGCAAGCGGTAAAAATATCGCCCCAAGCGGTGCATCTTTCAGTGTGACCTCGTCACACTCGCGCGCCTTTTGTCTGGACTTTACCGCCGGATCCATGTTAGGATGTAGCAAACAAACCGATTGGTTCAGAAAGGATTTTTTGCATGAATTTCAACATCGAAACGAGCGTTTCTGCGCTTACCGTGTTCCTGCAGGGCGTCCTGAGCTTTTTCTCGCCCTGCGTCCTTCCGCTCATCCCGCTCTACGTCAGCTATTTTGCGGGCGGCGCCAAAAAAGTGGAGGCGGACGGGACTGTTACCTATCCCCGTAAAAAAGTAATGCTCAACACCCTGTTTTTCGTTCTGGGCATCAGCTTTACCTTCTTTCTTCTGGGTCTGGGCTTTACCGCGCTCGGAAAATTCTTTTCCGGAAACCGGATCTGGTTTGCCCGTTTCGGCGGCATCCTCATGATCCTTTTCGGACTTTATCAGCTCGGCGTTTTCGGACGCTCCGATAAAATCGAGCAGGAACACCGGCTTCCCCTGCGGCTCGACCGCTTTGCCATGGGGCCGGTTCCCGCATTTCTGCTGGGCTTTACGTTCAGCTTTGCGTGGACGCCCTGCGTCGGCCCGGCGCTGGGCAGCGTGCTTTTGATGGCGGGTTCCTCTGCCACGATGGGAAAGGGATTTTTCCTGATCGGCGTATACACGCTGGGCTTCGTCCTGCCCTTTATCGCGGTCGGTCTTTTCACCGGCGCGGTGCTCGGCTTTTTCAAAAAATACCGCAATGTGGTGCGCTATACCGTCAAGATCAGCGCTGTCCTGCTCATCCTCATGGGCTTCATGACGCTGACCGGATTTATGAACAACATGACCGGATACCTTTCCGGCATCGGAAACGGCGCGGTATCCTCTCAGGAAACGGCGGCAGACGATGAACCCAAAACGCCTGACGGCGGCACTTCTTCACAGGCAGAGGAAAACAGCGGCAGCGAATCCGCCTCCCGGACAGACGAAACCGGCGGCAGCGAATCCGCCCCGTCCGATCCCGACGCGGTTCCCGCGCCCGATTTTACGCTTGTGGATCAGTATGGAAACGAGCACACCCTTTCCGACTATAAGGGCAAAACCGTATTTTTAAATTTCTGGGCGACCTGGTGCGGCCCCTGCCGTTCCGAAATGCCGGAAATACAGGCGCTCTACGAAAAGTACGGGGAAAATGAGGAAGACCTCGTCGTGCTCGGCGTGGCGACCCCGAATCTCGGACAGGAAGGCTCTGCCGAGGACATCGCCGCCTTTCTGGAAGATCAGGGCTACACCTTCCCTACCGTCATGGATGAAACTGGCTTTATCTCCGCCATGTACGGCATTTCCGCCTACCCGACCACGTTCATGATCGACGCAGACGGAAACGTGTACGGCTATGTAGCAAGCGCCCTGACCGGGGATATTATGGAAAGCATCGTACAGCAGACGATGGATTCCGTAACGGGAGAAATAAAAACGGAGGAAGAATGATCCTTCTTCCTCCATCTACTTTCTTTTACATTCCGCGGGCGTCATGCCCTTCTCTTTCTTAAATGCGCTGAAATACGCCGGGCTGCTGCAGCATCCGCACAGTCCGGTGATTTTACTCAGCGGCATTTTTATGTCATATTCTCAGTCGATGCTCAATTTAAAAACGACCGGCGCGCTGCTTCTGTATGATGTCCGGATCTTTAAGCCTTCCTCATCCCGGCTCCACTGCGGCGCTTCATCCGTCCCGAGCACCTCCACCTTTTTGATGATCCCGTGGAAATTTGCCTGATGGGAGGCGTCCTGAATGCCCAGAGCGGAAATGCAGTAGCTTCCCTGCTCATCGCATTTCAACGCCGTCGCGTACAGATAACCGTCTTTCGTCGTAAAACGGATGTCGCGGGACGTGTAATTTTTCTTAATGCCGTCCGTAAACTGCCCGTCCGTGATCTGCGTCGGTCCCTCGCCGTATTTGCGCCATGTCCTCGTGCCATAGATCGCTTCCCCGTTGACCGCCAGCCACTCCCCGATGCCGGTCAGCACCGCCGTGTCCTCATCGGAGATCGTCCCGTCCGCCTTCGGCCCCACATTCAAAAGCAGGCTGCCGTTTTTGCTCACAATGTCCACCAGATCGCAGAGGATCTCCTCATAGGGTCTGAATTCATTGTTTTCGGTGTAGCACCACGAATTTAAAGCGATCGCCGTATCCGTCTGCCAGAAATACGGCTTCATGTCCGCAAACTGTCCCCGCTCCACGTCGGGAACCGCACAGCCGAACAAAAACGCATCGTGTTTGTAATTGATCGCCACCTCCATGCCCCATTCCGCCGCGCGGTTGTAATAATATGCCGCCAGCTTTTTTAAATAAGGCTTCATCGCAGAATGCTGGATCCACCAGTCAAAATACAGGATCCTCGGGCGGTAATTGTCGATGATCTCGCAGGTACGCACGAGCCAGTCCTGCATATATTCCTCCGTCGGCTCCGGCTTACTGTAAAGATCGTGATGATCCTCCGGCTCCGGCATCGCAGGCCAGTAAAAATCGCCCCGCTCCATCGGCTCTTTTACATCGCTGTCAAATTCCTTCCCGTGCCCCATGAAAAACCAGTGTTCCACCCGGTGCGACGACGCGCCGTTTTCCATGCCGCGCTTTCGGCAGCTCTCCGTCAGCTCCCCGAGCACGTCGCGCTTTGGCCCCATCTCATATGCGTTCCAGTGCGAAATCTCACTTTTATACATCTGGAAGCCGTCGTGGTGCTCCGCCACCGGCACGACATATTTTGCCCCGGCTTTTTCAAACAGCTCTGCCCACTTGTCCGGATCAAATTTCTCCGCCCGGAACATCGGGATAAAATCCTTATAGCCAAATTCAGACTGCTTCCCATATGTCGCGACGTGATGCTCATATGCCTTCGAGCCCTGAATGTACATATTCCGGGAATACCATTCGCTGTCAAACTGAGGCACGCTGTAGACGCCCCAGTGGATGAAAATGCCGAACTTCGCATTCTGATACCACTCCGGCACCCGGTACGCCGACAGCGATTCCCAGCTGTCCGCAAACGGTCCCTTCGCGATCACCTCATCAATTTTTTTCAGATAACCTGTCATATCATACATGACGATTCCTCCCCTTTCCATTGTCCTTTTTCCCGCAAGAAGGATTTGCGGCTTCCGCCGTGCGCCGCCTTACGTCATCCCCTAAAAGTTTATAAAAGGTCGCCGCCACCGGCACGCCGATCAGCATTCCGGAAACGCCCAGAATACCGCCGCCCAGCGTTACCGCCGTCAGCACCCACATCCCCGGAAGCCCAATGGAGCTTCCCACTACCTTCGGATAGATCAGGTTTCCTTCCAGCTGCTGCAAAACCACAAGAAAAACGACGAACAGGATCGCCTTGACCGGATCCTGCGTCAAAATCATGATCACGCCCACAACGCCGCCCAGATAAGCCCCCACCACCGGGATCAGCGCCGTCGCCCCGATAAACGCGCCGATCATAGGCGCATACGGGAAACGGAACAGCCACATCCCGAGCGTGCACAGCGTTCCAAGAATAACCGCCTCCGTCACCTGACCGACGATGAAGCTGGAAAAGGTCTGGTCTGCCGTCCGCACGATCCTTCTGCCCCGCTCAATCAGCTCAGGCTTTACATAGGCGCGCACCAGCGCCTTCGCCTGCCGCCCAAGCTTCTCCTTGCTGGACAAAAGGTAGATCGAAAAGATCAGGGAGATCACAAAATGGATCGTCCCGCCGATCACGCCGCTTACGATCGAAACGGTGGAGTTGAGCACGCCGCTTAAACCGCTCTTTAAATACTGCCACACCGTATCGCCCAGCGCGTTCCAGTCGATCTGAAGGTTTTCCAGCTCCTCCGCCGTCTGCGGAAAGCCCTCCATATTTTTTACAAGCCAGTCCACGATCCCCTCCACAAGCGGCGGGACGGACTGTCCGATGAGAATGACCGCGTTTACCAGCTCCGGCACTACGACCCGCAGGATCATGTAAGCGATCAGCGCCACCGCCAGAATCGAAAGCACGATACACACGGGACGGCGGGTTTTGTTCACAATCCTTTTTTTTGAATTGGGGAAATATCTTTTTTCAAACCAGCGCATCGGCAGATTCAGCACATACGCCATGACGCAGCCTGCGATCAACGGCGCCGCGATGCCCCACAGATTGCCCGCCCCTCCAAGCAGCACGTCAAAATACCGGATTCCGAGGATAAGCCCCGTCGCCAGCAAAAAATACTTTACCACTTTCAGATCCATTTTTCGTCTGTCCATTTAATCGTCCTCCATGAGATTGCCGCGTTCCTCGATCCTGTGCTCCAAAACCTTTCCGCGTTCTTCCTCACTCTCCCACTTCCTCCTCTCGATCATCCGCCGGATCCCCTGCATCTGGTTGTCCACCTGACAGATCGTGTCCGCGCACTTTTTTAACTCCGCTGCGATCCTGTCCGCGTCCTCGATGTCCTGCTTATATTTGAGCTTGTGCTCCAGACTCGCCCAGAAATCCATCGCGATCGTGCGAAGCTGCACCTCCGCCCGCATATGCTTTTTCTGATCCGACAAAAAGATCGGAATGTCCAGGATCAGGTGCAGGCTCCGATAGCCGTTCGCCTTCGGATGGGCGATATAATCCTTAATGTCGATCACCACGATGTCGTCCTGCTGCATCAGCTCTTCCGCCAGCGTATAAATATCCTCCGGGAAAGAACAGATGACCCGGATGCCCGCCACGTCAAAAATATGGCTCTCGATGCTTTCCGGCGAAAGCTCCCAGCCCTTTCTCTGCATCTTTTCCACGATGCTGGCGGGGCTTTTTAAACGCGTCTTGATCGTCTCGATCGGATTGCGGTTGTGCTGCAGGGAAAATTCCGTGTTCAGCACGCGGAACTTTGTTTCCACCTCGAGGATCGCACACCGGTACTGCATCATCAGCCTCCTGTACCGCGCATCCTCAAAAAAGACCTCCTCCGGATATTGTTTCTTCTTTCCGTCTTCTGTATTTTCTGCCATTTTCAGTATTCATCCTCTCATTTTCATTGTGCGCAGCCTTTCCGCAAAATCAGGTTTTCAGCCTTCTTCGGAGCCCCTTGAAAAAATCCTTCAGCGCCGCGCTGCATTCCTCTTCCAAAATCCCCTTAAAAATATTTACCTGATGGTTAAACGCCGGCTCCTGCAAAAGATTATAGACCGATCCCGCGCACCCTGCCTTCGGGTTCATGCACCCGATGATAACCTCCGGGATGCGTGCCTGCACGATCGCCCCGGCGCACATCTGGCACGGCTCCAGCGTCACATACAGCGTACATTGCTCCAGCCGCCAGTCGCCCAGCTTTTTGCTGGCGCGCCTGATCGCCGTCAGCTCCGCATGGGAAAGGGTGCTTTTGTCCGTGTTCCTCCGGTTATACCCCCTGCCGACGATGGCGCCGTCATGCACGATCACGCACCCGATCGGCACTTCGCCGAGCTGCGCCGCCTTTTTTGCCTGCTTCAGCGCTTCCTTCATATATTTTTCATGGAGGGGGCGCTTTTCTTCCTGCTCCCGCAGCCAGCCTTCCTTTTTCGCCTGCTTTGCCGCCTGCCGCGCCGCCTCTTTTTCCTCTTCCGTCCGTACTCTTGCCATAGATCCTCCGTTTTATTTCCATGATAAACCATACTGCAGCTGTAAAGTCAATCCGCCCTGGCTGGCATGATGTCCGGGACTTGTCTGAGCCCGGCCTATGCCGGGCAAGTTTGACCGGACATCATGCGCCTCAGCCGGCACAGCGCCGTTTGTGTCAAATTCCCGGCAAGCGAGACCGGAGGCTGGCGCAAAGAGCCTGCCGGTCGGGAACCGTGCAGTCCGGGACGCTCACAAGGCATTCACGCCTCATCCGCGATCCTGATAAAAACCTTTGTAATATATTCCCCGTCGTCCGCGATCGCAAAATCATTCATCCCCGTCTCGAACACAAATCCCGTCAGACGCAGCCCTTTCCGCTCTGCCTCGGAAAGCATTTTTTCATATAATAAGGGAAGCCTTTCCCACATTCCTCTGCTGTAGCCGCACAAATACCGTCCCGCCGGACGCATGAACGCGCCCTTTTGCCCTTTTTGCTCCAACGCGGGAGAAAACACCCCGTCGTCCTCCTCAAAGCGTCCCTCCCGCACTTTTTCAAGGGAAATATAGCTTCCGATGCCCATCCGGCACTGCTCGATCCCCCAGCATTCCTTCACATACCGGAAAAAATCCTCCATGCCGTCCTCTGCCCCGTCCACCGGAAGCATCAGATACGCCTGCTCTGCAAGCTCTTCTATGCTGACCCACTGATCCTCGTCTGTCCGGCACGCCAGAAGCTGCTCCTTTTTCGTCCGCAAAATCCGCTCCGTATGCTTAAGCTTCCGTATCTGCGTTTCGATCTCTGAAAGCTTCTGATCCGCGATCCGCACAAAATCCTCCGTATTCGGGCGCTCTGCATAAGCCTGGATCTCCTCAATGCTCATATTCAGCTCTTTCAGCATACGGATGTATTCAAAATCCATGCTCTGCGCCGCGTCATAATAACGATAGCCGTTCTCCCCCTTTGCCCGCGGCGAAAACAGCCCGATCGAATCATAATAATGCAGTGTCCTCTTATTCACTTCATGAAGCTTCGCAAACTGCGCTGTCGTCATCCGACGGCTGTTTTTCGGCATCCGTATCCCTCCTGCTTTTGTTGTCGCAAGCGACGGTGTACAGCGGGCAATCTGCCCTTTACACCGTCGCTAAAAGCATTATAGCAAAGCTGCCCTCCCTTTACAATTCCCGCATAAAAATTTCAGATTTCCACCCGCTTCATAAAATACCCGAAATCCCCGGGCGCAGCGCTGTCCTTTTCCCCCTCGAACGCCTCGAAGCCGAACATTTCCGCGACCATTTTTTCCCGGTGGTAAAAATTCCCCGGCACGCCCAGATAATACTGCCAGCCGTCCCCCTCCTTCATCCGCCCCAGGATCAGATGCCGGTAATTATAATAGCCGTGCAGCAAAAAGCTGTTGTGCACCATCTTCTGATACTCCTGCCGCAGCACCACAAAATCCTTCGGCGCGACGGAAAGATACTCCCGCCCGTCCTCAAACGGATGGATGACCGGATACATCGTGCAGAGCTGCTCCCATTTATCGCACCGGCAGGCGCTTTCTGCCTGCGGCGCGGGATATGTTGCCTGCGATGCGCCGCTTTCCGGCTCCCGGATCTGCTCCTGCGGTATGCTGCTTTCCGCCCCGCAGATCTTCTCCTGCGGCGCAGGCGGCTCAAAATCCGCACTGTTGATCCGCATCTCCGGCCCAAAAAGCGCTTCCGCATCCCGCCATTTCAGCTCCGGATATTCCACTGTCCCGGCTTTTCCCTGCTCTTCCGCTTCCTGAAAAGCCTCCCCCTGCTGCCCCGTTTCCTGAAAAGCATCCTGTCCCGCCTCCGTTTTCTGCACAGCCACCCGCACGGGTTCCTTCCAGACCGCTTTTAAAAGCCTGCCGCCGGGCAGTCTGATAAACAGACCGCCGCTCTCGATCCACATTTCTTTTTCCTTTTCTGCGGTTTCCTCCCAGACCAGACAGCAGCTACCCGCCCCGCGGCTGATGCTGATCCGCCCGAGCTGTCTACCGCCTTCTTCGCAAAGCAAAAATTCCCCGCTGATCGTGTCCGGCAAATTTTTGACCCTTACCTCCAGCCGCATCCGCCCGTCGTTTTCCTCCGCTTTTACAAACCCGGCATTCCCTGCTTTTTCGCCGTCCGCCAGATGATCCAGATAGGAAATCTGTCTTTTATATCCTGTCATGCCTGTCCCTCCCCTGCCGCCCGCCGCTTTTTGCCGCAAAACGGCGGCATTCTCTTCGCTACAGTCTATTCGCGGCAGGCGTCTGGTATGAACGGAATTTTTCCGGATACTTCCGAATACATTAGCATCAAACGATTTTTCCGGAGCAAAACATCGTGGCAAACGCTCTCGCACACCTTTCCGCCATCCTCATTCCCGCCCTGATCTTTTATATCGTGGGCTACGGGCTGATCCATAAAAGCAGCGTCTATGAAGATTTCATCAAGGGGGCTGCGGACGGCTTAAAAACCGTCGTTTCCATCGTCCCAACCCTCGTCGGGCTCATGATGGCAGTCGCCGTTTTGCGCGCTTCCGGCTTTCTGGATTTTCTGGCGCAGCTTGCCGGGGCAGCCGTCGCGCCTCTGGGCTTTCCGCCCCAGCTCGTCCCGCTTATTTTTATCAAGCTTTTTTCTTCCTCCGCAGCGACCGGGCTTGTGCTCGATATTTTTAAAACCTACGGCACAGACTCGTATCTGGGGCTTGTCACCTCGATTTTGATGAGCTGCACGGAAACCTGTTTTTATACGATGTCGGTCTATTTTCTTGCAGCAAAAGTCACAAAAACCCGCCATACTCTGGCGGGCGCACTGTTTGCCACCGCCGCCGGGATCGTGATGAGCGTCGTGATGGCAGGGATCATGCGTTAAAAAACTGCTACAGAAAATCTTCAGAAATTTATCAGATTATTTTCACTCTTTCCCCAAAAAGACTTCACATTTACATTGTATGATAGGTTTCATAAGGAGGTGATACCCGAGTCATAATTCTATACCACTAACGCACACCAATTACGCAATATACACTCAAAAGCCCCGCCGTTTCTTTCCCCCCTTTTGTGAAACGGCGGGGTTTTTATAACTGCAATTTCGGAGAAATTCATATATTTACCGCATTGGCAGCTATTATCGAACTGATATACCTACACGTTTTTTCCCTGATTCCGGCTGCTTGTGCATATTCCGTAAAATTCCCTACGGCAGTTTGCACCTGACTTATGATGTCCCTGCACCGTTTCTCCTTTATCCCCATTTTTCCACCGGCTGTCAAAAGATCCACCATATTTATTTGAGCGGTCTTCCCATTTACAGTCATCTGATGCGCGCGAAGCCATTTGTTTGTCGGATTATACGAAAAAGTAATGTCGTATGCCGGTGAAAGCTTCCATTTTCCGGTTCTGTCCATGATAAAGGAAATATTCTTGACATGATCGTCCTGATTCACTGCCAGACAGTTGAACACCATTCTTCGATAAAATTCCTCCGTCTCTTTATATGAAATTCCCATTTCTTTCATATACATGGCAGCCAGCTCGTATCCACAGGCTCCCGGTTCCTGATAGCTGATATGCGCCAATGCGCCGAGTGTCTGCATATGAAGCTTTTTCCCATTTTCACGGTCAAATCTCTTCGTCATAAAATGATGATCCCCTTCTGACTCGTATATCCGGCATTCGTTCATTGTAATTCCGGCAGCCTTTGCCATCAGGTAATATGCGTATTCTATTAACGTATATTCCGGTCTGTCTTCAAGACCATGATCGCCGTTTTTTGCCACATGATCAAATTTCATCAGCCAATAATCATATCCCCTGCCAAGCTGTGTCTGTCCGGATCTCACATCATTCGTCGCTTCATTCCATGCGATAAGCGCTTTTGCCCGGGCACCGCCCGCTGAGCTTCCAACCTGAACCAGCTGGGAGTAGGTAAGGCTTTCATTTGCTTTCAGTGAAATATGCTCTCTGCGGCTCAAAACCTCCGATGCAAATTTAACCATTTCCCGCACATTGATCTTCTCATCTATATCCTTAATATCCGTACTTGCGGGAACATATTCAAGCGCCCCCATTCCACGTTTTCCGGTATAGCACAGACGATCGACGGCAGTAAAATCTGACAAGGATTTTCCAAGTAACATAAGCCACTGTTCTATAACCGCATTGCCAAACCTGTCCGGCAATGAATCCGCCACCAATCCCGGCATACCGTAAAAAGGCTCGCCAGCCAGACCGGGAAACTCATATACCTTTTTCCCCAAGGGCATTCTAAGCGGAGATAATTCGATTCTGCTGTCCACAAAGCTTTCATCGTATTCAAAAGAAGCATATTCCTTTGAAATATCCTGATGGATAATACCAATCCTCGTTCCCCATAAATATACTTCCGCCGTATCGTTCACTCCTCATCCCCCCATTTAAATTCCTTCCGCACCGTCTTTTTTCTTACTCTCTTTGGCACAGTATCCATCTTTTTTAAATAATAACTCGGTCGCTTCGTCTGATCCGGGACAAGCAGCTCAATATTATCGCCAAGCCCTAATGCCAAAAGAATTTTAAACAGATTATCTACCTGAACAGATTCCCCCTGTTCCAGTCGGGATATACTCCTTTTTGAAACGCCTGTTTTATCCTCAAGATCCTGCTGCGACATTTCATTCATGATTCTATATATCTTTATTTTCTGTCCCAGTTCTTTAATATATTCCTGACAATCCTTTTGAATCTTCATATTATCACGCCATTTCTGTCTTGTTATTATTATATAATATAATAATAAGACATATTTGTCTATTTATTTTTTAATATTCAGTCCTCCTCCCCCTCTGGCGCATAAGAAATTTTCAGCGTTGTCTGCTCCGGCAGCGCTGCGCCTTCGCTGCAGGTGATCGTATGAATATCGTCGGCAGAAAACCCGATGGTCTCCCCGTCCTGCAGCTCCACGTCGCCCTCCAGCACATAACCGGCAATCCCCGTCAGAAAATCCCGCAGTTCTCCCGGCTCTGCCTCCGCGCCGAGCACCTCCATTTCTTTTTTCCCAAATACCTCCATTCCGTAGGTATAGGCGTTCATCCTGCCCTCGCTCCGGTACAATCCGAACCAGATCCAGTTATAAATCGGAAGTTCCCCGTCCCGCATCATATCCGCGAAGCCCTCATAGAAACGCGGCTCGAATACCACGCCGCTCGTATAAATGCCTGTGACGTATTTCTGACGGCAGCATGCGGCAAGCAGCTTTACATAAAGCTTCCCGCGCTCCAGCAGGCTTTCTTCTTTTCCAAGTACCGCTGTCATGATATGCGCGCGGTGTTCTTTTGCCGCTTTTACGGCGTCCTGCCACATATAATTGTTTTCCGCGTTTAACTCTGCCTCGCCGTCCGGGACCGGGAATGGCATCAGGCTGACGGCAGCGATCATATCGCCCACCTCAAACACCAGCGTATCATCGCTCTTTTCCCCGTCGTCCTCTTCCGCAACCGTAATATCCCATTTTTCTTTCATATCCCGGATAAACTGCTCTTTATCCCATTCTTCTTTGGACAAAAGGGCAAAACCCGCAAACGCTCCCCGGCTGTCTCCATCCTCCTCCCCGTCAGAAGCTTCGCTCTCCGGGATAAACGCATCGTCCTCTGAAGCCTCCTCCGGTATTTTGATCCCGACCGTGCCCGCTTCCCGGCGGAAGGTATGGAAGTTCGCCCATGCAACATCCTCTTTTTCAAAAAACGCCGTCGCTGTATGCAAAACCGCCCGCAGATCCCACGCGATAAAATCCACATAGCCCGAAAAAATACCCGTTGCCCCGCCAGTCAGCGTAACCTGCTCTGCGCCGTCCCCCGCCGTAAGCGCCTCCTCCAGCCTGTCCCGGAAATCAAAAATTTTCTGGCTTTCGCCTCCAAAGCCGTCCAGCGGATAGCAGAAAAATCCTGCCACGGCGCCGTCTGCCTCAAGCTCGTCCGCAAACTCATTCTCGCCGTTTAAATAACCGTTGAGCAGCGGCGCACAGCTTGTGGAGCCCGCGATCGTATCCAGCCGCCAGTCGGCGTCCGGATCCTCGTCCGGCTGCAGCTGATATCCGATATACGTTTCCAGATAAGCCTGCGGGTCAAGAGACAGCTCCTCCCCCTTTTCTCTGAGCAGTTCCGGCAGCTCAGACAGCAAAATGCCCGGCTCCTCCTTCGGCTGTTCCAGCACGTCAAAAGAATCAATATACCTCATATGGGGAATCTCGCCCAGCACCTGATCGGTAAGCGTGGTCAGCATCCACCATGCCCTGCCTTCCTCTTCTTTTAACAAAGGCAGCAGCTTTTCACAGTAAACAGACAGGGCATAGCTGTGCTCCTCCGTCTGCTCTGTCCAGATCTGCACATCATCCCCGGAAACTTCCCACCCGCCGGCGCCCAGACCGATGTCGGGATTCGGCTGACGCCCTACAATAATGTTCCAGTGCTCCAACACCTTTTGGGGCGCATGCCTCTGAAAATAAACCAGCCCATACAGCCTGACCTTATCCCCCTCCGGCGTCAGGATCAGCTCGTATTTTTCACCGTTGAATCCTATTTCAAAACAAATATTGTCAAACGCAAGATTCAGAATGTCCTCGCACTGCCCGACCAGCTCGCCGCCGCGCTCATGGTTTTTATCCTCATCCATGATCCGGCGAAGCTCTGCCTCCTTTTTTTCAAAAGCATCCCACGCCGTTTTGATCCTCTCCCGGAAACATTCCGCAAAACGCGGCAGCGTGACGCCCTTTTCACAGCAGCGGATCAGCTCCTCCGTATCCTCATCGCCGGGGCGGGCTTCCAGCGCCTTTTTAAAATAAGGCAGCGCCCTGCCCTCCTGATCCAGATAAAAATACGAGTACCCGATCCGGAAATTCCAGCAATGGTCGTCTTCAAAATATTCCTCATGCGGCTTCAAAAGCGCGATCGCCCTCTGAAACAGCTTCCGGTCAGACGGCTCCGCTATATTGTTGTACGCCCGCGCCAGCTCGCTGTCCATCTCCGGCGTGCGCTCTTCTGCCAAAACGGCTTCCAGCGCGTCGATGATCTTCTGATGTTCGTCGTTTTCGTTCCAGATTCTGCACTGCTCCAAAATATTCATGCCCTATTCCTCCTCTTCCCCATACTCTGCTTCAATATCGATCAAATGCACATATACCGCACAGATTTTTTCCTGTCCGTCATACCCGAAATACACGGGATAGCAGCCGTCCCCCCAGCCGGAAGCAAAAATCGCCATATTACAATCCGTTTCCGGCACTGTCCAGTTAAGCCAGTCGCCGCAGCTCCTCTGATATTTCGGGCGGGCTTTGGCGTTTTCTTCCAGCAGATCGCAGAACAGGTCGTTATAAGGATCAATGTCCGCCTCCTCCCTCTCCCGCTTCTTCCAATAGGTCTGAAAGGCTTCCTGCGCCTGAATATCCGCAATGCAGCCCATGCCCGCATCCACGCCGAATCCGAAATATTCGCCCTCCTCCAATTCTTCATCCAGATCTTCGTTTCCTACCACGCCCAGCTCGTAGCGTACCGGCTTTTCCCCGCTTATCTCTGCCTTCACGCAGGCATAGCGGTCGCCGTATTTTTCACTGGGTACAACGCAGATCCTGACCGGATAAGTCCCGGCAGGGATACGCTGCAGAAACGGCGGGGTATCCCCCAGCTCCACAAGCGGGTCGCAGGCAAAAATCTGCCCGCCGGGAAAATGCACCGTGCCGATGTCCAGCATCTCCACCGGCATATCCCCGATCGTTTTTTCTGTAAAATAAGCGTCCAGATCAAGCTTAAAGGACAGCTTTTCCCTGACTGCTTCGTACTTTTTCATCCACTCTGCTGTCGGCATAATTGTTTCCTCCTCTTCGTGCGCGCCCGCGCGGCTGCAAACAAAAACCCTGTGCAGCTCTGTCTCAGGGACAGATTTGCACAGGGCGCAAAACGACCGCACAGGAATACCCCCATCCATAACCGGATGCAGTTTCTTTCCCGGAAAAAATCGTTTTTTTCGGCATCATCAAAGCCGTCGGGGGATGTTCCATGGCAGAACCTCTCTTTTGGTATGATTCTGTGTTTCATTATAGCACAGGTCGGTCGGAAATAAAAATACTTTTACCGGAAGCAGACGGCAAAAGCCGGCTTGTTTTTCGTAAAAGAAAAGAGGTATCGCAATTTGCTAACACCTCAGCATTCTTTATTCTTATTGAAATTTCTACACACAATTCTTTCTTATTCAATCTGCCTTGATTTGGATTACTTCTTGAATTTATATTTTCCCTTTCCGTGACCGGATACCGGCTCAATAATATCTACCTTTACCAAATTGGAAAGAAGCTTTGAAGCACCAGAACCTTTCAATTCGAGAAGCTCCATAACTGCACTTCTTCCAAACACCTCATCAAAGCCAAACTTTTCAAAGAGTCTATGGATATGAACCGTCGTTTTTACCGAGAAATCTCTACCTTTTTCAGAAAGCACACTTTCAATATCCACTTTTTTGCCTTGAATGTCCACTTTTTCATTCTCAATATCCACTTTTGAATCTCCAATGTCCACTTTTCCTTCATTCAAAAGTCTACTTATATGAAGATTTCGATTATGAAGCTCATTTTTCTCGTTCAAAAGCAGATTTTTGAGAAATACTTCAAGATACTCTGTTGTTTCGTGAATCCCTTTTTGCAGGTTCGTATAGTTTGCACGGACAAGTGCATTTCTGAAATACCACGCATTTTCCGCAAAAATATCATTGGTTGCAGAGAACCCAAGTGTCCTCAAATATTTGATAAAGAACACTGCCGTTGTTCTCGTATTGCCTTCCCCGAAAATATGGATTTGCCATAGCCGTGAAATGAATACTGCAAGATGATGGATAATCTCGTCCATTGAAAGCCCTTTATAACTAAAATCCTTCTCCTGCGAAAAATCATATTCCAGTGTAGCTCTCAGTTCGGAAGCACTACCGTACATAATAGTTTCCCCATCAAGAACCCATTCTTTCTTTGTAATGTTATAATCTCTAATCTTTCCGGCGTGTTTATAAATACCCTGAAAGAGTTTTCGGTGGATAGCGATATACTCATGCGGAGAAAATGAAAACGCTGTTTCAGAAAGAATTTCAGCAATACGGGAAGAAACCTTATCTGCTTCTTCAGTACGCTCATCATCAGACAAATGGACAGGCCTTTCCTCATAGTAGCTGTCGATAAGACTCTGTGCTTCTTTCATTGTGATTTTGCCTTCAATGTTCTGAATGGCGGTATCAATCAGATATTTAGATGGTTTGAGCCCGTCCACTGCCTGAAGTCCGATTGCCGTACTCCAAGCATAACTCTTATGAACTTTATCCGGTTCAGACTCCCTCAAATATTCTTTAAACGGGTCTCTTTCCATATCCACTACCTCGCTTCATAGTCTTATAATTCAAATCTGCACTATTCGTTCTCCTGCATATCCTCATCGGCTTTTGCAATCATTTGTCTGTACTGTTCTTTCACACTTTCCGGTGCAAGTATCTGTACCTTACCATTGAAACCAAACACCCAACCGAAAAAGGTAGGACTGGCTGATACTTCGGTCTGTACCCTAAATGAAGTCATATCATACGCAAGGGTTGTCACATCTTCTCCGAAACGGTCAACCATTGTTTTCATCAAGCTGTTATCACACCGTAAATCCACAAGAACTTTCTCGCCGGAGAACATAAAGAGATACTGTTTCGTTCTTATTCAGCTTCGTCGCAACAGATGATGAAATTTCCGCTGCACGCATTAAATCCTGTCTTTTCATCTGTAACTCTCCTTTGTATTCTCCGTTTCTTCTGGTTACAGTTACTCGATTAACACCATACCATAAATACTCTATTTTTCCAAGATACAGGCGTTTATTTACAGCTCGTCATTGATTAGGTGTCATTTTTTACCAACACCTAACAACAAGGTAATTCAAAGCAAAAAAGAAAACAGCCACATCTCTGATAAACACTGAGGGTATGGCTGTTTTTGATTCTATTAAGTGTCAAAGACGGGAGTATAGCACAGGTCGGTCGGAAATAAAAATACTTTTTCAGGGATGTCTTTATTCGTATTCCGAACTCGTAACCTTGCTGCTCCAACGGAATTTTCCCGGACAGATCCCCCTGTTTTTAGCGAGCGAGTTTGCCAGTATCTGGATCGGAACGATCTGAAACAATGCCGCCGCAGCCTCCTCCGACCGCTCCAATCTGATTATCCTTAACCGCTCCTCCTCCAAAGCAGTACAGCTTCCATCCGTGATCAGAAGCACTTCCCCTCCCTTTTTCACGATGCTTTCCGCCATTCGGACGTTCATCAGCATTCCTTCCCCCTCCGGCGCCAGAATAACTGCCTTAAAGCCTTTTTCCACCATTTCCAGAGGGCCATGCTTAAATTCGGCTTCATCAAATTCCATCGCCGGGATTTTTGCAACCTCCCTCAAAAAGAGCGCTCCTGCCGCCACGCTTCCCATCGAATATCCTCTGCCCATAATCGCCGGAGCGCTGCAGTTTTCCGCAAATTCCTTTATTTTCCCCTCATACTCTTTGGATTGCTGTACTGCTTTTCTCAGGCACTCTGTCCCCCGGCGGATTTTCTTTGTCATATCGCAGCCCTCTCCTCCGGCAATCGCGTCTGCTGCCCAGAGGCAGACGCAGACAGAAGCAAGATATGTCCTTGTCGTTACGGATTCTTCCCTGTCTACAAGCAGCGGGCATACCAGAGCGCTGTTTTTGGCAAGCGTGCTGTCCGGTTCATTGGTAATTCCCACCACAAAAACCTGTTCCGGAAGTTTTCCTAAAAGCTTTACCGTTTCCGCGCTTTCGCCTGACTGCGAAATGAGGATCAGCAGGGTATTTTCCTTTATAATTTCCCTCTCATAATAAAGAAGCTCCCCGGTGGAAACGACCTGATTATCAATTCCCTTTTCCTTTAAATAAAGCCCGGCGCCCACCGCACAAAAATGAGAGCTCCCCATACCGGTAAAAATAATATTCCCCCACTTATGCTCCGAAAGCCTTTTCATTTTTTCCCTCAGAAAACCTTCTTCCGAATATGCTTCAAATAACCTTTCAAGCTGATCCGGCTGCGACAAAATATCCTCTAAATAAGTCCCCATACTTCCCCTTTCTGAAAATGCCTTTTCAGGTATCCAACGTCAGATCCCTGCCATATAAAATATAGTGATAAGCCGTGCGGTTTCCCCAATCTAAGACCTTCCGGACCTCCATTCCCTTCAAAATGCCATAACAGATCCCGGCGTTGAAATGATCTCCCGCGCCTGTCAAAAAGGAGGGCTGTTCAATCCTGCTGCTCTCAGACGCTGTCCGGACGTCCTTCTGATAACAGACAGCCCCTTCTTTTCCGTGCACGATTACCATGCTTTCCGGAATTTCCTTTGCCAGACGCATCCCCGCCGCATCCTTTGAAGATTTTTCCTCATAATACTTTTCTTCTAAAATTTCCAGCTCTTTCTCGTTTAAGCTAAGGATAATCCTGTATTTCAATGCAAGCCTCTTTATGATCTTTATCAGCTCCCTCACATCCTCTTTTTCCCTGGCTGAAAAATCTGCCAGATCAAAAAAAATATGATCCCCGTCCCATTCCGTGAAAATATGCTCCTCCATTTGCTCGATCATACTGTTCATGTTCAAAAAGGCGCTCCAGTTCACAATTCCCAAAAGGCCGCATCCTTCCATAATCCGGCGCAGCTCTTTTTCCGGCATTCTTTCCCGGAGCGCATCCCAGCAAAGCCCCATGCTTTCCAGCGTTCCCAGCATAATCTTCCCATCTGCAAACTCCAGTGCCGTGCACTGGTTACACGTCCCGATGCTGTAACACTCCACCCTTTCCCGTAAGCCCTGCAAAATATCCCCGCAGCCGTCAAACATCCCGATACAGGCGGTCTCTATCCCCAAAGCCGCCAGCGCCCCGGAAAGGATCGGGGCGTTTCCTCCATATTTCACACACGTCTGTATAAGCTGGATGTCCGCATTTCTGCCGCTTCCTATATACTTTGCAAAGTCCTCCATATTTTCCCAGAAAACGGGCGTATCTCCCTGATATTTTTTTACAGGCCTGCACAGAATATCCCGATAGCCATCAAATCCGATCACACATTTTTTCATCCTGTTATCCTTTCACAGAACCGACCATAACACCCTTTACAAAATATTTCTGTATAAACGGATATACTGCAAGAATCGGCAGTGTTGTCACAACGATCGTCGCCGCGCGGATAGACTGGGACGGCGGCACAACATCCAGCGAATTATATGCCTCTGCTCCAAGATCTCCGACGCTGGAGGCTGCCGTAATGATATTTCTCAGAATATTCTGCATCGGAAGCAATGCCGTCTGGTTGATATACAGCATCGAATCAAACCAGGCGTTCCAATGCCCTACCGCATAAAACAGCCCGATCGTCGCAATGGAGGCTTTGGAAAGCGGAAGCACGATCCTGCCCAGAATCTGCATATCATTTGCACCGTCTATCACCGCCGCCTCTTCCAGACTTTTGGGAATCCCGTAAAAAAAGTTTCTCATGATCAGCAGATTCCATGTATTTACAAGACACGGCAAAACCATCGACCATCTGGAATCGATCAGCCCCATTCCTTTTACCAAAATAAAGCTCGGGATCATCCCTCCGGAAAAAAGCATTGTAAAAAATACAAAGCCCGTTAAAAGCGTCCTTCCCTTCAGCTCTTTTCTGGACAGTCCATATGCCAGGGAAATGGTTACCAAAAGATTCAGAAATGTTCCTACAATCGTGCGGAACAGCGTATTTCCATATGCCCTGATAATATTTTTACCGCCTGCAAACAACATCTGATATGCGGAAAAATCAAATTCCTCCGGAATTAAAATAAACGTTCCTCTCCTTGCGATCTCTGCCTCGCTGACAAACGAGGTCATCAGCACCGTAAAAACCGGAATGATGATCAGCGCCATAAAAATGCACATCACAATAATATCAAAAATCTGAAAAACCTTTTCTCCGGACAGTTTCTTCTTCATTACCATATTCCTCCCTGCCCCAGCTTTTTCGTGATCTTATTCGTTGCCAATACCATGATCATGGAAATTACCGATGTAAACAGATTAACTGCCGCCGCAAATGAATAATTCTGGTTCAATACGCCCTCACGATATACATAGGTGCTGATAATATCCGCAGTAGAATAAATCTGAGGAGAATATAACAGCAGTACCTTTTCATATCCCAGATTCAGGATGCTTCCTACCCTCAGGATCAGCATGATCGTAATTACCGGCATGATTCCCGGGATCGTGATACTCCACATTCTGCGGAATACACCCGCTCCGTCAACCATTGCCGCTTCATACAGCTCTTTGTCAATTCCCGTCATTGCCGCAATAAAGACAATACTTTCCCAGCCAATGCTCTGCCATACCTCCGAAACCGTATAAATTGTCCGAAACCACTCCGGCTGTCCCAAAAAGTGGATGCTTTCCCCTCCCAGCGCCGTAATGATCCCGTTGATCAGCCCCCCGTCAACAGATGTCAATGTACGGATGATCCCGCAAATAATAACCGCTGAAAGAAAATGCGGCAGATATGATACTGTCTGCACAACTTTTTTAAATCTGCGCCCCCGTAATTCGTTGATAAAAAGCGCCAGTATGATCGCCAGCGGAAAACTCCAGATCAGTGAATATACGCTCAGGAGCAGCGTATTTTTTATAAGCCGGAAACAGTATGCAGACTGAAAAAACTTAATAAAATGTTTGAATCCCACCCATTCTGCCGTAAAGATCCCTTCGATTCCGAAAAACGGCTTATAATCCTCAAACGCAATTACGATACCAAACATCGGAAGGTAGCAGAAAATAACATACCACAGCAATCCCGGAAGCATTAAAAGGTAAATAAATTTATCCCTTTTCAGATAATACCATAACGGTTTCTTTTTCTCTTTCATGCCATACCCCTTCTTTTTTGCAGCGCTGCAGGCTCCTATTTCTGCCTGCAGCGCTCCTGCACAGCCCTAATCCTTATTTCTGTTCATTATACTGTCTCGTATACTCCTCAATGTAATCGTCAAGTCCCATTGCATAGCATTCTTCAATAAACTGATCCCATGTATCAAAGCTTCTTGTTCCGTTTACAAATTTAACCAGCTCCTCATCCTTAAACGTATTCAGATCGTTTAATGTCGGAATATTTTCCGCAAGCGCCGCCGTATCCCAGATGATCCCGCTTTCAATTCCGGGCTCTATGGTCGCGTCAAAATCATCAAGATGCTCCTGCAGCCACAGGTTTTCCATTGTCTGGATCCCATCCTCATCGTATTCCGTTGTCTGGATTTCAAGGGGCAGACCGAGGGAAACGAGGAAATCCCTCGCATAAGTAGCTTCTCCCTCCAGCGCAACCACATTGCGGTTTTCCTTTGCATTTTCCACATCCGGATTGTACTGCCAGTATTTTCCTTCCGGTCCATACATTTCGTTCGTATAGTTTTCCCATTCAAACGACCATTCTACAAACTTCATAACCGCTTCCGGATGCTCACACTTGCTGCTGATCAAAAGCCCGTTGTTTCCTCCCATTGCCTTCGTCTGAACAAGCTTTCCGTTCGGTCCGGTCATTCCGGCTTCATTCATCCCCCACACATACGTATACTTGTCACGGTCAAAATCAGGCATGCTTTCCCTGAGAATCTGTTCGGTCTGCATGATTCTGGAATACCAGATTGCCGTTGCTCCTACGCAGCCCTTGGAAAGATCTCTTTTGATCGTATCCACATCCATTGTAAAGCTCTCTTTATGTATGATTCCATCCTCATACCACCGGTTCAGCTGCTTCAAAAAATCAACATATCCGTCGGCGATCCACTCGGGTTTTACCTTATTATCCTTTGGATCAAGCCACTTTCCGTTTCCGGTTTCCACATATCCGCCTAAAAAGACGGATTCCACACGATCCAGTACATCCGTTGAGCCGCCCTTTTCGATCATCAACGGAATCGTTTCCCCGTTTCCGTAAGGATCGAGCTCTTTGATCTTATACAGATATTCGTTCAGCTCCTCCATCGTTTCCGGCATTTCCATTCCTGCCAGCTCCAGCCAGTCATTTCTCACAAAAACCTGATATGGCGTCGTATCGGTCATTCTCGGGATCGCCCAGATCGTACCGTCCGTATCCGTCACGCCCTCCCAGGCTCCCCAGGGTTCCCAAAGCTCATATAACGCCTGCCCCTCCGGAGCTTTTACATAATCCGTCAGCGGCAGGATAATCCCGTCGCTTGCATAATCTGTCCAGCTTCCCCACCATGCATCGATCTGATCGCCGCCGGCAAGTAAAAGATTCAGCTTTTCCGCCGCCGCAGATCCATCCGAGGGCGGCATAATGATCTCTACTTTCACACCCGTTTCCTGCAAAATATAATCCTGCATTTCTTTGTAAACAGATTCGTCGCTTCCGGCTTCCGCCCCGGTTACGGAAAACGCCCCGGAATTGTTATAGATCACGATCGTCGGAACCTCCTCCTGCCCGGCTTCTTCCTTTCCTTCCTTCTGCGCTGTCTGCGTCCCCTGCTCCTCTGCCGGTTCCCCGGAGCCGCATCCGGTTAAGCTTCCCAACAATACCGACATACCCAACAGCAATGCCACCGCTTTTCTGTACTTCATCCCTTTTCCTCCTCTGCTCTGATCCTGCTCAATACCAGCTGTTCCACTTTTCCTTCCCTGCAATGCTCATAAAAAATATAAGCATACCCTTCGTATATGCAAATATCTGCATATCCCCCATAATAATCGACTTCACCGACTGCATCCCATGAAGCTGCCTGATCGCAGCTTCTGTATAAAGTGAGATGGATCCGCTCTGAATAAAGCCTCTTTTGATCTGAATTTGCACAATTTACAAAATACAGACCATTTTTCCCGCGCGCCATACTCCCAAAACAGGTAGGATCCGGGAGCGCCTCCTCTGTCCAGACCTTTTCCAGATATGTAAGCGTTTCATCCGCAATTCCCATCACTCTGCATTTCTCATATCTTTCATTCCGGAAATTGAACAGTATTTTACCATTTTCCATCTCTGCTGCAGTCGTCTCATTGGCATTTTCAATTCCCTGCGTAACAAATCCTGTTTCCCACGTTTTTCCATGATCATCGCTGTATACGCATCCTGCCGCTGAGGGAAAATGATTTTTAATTCTTCCGGAAGGATCAAGATCCGTCCGTACCTCCCCATTCGCCAGCCATATCGGAACGATCAGCCGCCCTTTTTCAGAAACGATTCCATGTCCCGGACCTACGGCGCATACATTCCACCTATAGGGAAATCTTTTAAAAACTCCTGTCAGATCTCTTGGCAGCCCAAAGCTCCTTCCTTCATCCAGGCTCGTACAATACCAGACCTTTTCATAATTCTGGCAAAACAGTAAATGGATCACCTCTCCGTCTGCAATCAATACAGGGTTACTCCATGTCTGTTTTCCGTTCATGGCTTCTTCCGTTTCCACCGGAAGAAATACCGGCGCTTCAAAGCTCCTTCCCTGATCGCAGCTTCTTCTTACCGCAATATCAACCCGGCTCCAGTCATTCCCTTTTTCCTGCCGGGCTTCATAGGCCGTCAGCACCGTTCCTTTTTCTGTAATGATAATCGACGGGATCCGGTATTCCTCATATCCGTTTTTCCCAAATTGTTCTACGACCGATAATTTCTCTGTTTTCAATCCAAACTCCCTATCTGATCCAACAGGATTTTTTCTTCCTCTGTGATCCTTTTAAACGGCGCCCTGCAGTCTCCGCACTCAATTCCTTTTCTTTTCAGCAGATATTTTTCGGCTGTAATATCCCGGATCTTTAGCAGCGCGTCTATGATCGAACATGCCTCATGCTGGATTTCTTCCGCCAGTTTCATATTCCCATCCTGATACGCCTTCAAAATACGCTTATATTTTTTCAGCATAAAATTGTAGGTGCTGCCGATCGCTCCATCCACCCCGATCGGAAGCGCGTACAGAAACGCCTCATCCTGCCCGTACATAATTTTCAGATCCGGAAAGCCTCTGCGTATCCGCTCCAGCTCATACAAATTTGAATCCGTATATTTAAGTCCGCCGACCCTGCAGCAGTCCGTGATCCTTCTTAAATTTTCCGCATTGATCGTCACGCCTGAAAACTGCGGGAAATTATAGATCACAAGCGGCAGCTCCACCGCATCGGAAATCGCTTTATAATAATCGACGATCTCCTCAAATTTAAAATCATAATAAAACGGAGGAACGCTTGAAACAGCGCTCACACCGGCTTTTTCGACCTCTTTTGCAAGATGCGCTGCCTGTGCCGCTCCGATTTTTCCGACATGTGCAATAACCGGAACTTTTCCTTCCGTCGTTTCCGCTACCACGGAAGCGATCCTGATCCGCTCCTCGTCCGTCAGCAGGAAGCATTCCCCGGTGCTTCCCGTCACATAAAATCCATCAGCCCCTTCCTCCAAAAGCATTTTTACCAGCCTGCGAAGCTCCGTCCAGTTTACCCTGCCTTCCCGGTCAAACGGCGTTACCAGCGCAGGTACCAGTCCTCCTAATTCCATGTTTTCCCTCTCTTTCCGCCGCGTATACGGCACGTTAATCCTCCCCGCTGCTTTTTCTGACGATCAGCCTGGGTTGAATCAAATAAAAAGTTTCTTTTTCTCCCGTCCCCTCAATGAGCTTTCTTAATATCGCCACTGCCTCCTTTCCCATTTCTACCGCTTCGGGAGATACTGATGTCAGCGGTACAGGTAAAATCGGGCAAATCCCGCTGTCATCGTAGCCTGTCACTTTTACCTCTTCTCCGATCAGAAGCCCTTTTTCCTGAAGAATCTCATATAAAGCGGTTACCATTGTATCGTCAAAACACACGATCCCATCCGGATATTCCTCTTTTTCAAAAACAGCCCGCATCTTTTCTTTCAGGACATCCTCTTCATAATTGCCTAAAATAACCGGTCCCTTACAGACTTTTTCCCCATATTCCGTCAGCGCCGTTTCAAAACCGCAGTATCTGTCAATCGATATGGAATATTTGCGCGATGCAAAATACGACAATATCCTGCATCCCTTCTCTGCCAGATGCTTCGCCGCCATATAAGCCCCATAGTGATTATTTACCCCTACAAACGGCGCATCCAGTCCGTCTATGCTCCTGTTGCAGACTACAAAGGGAATCTTTTTTCTTTCCAGAAGCTGAAATGTTTCAAATGTTTTTTCCGAATTGATCGTCGGGATAATAATGCATCCATCTGCCTGCATCTCAATAATCCGCATGACATTTTCATGCTGCTTCTCCGGAAAATTATCGCTGCTCGACACGATAATGTTCATGTTATGCGCTGATGCAACTTTTTCAATTCCCGAAATGAATTTCGGATAAATGTCCCCCACAAGCGACGGCATGATCACGCCTACGTTCAGACTTCTCTGCGGCTTTTTATCGGATACATATGTCCCGCTCCCCTTTACCGAAACCAGATAGCCTTCCTCCTCCAGTTCTGCAATCGCCTTGTCCACCGTATTACGGGCAACTTCGTACTTTTTGCTCAAAAAATTACGCGACGCAATTTTGCTGCCTGCTTTTGACTCAATAACAGACTTTTTTAACCCTTCTTTTACTTCCTGATATTTCAGCGGCATTTTGCACAACTTCCCCCATTTTTTTGTCAAATACATTTTAGAAAATGTATATTATGATAATTCTATGTGATTTTTTATAATGATATTGTTTATTTTTCTATGTCTTTATATTATATTTCTTTGGTATTTTAGTCAATATTTTGGCTTTTTATTATGTAACTTTTTGTAAAATCAGACATCTTCTATGATGGTTTCTCTTTTTTTGAGCATCTTTGTTTTTTCGGATCCTTCCCCTCAGTA
>CEAE01026367.1_pt1 | contig 35541 bp, 33 predicted proteins | sample 554951 | NCBI WGS metagenome assembly CEAE01 (sample SAMEA3182076, study PRJEB8094) | gut metagenome | biome: human; feature: gut; material: Stool; isolation source: human stools | place: Canada | collected 2012-03-28
CCTCCTGCGGCTCCGAGGGGGACAACTGGGCCATCCGGGGGGCGGTGGAGCTGGGAAAGCGCCGGGGGAGCCACATCATCACCACCGCCATTGAGCACGCCGCGGTGCTGGAGCCCTGCCGGGAGCTGGAGCGGCAGGGGTATGAGGTGACCTACCTCCGCCCCGACCGGGAGGGGAATATCTCCCTGGAGGAGCTGGAGGCCGCCTTGCGGCCGGACACGGTGCTGGTGTCCATGATGCTGGTGAACAACGAGCTGGGCACGGTGCTGCCGGTGGCCCAGGCCGCCCGGCTGGTCCGGCGGCTGGGCAGCTCCGCCCTGATTCACTGCGACGGGGTGCAGGGCTTTTTGAAGATCCCCTTCACCCCGGCAGAACTGGGGGTGGACCTGCTGACTGTGAGCGGGCACAAGATCCACGCCCCCAAGGGGATCGGGGCCTTGTACATCCGCCGGGGGCTGAAGCTGCCGCCCCTGATCCGGGGCGGCGGGCAGGAGGAGGGCCTGCGCTCCGGCACAGAGGCCACCGCCCAGATCGCGGCCTTTGCCGCGGCGGTGCGGGCGGGGGCGGCCACCCGGGAGGCAGACATCCGGTACATGGCCGGGCTGAAGGCGGAGACCCTGGCCCGGCTGCAGGAGGCGGTCCCCGGGCTGAAGCCCATTGGGAGCGGGACGGCCCCCCACATTCTGGCGGTGACCCTCCCCGGCTATAAGAGCGAGGTGATCGTCCGATTCCTCAGCGACCGGGGGATCTGCCTCTCCTCCGGCTCCGCCTGCCACAAGGGAAAGCCCAGCCATGTGTACGCCGCCCTCAAGCTGCCCAAGAGCGATTTGGACGGGGCGCTGCGCATCAGCTTTTCCTATGACACCACACAGCAGGATGTGGACGCCCTGGCAGACGGCCTGCGGGCGGCAAAGGGGCAGCTGTTCCCCACACTGTCCTGAATCCCCATACCCGAGTTCTCCCGCCCTGGAGCGCCCGGGTATTTTTATCACTGCGCCGGCCGGTCCGCCGGCAGAGAGTAAGGAGGAATTTTGTGTTCGCGTACCTGCGCCGGGGGCCCGGCTTCTACCGGCGGGTGGCCGCTCTGGCCGCCCCTATGATCCTGCAAAATCTCATCACCAGCACCCTGGCCATGGCGGATACCTTCATGGTAGGGATGTTGGGAGAGGCCCCCATGGCCGGGGTGACCCTGGCCAATATCCCGATTTTTGTGGTGCAGCTGTTTTTCTTTGGGGTTCAAAGCGGCTCTACTGTCCTCATCAGCCAGTACTGGGGGAAGGGGGACCGGGAGGCCATCAACCGGGTGATCGGGGTGGCGCTGTGGGCGGTGAACCTGGTCTCAGTCGCCTTTGCCCTGGTGCTTCTCCTGTTCCCCGTTCCCTTCCTGGGTCTGTTCGGCAACGAACCGGAGGTGGTGGCCCTGGCGGCGGAGTACGGGCGGCTCATCGGGCTGTCCTATGTGTTCAACGGGATGACCCTGGTGTATCTCGCCGCATGGCGGAGCATGGAGCGCCCCCGGCTGGGGATGTACATTCTGGCGGCCTCCATGGGGATCAATACCTTTTTGAACTGGGTGCTTATTTTCGGCAAGCTGGGGGCCCCCGCCCTGGGGGTGACCGGCGCGGCGCTGGCCACCCTGATCGCACGCCTGGCGGAGTTTTCCATCGTCCTGGTCCATATCGTCCGCACCCGGGCCTTCCGCTTTGATTTCCGGCTGTTTCTGCGCCCCGGGAGGCAGATGGCCCGGAAGTTCGTGGCGTGCAGCGGCCCGGTGGTATGCAATGAGACTCTGTGGAGCCTTGGCACCTCCATCTTCCCCACCATCATGGGACACATGGCGGGGAGTACAGAGATCCTGGCGGCCTACACCATTGCCGGCAATGTGGAGAAGCTGTGTCTGGTGTTTGCCATCGGGATCTCCGGGACGGCCTCCATCCTCATTGGCCGGGAGATCGGCGCGGGCCGCTCCCACCAGGTGTATGAGGTTGGCCTGGCGCTGAATACCCTGGCGGCTCTGGCCGGCGGCGGCCTGGGGGCGCTGCTCCTGCTGTTCACCCATCTGGCCGCTCCGGTGTGGTTTTTCCCTCTGTTCCACCTGTCCCCCAGGGCCTGCGCCATCGCCACCATGATGATGACCGTGCAGGGCCTTCTCATGCCGGTGCGGGATTTCAACCACTGTACCATCGTGGGGGTGCTCCGGGGCGGCGGCGATGTACAGGCGGCCAGCCTCATCGACCTGGGCCCCCTGTGGCTGGTAGCCATTCCCCTGGCCGCTCTGGCGGGGGTGGTGCTGCGGCTGGACATCCTGTGGGTCTATCTGGCCATGAGCGGGGAATCCCTGGTGAAGTCTTTTATTGGGATGTGGCGGCTGCGCTCCGGAAAGTGGATCCATGACCTGACTCAAATCAACGCCATTGGCGAATAGGAGGAAGTACTATGAAGATCGTCGTTTTGATCGAGAACACTGCGCCGGAGGGCTCCTGTCTGGCGGCGGAGCACGGGCTGTCCTTTTATGTGGAGCACCGGGGGAAGGCGGTCCTGCTGGACGCGGGCGCCTCGGGCGGCTTCGCCGACAACGCTGCCGCCCTGGGGGTGGATCTGGGGCATGTGGACGTGGCGGTGCTGTCCCACGGACACTATGACCACGCCGGCGGCCTGGGGCGCTTCTTTGCCTGCAACGACCACGCGAAGGTGTACGCCCGCCCGTCTGCCGGCGGGGCCTATTTCTCCACCTCCCTGGGGGAGCCCCGGTTCATTGGGGTCAGCCGGGATGTGTGGGAGGGCCAGCGGGAGCGGTTTGAGACGCCGGAGGGGCTGTTCCAGCTCTTTGACGGGGCGTGGCTGGTACCGGAGACCGTCCATGGCGGCCCCTTTGCCAGCCGGGAGACCAATCTTCTGCGCCAGGAGGCGGCGGGCGGCTTTGTCCCGGATGACTTCTCCCATGAGCACTCCCTGGTGCTGGAGGGCAGCCGGGGCCTGGTGCTGTTCAACTCCTGCTCCCACGGGGGGATCGTCAACATCGTCCGCGGGGTGAAGGAACAGCTGGGCAGACCGGTATACGCTGTGTTCGGCGGATTGCACCTGTTCAGCGCCAAGGCGGCCAGCGGGATGAACTGCACCCCGGAGTATGCGCTGTCGGTGGCTGACGCCCTGGTGTCGGAGGGTGTGGAGCAGATCTACACAGGCCACTGCACCGGCCAGGCAGCCCTTGCGCTGTTGCAGGACCGCCTGGGTGAGAGGATCCAGGCCCTCACCACCGGCCTGTGTGTGACACTGGAATAAGGGGGCGCAAAGAGCCGCTGTCCCTCCGGTCCAATGGAGGACCGGAGGGACAGCGGCTCATTTTGTCAAAAAAGTCTGCCAGAGCTTCACGTCCGGAAGCGTGATAGCCTCAGCCCTGGGCCTGCTTCAGGGCCTGGGCCAGCTGGTCTGGGCAGGAGGTGGCCTTGCTGCCGCAGCGGATGCCCTCCATCCGCCGGATGGCCTCCTCCACCGGCATCCCCTTCAGCAGCATGGAGATGCCCTGGAGGTTGCCGCTGCACCCGCCCACTACCTGGACAGACTGGATGAGGCCGTCCTCCACCTGGATGGTGAAGGACCGGGAGCAGACCCCTCTGGGTGTGTACTGAATGGTCATATCGAAACCGCTCCTTATGGACAAAAAATGGGGCCGGCGGACCGGCGTGCCACCATTATACCCGGAGCGGGGAAAAAAGACAAGGGGCGGCTGGGCGGGTCAGCCCTCCTTCCGCTGAAGCTGAAGGCGGTCGGCGATCATGGCGATGAACTCGCTGTTGGTGGGCTTCCCCTTGACATTGGAGACGGTGTAGCCGAAGTATTTTTGCAGTGTCTCCAGATCCCCGCGGTCCCAGGCCACCTCAATGGCGTGGCGGATGGCCCGCTCCACCCGGGAGGCCGTAGTACCGAAGCGCTTGGCCACCTCGGGGTAGAGAACCTTGGTGACCGCGTTGATGACGTCGATGTCATCCACGGCGATGAGGATGGCCTCCCGCAGATACTGATAGCCCTTGATGTGGGCAGGTACGCCCACCTCATGGATGATGGAGGTTACCATGGCCTCCAGACTGTGGGAGTGGTTCCTGTCCTGTTCCAGGGATTCGAAGGTGGTCAGCTGGCGGATGCGGGCACAGATCGTGCTGAACCGGCAGGGCTTGACCATGTAGTGGTCGGCGCCGTTGGCGGCGGCCAGGTCGGCAATGCTTCCCCGGACGTAGCTGGAGAGCACCAGGATCTTGGGATGGCGTTCCAGAGACAGGCCGCGCAGACGCTCCAGCACCTCCAGCCCGTCCAGTCCGGACAGCACCATCTCCATCACGATCACATCAGGGAGCAGCTTCTGGGTCAGTTCCAGCAGCTGAAGGCCGTCTCCCGTCTCTCCAACGACCTCCATGTCCGGTTCGTTCTGAAAGGATTCCACCAGATGACAGCGAAACTCCTGGCTCGCGTCCGCGACCAGCAAGCGTTTGACACATTCCATTTACCTCTCTCCTTCTGAACATCCATATCATTGCGCCGATCGGGACGGGGTGGATCGACTTGGTAAATGTAACATATTCTGACGGGATATGCAAGGATGGAATTTCAAAAATTTGGAAAAACAGTTCGTCAGTATATGACAAAAATGGGTGGGATACCTCAGAGAAATCAGGGGAAACTATACAGAACAAAGGTGAAAGTGTCGATATACGTAGAAAATATGACGAAATAGACAGCCGTTTTTCTTCCAGTTCGGCAGGGTGCGAGGGGCAGAATCTGAGAAAGAGAGAACAACAAAATGACAGGATGCGGCAAGATGTTGGAGAATGCGGGGCCCCCCCGCAGAAAAAATTGCGGTGGGAGGGAACTTTTTTACGCGGCCGCCGTCTATCTCTACAGGATCCCATCCAAACAAAAGGCTGACCGCCTGCTTGAAGGAGTGTTGTATGATGAAACGAACCCTGTCTGCTCTGATGCTCAGCGGCGCGCTGCTGTGCGCTCTGTCCGTCCCCGCCCTGGCTGCGGAGCCCGCTGCGCCCCAGACTGATACGTCCCTGACCCAGGAGGAGACCCTCCCGGACAGCGTGCTGTACTACGGCACTGTAACGGAGGTAGTCCGGGATGAGGCGGGGACGGTCTCCCGCCTGGCCCTGTCCTCTGAGCGGTATGGTGACTATGTGATGAACCTCTCCGCGGATACTGTGTGGGTGGATGCCGGGAAGCGCGCCGCCTCCGATCCCTCCGACCTGGAGGCTGGCGAAGCTGTCTATGTGTTCCACAGCCCGGTCTCTACCCGCTCCCTGCCGCCCCAGTCCGCCGCCTATGCGGTGGTCCGGAATATGCCCCAGGATATGGGCTGCCCCATGTACCACGAGGTAGAGGCGGTGACGGAGCAGGATGGCCGCCTTACGATCACCACGGACAACGGCGGATTGCTGCTCCATGTGGGAGAGGAGACCCAGTGTGTGGACTACGCCACAGGAGAGGCCGTTGACCTCTCCCAGCTGAAGGCTGGCGGCCGGGTGATGGCCTGGTACGACGCCGTGATGGAGAGCTACCCCGGTCAGGCGGCGCCCCACTGTCTGATGCTTCTGCCTCCGGTGGAGGATCAGTCCGGTGAGCAGACCCAGCTGGAGCAGCCTGATGAGGCCGCCGAGCTGGCGGACGGGACTGCCCTAAGCATTGTTCTGGAGGGAGATATGGTGCTCCCGATGAAGGGCAGCTATGAGAACGGGGCCGCCATGATGCCCGTGGCCGCGGCTGCCCAGGCGCTGGGCTATGAGGTGACCTACACCCCCGGCAAGGACGGGGCCCCCGCCCTGGTCACGGTGGAGAGCGAGACCTTCCGGGTCAACCTCACCATTGGACAGGAGCAGATTACTGGTGTCACCAAGATCGAGGGCGCGGCGGGTATGACCTCTCCCATGAAGTACGGAGCCGCCCCCCGCATCGAGGCGCCCGGCACGACTTGGGCTCCCGCACAGCTGTTTGAGATGCTGGGCCGCACCGTCACCCTGGAGGGGGACACCCTTTCCATCCAGTAAGTGCCTCCGCCTCCTCCAACCGGTCAGAACAAAAGAGAACCCCCTGTGCCGTGCAGGCACAGGGGGATGTTTTTTGGATAAGGCTGGGTTCAGCGGGCGGAGACATACTTGTGCAGGGTCTTGCGCACCGCACCGGGGCCGGCGAACAACTCGGCGGCCATGGCCTCGATCTTCTCGCCCAGCCCGGCCTCGTACAGGTCCAGGCCGAATACATCCTTCCGGGTGTAGAGCTGCTTCAGGCAGCTCATGTCCTGGGCGCCCTCCCGGATCTCCAGGGGGGCTACGATGGCCTGAAGCTCCTCCAGCAGGGGGTCGGGGGAGGGCTCGAAGGGCTTCCCGGCGTCATTCACGCCCTTGAGGTAGCGGGCGTAGCCGGCCAGAACCAGGGGGATGAGGACCAGCTCGTCCATGTTCAGGCCCTTGGCCTGATAGGCCTTGATGGTCTCACCGAAGCGGATGGACAGCTTCTGGGAGGTGTCGGTGGCGATGCGCTGGGGGGCGTCCGGCATGAAGGGGTTGGGCAGACGCTTGTTCAGCACCGCGCCGATAAAGTCGGCGGGCTTGAGCACACCGGGATCCACCACCACGGGCATGGCCTCGATGTAGCCCATCTTGGTGATGAGGCCGCACAGATCCTCGTCCTTCATCTCGGCGGAGATGAGGGTGTAGTCCAGCAGGCAGCCATAGATGGACATGGCGGTATGCAGGGGGTTCAGGCAGGTGCACACCTTCATCTTCTCCACCTTGTCCACCGTCTCCCGGTCGGCGTACAGCACGCCGCCCTGCTCCAGAGGAGGCCGTCCATTGGTGTACTGGTCCTCGATGACCAGGTACTCGGTCTCCTCCGCGTTGACGAAGGGGGCGGTATAGGTGTGGCGGTCGGTGATGATGGTGTAGTTGTCCTCAAAGCCGTCCTCTTCCAGCATCTTCTGCACCTTGGCGTCGGGCCGGGGGGTGATCTTGTCGATCATGCTCCAGGGGAAGGAGACCTTGCTCTCATCCTTCAGGTACTCCAGGAAGTCCTGGGGCACCAGGCCGGCCTTCACCCACGTCTCGGCATAGGCCATGGCGGCGCTGCGCACCTTATCGCCGTTGTGGGAGCAGTTGTCCATGCTCTGCACCGTGATGGGCAGGGCCCCCGCCTGATAGCGCTCGTACAGCAGGGCGGTGACCTTGCCCATGATGAGCTGGGGCTCCGCCCCGCGCTCCAGGTCGGCGGGGGAGACGGAATACCCCTTCTCGGTGATGGTGAAGCTCACCATCTGGAGAGAGGGCTTGCGGAAAATCTCCACCAGGCGGTCCCAATCAGCGCCGAACTGGGGGTCGGCCTTTAGGCTCTCGGTGACGGAGGCCACCACCCGCTTCTCAATGGAGCCGTCGGACTTGAGCAGCACCAGCAGGCTCATGTTGTCATAGGGGCGGTAGGCCTTATCGATGATCTCATAGTCAAAGCCCTCGGCCACAATGACGCCCCGGTCATAGGCGCCCGCGTCCAGCACCCGCTGGAGCAGGGCGGCGGGGAAGGCGCGGAAGATGTTGCCCGCGCCGAAGTGGATCCAGGTGGGTTCGTCGTGGGTCTTCTGGCGGACGGCCTCCAGGTCGAAATTGGGCAGTTCATAGCCCTTGTCCGCCCAAGCCTGGACGTCGCAGCCCTCAGATCGGATCTCAGAAAGTTTCATTGTACGGTCCCTCTTTCCGGTCAATCACAGTTTGCGCTCCGCCCCGGCTCTGACCGAACCGGGGCGGGCGGATGGATGGATAAAACGGGCTTATCTGCCCTTCTTCTCCGCGTCCAGCTTGTCCAGCATGTCCCAGATGCCCCACATATACATGATGCCCAGAGCGCGGTCATACAGGCCGTAGCCGGGACGGCAGGTGCCGGGGCCCTCGCCCCACAGCTGGCGGCCGTGGTCGGGGCGGATGTAGCCCTCGAAGCCGCAGTCGTGGTAGGCCTTCACGATGTCCAGGATACCGGTGTCGCCGTCGCAGTCCCGGTGGGAGGCCTCGCTGAAGTCGCCGTTGGGGAAGTGCTTGACGTTGCGGATGTGGGCGAAGGCGATGCGGTCGCAGTGCTTGCGCACGATCTCGGCCACGTTGTTCTTGGGGTTGGCGCCCAGGCTGCCGGAGCACAGGGTCAGGCAGTTATAGGGGTCGTCCACCATGGACAGGAAGCGGTCGATGGCCTCGGCGTCCACCAGCAGGCGGGGCAAGCCGAAGATGTCCCAGGGGGGATCGTCCATGTGGATAGCCATCTTGATGTCGCACTCGTGGCACACCGGCATCAGCTTCTCCAGGAAGTACTTCAGGTTCTCCCAAAGCTTCTCCTTGGTCACGGGGCGGTACATCTCGAACAGCTCGTCCAGGCGGGCCATACGCTCCGGCTCCCAGCCGGGGAAGGTCATGCCGTTCAGGTTCTTCAGGATATAGTCCGCCATGGCACGGGGGTCATCCTGGATCAGGTCCTTCTCATAGAACAGGGCGGTGGAGCCGTCGGGCAGGGGGTGGAACAGGTCGGTGCGGGTCCAGTCGAAGACGGGCATGAAGTTGTAGCAGATCACCTTCACGCCGAACTCCTTCAGGTTCCGCATGGTCTGGATGTAGTTCTCAATGTACTGGTCCCGGGTGGGCAGGCCCACCTTGATGTCATCGTGGACGTTGACGGATTCCACCACGTCCATGTTGAAGCCGTAGGGCTCCAGCTGCTTCTGGACCTGGGCGATCTCCTCTTTCTCCCAGACCTCGCCGGGCTGCTTGTGGTGCAGGGCCCAGACGATGCTGGTCACGCCAGGGATCTGCTTGATGTCAGACAGCTTGATGCTGTCGTTGCCCTCGCCGTACCAGCGAAAGCCCATCTGCATAGGCATAAATAAACCTCCTCATTCTTACACACGGGAGAGGCGGGGATGGGGAGCCGCACTCCCCACCGGCCGCGCCCTCAGGTCACGTCCATCCCGGTCTGCACATCCCCGAAGGGGAGGCGGCGCACCGGGAGACGTGGGAATTTGACAGGAAAAAGCGTCCGATCAGCCGCCGAACCACTTCAGAGGCACCTCGACCAGCGGCGGGAAAATAGCCAGCAGGAAGCACAGGGCCGTCTGGGTCAGGAAGTAGGGCATGGTGGGCGGAATGATCTTGTCCATCTTCACGTTGCCGGCGGCGCAGGCCACGTTCAGCACGGGACCCACCGGGGGAGAGGTCAGGCCCAGCACGTTCATCAGCACGAAGCACACGCCGAAGTAGACGGGGCTGATGCCGGCGGCCTTGACCAGGGGCAGCATGATGGGGGTAAGGATCAGGATGCTGGGGGTGACGTCCATGGCCAGGCCGACCACCACCACGATGAGCATCAGCACGATCATCAGGAGAGTGGGGCTGTCCACCAGACCCTCCAGGCCGGCGGTCAGCAGCTGGGGAATGCGGGAGACCGTCATGTAGTAGGCGGCCACGTTGGCGGCGGCGGCCAGGAACATGACCACCGCGGAGGTCTTGGCAGCGGACACAAAGACGGGGCCCAGGTCCTTCAGCTTCATCTCGCGGTAGACCAGCAGGCCCACCAGGATGGCATAGACACAGGCGATAACGCCGGCCTCAGTGGCGGTGAACTTGCCGGAGTGCAGGCCGACCAGGATGATCACGGGGAGCAGCAGGGCCCACAGGCCGCCCAAGAAGATCCGGACCGCCTCCTTGGGGGTGGGGGCCTTGAAGTCCTCCACGCTGGGGACCACGCCCTCCTTGCGGGTGCGGAGGAACCACACCACACAGGCGATGATGGTCAGGTACACGGCGGGAGCGATGCCGGCCATGAACATAGACTTGATGGAGACGCCGGCGGACACGCCGTAAACGATCATGGGCACAGAGGGGGGCATGATGGGGGCCACCAGGTTGGCGCTGGCCACCAGGGCGGAGGACTCCTCCCGGTTGTAGCCGGAACGGACCATCATGGGGATCAGGATGGCGCCCAGGGCGGCGCAGGCCGCCACAGCGGAGCCAACCAGAGCGGCGAACATCAGGCAGGCGAAGATGGTGACATAGCCCAGTCCGCCCCGGATGCGGCCCAGGAAGACATCGCAGAAGGCGATGATCCGCTTGGTCAGGCCGCCGCGGTTCATGATCTCGCCGGCCAGCACAAAGAAGGGCAGGGCCATCATGGTAACGGAGTCAGAGCCCTGCATCAGGGTGCGGGCGATGATGGTGGGGTTGGCGTCGCCGCCGCCCATGGCCAGCGCGGTGCAGACGGCGCACAGCAGCAGGGCCATGGCGATGGGAAGCCCGATGCCGATGCCGATGAGCATCGTGGCGATAAATACGGCAATGATCACTGCAGGCCGCCTCCTTCCTTGGCAATGGGGTCTTCTCCGTCATCGGCCTTGTGGCCGGTGAGTAGCTCGATGACGGGCTCCTTCAGAACAAACATACGGTACAGATTCACCAGAGAGATGATGATGACGGACGCGCCCAGCAGCACGCCGGCGAAGTGGACCAGGAACACCGGGAAGTGGGTAGCGACCCAGAAGTCGTTGCGGTTGTTCCAGGCGTTCAGGAACGCGCCGTTGGTCAGGATCCACATCAGCCAGATGATCAGACCCTGGATGATGACATACAGGACCTTCTGGCCCAGCGGGGGCAACTTGCAGATCAGGGTGTCGATCATCAGGTGCTGGTTCTCCCGGGCGGCGATAATAGCGCCCAGGTAGATCAGATAAATAAAGCAGATCCGGGCGATCTCCTCACTCCAGGGGAAGCCGATCCCGAATTGGCGCAGGATGACGTTCATGAAGGTGAAGAAGATCATCGCGCCCAGGAAAATAGCGATCAGGATCTCAATGCCGCGGAAGAGCTTGTCTACCGCCGCGCCGATCCCGTGAGATTTGCGACTGCTGTCGGACATAGAGAAACCTCCTCATTCAGGGTGAGACCGCGCCCCCGGAGGGGGCACGGTCTTTGGGGATAGGTTGATTACTGAACGGCCTCGATCTTCTCGATCAGAGCGGGAGCCCAGTCGTTGGCGGCCAGCAGCTCGTTCAGAGTGGGCTGGATCTTCTCAATCATCTTGGCGCGCTCGGCCTCGGTCATCTGGGTGACGGTCACACCGGCGGCCTCGATGGTCTCACGATCGGTATCCACGGAGGCGATGTAGTCCTCCTAGGCCTGCTCAGCGGTGGCCTTGGCGGCGTCGCGGACGATCTGCTGCTGCTCCTCGGTGAGCTTGCTCATGGCGTCCTTGTTGCCGATGATCTCCAGGGTGGCGACGATGTGGTTGGTCTCGTACAGGTACTTCTGGACCTCCTGGAAGCTCTGAGCCACCACGGTCACCATGCCGTTGTCCTGGCCGTCCACAGTGCCGGTCTCCAGGGCGGTGAACAGCTCGCCCAGGGAGATGACCTGAGCGGAGGCGCCCAGATCCTCCACGATGCCGATGTGGATGGGGTTGTTGGGCATACGGAACTTCTGGCCGGCGAAGTCGTCCACGCAGGTCAGCTGCTTATTGGAGGTAAAGGTACGGGCGGAGTTGGGGCCCCAGGACAGCATCTCCACCTCGGGGAACTTCTCGTTGAAGGCGGCACTCACCTCGTCGGCCACATCGCCGGTCCACACGTTCATGGCGTGCTCCAGGTCGCGGTACAGGAAGGGCCAGTCGGAGATCAGCATCATGGGGAACTCCTGGTTCATGGGGGTGCCCACCACGGTGAAGTCCACAGAGCCGTCGCGGACGCCCTGCCACAGGGCGGCCTCGTCGCCCAGCAGACCGTCGTGATAGACCTCGACCTTCACGGCGCCGCCGGTCTGCTCCTCGATCTGGGTCTTAAAGACGGTGTCCAGGGCGGCGGCCATGGGATGGGTGGCACCCCAGTTGTCGCCGATCTTCAGGGTGACAGAGTCGCTGCCGCCCTCGCCGCTGCCGCCGCAGCCGGCCAGCAGAGAGGCGGACAGAGCCGCTGCAAGAGCCACAGAAGCAATTTTCTTCATGTTCATGTTCATTTTCCTCCTAGTAATCTCGTTTCTCACAAAATTCTTTAACGTCAGCGCGTGGGCTGAACAGTTAAATATGGGGGGTGGCTCACTCTCCATCAAAGAGAATGACCATCTTCTTCATGTCCTTCGGGGGATGGATGATGTTTTCAAAGACCTGGTCCACCTGGTCGAAGGGGATGTAGTGGCTCACCATGCCGTCCAGCTGGAACTCATGGCGTGCAAAGCGCTCGATGGTGGGCTGGAACTGGTTGCAGGACATCCGGGTGCCGATGATGGACAGCTCACGGGTGTTGATCATGGCCTGGGTGATGCCCTCCTGGGCGGTGCAGAAGCCCATCGGTACGATGGTGGCCCCGTTGGCAGGGATGCCCATCTCCAGCAGAGCGGTGAGGGAACCGGGGTAGCAGGCGGAGTCAAAGATGACATCCACGCCGGCGCCGTTGGTGAACTCCTGAACGGCCTGCTTCAGATCCTGCTCCTTGGTGTTGACGATGGCGTCGGCGCCATAGCCCCGGGCGCGCTCCAGGGAGCTGGGGTTGATGTCGGCGCACATGACGCGGCAGCCCTTGACCTTCAGGGTCTGGAGGATGACGGCGCCGATGGTGCCGCTGCCCAGGACCAGGACCGTCTCGCCGCCCTGGATGTTGGCGCGGGCGGTGCAGTGGCCGCCGATGGCGAAGGGCTCGATCAGGGCCGCGTCCCGGAAGGGGAGCTCCTTGGGCATGACATAGACCTCATGCTCCGGAACGGCGAAGTACTCTCTCCAGCCGCCGTCGATGGCGGAGCCGCGGGCCTTTACCTGGCGGCATACGTTGCGGCGGCCGGCCCGGCACTGGGGGCACTCGCCGCAGGCAACCACCAGGTCCACCACCACATGGTCGCCCACCTTGACGTTCTTGACGTCCTTGCCGACCTCCACGATGACGCCGGCGTTCTCATGGCCGGGGACGCGGGGAAACACAGCGTTGGGGTTCTCGCCCAGAAACTGATGCACATCGGAGCCGCACACGCCGGCCGCCTTCATCTGGATCAGCACCTCGTTGTCCGCGGGCTTGGGCACGGGAACTTCCCGGACCTCAAACTGCTTCGGGCCAATGATGACAACTTCCTTCATGGTTTCTTTCATCTCTTGTGACCACCCTTCTCAGCTTGGACCGGGGGCGCTTCCTTCTGCCGCCCCGTCTGGGATGCATACTGCCGCCCGGTCTCTGTCTCACTGACACTATTCTACAATACTTGTATACTAGAACACAAGGTGGGGAATTAACAAAGATTCATGTTCTTTTTTATGCAAATCATAAAAAGCTTTGGAAATTTATTTGAAAGACTTAGAATTTGTTTCCTGCTTCTGTTTCCCTGGCTGATGAGGGGGGCTGCTTGAAATACTGTGGGAATTCCGCCTGGATCTTCAATGCATCAAATTTATAACGGCTCAGGTGGGTCTCCATCTGCTGCCGGGCCATCTCCGCATTCCCCAGGCGGATCTGCCGGGTGATCTCCTCGTGGTCCTGGACCGCCGCCTGCTGGCTCTCTACGGAGACCAGGGACATACTGCGCACCCGGTCAAAATGGATGGAGATGTTCTGGATGAGGCTGTGTATCTGGGATTTGCGGGCGATCCGGAACAAATTTTCATGGAATTTGTTGTCCAGCCACATGAGATTTTCTGGGTCGTAGTTGTCCAGATAGAAGTTTTGAAGGCGCACATTCTCCTCCAGGGCCTGAAGGTCTGCCGGAGTGACAAGCTCACAGACCTGCTCCACGATGGCGCACTCCAGCACATCCCGCATGAATCGGGACTCGTCTACCAGATCGTAATCGATGAGGGAGACGACGCTCTTCCTCTGGGGGTAGGTTTCAATGATCTTCACCTTGGCCAGCTCGATCAGCGCCTCCCGCACCGGCGTGCGGGAGAGGCCCATCTCGGTGGCCAGCTCATTTTCACTGATCTGGCTGCCGGGCTCCAGGCGAAGGGAGATGATGTTGTCCTTGATGATCCGCAGGGCGTAGTCGCGGCTGCTTTCCCGGGGAAGTCGTTCTGAGATATGCACGGGTGTCCTCCTAAAATATTTCAGATCTTCCGGCCCACGCAGGGGACGAGATTGATCGGCTTTGACCGGCCTGAGCGCCCGGAAGTCCGGTCAAAGCTGTGGTCTGATTTTATTGTGGCACATTGCGCACGAATTGTCTACTAGCATACTAGCAACAAATTCTGATGTTTTTTTGGCAGAAATGTCAACGGAATGAAAAACAGCTGTGAGCGGCTCACAAGGAGGCTCACAGCTGTGGATGCCGGAAAAGATCTGTTGGAGATCAGGCGGCCTTGCCCAGGGACTGGCGGCTGCCGGTGTGGTAGATGGGTTTCCACTCCACCTTTTTTACCAGAGCGGCCAGAGAGATGGGGATGTAAGTAAACATAAAGAGCGGGAAGGTAAAGACGTAGAGGAACTTTTTCCCTGTGGGGATTTGGATCTGATCCCACTCGCACAGGACGGTGAGGATCCCATAGAGGAGCAGGCCCAGGTAGAAGCTGGCCACAGTGGACAGCAGGAAACTGCCGGATACGGAGAGGATCTCCCTTACAATATAGGAGGGCTGTCCCCAGCAGGCCAGGCACACCACCAGGTTGAAGGCGATGGTGACCAAGGTGAGCAGCATCCCGGGGGCCACGGTCATAAACATATCGTAGCAGGACCAGCTTTTCCAGCTGGGCTTTTGGCAGAAGCCGCGGACCAGGTCGCCGCTGTAATTGGCATTGACCTGATAGAAGCCCTTGGACCAGCGCAGCCGCTGATCCCAGGACTGCCGGAAGGCGGTGGGCTGCTCATCATAGATGACTGCCTTGTCGCAGTAGCCGATGCGGCGGCCCTTCAGGGCACAGCTGACAGAAAACTCGATGTCCTCGGTGAGCAGGTGATAGGGCCAGCCGCCGTTCTCCCGGATCACATCGGCGGAGATGAGGAAGCCGGTGCCCGAAACGTGGCAGTTGCTGCCCAGCAGCATCCGGGGGAAGTTGAGGAAGCGGGCCTCCCGCAGGAACCAGATGGCATAACCGGCGGAGATCCAGTTGGCGCCGAAGTTCCGGGAGTTGCGGTAGCAGGTGATAGCTCCGTAGTTCCCGCTGTCAAACACCTTGTTCATCTCCGACACAAAGTTGGGGTCCACCAAGTTGTCGGCGTCAAAGATCAAATAGCCGTCATACTGGTCCCGGCCCTCGTGGGCCAGGGTGCGGAATAGGTAATCCAGGGCGTAGCCCTTCCCCTTCTTGTGCTGGTTGAAGCGCTCATACACGATGGCGCCCGCCCGGCGGGACACCTGGGCCGTGTCATCGGTGCAGTTGTCCGCCACCACATAGACATCCAGCAGGTCTGTGGGGTAGTTCTGTTGTTTTAGAGTGTGGATCAGTTCGCCGATCACTCCCGCTTCGTTCCGGGCGGAGATCACCGCGGCGTAGCGGTGGAGCTGTGCCGCCTCCGGCTGCTTCCAGTGCTTCCGCCGGATCAGCCCTAGAAAGAGATAGACCAGCTGATAGGCATAGGCCAGAGTGAACAGGACAGCCAGAAACAGGTTAAATGCTTCGACCATTCGGATCATATTCATAAGAAAACACCTTTTTGAGCGTCCGGGTCTGCTTTGCGCACCCACCTGAACAGAAGAGGAGAGGGGAGCAACCCGGCTTTTGTTGATACGGATCGGTTTTTGCGCACCCCTGGTCAGGGACTTCTTTGGGGTACGCACCATGATAGCACGCTTTTGAAATATTACAAGATTGTTTCGTGAGTCTTAATAAAAAGTTAAGAGTTCGTTCATAATTTAGCGCAAAGACAGGGACAAAACAGAGAGGTTATGCGGAAATAAAGTGGGAAAAGTTGTTTATTTGTTAAAAAAGAAAAAGCGCCCCTGTTTCGGGGCGCTTTTTGGATTTAATACTTTTGTAATAATTAGCGGATAGATCCCCCCCGGAAAGGGGTCAGCTCTGCCCGAATGAAGTACCCCTGGGGATGGCGGCACACAGGGCAGTTGGCGGGGGCAACGGTGGCGTCCACCACATAGCCGCAGTGCAGGCACATCCATGCCTCCTTCACGTCGGAGACGAACAGCTGCTCCTGTTCCAGCAGATCGGCGTACCGGCCGAAGCGGTCTCCATGGAGCTTCTCTACCCCGGCAATATTTTCAAACAGCTTGCCCACCAGGGGGAAGCCCTCCTCCATGGCGGTACGGGCGAAGGCGGCGTAGTCGTGTTCCCACTCCTGATACTCGTTGTGCTGGGCGGCCCGGAGATAGTCCAGCAGATCGGTGTACAGGTCCACCGGATAGGTGCCGTCCACCCGCACCGTCTGGCCGCTCAGGTCGTGGAGCTGGCGGTAAAACTGCTTGGCATGGGTCTTTTCCTGTTCCGCGGTAAACAGAAACAGGCCCTGGATCACGGCCAGGCCGCTTTTGTGGGCGATCCCGGCGGCAATGGTATAGCGGCTGCGGGCTTGGCTCTCCCCGGCGAAGGCGCGCATCAGGTTCTCTCTGGTCTGGCTGGCGGCAAAGGCTTTGGCTTGATCTGGCATGGAAAATTCCTCCCTTGCATCATTTGGATTCTGTTCCAGTATGCCCGAAAACAAACCTGTCATTCTCTTTGCGGAAAATTTACAAAAGAGACTGCTTCTCCTTGCCTTTTTCCTGTGGGCCTAGTATAATGGAGGCAATTTAGGGTGTCATGTCACCCACGCGAGGAGGATACCTCAGAGATGAAAGCGAAGACAAATCTGACCATGCTCTGCGATTTTTATGAGCTGACCATGGGAAACGGCTATTTCCAGACCGGTCTGGCCGACCGCGTATGCTATTTCGATGTGTTTTACCGCTCCGTCCCGGACCGGGGCGGCTTCGCCATTGCGGCGGGCCTGGCCCAGGTGGTGGAGTATATCGAAAACCTGCGCTTTGACGAGGAGGACATCGCATACCTCCGGTCAAAGGGCTGTTTTTCCGAGGAGTTTTTGGAATATTTGAGCGGATTTTCCTTTACCGGCGATATTTGGGCCGTTCCGGAGGGGACGCCCATCTTCCCAGGCGAGCCCATTCTGACGGTGCGCGCGCCGGCCATCCAGGCACAGTTTATCGAGACCTTCGTGCTCCTCTGCCTCAACCACCAGTGCCTGATCGCCACCAAGTCCAACCGCATCGTCCGGGCGGCGGAGGGCCGTCCGGTGGCGGAGTTCGGCTCCCGTCGGGCCCATGGGCCGGATGGGGCCCTGCTGGGCGCCCGGGCCTCCTACATCGCGGGCTGTGCCGCCACCGCCTGCACCATGGCCGACCAGCATTACGGTTCCCCCGCCACGGGGACCATGGCCCACTCCTGGGTGCAGATGTTCCCCGACGAGTACACCGCCTTCAAGACCTACTGTGAGCTGTATCCCACCAACGCGACCCTGCTGGTAGATACCTATAACGTGCTCAAGTCCGGCGTGCCCAACGCCATCCGCGCCTTCAAAGAGGTACTGGCCCCCATGGGGATCACCAAGTGTGGCATCCGGCTGGACTCCGGCGACCTGACCTATCTGTCCCAGAAGGCCCGGGAGATGCTGGATGAGGCCGGCCTGACAGAGTGCAAGGTCATTGCCTCCAACGCCCTGGACGAGTATATCATCCGGGACCTGGTGCGCCAGGGGGCCCGCATCGACTCCTTCGGCGTGGGAGAGCGGCTGATCACCTCCCGCAGTGAGCCGGTGTTTGGCGGCGTGTACAAGCTGGTGGCCATTGAGGACGACGAGGGGAACATCATCCCCAAGATCAAGATCAGTGAGAACGCCGCCAAGATCACCACCCCCCATTTCAAAAAGGTCTACCGAATCTTCTCCCGGGACACCGGCAAGGCGGAGGCCGACCTGATCTGCCTGCGGGACGAGGAGATCGACTTCACCCAGCCGCTGGAGCTGTTTGATCCCAGCGCCACCTGGAAGCGCAAGGTGTACACCAACATCGAGGCCAAGGAGCTGCTGGTCCCCATCTTCCTGAACGGGAAGCGGGTGTACGAGGTACCGGAGCTTCAGGTCAGCCGGGCCTACTGCCAGCGGCAGGTGGACGCCCTGTGGGATGAGGTAAAGCGCTTTGAGAATCCCCACAATTACTATGTGGACCTGAGCCAGAAGCTGTGGGACATCAAGCAGTCCTTGCTGAACAGCCATGATATGAATTAAAAAACGGTGAGCCGCGGGCACTGCCTGCGGCTCACCGTTTTTTCAGGGATCAGACCGGCCCCTGACGGAAGCGCTCGATCATCTCATGGGTCAGGGAGATGGAAGAGCCGCCCTCCGGCAGCTCAGAGCGGTCGAACCAGGTGCCCTCACCCAGCTCGTCTTCCTGAAGGGTCACAGTCTCGTCCTCCGTGTCCAGGTCACAGTAAAACCCGGACAGAAGGCTGCTGGAGAAGCTCCAGGGCTGACTCTTATAGAACCGGATGTTTTTGACCGGCAGACCGACTTCCTCCATGACCTCCCGGCGGACCGTGCCCTCCAGAGGCTCGCCGATCTCTGCGAAGCCGGCGATGAGGGCATAGTTACGGACTGTGCCCGGCCGGGCGGTCTGGGAATACTTGGTGAGCAGCAGGCGGTCACCGTGGGTCACTGCCACGATCACCGCCGGGGAGATGGTGGGATAGACCAGACCGCCGCAGGCGGGACAACGCATGGCGCGCTCCACGGCGTCCTGCTGGGCCGGAGCGCCGCACCGGCCGCAGAACTGGTGGTTGTGGTACCAGTCATACAGCTGGCTGGCGGTGATGCAGGCGAAAGCCAGCCAGCCGGGCTGCATATCCCGGAACTGTCCGTTTTTGGCCGGAACAGCGGCGTCCAGAATGGCCGAGGGCACCACATGGCACCAGTGAAAAGCGATGTCATCGATGGAAAAGAAATAGGTACAGGGCAGTGCAGAGAGATCGGCGCAGGCGTTTGCCTCTTCCCAGGTGAACGGGAGCCCGCTCTCGCGGCTGAGAAGGGTGCTCCCGTCCTGATAGAAGAAGACACGGTCCCCGTCCTTTGGCTGGGTAGGATGGTAGGCGTTGTCATACCGGTGGGGTGCAATATCCTGGATCATAGCAGTTAGGGTCCTTTCTGATCAAATTTTGTCGTTGCATCTATTATGAAGGCTTTTCTGACCACTGTCAACTGCCGCCGCCATCCCAGGGCAAAGGAGACCATCCAACAGGGCGGGCCCCCACGCGGAACGAAAATTTCCCAAAACCGGCGGGTGGAGCACGTCCTGCCTCTGCGTGTGCCGTGAACAGGCTTTTTCCATCAGGGCGCCTCCCGGAGTTCGTCCAGCAGATGGGCTGCGCCATAGCGCAGGCACCGCTGGAGACGCCGCTCCCCCCGCTTGATGGTGCGGGAGACAGTGGACTTGTCTACGCCCATCTGCTCCCCGATCTCCCGCATATTGTAGCCCTCCGCATAGTACAGCAGAAGCGCTGTCCGCTGCTTCTCGGTGACGTCCTCCCGCAGGGCACGGATCAGGTTGTGTCGGAGGCGGCTGATCTCCCGGCTGTTGTCCGCCGACATCTGCCGGGAGTAGACGGCCATGTCCGCGGCGTACAGCTTGCCGCGCCTATATCGTGTATTTGACATTCCGGCGGTACCCCCTCTCATAGTAGCGCTCGGTAAGCACTGCCAGTTCCCGGGCCTCACGAAACATGGTAGACAGCATTCGGATCCGCTCTGCCAGCAGACAGCGTTCCTCCTCGTCCTCCGTCCGGTCCAGTACCGCCTGGAGCTGGCAAATGCGGAAGTCCAGCGCCCTGGCGTGGGCGCGGTATTCCACAGAAAGCTCTTGCAGGGTCATTGTGCACATTCCTCCTCTTGTTCTGCCTCCCGCCGTCTGCGGCCGCCCCGCCGTCCCGCCGCGCAGCGGGTGCAGAGGATGCGGCCGTTCCGCCGGATCAGGGGGTCCAGCCGGTACAGCTCCCCGCCGCACTGGGTGCACAGCGCGGCAGGAGCGGCCAGCTGGACATCCCGGAGGGGCGGGAGCAGACCGGAGACACATTCGTATCCCGTGAGTGAGACGCTCCTTTCTTCTCTCCCGGCCGGGGCCGGGGCTCTTGGTGTGGATCTGCGGATTTTTCTGCGCCCCGTCCCCGGATGAGAACAGAGGCGCAGGAAAAACCTCTTGGGGCCTGTAAAATAAAATGAGAAAAATCAAATATTTCTATTGACAAGACTCGCTTTCTCTGTTAGAATAACACCTGCTGTTGGACAGCACTCTTGATACGCTGGTGTAGCTCAGCCGGTAGAGCAGCTGATTTGTAATCAGCAGGTCGGGGGTTCGAATCCGTCCACCAGCTCCACAATTCAATATGGAGGAGTTCCCGAGTGGCCAAAGGGGGCAGACTGTAAATCTGTTGCGTTTCGCTTCGGTGGTTCGAATCCACCCTCCTCCACCACGTCGGAGTAAACGTCACATCGTTTGCTCCGACTTTTTTATCAAAAGTCAGAACGCACTCATTTTGTTGCTCCTCCTTTCCAAATCACAACCGCTGCGCTGGGTTGTGATTTGCTGTCGCCGCCTTGCGGCGTTTTTTGATTGTGGGAAAAGATCGGGGTTGAACGGAGCATGCAGAAAGCGGTGGTCCCAAACGGGATCGCAGTTTTCTTTTCAGCGGGAACGGCGGCCTTTTGCCGGAGCGCCGGTGGCAGGGCGGCCTGTGCGGGGAGATGGACACAGGCAGCGGCCTTTTGGGAGAAAAAGCCGTAAATAGAACGTACGTTCTATTTACGGCTCTACTATACCGCGAAACTGCGCCCTTGTCAAGGGGGAAATTGGCGGTTTTTCAAAAATTATGTCTACCGCAGACATACTGCACATGGATTCCTCTGTTTTTCATGCAGAGCTGGCACAGAAAAAGCGCGCCGCCTCCCACAGGGAAGGCAGCGCGCCGGTGCTTTTATGGATCCGAATGGAACGCTTAGAAATACTGCTTGATGCCCTCGGGGGCCAGGTCGGGCTCATCACTGATGGTGATGGTGAACTTGATGTCGTGATTCTCGCCGAAGTCGTTCAGCCACTTCAGGAAGTCCTCAGTCTCGTTGTAGCCGTCGGAGGGGACGATCTTGGTCAGACTATCAATAAAGACATGGGTAATGTCATAGTTGCCGGCGTACAGGCCGCTGATGAAGCCTCTCATGGCAGCGTAGTCCGCTACATCGTACTGGCTGGAATCCACCAGGCGGATCTGATAGTTGATGTCGAAGCGGAGCTTGTCGCCCTTTTCGATGCAGACCACGTTGCCGTGCTCGCTCTGTACCGCCTGGTTAATCATGTCGATCATCTGCTTGGTCTTGCCGGTGCCCTTTTTACCCATGATGACTCGAATCATGTTAAATCACTCCTTCATGGATGTTACCAGGGACGCTGGTCCCTTGTGTTGTATTAACTTTACCATATTGCGGCGGGATTTTCAACCGGAAGATTGTGAATTTTTTGCCGCACCGGAAAGTATTTTTTCCCTTACAGGCGGGCCTCCAGCTCGGCCTGCCGGGCCTCGTAGCCGGGCTTGCCCAGAAGGGCGAACATATTGCTCTTATAGGCCTCCACGCCGGGCTGGTTGAAGGGGTTGATCTCCAGCAGATGGCCGGACAGGCCGCATACATACTCAAAGAAGTAGATCAGGAAGCCCACGCTGGTCTCGCTGATGGCGGGCATCTGGATGAGCACATTGGGCACACCGCCGTCCACATGGGCCAGCATCACGCCCCGCATGGCCTTCTCCGCCACAAAGGAGAGAGGCTTGCCAGCCAGGAAGTTCAGGCCGTCAATGTTCTCAGGGTCGTTGGGGATCAGAAACTCGCCCTTGGGAGCGAAATCGACCACGGTCTCGCACATGAGGCGCTGGCCCTCCTGGATATACTGGCCCATGGAGTGCAGGTCTGCGGTGTACTCCAGGCTGGCGGGGAACAGGCCCTTGCCCTCCTTGCCCTCGCTCTCGCCGTAGAGCTGTTTCCACCACTCGGCGAAGAAGCGGAAGCTGGGCTCGTAGCCGGCCAGCATCTCCACCTTTTTGCCGCTCTCGTGCAGGGCGTGGCGGGCGGCGGCGTACCGCCATGCGGGGTTGTCCAGTCCGGGGACGGCCAGCTCCGTCATGGCCTGGGCCGCGCCGTCCATCAGAGCCTGGATGTCGATCCCGGCCACAGCGATGGGCAGCAGGCCCACAGCGGTGAGGACAGAGTACCGGCCGCCGATGGCGTCGGGCACCACGAACTCCTCATAGCCCTCGGCATCCGCCAGGCCCTTCAGCGCGCCCCGGGATTTGTCAGTGGTGGCATAGATGCGCTCCCGGGCGCCCTCCTTGCCGTACTTCTCCTCCAGCATCCCCTTGAAAATGCGGAAGGCGATGGCGGACTCGGTGGTAGTGCCGGACTTGGAGATCACGTTGACAGAAAAGTCCCGGTCACCGATGAGGGAGATGGTCTCCAGCAGGGCGTCAGTGGACAGTCCGTTTCCGGTGAAGAAGACGTCGGGGGTGTCCTTCTTTTTCAGATTGTAGTGGGGGGAGCGCAGCAGCTCGATGACCGCGCGGGCGCCCAGATAGGAACCGCCAATGCCAATGACCACCAGCACCTGGGACTGCTTCTGGATCTTCCGGGCAGCCGCCTGGATCCGGGCGAACTCCTCTTTGTCATGGTCCCGGGGCAGCGTCACCCAGCCGGTGAAATCACCGCCGGGTCCGCTGTGGGTGGCCAGCATCTCCGCCGCCTGCTCCAAGCGGGGCTTCCGGCTGGTCAAATAATCCTGGGGAAGGAAGCTGTCTGCATTGGTCAGATTGAGTGTCAGCATAGAAAAATCCTCCTTTGAGAATTGAATTTTACCCCTCTAGTATAGCATAGATCCCGAAGTTTTTCACCGTGAAAGCCGCTTTTTTTCACCAGACATTTCCACCAAGAAAAAACAAAAATTTTTGAAAAAAAGAATTGACTATTCAGCTGCTCTGTGGTATCATGAATAACGTCGTTTGGACGATTAGCTCAGCTGGTAGAGCATCCGCTTGACGTGCGGGAGGTCACAGGTTCAAGTCCTGTATCGTCCACCATCAAAACCGCTGTTTTCAAAAGAAAACGGCGGTTTTTCTTAACTTTTTTGCGACATTTTCGGATTCAAGTCAACCGCTGACCACAGAACAAGCCACAGACAGAGAAAAAGGCCGCCCTTCTGGAATTACTCCCGAAGGGCGGTTTTCGTTCTTCAGCCTGCCTTTCTCCCGGCTCTCAGCGGAGCCAATTCCTTTTTCATGGCGGCGATCAGCTCCGCCAGCTTTTCCTCACATTCTTCTTCGGTAGCGGCGTAGATATTCCGGGCGATGCGTTTTCCGTTGACCTTGGGGGAATAGCGGCCTTCCCAGAGGTGGTCATTGATTTGGGTGACACACCCGGTTCCCGGCTTCCGGTATTTCCCCTTGACCGCCTGGAAAGTGGATGAGCCTGGTTTAGATTCGGCGTGCTTTGAGGATGGTTCCGCACCGGCGATCCCCAGGTCGATGCAGTCGGCGGCCTTCTGCCGCATCTCATCGGTCACATGGGCGTAGACATTTAGCGTCGTGGCACTGGAGACATGGCCGATGATGGTGGACAGAGTCTTGATAGGTGTCTACTGTGAAGCTGGCCTTAGTATGACCAAGGATTCCGGACAGGGTCTTGGCGTCCACTCCGTTCGCCAGCGCATGGGTGGCAAAGGTATGGCGCAGATCGTGAAACCGAAGGTCAGGCAGGCCAGTTTCCTCCAGGATGGCCTTTAAGCGCCGATAGGCACTTCCCGGACTGACTGGCCGCTCTGGGCGTAGGGGATCCGGAAAGATCCACTGTGTTACCGCAGATCGTTTTCGCTCACGCAGAAGGTTGTCTGTGCTGGATGGGAGCAGGATGGTTCGGGTCCCAGCATAGGTTTTGGTGGCCCCCTCCTCCACTCCGCCGCCTTTCTTGGCTCGGATCGTGCGGCATATTTTCAGCGTTCCGGCTGCTTCGTCAAAGTCCTCCCATTTTAATCCGCACAGTTCACCCCGCCGCAGCCCGGTGGTCAGCTCTGTGAGGAAGAAGTCACACCATATCTCATCCCGCTTGACCGCAGACTTTAGGATTTCCAACTGTTCATGGTTCAGGATGGTCTTTGCTTTATGCGTTACCTTGGGTGGGGTGACCGAGGCTGCCGGGTCCACCGGCAGCAACCCTTCCTCCACAGCCGTTTTTAGAGCATGATGTAGCGTGTTATGGACGCCGCGCACCGTGGTCGGACTTAATCCGGTACCATGCTCGCTGCCTTTGTTCCGGTTCCCACGCTCCATCAGCGTCTGGTAGAGAGACCGCAGATCTTCCGCCGAAAGTTTCAGCAGAGGTTTTTCGCCAATGTAAGGCTTGACATGGTTATCCAAATCTCTGCGGTAGACGTCCATAGTGGTGGATCGGATTCTGCCTGCCATATACTCCTCCAGCCAACGGTCCAGCCACTCCGAGAGGGTCATCCTGCACTCCTCCGTCAGATCCACACCTTGATAGGCGGTGATATTCTGCCGGAGCTTGGCGGTCAGCTCTTTTTGGGTTTCGGCGTAGAGGTAGCGGAAGATGGGATCGCCGTTTTCCTTGTGGCCGATGACGATGCGCCCCTCCCAGCGGCCATCCTCCCGCTTGCGGACCATGCCATCACCAGATGGTCTTCGCTTTGCCATGTTTTTTTCACCTCCGAGGTTTTATCTTTGATTTGCATCGCAGGACTTGCGTGGCCTACCGGATGGGTAGCTGCTTTGTTTCCCTCTCCATTCATCTCTGCGGAGCAGTTCCACCAGACTGCCATCGTCCTCGTCCAGCGCTTCCAGAATCAGACGCATTCCCAGACGGAAGCCCAGGATGAAATTCTCCAGAGCCAGCGTGCTGCCGATCTCGTTTTCCGCGTTGATGAGCCGCAGCAGCAGACTGTGGGCTTCGCCCTCCAGCAGCTTGGTGAGTTGCTCCTCGCACTCCTGAGACTGCTCCATCGCTTTCATCAGGGACGTGCCGGAACGGATCTGGCGGTCGTATGGCGTGATGTTCCCGTAGTACAGATCTTCCAGTGTTTCTCGCATGATGTGTACCTCCTCTCCTTGTCAGCAACACACCATACCACAGAAACGGAAAATAGCCACTGGAACCTCGTTTTATTATCAGAACATTCACAATTTTAAACAGTGCTGAAATCGGCTCAAAACGGGCCAATATCCCCGCGGTGACCCCCGCAGGTGCACCTCCGAACCGCTTGGTTTCAGCGGACTTGCGGGATTTCCTCCTCCATTACGGCCACCTGTGACGCCCGAATTGATCCAAACCGACCACCTATGACCCCCGCCTCCGAAGACCCGCGATCCCTTGTGCCGCCCCGCTTTGCGGGACGGTGTGACCGGCTGAAGGGGCGCTTGCGACCCCCTGCCTTTATCCTGCACTAAAATCGACCGGCTGCTGCACCCGAACATTTTGGTTTGGGAGAGCCGGACGCTTGGGGCACACAGCCCGCACACCGCGCCCTGCATCTTGGACGGGATTGTACCCCACCGGCACCGTCATCGCCGCACACAACTCATCACAGGCTGCACAGCGGCGTGGTCACGCGCTCTGCTCCTTGTCCGATGGAAGGAACTCCACGCCGGACTTCTCCGCTCGCTGCTGCGCTCGCTGTCGAGTTGTTGCTTGTTCTAGCGCGGACAGCTGCCGCTCGTGATAGAGAGCAATCGCGTTTTGGATCGGCAGGATGGTGTACCGGAGACATCCGTTGCGCCTGAGTCCGTCCCGGGTGATGACGTCGGTGCGCTCCGTGGTGATGAGACCGTGTTCCTCCAGTAGTCCCACATACTTGGCCACGGTGTTGACTGAGATCCCCAGCTTGTCCGCGATGGTGGGATAGCTGACCACGCACTGCCAGGTCCGCCGGTCCTCGATCCGCAGCAGGTAGGCGTAGATGGCCAGCTCATACACGTTGAGCCCTAACTCGAACACCGCGTTAGGGAACATGAAGAAATATTTCTTCACATCTCGCTTCTGATTTCCCATCAGCCCTGTCCTCCCTTCGTGTGTGCAGAGATCCATCTCCGCAGTTCCTCCTTGGGGACTACGATGCGCTTGCCGATGCGCAGAGAGGGGAAGTCCTCCTCCTGGACCAGCTCATAGGCGCTGGCATCTGAGATACCAAGAAGATCCGAGAGCTGCTTCATGTTCAGCATCAGCGGCAGTTCGTCGTAGCTTTTGTAGATCGATTTTTTCATTCAGGTTACCTCCTCTTTTTTCTTCTCTGCATGATTTCTGCGGTTCTGCAATCTTGACCTGCACCTCCTCTCTGACCGGCGTTTGGACAACTTCTTGCTGCTCGGGCACGGACAAAGAAGCTTCTGAGAAAAATAAAAACCGGGCACATGAGAACAACTCGACACTTGGCAGGAACCTACCTGCCTTGTTTCGTATGTTTCTCATGCGCCCGGCGATTCGGTGGAGACTTTTCATTCTACGCTGACTGGCTGCCAGCGCACCCCTTTGCTCGGTGCAGCATTTTGCGACTATTCAGATTGTGATTTCATTCTACCAGAACAGGTGTTCTGTGTCAATGCCTTTATAGAAAATTTGTTCGAATCGCTTTAGCGCAGAGGATGTTGGATTAAGACAACAGATTCGACCTAAAGGCTACATCCGTTATCCTCATTTATTATGGGTACAATTTTACGCCGCGGCGTTGGCGTTGATCCGGTCAATCACGCTCTTGATTCCAGCCCACAGGGACAGGTCTGTGAATATCTCTACGATACTTCCCCGATCTGTGAAGGGCGGTTCCTGAAGCACAGACAGATCCTTCATGACCCCGTTATGGACGATGTACTCCACAATTTGGTTGACGAAGTAGATCTGCCGGCTGTCCAGGTTGACATCGCTTAAGTACTGGGCAAATGCCTCCTTAGCGGCATTCATATCCATACCCACGATCTCCCGAACAAACTCACCCAGGGGCTTGGCTCCCAGTTCCGCCTCATAGTCCTCCCGGGAGCCCACTTCACTCCAGAGGATGGTCTCCAGTTCCTTTACATCTTCCGCCGTCAGTGGCACATTGGAGCGCAGCTTGGCGATAGCGGGCTTATCCTGGTGCTGGCGCACATAGAACTCCGCCTTGGCCTTGTAGTTCTTCAGATCGTCGTTCTCCAGCTCCGACTCCTTCCACTCTACGGAGAGGATATCATCTGTAAAGTTGGTATTGTAAATGGCGCCATCATGAGGCAGATACTTCATCAGGTTCCGCAAGCACTCCCGGATGTGCTCAAACTCGTTGATTCCGGCGTTGTCCAGGTAATCAGTATGCAGGATCTTCTCGATGAGTTCCGATTGCGCCCGGATCTCCGGGATGTTTGCCACGCTGGCCACGCCGCTGACCTTCTTCACCAGATCCTTCCGGGCTTTCTTATAGGTCTTTCCAACCAGGTAGGCAAGTTCAATGCCATACATCAGTGCATCAAACCGCACGGCACTGGCCTCGTCCATATCCGGTTGGAGGAGTGGGGCAACCTCGTCCCGCAGGTAGAGCGTATCCTCATATCTGAGGGCCTGGTAGCTCGCCGAGTCAGCGAACTTCTCTACATACCGCAGGTGCTGCCGCACAGCAAAATTCGCCCGATCCAGTTGCTGCACTTTGGAGAGCATTTCATCTACCAGCTTCTCTCGAAAGGGGATCAGTTCCTCAGTCTGGTAGGCCAGATCCTGGAGCTTGTAGACAATTTGAGCTTTCAGATAGAAGATGGCACTTTGCAGGGCCATCTGGTTGGCAGTGGCCTTGCCTTTGTTCATGCGGAAAAACTCGAAGTTGCCGCATAGATCGAAGATGTAGAACTTGCTTTTGTTCTCCCCGTCCACCAGTCCCGGACACAGACGGGTACCCCGACCGATCATCTGCCAGAATTTTGCACGGCTCTGTACCTTCTTGAAGAACACCAGGTTCAGCACCTCGGGTACATCAATGCCGGTATCCAGCATATCCACGGAGATGGCAATCTGGGGCAGCTTTTTCGGGTCGGAGAATTCGTCGATGGCACTCTGGGCGTAGGTCATGTAGTTGTCGATGACCTTGGCGTAACCAGGCAGATGGGGGTACTCCTTGCCGAACACCTCCAGAATTTTCTCAGCGTGGCGGTGATTCTTGGCAAAGATGATGGTCTTGCCCAGCTTCTCTCCGTAGTCAATTTTCAGGCCGTTGGTCATCAGCAGATTCAGAGCCAGGCGGATGGTATCCTCGTTGAACAGCCACTCGTTGAGGGCAGAGGACTCGATCCGCTCGGGCAACTCCCCATTCTCATCGGTGAAGGTGGCCTCATACTCCGCCTGTTCCTCCTCGGACAGATCGGCGTAGGAGATGCCCTCCTCCATGAATTTCAGCTTGCTCTCCACCGTGAGGAAGTCCACCAGAAAGCCGTCCTTCACCGCCTGGGCCAGTTCGTAGCCGTAGGTAGGCACACCGCTCTCCAGTTCAAAGATCTCGTAAGTGTTCTTGTCGATCTCATCCTTTGGGGTGGCTGTGAGACCCACCAGGGGTGCGTCAAAGTAGTTGAAAATATCCCGATACTTATTGTAGATGGAGCGGTGGGCCTCGTCGCAGATGACCAAATCGAAGTGGCCTACAGTGAACAGCTTTCCCTCTCCGTCCTCAACCGAGTCGATGCAGTTCATCATGGTCTGGTAGGTAGAAAAGACGCAGTGGGCCGTGTAATTGTCCTTCTCCTCGCACAGGTTGGTCACGGAGAGATTGGGCAGCAGATTCACAAAGCTGCGCTTGGCCTGGGTGACCAGAGAGTTTCGGTCGGCCAGGAAGAGGACATTTTTCACCCAACCGTGCTGGAGGAGTACATCCACCAGAGCGATGACCGTGCGGGTCTTGCCCGAGCCGGTGGCCATGACCAGCAGGGCCTTCCGGCGGTTCTGGGCCAAAGCCTGACAGGTGGCCTTGATGGCCCCCTCCTGGTAGTAGCGGCCGGCAATGTTGTGGTCCACCTGGATGTACTTGAGGCTTGTCCGCATGGCCCGAAGGTTGAAGAACTTCTCCAGGTCCCTCTTGGAGTAGAAGGCGGCCACCCGCCGCTCCGGGTAGGCTCCGTCGTCGATCCGGGTGTCAAAGCCGTTGGTGAGGAAGATCACCGGGCGGCGGCCATATTTCTGCTCCAGCAGGTCGGCGTACAGCTTGGCCTGCTGGCGGCCCTTGGCTGGGTCCACACAGGTGCGCTTGGCCTCGATGACGGCCAGGGGGCGGTGGGCGTCATCATAGAGCACATAGTCGGCATAGCCCACCTCGCTCTGGTTGGGCATACCGGGCAGCTCCACCTCACCCAGCCAGTCCTTCCCCTCGGTCCAGCCCGCATCGGTGAGCATGGCATCGATGTACAGCTTGCGGGTCTTGTATTCTGAGAGATCCAGGGGCTTGGGGGTATAGCTGGGCTGCTGAGTCTCACGGCGGGCGGTGAGCTCGGCCCTGAGGGCCGCATTTTCCGCCATGAGGGCGGCCAGATCCACCTCGGGCACGGGAGCTGGAGCTGGGGCGGCGGTCTGCCCCTCCAGCAGGGCCGGGTCAAATTCTCCGGGGGTGTAAGTCGTGCCGTAGCAGCAGGCCACAAAGTCCATGAAGTACCAGAGGTTTTCCAGGCACAGCATGGCCTGCTCCTTGGTGATCTTTTTCCCGGTGTGGGCGGCGGCGTTGCCCGTCTGGCGGATGTACTTGAGGCGCTGCCAAAGGTCCCGGTCCACGATGGCCCGGAAGTCCTCAGTGTCCATGAGGCTGGCCAGCCGGTCATCGTAGGGCATGACCAACCCACCGTCCACGGAGTACATCCATTTGACGGCAAACTCCATACACCGGCGGCAGTTGAGCACGCAGGCTGCCGGGTCGATAGTATAGATTCTTTCCGCCGCAACGGCAACCTCTCCGAATGTGGTGAGCTGGGGGTCAGAGAGGAGAAAATTAAAGTTGGTCATGGTATCACCTCAATTCTTTTTCTTCTCTTTTTCCTTTGCTGCTTTATCCGAAATCTCTACGAGCAGTGTTTGCAATTCCATAATTCCATCGAGCGAATCTTGCACTGTGTCTTTGTTAACAATACTATTCTCACCGTGAGCCGTGCTGTTTCTAAGCTGGTCAGCTCTTATTTTTAAAAGAAGACGGCGCATTTTTTTAGCATCTTCTTTTGTGATACATTTCTTTTTATAGAAGAAATCAATGTTAGCAAAAATCGATGGAGGCATCCCGTCATAAGGCTTTTTTGCTGTTTGACTTGAAAAATATTCGCAAGTATCGCATTTTGACAATTTTTTGTTCCTGAAGATGCTGTATTCCTCTCTGATAGAATTGTTTTTTGCAATTTCATCAAACCAATGATAAATCATTCCTTCAGCGCAAGAACACAATAGCGAAAAAGATTCCAAATAGAACCCTGCTGAGAACAAATTTGTAGCATGGTGGTATGTTGTAACAAATGACTTGTTTTTATATGTTCCAATTATGTGCCTATTCAGCTCAACCATCTCAGTATCTGTAAATTGATGCCAGAGTGCGTTTCCACCTACCCAGTCAGATGTAAAATCTGTGGCTGTTATAGTCCCACCTAACACGGTTTCCTTTTCGTCCCATCGATACTGAAACATAGATGCTGTGCTTACTTGGTTAATGCTGTACGGCATAACCATTTTCCCAGGCGAGGCCTTGACTGCCAGGAGCAGCATCATGTTTGTGATTTCCAAGGATTTTCTGATAGGCGGACTCTTCTCTCGAGTTTCCCATTTGGGCCCTCTCCACCAGGTATCCGGCTTTATCAACCCGTATGCCTTGAATTTAAAACTTGTATAGTTATCTTTTTCACGCGGAACCTTTTTCACTTCGAGAGAATCATTTAATAGATTTCTAATTATCTCTTTAGATGTTCTTATATGCCGGTATAGCCCGTTATTCCGGGCTTTTCCGGCACTTTTCATATCGGAAGAACCTCACAAATCTTTTTATTACCCCTCATGTTTTCACTCTCAAAAGTAGTAAAAGCAGTAGTAAATTCTGCGTACTACTTATGCCGCCTTGGTTTCCTCGGCGCTTTCCGCCGCAGGCTCCGGCTTGGCCTCTACGGTGGTTTTTGCCTTGGCTTGCAGCCGTTCCATTTCCTCCTGTGCGGAATGGAAAGTAGCGTGGGCGTAATAGTTCAGCGTCATTACAATGTTGGCGTGTCCCATGATGTACTGCAATGCCTTGGGGTTCATGCCCGCGTTTGCCATTCTGGTACAGAATGTATGCCGCATGGTGTGCGGCGTCATCACATCGGGCAGCGGCTCCTTGTGGCACTTGTTGTACTTCTTGGCAAGGCACTTGAACATGGCGTCATAGTTGACGGCGGTTTTGGGCAGGCCGTCCCGGTTCAGGAACAGGAAGTCCTTATAACCGTCAACCTCAATGCACCTGCCGTCCCTGCGCTTCTTTAACACGCGCTCAAACGCTTCATAGGCGGCTGCGCTCATAGGCACTTGACGGAATCCGCTTTCTGTTTTTGGCGCTTCGATATAGTAGCCGTCCTCGGTGCTTCTCAAAAGCTGGTGGTCTACATTCACAAAGCGCTTCTCAAAATTCAGGTCAGCGGGCGTCAGGCCGCAGAGTTCGGAAATGCGAAGCCCGGTTTCCAGCAGGATCACCACCTCGTCATAATACTTGGCATAGACGGGATCGTTCTGCATGAAGTCCAAAAGCTCGTTTTCCTGTGTAGGGGTAAGCGGCACCTTTGGTACGGTATCGTCGTTGATAACCTCATTGATCTGGAAGTCAAAGGGATTCTTGCGGAGGCAATCGTCCTGTACGGCCATATAAAAGATGGCTTTTAAGGAACGCTTGCTGTTGCAGATGGTGTTGTAGGCAACGCCCTTTTCCTGCATACGCAAGGCCCATTCTTTCGCGTCGGACAGCTTCACGCTGTCAATGCTGGCCGCGCCCAGCTTATCTTCGGACAGAAGTTTCATCAACTGCTGGCGGCTCTTTTGGGTTCCTTTCCGCACATTCCCGCGCTGCCGGGTGTACTTTTCATAAAGCTGGCACACGGTCATTTTCTTGCCGATGGTGTCTATCCCGTCGTCAAGGTCTTTCTGTATCTGCTTGATCTTCTCGCGCAGGGAAAGACAGGGCCGCTTCCCGGCAGGTACTTTGTCGGTAGGTACTAACTTCCATGAGTAAACAAACTGGGGTTCTCCAAAGGTGTCAATGTATTTGTAAGCGTATCTTCCATCTGATCGCTGGCTCTCTCCAGACTTCAAAAGGCGGCCTTTGTTGTCCCGTCTTTTTTCATCTCGTTCTTTTCTTGGCATTTCGTCATGCTCCTTTCCATGACGGAAAGAGCCTTGACACGCTTATAACCTATTATAACACGCGCAAGGCCCTTTTTCACTATATTGTGTCAAGGGAATCAATGATTTTTTCAAACTGCTTCCGTTTGATCTGGATGCGGTTGCCGTTCAGGATCACCCAGCCAGCGGTGGGGTTTTCCTCGGCAAGCCGACGCAGTTTGTTTTCCCCGATCCGAAAATATTTGGACGCTTCCTCAATGGTAAGCGTGTATTTTTCCCAAATAGGCACATCGTTATTACTCATAACATGGCCCCCTTTCTTTTCAAAACAAAGGTTGTTTTTTGCGAAAGTGGGCAGAAAATAACGGATGGCTGCTGGCACAGCTCCACGGGAATCTCACCCCCGCGTGGTTCTCACGCGGCCCTGCTCGTTGCCTGCGACGCTTCAAACGCTCGGACTACGACGGCAAGGGCGTATCATTGTCCTGTCTGCGCGTCGTCGCCCGCAGGCTGCCACACCTGCTTTACGGCCCGGTAAAATCGCTCCGCTTATCCCAATGAGGGAAAGCCTCTTGGCGCACCTGCCGCCCGGCTCGGCACAGACAGAATGTATCCGTCTGCCCTATGACGCGCCGCCATTGTCCTGCGGGCGTATTTGTCAAGGAGCAAAGGGGCCGCCGGGAAAACAGGCAGGCGGGGAAAGGGAAAGCCGCCTGTCTATGGCCGGGGCCTTAACCGTCAGTCGCCAATGGGACTAACGATGGAATGGATCAGCTTGATTTGCAATCGGCGCTTCATATACTCGTCAATGCAGATATGAGGCTGGCCGCTGCCGTCATAGAGCGTCCGGGTACACAGCTTATTGATATAGCCGTCATAATGCTGCAAGACACGCTCCACGGCTTCGGCGTTACCGGCGCAGGCCGCGTCGATCACAAAATCAGGCAGAGGGCTTTTGCCCTTGTAACTGGATTGCTTCATCCGCGTTTAACCTCCCTCCGGCATGAACGCCATCAATTTTATACGCAGGTCTTTCAGGGTGCTTGTCCTGTGGCGCTGTACTGCGCTGCGGGACATTCCCATCAGGCGGCCAATTTCTTCGTCAGTCAAATCCAGAACAAAGCGGAGAATCAAAATACTCTGCTCGTCTTTTGGCAGGCTGGCAAACGCTTCGGCCACAAGCTCGTTGTCGATATGTAGGTCATAGCCATGCGAACTGAATGTAAAGCTGTCGCAGGAATACCGATCTACGGTCGAGAGCTTGTCCCAATCAGCCGGGGAAAGAGCGTCCAGCGACACTTCACGGTCGCGGCGGCACTTCATTTCCCGCAGATAATCTATCGCCTCATGGTACAGAACCAGCTTGCAGTAGCGGTCAAACTGGCCCCATTCACCGTATTTGCGGGGGATCGCTTCCATCTTCTCACCCCCTTTCTGTGGGGGATGTGGTGGTTCTCTCCCTTTCCGCCAATAGAGCGAATGGAATCTCTCTGGCTGCCCGCTAAACGCCTCCTTTTTTCACTTTTTTGAAATTTCTTTTTGCGCCGGATAGCAGACCGCAGGAAATAACAAAATTCGCCCGGCAGGTCAAAGACCCGCTGGGCGAAACAAAAAGCAATATGTTCTTTTCCTACATGGTATAGTACATACGCACAGCCGCTTGTCCCCGCTGCCGGGGGACGGCTTTTTTTAACAGGCTAACCCCTGTCGGATTCTGTCGATATGGTTTACATTGCATGGCGGCTCCCTCCTAAAGCCGCCATGCCAGAACACGGTGCAGGGGTCGTCGAAGCAAAAAGAAACGGCGGCCTTGATCTACTCAAAACCGCCGTATCAGCTATGTAGGTTTGCATGGGAAATGATCTGCCTGCCAGCGGTTTTTTTCTTTTCCCCACTGTGGAGGCAGATGTTGAGATATTCAAAATTTAGCTGGTGTAGGATTCCACATCAGCTAATATAAAATACCGATGTTTTGCAAATGATATTATGCTTACTTGTTTACTTCGGTTGTAATAACGGTTCCGTTTTTATCCAATAACGGAGTAATACCCGTATCATGGATAAGATAATTGACACCTGTTTCAGTGTCCACAACAATGCTCAAAGAAGTTCCTTGTGTATAAATCGTTTCAAAACGCTTTTCTTTATTAGCCATAATAACAACTCCTTTCAAGTGTGCAAAACATCGGCATTTTTTCAGTAGTTGAATCAGAGTTCCACTATTGCTTTCGATGGCTTATCTTCACAATAAGTAACTTTAATCGTTGTTCCCTTGTCAGGAACTTTGTTTCCTGCGCCAATCCATTTTCGGCAGATGTAATCTTTGCCGTCAATCGTATATTTGACCTTGATAGTACGCGGAAAGGCTGCGCCATCCATAGCGTGAGCGCGGACAGGTTTACGATTCACTTTTAACCACCATTGTTGGATTTGAAGTTTCTTTGTTCCAACTTCTTTGTAATGGCACTTGTATCATTCTCAAAAAGCCATGTTATAGTTGTATCACCTCCATATTTGATAAGGATATTGTAAAACCCAAATGTCCGCGAAATGTTACAATTTTCGGATATTTCAAAAAATAGTGTTCTACTCAACCGTTTCAATCGAATCCACAATATTCATTTTTGAAATTTTCCGTAGCGGAATTGCTGTCGCCATCAAGCAGGCTCCTACTGCCAAGAGGGTTGCTTCAAGAATGGGTATGACAGGAATTGCAACAAGCTGGAGGGTGTCGCTCGTGGCCGCCTCAATGAAAATCGTACAAACATATCCCAGCACGCTTCCAATCACAGAGGCAATAATCCCGTAATATGCACCTTCCCAAAGGAAAGTTTTATAAAGGCTATCGGCACTCATTCCAATGGCCCGCTGCATACCGATTTCTGTTACTCTGGTGTGAATATTTGTGTAAACGGTATTGATGATATTAAGAATACCAATCAGGCCAACGAAAAGAATCAGCCCCCATGCCAGCATTTGAATTTGTGCAAAGCTCTCTTTTAGTTGCTGGTCGGTTTCTTCATATGACAAGAATGTTGTCCCCGGTATTCTGTTACAAAACGCCTCGATAAATGTATCAAAGTTTTCCCTGTCAGCACCCTCGTTCAGTGTAGGCAAAAACTCTGAATAGGTATCTTTTCCCGTCAGGCGTTCATAGATAGCATCATCAACGATCACTTGAACACCATTTGTGAAACCGC
>CEAE01012647.1_pt1 | contig 34925 bp, 30 predicted proteins | sample 554951 | NCBI WGS metagenome assembly CEAE01 (sample SAMEA3182076, study PRJEB8094) | gut metagenome | biome: human; feature: gut; material: Stool; isolation source: human stools | place: Canada | collected 2012-03-28
CCTGAATCACTTTCTCATCAGTAAAACCATGGGAAATCACGCTGCCACTCTTGTAATCTGAACGCTCCAGGTAGTGTCTTTCATCGAGCCAAACTTCGATTTTCACAGAGTCGTCATGCCAGCCGGAGATCTCAAAATACTCCATTAAAACTTCGGGAAAGACGACTCGTAGTAACTTATGTAGGGGGCGATTAGAATTCATTGGATTGATATTGCTTAATTTAACCGCAAAGATAATTCACTTTCGCGTATTAACATAATATGCCCACAGGGTTTTCGGACTGATCCAAAATAAGCATATCAAAGCATTCTTTCGGTGTACTATTCGGTGTACCTGTTTGCCTTCAATGTCAGGTACACCTATTAAGTAAATAATTCATTGTTAATCAGTGTTTTGCATCTTGACTTGTTGCTCTTGGAATTTTAGTTTTGTGATTAAAAAACAAGTAAGATGGAAAGAACAACATTTTGTCTATTGTTCTACATTCGTAGGACGAAATTGAATCGGAACGGTGAGGCTCCGATAATGATGAGAATTACAGTGAATGGAGTCCGGGTTGATGCTTCAGTGAAGAAAACAATTCTTCCGGAGTTCTGGAGTGCGGCAAAAGGAAAGGCTCTGGAAAAGAAGCGTGAGTACAAGGAACTGAATCTGTATCTTGATTCTATCCGTTTGAGGATAATGAAAATTCAGCGTGAACTGGAAATAGAAGGTGTAGCGGTTTCTGCCGGCAGTGTCCTGGACCGTTTTTGGGGAAAGGATGCTCCCGTACAGCGTACCCTGTTTGAGGTTTTCCGTGAGCATAATGATAAATGTGTCCAATTGTCCGGTACGGACATGGCGCCTGCAACCGTGCAGCGTTATGAGACATCCTTGAAGCATACCCGGGATTTTGTCTGGGAGACATATCATAAGAAAGATGTTCTTTTGGATGAAGTTTCCCGCCAGTTTATTGAGGATTACGAGTTTTGGCTTAAGACAGAGAAAAAGTGTTGTCATAACACAGCCACCAAATATTTGAAGAATTTTAAGAAGATTATCCGTATTGCTTTGGCTAAGGGATGGATGAAGAACGATCCGTTTTTAGAAATTAGATTCTCATTGGATAAGGTGGAACCGGACTTTTTGGAAGATTCAGAAATCCAGAAGCTGATATCGAAGGAAATTGATATTCCACGGTTAAGTCAGGTACGGGATATTTTTGTGTTCTGTTGTTTCACCGGTTTGGCTTTCTCGGATATTCATGGTTTGAGAAAGGAACATATCGTGGAGGACTCGAACGGTGTCAGGTGGATACGAAAGGGGAGACAGAAGACCAAAATCATGTGTAATATTCCATTAATGGAAATACCATTGAAGATTTTGGAAAAGTATTCCACCAATGAATATTGTAAGAAACATGGTGTGCTTTTTCCGGTGCTTTGTAATCAAAAAATGAATGCATACCTCAAGGAACTGGCTGATATTTGTGGTATTAAAAAAACATTGACCACCCATGTTGGGCGTCATACTTTTGCCACATTTGCTCTGGCCAATGGTGTCTCGATAGAGAGCGTTGCTAAGATGTTAGGGCATACCAATGTCCAGATGACCCGTCATTATGCACGTGTGCTGGATCGTACAGTGATACGTGAGATGTCACAGATAAAGATGGATTTTCATATCTCTATTTAGAATTATCTGGTAGGAGGTTGTGTCAAAACTCTGGCACAACCTCTCTTTAGAATGGAGGAAATACAATAGCCTTCGCTCTTTGAGTTATATGACTACATCGCTGTTAATATGTGTTTTGTTGGAAAACTCTTTTAGTGAGTTCTATAGGTCTGTAAGATGCGAGCACTGGAAAAAATTATAATCAAAGATTGTTGTTTTTTCGAGAGGATGTATGATATTTTTTAGTATATGATGTTTGTGTTTTCTTATTCTATAGTTCTTGTTCTTTCTAGCAGTGAAAAAAGTAAATACTGGCTTTTACTGTAGAATAATGCATAAAAAACTATTTTGATAGGATCCGTAGCTGATGGCTCGCTATTTTGGGATGTCATATATCCTAATCTGATGAAAAATAAACTTTTGCTCTCCTTGCGTATTCAACGCAACAAGTTGATACATACTAGCGAGCAGACACAAATCGGAAACCACTATATCCTCGTCAGTGGCTTGTTGCAGGAATCTTTAATTTCTTCAATTTTTATTTTGTAATATTGGCTGCTTTAACTTAATCCATAAACACAACATAGGTGTATCTTTGAATTTAGTTAAACACACATCAGCATCATTTAACGTTAGAAATCTATTCCAATTGTCAGCTTTTAATAGAGGGATTTCTACTGCTTCATCGAATAAAGTAAAGGTAGCTCCCATATCATTAAACACTCTAACAATCCTATTAGTTATAATCTCTAATTCTTTCGCCAGAATAGGTTGCTTCAAGTCGTTGTTCTTATGGAGTATAATAACCGTCTCATCTTTTGATTTTCTTTCTATCATGCAGTTAAAATATCCGAAGTATTTATAAGAAGTACTCAGATAAGTTAAAAATTGCCCAGATTTTGTTTCGACTCTAGTTACTTGCCTTGTAATATAATCGCTAAGAACTTCATCAAAATATTCACGCGCAGATTTTTTATTGTTATTTATTGCTTCATCAAATTTTTCTATAAACTCATCTATTGAATATACTTTAGTGTTGAAATTGAAAAGTTTGTATAATGTTTTGCTCTTGAGGCGCATACCTTCGTCATCACTAACCATGCAATCGCAGTATGAGCCGAAGAAACTGTGGTAACAGTCGACTTGCATATTTCTAAACTTAACCTTCTTCCGGGTTTCTTTATTAACTCCAAATAGATCAAGAAGTATATATGACATATAATATACCGTTGCAAAATCAGTGTATGATAATCCTGTTTGAGTTAAAGAGGCTTGAATAATATCTAGAAAGGATAATCCTAATGGAGATGAGGCTAACTGCTCGTTAAAAACATTTTCACCTTCCGCTTTAATTGATGTCGGATTATATCTAGCAATAGTATTGTCTCTCATAATTTTGTATGACTCCTTATTCTCATAAAAATAGTGGGAGACGAATTTCATTAATGATGTAAAAGTTGATATGTCCATTTGGAGTTCATCGACTGAAATTGGGGCTCTTTTTTTTAGCCAATCAAAATCTAATTCACCTTTTAAATCCTTAATGCTAATATCAACAATGTTATTGATAACATTCCGCTGTTCTTCTGTTATTTGTGAAAAATCAAAATTTTCAAGCCAAGAGAAATCCTCTATTTTGCCTATAGTTTCGAAAGCATTGCGTGGGGATTGCTTTATAACTTCCTGTTTATGGTTTTCGTATATTAAATGATATCCACTTACTATCGATTGCATATATTCCATTTCAGTATATTTAATATCCGTTTTATCATCTTGCAAATCAAATAAATGAGCATTTGAGTAGAAGAAAATAAACTCATCTTTGTGAGATAATATCTTTTCACGCAAAAGAGAATACTTTTCTTCTTTTGCATTAAATAGATGACTGAAAACTTGTTTATCCAAATATATTGTAACCATAAATTGTAAAATAATAACGATTTGTTTGTTGTTTTTACCTTCTTCAATACTAAACCTTTTCGTTGTATTTCTGGAAGATTTTTTTTAATCTTCTTTGTCTTAGGAAGTTTGAAAGAAGGGTTAAATAGAGTAACAGATTGGCAATCGTTTCTGGGCTTTGTTGTGCATTGCTGTCAATATCACTCTCTTTAGTACAAAATTACGAATAAAAATCAGAAGCACATCACCCCGTCCTGTGTTTTTTACGTGGAGGTCTTTTTGCCATCACCAAATAAATCCGGTTTAAGCGTAATATCAATTCTTAGTGAATTACCGACTATTATTGCTGGAATTTATACTTCAATCCATACTTCTTCCAGTTTGCTATACAGTGTTGTACGTTCGATTCCGAGCAGTTCGGTGGTAACCTTTCATTTTCTGTTTGCCTGTTTCAAGGTACGGAAAATCCTCTCTTTGTTTTCAGCGTCATTGCGCAGGGCGAAGCTGACGGATGAGGTTGCTCTCGTCATGGTAAGCTACAGGTGCTCTTTCGTGACAAGATCTGTCTGTACCTGTAACACCGCATCCATAATTTTCTATCGAAACTTAAGGACATTGCCCGGTCACGCATGGGCAGTAATGTCTTATTGCGCACGTCATGGATTTGCGACCCTTACTCCCAGTAGGTGTATTCTCGTTGAGAGTATAAGCCGAGTATTGCGGCATACGAAATTATCACTGCATAGAAGTATGTTATGATAACCATCTGAAAAATAGACCTGGATTTGACAACGTTTGGCAACAGACTTAACCAGTCATCTACTGAAATCTCAGTGGCTATATTACTCATGGAACGAACAATTATAACAATCAGAGAAAACGGCAGAGTGAATATCCCGAAGGGTAATGTATGGATGTCAGAAATGGAGTTGGTGGTGCTGTTCGGAGTGATAGCTCAGGTATTCCAAATTGTCATCAGAGTGATATACAAAAGTGAAACACTCACCCCTATGACAACTCAACAATGTACTGTTATTACTTTTACAAGTTGGAAGATATTCTACAATCATGAAATTATTATTGTCCTTGTGTTTTAGAAGAATACACTATTTCATCCACAAGTTATATTAAAATGGTCATTTACTACATTTTCAGTTTGGGAAGAAGTGATGGGAACAGATTGACTTACTACACAAACATAAGATAACACATCCGTCTGCCTCACCGCTTACCGTTGAAACCTTAAGAGAATTTTATGTGATTCGATTATTGTATTTAAAGATAGGCGTTATAAAATTGGCTTATGGTACATATTAGGGTAAGTATAATACTTATTTTTAGCTTTAACCTCATTCTTACATCAATTTATACCTCACCTAGGCAACCTTATTTAACTGTAACCACCACTATCTATGTATCTGTCATTCATTGGTAAATAGAAAAAATGTTTTTTTCAAATATAATCAAAACTAAAAAATGGCTTATTCTATTCATTGAAAACTGAAAGTGTTTTTTTAGCCATTTCGATTCGCTGATTAAAGAATATACGAGTTTTTTCCCAAGAGTAATATGGGAAACAAGCGGTTGATATAGGAAGCGCTGCTGCTTCCTCATTTAACAGAATCTTAACCCAAATTCTTTGGTCTCTGTCACGATAGAAAAGCCACTGTACATTAGCGGCCATTGGAGATATTTCATAATCCTTCCAATAGACTGAAACGGAATCGGGCCGGCAAACCTGTACATCAGTTTTTTCTATGCCCATCAACGACACAAAAGGTATAACTGTTTCTGCATGAGCAAAACGAAAGTTAGCCTGATAATCGGATTTCCCACTTATCACCTCTTGAGCAGAACGAATGAATTCAGAAAGCAAAGGCCAAGCGATTGCAACCGGTAACATCTTACCGACAGGTGCAGAGCTCTTACTCATATATTGTCGCAAATTCTGGGTTTGCCAATAACGATGCCATTCATCAAGTGTAAAAAGGTCTTCCAAATTTAATGGGATGCTTGTATCAGGAAGAATAGCCGCAACAGAAAATAAAGCCATGACAAATTCCTCTGCCTCTTTATCCAGATATTGTTCCGGATTAAGAAGAAACTTCTTCATTATAGGAACTGGAGATATCTTCTTGTGTACAAAAGCTTTGTATATAGGAAGCCAGTCACCTTTCTCTTTATAATTGACATAAGATTTATTCAGATCAAAAAAACGAAGGATATGATTATATTGTTTTCCTTCACTTCGCTGTACCTGTAAAGCTGGATTATGCCTTATCATGCAAGAAAGAAAAGCGTCCATACTATTTATGCTGCGGGGAACATAGGTTGCTATTGCTTCAATCTTGGCAGAATTGCTGAATAGTTGAGGATAGTTCCTTATCATACGTCCGGCAATTCCTTCTTGTTCCGTCTCGCCCAACTTTGACAATTTTCCCCATTGACCGTCAAATAATCTGGATAAACGTCGTATCATAGAGAGTAAAGCCATGCCTTCTGAGGTCAGTCCATTCTCTTGTTGGGCTGATACCAATACCTTCTCCACTTTGTCTAGGGCTTTTCTTGAAGTTGGGAAGCGGGCTCCATGTCTTCCCAGATGATTTATATAAAATGGGGTCATACCATCCCGAAAAGTAATGGACGAGTCTGTCCTATTAGGATAGGGCATGGCCGTCCCTGCATACTTCTGTATCTTAGTTTGTCCCCATATAACAGGAAAAGTGAGAGACATAAAAGTCAAAACAAATAATAATCTTTTCATATTATACCTACTTAATTCATAGGCTATAACGATAAAAATGAGGATTATGTTTGCTCAAAATCAATCTTAAGACATCCAAAATCTTCATGTCCGCAAATAGTTGAACAAACGAATAAAATACGAACCAATAATGATTATCACTATATGAAGTTACTAAAATGATTGAAAATTAGAATATTCTTTTATTAAATAAGTGGTTATCCAGATGATATATTCAGCAGATTCATTTGTTTGTCACTATTTTAAACTTTATATTTGCATAAAGAATTAATATCTATATTAAAGAACTGATTTTAACACGGAATAAATGGACAGCCTTTACTTATAAAAACAAAATGGGCGAAGTATTGAATTATATAGAATTATATAATTTTTATTGAGAAAACATTATGGAGAATACACAAGAATCCACTCAAGTGCCTTCGGCGCAAATTGAGCAGGTATCACAATTTCAAGAATCCTTAACTCCGACCTTGCTGAAGGAGAATGACTCCGCTTATGAGTCTGTCCGTGATTTACGGGAAGCACTCAAGGCTGAGGATGTTTTGAATATTGCCCTGACCGGTCCTTATGGGTCAGGAAAAAGTTCTGTATTACACACTCTGATGTATTTGAAAGATGAAAAATGGAACTATCTGCCCATATCCTTAGCAACATTGGATGACGACAAACATCAAAAAACAAAGGATGAAGAAACGGAAGACCAACAAGAACTTCTGGATAACCAAACCAGTGAAAAATCTACAGGTAAAGATAACTTCGATGACCGGGATAGTGAAAACTATAAAGAAAAACTGAACCGAAGAATAGAATACAGCATTCTCCAGCAATTAATTTACCGAGAAACGATTGATACTCTACCCAATTCACGCTTCAAACGGATCACACACATTACCCCAAAACATATATCGAAATTAGCATGTGGTTTTATCGGAACGATTCTTGCATTTGCAATCCTTTTCGAACCTAGTTGGATGAGAATTGACTCGTTTTATCGTGTTTTCAGTCAAGGATTTGTTTTTAACCTAATAGGGGATATTGTGGCTCTGCTATATCTGTTATTTGTCTTATATACAATAGCACAATATGTTATCCGGATATATGGCAGTACCAAACTGAATAAGCTCAACTTTAAAGACGGCGAGATTGAGATTAAAGACGAAAACTCCATTTTCAACCGCCATCTAGACGAGATTCTGTATTTCTTCCAGGCAACTGATTATGACGTAGTGGTCATTGAGGACCTAGATCGCTTTGATACCCCCGATATCTTTCTGAAATTGAGGGAACTCAACTTCTTACTAAACAATTCGGCTGTCGTAGGACGAAAGATAAAATTCATCTATGCAGTGAAAGATGATATGTTCAAGGATTCCTCCCGGACAAAGTTCTTTGATTATATAACCACTGTCATTCCGGTTATCAACCCTTCCAACTCGAAAGACAAACTGAAAGAAGAATTGGAAAAGAGAGGGCATAAGGAGGAGATCAAAGCTGATGATTTGGAAGATATAGCCTTTTTCATAGATGATATGCGCTTGTTGAAGAATATTGCAAACGAGTATCACCAATACCACAAGCGGCTTTTTGTCAACGGTACGGAATTAAGCCACTCAAAACTACTGGCCATGATTGTGTATAAGAACTATTATCCTGATGATTTCTCAGCACTACACAACAGACGTGGAAAGGTTTATCAATGCGTATGTCATGAAACCAAACAGGAACTCACCAAGTTTGCGCTCCAGATATTGAACAAACGGAAGGAGGAGATGGCCAAACGTCGCGAAACAAAGGAAAGGAACCGACACCTGAAGGCAGGTGAATTGCGAATGATTTATGTAAACGGATATGTTACCCATATCAACGGCAATCTAATTTCTATAAAGATTAATGATAACTATTATGAAACGAGTGCTATATGGAAGGATGAGGATTTATTTAATGAGCTCATCCAAAAAGAGAGAATAGAATACAAATATTTTAATTCATATAGTATTTATACATCCCATACAAACATCCGCTTTAGCGAAATAGAGAAAAAGATTGATCCAAAAACATCTTATGCCCAACGGTTAGCCGCTATTACAACAAAAGACAAAGATTTAGCCAGGGAAGAGGAGGAACTGAAAAAGGAAGAATATCGTATCAACAGTTTTTCTTTGAAGCAACTGTTTATGCAGTTTAAGATGAATGAATGTGAAGCTTTCCAGAAAATCAAATTGGCTCCAATGATGGATCTCTTTATCCGGCGTGGTTATATTGATGAAGACTATTATGACTACATTTCTTATTTCTATCCGAACACGATTTCTCAGAATGACCGTCTTCTGCTTATAGCCATGAAGCTGGACAAAAGTCCCGAATATAATGCCAAGATAGACAAGATACAAAGTTTTGTTGCACAATTACCAACCTATGCTTATCTCAGTGATAGCGTGCTTAATATTAATCTGTTGGATTATTTGGGCAAACATACGAACATCGAACGAGAACGGTTCCTTCTATTCATGGCACGATTGGAACAACCCGTAGCTAAAATGGATTTTCTGGCCCAATATTACAAAGAGGGAAAACAAAATTATAATGTGTTTAATCACTATATCAATTGGAACGTCAATGATAGCTGGACTTCGGTATTGAACTGTGAGTACAGAGACATTCTGATCGAAGCATGGTTAAAGTTTTGTGAGAACAGCCATATAGGTGAGTTTCAAAAAACATGGTTGAAAGATAATTATGATTACTTAGCAAACAGATACGATTGCTTTGACGATAAGAAAATCAACTTTATTGCCAGTGTATGCTGTTATGAGGAATTGACAAATACTTCCAAACCCTTGTTGGAACTTATTATTAAAGGTGACAGCTATACTTTGACGAGACACAACATAAGCTTATTACTGAATCATATCAGCGATAGAGCAGGTGCAAATGAAAACAATATCACCCTAACGCGCATCAAAAGAGTCGGACGGAAAGACGTCATTGAAAGGATACAAGAAAATATGGAAGAATGCATTCAAAATGTCTTCCAGAATATATGCGATGAAGATGAAGAATCCATGCTGGAGATTTTAAATAACAAGGAGGTTAAAATGGAGGTTAAACAGAAATATCTCAAGACCCATATTAATCCTATCAATGATGTATCTAAGGTGAAAGATGACATGAAAGGTTTAGCATTTGGACTGGATTTACTAGTACCTAACTGGGATAATATAACCAATTACTATGTACAAAACGACTGTAATATAGACGATGTCTTATGGGCATATTTAGATAAACATGCGGAAATACTGGGAACAAGAAGATTTGCAGGAAGTGAGCCACATAAGCATTCGCTATTTAATAATATTATGGGTAGTAACCGGATTAGTATTAATTCCTACAAGCAGATATTCTCAGCCTTCCTGTGTAAAATGGATCTGAATGAGGAACTTTTAAATTTGGAAGATGAGCGAATCAGCTATTTAATAGATCAGAATAGCATTGAGTATACGGAGGATAATATCCGATACCTCAGCCGTCATAGTGATATACTCTATGGCAATTTTCTGTTGCATCATAAAAATGAGTTTTTAAAGGACAAAGATAAAATAGCTTATAACAAAGACCTGGCTCTCTGTTTGCTTGGTAGCTACAAGTTATCCGGCAAAGAAAAATCAGTTGTGCTCCAACAACTGAAAGCAACTTCCATAGATGTCAGTCAGAAACTCGCCAATATTATCTGTGAAATATTAACAGATTATGAAACAGAAATAGATTATGACCTGCTGAAAAAGGTTCTTGTCAAGGCATCCGTATTAGAGAAAGCAATAACAGTCATTTATCATACTATCAGACAAAACCAGGATAACCATGATGTGATTGATGAGCTATTGGCATTGTTGCCATTACCCTACAGCAAGATGAAGGAGAACGGAAAACACCCAATTATACCCGACACAGAACTGAACCGAAACCTTTTATCATTATTAAAGGAGTGTAACTATATATCGTCTTTCTCCAAAGATAAAAACGGATTGAAGGTCAATACGAGAATTATCAAACAGTAGGAACAATTTTATGCCTTATAGAAAAAGACACGTCTTCGAAAGAAACTGAATTATCTAATAATTTGTAAGCTGAAGAAACTTTAGTTCCAAACTGCAGAAACTAAAGTTTAATTTGACAAAACAATATATTTTAATATAACTTCCTGAATATAAGGTGGATATAGAAAGTTCAAAAGATGTAGGTAACGATTTGGTGATGGAAGTCCTGCTTCGGGTTACACTGCTTTGCATAGTTTCAAATAACTCATATACAAATGTAGGCAATATTTAGAATATAGCAAAATATACTGCCATTTATTTTTAGTATAAATCTGATTATTAATATATTAATAATTAAGGCATAACTTATTAATGCCTATTTATTATTGGATAGCCGGGAGCAGTGTCTCCTGGCTATTTTTTTGTCCCAAATTGGCGTTTTCTGTCTTTTTTTGGCGTTTGCTCAACGGTTGAGTAACCAATGGCCTTATAATATCTCCGTAATATTGCACCATAAACAATAAAAATAAGGTCATTATGAATAACAGAAGAACTGCACTGGGTGGACAGACAAACCACATGCTTAGTGCTATACTCGCTAAAGTTACCAACATTGAAAAGTTATTGGCTCCTGCCGTCCATAATTTGCCTGACAGTGAGATACTGGACTCAAAAGGTGTACGCCTGCTCACCAAGATGTCGGACAGGACACTTTTAAGACGACGTAATGACGGGACACTCCCCTTTCACAGAGACAAGGGGAAGATATATTACCGTCGATCGGACGTACTCCGTGCCATGTTGCTGGAAAAAGAAGAACACTCTAAAAAATAAGCGTTATGAAGAAGATGATTAAAATTGAAAGCAGTTCATTCGCTGCGCTTGTGAGAAGTTATAAGAAGTCGTTGAACATGCTGGCCGTCCTGCAACATATCTGTCAGGAAAATGACGTGGCGCTTTCCATGCTACCCGATGAAGTTTGCGAACTGATAAATCTCGATTTAGCAGAGATTGAGAAACAGCGTTTAAGTGGACGGTTACGTTTTGCAGAAGAAGAGAACGGGACAAAGCATTATTCGATTGTGGACATTATCAACCTGAAAGACTCGATTGACTGGAAGGTAATCAACAAGCAAGTGGAAAGTCTTTCTTTTGAGGAAGAAATATGAAGTTATATATCTTAGTAGGATAAAAGAATAGCTGACAAAATCGAACTTATCAGAGTGTCAGCTATTTTTTTCTATAAATACATTTTCAACTTTCTATAAACTCCTTAAATAGTTATGTATATCTTCTTTTCAAATCACAATATCCAGAAAACTTTTTGTAGATTTGCCACAAAGTAAGTTTCAGTCCAATTTATTATGCCATGAATAGTGAAAAAATAATAGCTAAAAGTAATATTGCTAATAAAATTCGGAATACGAGTTTATCACGTAAACAAGGGTTAATGCCTTTATTTGAATTAATTAGTAATTCTATACATTCTATTTTGGAACGTAGAGAAGCAAAGTTAATGGATGAAGATGAAAGTGGAGAAATTTTAATAACTTTAATAAGAAACGGGCAACCTGAAACATTAGCTTCTATTCCAGATAATGATGCTTATCCAATACGAGCTCTTGTAGTAGAAGATAATGGTATTGGACTTAATAATGATAATTTAACATCTTTTATTGAAGCTGATTCTGATCACAAGTTGGGTATTGGTGGGAAAGGTATAGGACGTTTTGTTTGTCTAAAAGCATTTAAATGGATGGAAATAATTAGTATTTTCTCAGAGAATGGTGCTTTCAAGAAAAGATCATTATCACTTAAAAATACTAAACAAGGATTTGAAAATTATGTGGAAATAGAAGCTCCTATTCAGAAATATCAAACAATATGTACATTGTATGATTTTGCATCTGAATTTCAAAGGAATACAACTAACAAAATAAGCGAAATTGCAGATGCTGTTATTACACACTTCCAATTATATTTTATAACTAATCAAATGCCACATATCGTTATTAAAAACCAAAATAACGATCAGGTAGATCTAAATAATAGATATGCAGGGTCATTTCGGAATAAAGTTCAAGATAGTGAATTTGTTATAGGAGATGATACGTTCAAAGTCTATTTATCAGAATCAAATTCATCAAAAAGCCATAGATTACATTTCTGTGCTCACAATAGGAGTGTAATTGAAGAGTGGTTAGGAAAAAAAATCATTGAATTAGGTAAAAAGCCGATATTAGATAATGGTTCTGCTCCTTTTTACTATGCGGCATTTATTGTTAGTGATTTATTAGATAGATCTGTAAATAATGAAAGGACGAGTTTTTATTTTCCAACAAATGAAACAGAAGATGAAGATAGCGATGATGTTTTTGATACATCAGAAATTTCATTATCAAAAATACGACGTCATGCAATAAATACAATTGAAAAATTAATTTCAGATTATATAAATGAGGTTAGAACTTTAAAAGTGGAAACTTACAGAACAGTGATAGAATCTGAATTACCCCAGTATAAGGCAGTACTTCATAGGAAAACAGAAGAAGTGAAAAAATTACAATCTGGTCTATCGAAGCAAAATTTAGATATAGAATTGTATAAAATAGAAGCTGAATGGAAAACAGAGATAAAGAAACAAGGCATTGAATTGATAGAAAAGAAAAAGGATATAACAAGTTTGGATGAATATCATAAACTGTACGAAGGCTATTTAACAGAGCTCAATGATATTGGTCAGTCTGAATTAGCCAGATATATAACTCATCGAAAATCAGTTATTGATTTACTCGATTTCTTAACCAGTAAAGAAGGAAAAGAGGATAAATATGCAAATGAAGACCTTGTACATAGTCTATTTTTCCCTATTCGAACAACCTCTGATATAGTTCCGTATAATAAGCAGAATTTGTGGATGATTGATGAAAAATTGTCTTATCATACATATTTAGCTTCTGATAAAACTTTCAATGTGATGGAAAATATAGAAGTTTCAGAAAATTCAGATGATAGACCTGATCTTTTAATTTTTTCTAATGCTTTTGCTTTTGCGACAGAGAAGGATGCTCCTTACAGTGCGATAACAATAATAGAATTTAAAAAACCGGAAAGGGATAACTATATAGATAATGATGAAACAAAAAATCCTATTGATCAAGTAGAACGGTATGTCGAAGATTTATTAGGAGGTAAAATCATTAATCGTAAAGGCAGGACCATTAATATCACAAAAGATACTCCTTTCTACATTTATATAATAAGCGATTTGACACCAACATTAATAAAAATCTTAGAAAGAAGAGATTTTTATAAAACTCCTGATGGACAAGGCTATTATACATTTAAATCAAGAAGATATAACGGCTATATAGAAGTTATGTCGTTTGAAAAAGTAAAAAACGATGCGAAAAAGCGTAATCAAATATTGTTTGATAAATTAGGACTTCCATTAGATTCCAAAGAAGAATGACGGTTTTAGAACTATTAGTATAAGACAAGGGCACGGCCGGCAAGGTCGGATTTATCCGGGTGCCGACCGTGCCTTTGTCCTTTCCTGAAAAGCGGCTCTTTGCTGTAACCTGCGGAAGTGGAGCCTGTGTAGCTTCCGGGGGTTACAGCAATGTGCCGCAGGAAACATTAGGATATTTTTTTCAGTTCCCTTGCCGGGTTTGCGATTTCCATAGACGGTACATGTTTTGCCTGCCGTGGTAAATCCGGAATCACGTCACTGCCACTGACAAGCCTCTGTTCTTCCGCTCCCGTTTCTTTACCTTCTACACTTTCATGCCGTCCTACCGGTTTAAGGGTAAGCTGTATCTTCCGGTTCAGTGTGGCAAGTTCTTCACCCAACTGTTTGATTTCCGAATCTTTAGGCCACGTGGCCGCCACTATTTCCCGCAAGACGGGAATATCCTTTGACAATTCCGTATTTTCCTTTTCCCTTTTCTCTATCATAGCGGGAATACGTTCCAGGGCATTGATGAAGTTCATTACGGCCAGTTTCGGTTCTTTGGCTATATAACCGTTGTTGTAAGTATATTTAATGCCGTCCAGTCCTTCAACCATGAACTTGTTATGCAAGACCTGCGTATCCCCATCGTAAGATTTCTCGGTGCGGACAAGGATGCGGAAATTAAACAGGCTTCCGATTTTCATATAATCATCCTCTGTCCGGGCTTTCAGATTGATTGCGGTAAGCCGGTTACCGAGTATCTCTATATTGTCCGAATCCACACCGTCCAGTTTCAAGGGATTGGGACGAAGCCCGGTTTCCGCATCTACCGGAGCCACTTTATTGAGGTATTCCCAATCTCTGGTAAAGCGTCCGATAAAAATATTGTTCTTCTCTATTCCGGCGGTCTTTTCATTCAGCTTTCCTTTCGCGTTTCCTTTATTACGGTGATACGCCTGCCTTTCGCTTTCAAGGACTGCCAGTTTCTTGTCTAGCTTTGCTTTTTCCAACAAATCGTCGTTGCCTGAAAGAATGGCCACGTATTCACTGAAATTACCTCCACCGTTTTCATCAATCGCCCCTTCGTCAATGGTACGGGTAGCCAGATTGCGGCTTTTAAGCTGGTTGATGAATACCTGCTTGTTTTGCAGCAGATTGAACTTGTAACTGTCCAGAGACTTTTCCACCGCATAGATGTAACAGTCCACCTTGTTATCGGCATATTGCTTGGCGATGATATTGCCCTTTCTTACCGCCCGTCCGTTACGCTGTTCCAGGTCGGACGGCCTTCAGGGTATGTCCAGATGATGGATGGCCACGGCACGTTCCTGCGCATTGACTCCCGTTCCCAGTTTCTGTGTGGACCCGAAAAGGAAACGGATGCGCCCGGAGTTCATATCCTTGAACAGTTCCTTGCGTGCGTTGTCGCTGTTTGCTTCCTGAATGAACTTTATCTGCTTTTCCGGAATATTATGGTCTTCCACGAGTTTGCGCCTTATCTCACTGTAGATGTTCCACTGGTCGGGTTTATAGGTACTCAAGTCTGAAAAAATGAACTGTGTGCCTTTCTGGTCGAGATATTTATAGTAATATTCCGCAATCTTGGCCGCGCAATGGGACGCCTTGTTACCCGGACTATCACCATATTCAGGGTCTATTAGCCGCATGTCAAGCGACATCTTGTTTGAGTAGTTGGTGGCTATCAGCATCTGTGCTTTTTCCTCCGCTTTGGACAAAGGTTCCCTGTCTATGTAGGTCGCATCCCCGGTTTCTGCGAACTTTATCAATTTTTGAATGAAAGTCTCCTGCTGGGGAGTAGGTGGTATATGATACAGTTGCTCGTTGAGTTCCGGCCTGTCAACCCCTACGTCTTCGGCCGTTTTGTAATCGGTTATCTCCGCATAGAAATTGGCGAGTTCCGGCACTTTGATAAAATAGCGGAAACGCTCTTTCTGCACGACCTGGTTGGTCACGGAAAATTCAAAGTCCGTGCTTTTCTTCGCATAGACGGCCGCCCAGCCGTCAAAGCAGGTGATGCCCTGCCGCTCCATTTCCTTCGGACGGAGATATTTGAAAAGGAGATAGAGTTCCGTCAGACTGTTGGAAATGGTCGTACCAGACAAGAATGTGGCTCCCAAGTCCCTGCCTGTGCGCTCCTGTATGGTACGGATGGCAAAGAGCATGTTCATGGCCTTCATGCTTCCTTCGGGATTGCCCAGACCGGAAACTCTCGCATGGCGTGTGTTGAACATCAGGTTCTTGAAATTGTGCGATTCGTCAACGAAGAGGTGGTCGATGCCCATTTGCTCGAAGTCGGTCACGTCATCCGTCCGGTCCTTTATATCCTGCTCCAGCTTTTCAAGTTTGGCTTCAAGGTTTTCCTTTCTTCTTTCCAGGCCCTTCTTTATCCAGCCGCTCACTTCATTGCCCAGCTGCTCGAATACGGCGAGATTCTCTTCGATACTGTCTATTTCCTGCGTATATATCTCCTGCTGTATTTCGGGAGACTGGGGTATTTTTCCAAACTGGTCGTGTGTCAGGATGATGCAGTCCCAGTTGTTGTTCTTGATGTCATGGAATATTCCGACACGCTTTTCCGGCGTAAAGTCCTCCTTGCCCGGATACAGCACTCTGGCGTTCGGATAGGCCCTCTTGAACGTGTCGGCTATGTCATGCACATTGCTTTTGAGTCCGATAATCATTGGCTTGTTCGCCAGTCCGAGACGTTTCATCTCAAAGGCGGCTATGCACATGATGAGGGTCTTGCCGGTACCTACCTGATGGTCGATTATTCCGCTGCCGTTCATCTTCAGCATCCATACGGCATTTCTCTGGCTGTCGTACAGGGACGGTATGCCCAGCCCTTTCAGGTCGAGGAACGGGAAACTTTGCAGGGAACCGTCATAATCGGGACGCACATAGCAGTTGAACTTGCGGTTGTACATGTCGGCAAGGCCCTGCTTGAACTCTGGGAGCTGTTCGTTCAGCCAGCCTGTGAAAGCAGACCTTATTTCATTGATTTTGGCATCCGCAAGCTGGATTGCCTCGGCATCCCGTACCTTTATATCATTGCCTTCTTCATCCTGCACGGTTTTTGTTATGTCGGGCACCGTGTTATGCAGCGCATGTTTCAGCAGGTCGTTTCCGTAATAACCTCTTTTTTCCCCTTTCACATAATATCTGTCGGTGATGTTCGCGTTGGTAGTCTCGAAGTCCACGCTGAACTCGTCGATGGATTCCGTATAATGGATACGGGCCTTTGTCTCAAAGAGGTATCCGGCAAACTCTTCATATACGGACATGGGTATCCAGCGTTCCCCCAGGTTGAAGTCAAGCAACTCGAAGCTTATCGGTTCCGGTATGGCTTTCCGTAAGGCTTCCAATGATTTCTTGCTTGCGTCGTCATCGGGATAGTCTTTCAGGTAGTTCTCTATCCATTCGGCTTTGGCTACCACATTGCCCGCTATGAAACGGTCCTTGATTTCATGATTCTTCATCATGGGATTGTAGAAGATACGGGTATCCAATTGTTTGAGCAACTCCTGCCTGCCGATTTCACTGAGATTTTCCATATATCCCAGGTTGACCTCCCCGAACTTGTTCAGGGATGCCGCAAGCGCTTCCAGCGGTGTATCCACATGTGTCACTTCATTGGCGTTGAACGATACGGGAACAAAGAATATGTCCGCTTTCTGTATCTTGCCGTTAACGGAACGCTCCAATGAAAGTATTTCCCGTCCTCCGGCATCCATCAGCAGGAACTTGGCATTGTCCTTTCCGTTCAATTCCCTGAACATGCGGTAAAAACTGTCATACCGCTTGATCAGTTCTTCCCGTAGTTCCGGCTGTTCGGTTTCCGTTTCGGCTTCCTTATTGTAGAGATTGTGGTAGGCTTCCCGGAGCGGGATATAGTAGGCGGCCCGGTATTGTTGGGTGACTGTCAGTTTAAGCGGATGGAATTGTACTTCGGGAGTACCCAGACCCCGTAAATATCCGTATTGCTCACCCGATTTCACTACGGAACCGTTCTTGTATTCGGGACGTATCTCTCCGGTAAACGGTCGTGGTTCCATTTCTTTCTTCCGCTCTTCCTCGAATTTTTGTCTGCGCTCCTGCCATTTTGCTTCCGCTTCCGCCCGTTCTGCAGTCATGTCTTCCTGTATGGCGGCTTCATCATACATGTTCTCTTGGGAGAACAGATTGAACATTTCCGGTTCATCCCCTTTCTTTTTGCGGGATGCCGACGGTGTCCGGCTTGGTGAAGGTCTGCTTTCTACCACTTGCACCTCCGCTTGCTCTTCATCCGCATAGGCGGCAAACAGGTTGAGCATGGGCTCATAGGGCTGTGCGGGGCTTTCTTCCTGTACCTCCTGCCGTTCTGTCTCTCCTGCTGTTTCCAATAGTGTCTCAAACTCCGTTTTGAGGATAGTGGAATTGTTTGGACGGGATAGATTGTCATCATAAAGTTTCCGGTCAAGATGGTTCTCCACATCTTGCGCCAATAACTGCCTGAGATGTTCGGAAATGGCGCCGATATCTCCTTCATGAATAAAATTCATGGCCGGTTGTCCGTACATGTTTTTACCCATAGATACGGAAGTATGGATGATATGGTCTAAATCGGCATAGCTGTTGTTGATATTGATGCTGCCTGATATAAGGCGGGTTTCAATAAAGTTCCGTTCCTTTTCGGTCAGTTCCGATTTCCGGGTATTCTTCTGCAATACGATCAGGTCGCTGCTTACTTCCGTACCCGCATCAACAAACAGGTTGTCCGGCAGACGGATAGTAGAAACAAGATTGGCATGGCTCATCAGCCATTCCCTGACGGGACGGTTCTGTGGCGAGTCCATGACGCCCGAAGTCGTGATATAGGCCAGTATCCCGCCTTCACGCAACGTGTCCATACCTTTGAGAAAGAAATAATTGTGTATGGTAGCAAGTGATGATTTACGCACAGCATCTTCGCTCCGGTCAAAATCCCGGTCATAAACTCTGGTATTTCCAAACGGGATATTGGATGAGACCATATCGAAGTAATTGTTATAATAGGGCTGTACGGACTGGAAACCGTCTATGGTCACCCTGCTTTCCGGATAAAGGGAGGAGAGTATCTTTCCCGTTAGTTTGTCTTTCTCGAAACAATGGACTTCGGGAACACCCTTTAAGCCGCTGATAAACATGCCCGTTCCGGCAGAAGGGTCAAGGAAGCGTTTAGGGATGATTCCCGATGCCTGCAAGGATTCCTGCATGGCCGTTACTACCGGTTCCGGTGTGTAAAAGGCTGTGAGAGCGGAGTTTTTGAGGCTTTGGACGTATGCTTTGTATTCTTTCTCGTCTTTGGAATACTCACGCAACAGTTCATGCAGCAGTCGGACTTGGGGAAACAGTTCCCTGTCTGTCGTTCATCTTTCAATGTCCGTGTCTTTTTCCGCCGGATTCAGGATGCACTTCAATCCCCCGAAACCCGAATAACCGTTCAAAACCTTGCGTCCCTCTTCCGTGAGACAAAACTCCGGGCGCATGAATATCAATTCAAGTGCGGCTATGTTGTCCGCCAAATGTTGTCGTTTGTTATATGCCATATCGTTCTATATAAAATTGTATGAAACCTGTAAGTTCAACGGTAAGTGTATGATAGGACGGGGATGATTCAAACCGGTCATCTATGGGATATTTGCTGAATACTGTTTCTGCGGGCGGTAATACTTTCAGGCAGAAACCCGCCCGTTTTTCGGGCCGCACTTCGGGAAACCACTCCGACACGACCTCGAAAACCGTATCGAATCTGGAAAAGCGCAAGTCCTGATAGAGAACGGCCTCGGCCAGTTGCAAAGCCTGCGTAACGGATAAGCCGTCACGTATGGCACGTTCGTAGCTGCCTGCCGCCTCGTCGGCCCGCATTCGGACAACTTCTTTGTCTCCGGCAATATGCGGATGGCTTTCCTTTAAATAAAGAAGGAGAGTCGTCTCAAAATAGGACAAATCTCCGGTTGCGGTATTTTTATCTTGTATAATCATTCGTTTTCGCTTTAAAATGTTAATCGGATATTAAACATACACCCGGCTGCCATAAAAGAGAACCGGGTATATATCTGATGTAAACATGAATAATCCGCCTGTTACATGACTGAAAGGCTCTTTTTTGACCGGGCCTTTACAGACGCCACATGGCGGGGTGCCTGCTGTTTCACCTCTTTTTTCTTGTCGTTCTTCCTGCCCTCAATGGTGGGCTTGTATTCACGGGCGTTACGTCCTATCAGCAGTTGGTTGCTCTTGTTACTGAAACGTACATCATCGGAAAATACCCTGCCTTTGTAGCGCATATTCTCAACGAACACCATTTCATGATTCTGGAGCATCTTCTTTTGCTCAGGCGTGATTTTGGCACCCATGATAGTGTCGTTGACCTTCAGTTGTTCACCGGACTGCTTGAATGCGATGTCCATTATTCTCGGATCGACGAAAGCAACCCCGGAAAGCAGCGTATCGTTTTTGCGCTGTATGTCGTTGATGGGAAGCTGGCCTCCTGACGCAAGGATTTGCTTCTGTTTGTCATCCAGCCTTTTCCCGTAGATATAATCGGGTATCTTGATGGCATCCACGGGCATGGTAATGACACGGTTGCTCGGTTCATGGAAAGATACATAACAGTTACAGACAGTTCCCGTATGGGTGTCCTTCATCTCCTTGATTGATCCCAAAGTTCCGGTGTCTTTAAGCGACTGCTTTTCCTCATCCGTGAATACTCCTTTATAGGCAGGCAGGTCATACTGCGGTTTGTCAAGCCTGCTTAAAGTTTTCAGTTGCACCTTGCCGTCCTCCCCTTTGACACAGAGGAAACAGGCTTCTCCCATATCCTTCTTTTCACCGTTCACTTCCTTACTGATGGGGAAAGCCATAGAGGTAATCCTTCCTTTCAGCATTTCACCCATGCAATGGTTATCGAACAGGAGTTGCTTGTCAACTCCCAATGCGGCAAGTTCTTTCCACGGAAGCTGGTGTTCATCGAACTTATACCTTCGGGCAAGTTTGGCGATACGTCCCTCATCGTTGAGTTCGCTGTTCTCCACCAGCTTTTTGCCTTCCACTCCGGGGTCTTCCCCTTTCCGGATCTGGACTACGGCATTCAGTGTCTTTTCCAAAAGGACAAGTGGTACGAGGAAAAAACTGAAACTCGTGGGATTGTCGTACTGGTTCTTGAAATTGGTGAAGAAGAGTTCCAGCGGTGAGGTACGGTCCAGTTTGAGGAAGCTGCCACTGTTCTTCTTGTCGGGTGGCACGATTTCGAGACTGCCGTCCTGCTCGTTCATCTTGGAAACGACTGCGGTCTTGTTCGTCCGCTTGTCGAGGATGGCCATTACATGCTCGTCCTGACTTTGTTCTTGTTGCTCTTGCTTTTTCTTAGCCATAAAATCAATAATTTAAGTGATACAATAATTAATCAATACCGGGTAAACTTTAGCCCGTCGGTGCGAATGTAGAGGTTTAATTGATAAAATGTTACGTTTTGAGGGCTGATGGGAATGAATGGCGGAAATTGACGGAAATTGGCGGAAGAAAGAGTCTGAATAAAATTTTATTCAACTATTTGTATTTCGAAAGATTTATAAAATCTATTGAGGTTTATTCTAATAAAATATGTTCCGAAGAAGCGTGAACTATTGTAATGCTTGCGTTGTAAAAAAAATAGAAATGAAAGTACTACTTTATAACATGTGTAGCGTGTAAGGAAATAATAGACTTTCGTCATTTATAGGCAGAAGATTCGTTAGAGGAAAATGATACTCAAGCTATTCTGTTTTCCTACAAGCTCATGGTGAATACAAATTTTTAAACGCTACGTTGTAAAGGCAAAAGCAAAATGGCGCCATAGTGAATTGATTGAAGAGATAAACGCAAATATCATTATATTATTACCCCCATACCGTTGTTCTTCAAAAGAACAATGAACACAGAAAAAAAGCAAAATGTTATAGCAAAGCTGCTTTTTTCGAGATGTTCTTCCATATGCTTAAAGGAGTGTCTGAAATAGAAAAAAGATGAAGAATCTGTTATTTTTCGTCGAGGTGGTCGAAAGTTACCTGTCCTTCATCAAAAGCTTTTTCTGCTTTTTTATAAGCCCAACTAAAAGTTCTCGGAGCTGTTTTATATATTTCTTTCACCCTTTTCTGCAATTCATCTCTTTTAATTCTTAGTTCATCTTCGTTATATCGACCTGCTTGTATGTCATACTTAAAAGAACGATAATCTTCACGTAAATCCCATAGTGCATTTGCAGTCATAATATGTCTTGAAGCTCTACCATTGAAATCAAATGATTTTGTAATGGTGTTAATAAGCGTGAGAATCAACGAACATCCAATCAGAATACCAGATATAACTGGCGAATCCGTGCCAAACTGTTTAATTATATCTGCACTGATAATAAAAGCCAATATCAATTGTATCCATCTAAGCCAAGAGTTAACCGTCGTAAACAAATCTGCTGCTTTCTCATGAATTTTATGACTCCATTCTACATTACCATAGCAGAACATTGCCTGCTGATTGTATAAATTAACTAATCTTTGTTCCATAATTTTCTATGTAAAATTTAATGTTCGATAGGGACGTTTATTTTAGCACGTGCAATTACAATTCCGTTTTTAATAATGTAACATTCAACAAAATGAGGGCCATAAAAGTTAGATTCCTCTTTTCTTTGGTGAGAACCTTTATTCGAGTCTTCTATTTGCCCTCTTAAGCAGTTCCTTCTAATGGCTTCTTCACCGACATTTCTAACCTTCCATTTGACATTGTAACTACCAGTTACAGTTGTAGATTTAATTTTAAAGAATAACTTGTAATTCTTGGGGATGAATTCATGCCTTTGAAGAACCTCACTAAGTAATTTCGTACGGAAACCTTCACGCTCAATAGTACATTCTAAAGTAACCTCTTCCAAAATATCCACCGGATAGTAGTCTTCTATAAACTGTTCGTTATCTACACAGGTTGTAGAAAAACATTGTGTTTTGTTTCCTTCTGTATGTTTGGGAAATTCATGTCCAAAAACTTCCCGCCAATAGTCATTCTTTTTAGTCTCATCATTTTCATCAATAGCCTTTTTGCAGATTTCATAAGCTTCCATCGCCTTAGTTCTAAAAGGATGTTTTACTTTGACATCTTGATGGCTTCCTAATGCTTGATAATGCTCTTGTTTCGGTTGATTTTTCAGGTATTCGAAGAAATCTCTACTCATTGTATTGAAGTCAGAATAGGTAGAAAAATCCAAATCAGAGCGGTTAGAGAGGAAATTATAGGTTAGAGTATCGATAAGCAAACCACCCATGCCAACGCCTACATGATTTTTCCATGCTCGTACCATTTTACAGAGATAACGATGATGTTCTCCATGTTCTCGTTTGAAATCCGCCATTGCTTGTTGTTCATGCTTAGGCTTTGTTATTTTATAGCAGCCGTACTTCGTATCTGGATACTTATAGCAAATATTGCCGTCTTCATCATTCTCTTCGAAGACAGGTTGTATTTCAAATATAAAATCACTAAACTTTACATCAATTACTAATCTATCATAGCAGACACTTGTGGTAGGGTACCGTTCTTGAATAGCGTCTCTTACATCAGCTAACAAAGTAGAAGGCTTATTCTTGTAATCATTCCATTTGCATTTAGGCATAATATAAAGCATATCAAGATCTGATATTCCTTTGATACCTGTATATCTGCCATATGACCCTACTTGTAAACTATTAGCTGTTTCAGAGTCTGTATCACGAAAGGTCCGATTCAATTTTTTTGTTATCTCCTTATATCGAGAATTGATATTATTACTCTTATCAACTTTTATGTTATTAAGAAATGTAGAAAAAGAAGTACTTGTCGTCATCTGTTAGTTGTTTTGTTTTAAAATACAATATCTATACCAATTTTTAGTTTTATTTAAAATAATCGTATACAAAGAAGTTGATGCGTCATTTTGACATTAACGAATTGTCATTTTGTCTATACTGACATTGCCGTTTATATACCCAATGCGTTCGCAATATAGTATCAGATAGAGCAAAATACTTGTATTCAGGTAAATTCTTCAAACGAAAAATGATCTTATTTATGCAGCAATCTCAAATTTCATCATAGTTGCATTTCTGAAATTGCTACAGAATATATCTCAAATACATAGTAAGGGCAATAGTTATATTGCTGCCTGCTCTCTTTCTCTTTCATTATCTCCCAATAGGTGTTTGAGTGCCGGGTCATTCTCAATACGGATCAGTTCGTTCTCTACCAGTTCGACAATATCCTGTTTGATTTGTCGGTAGTTCGCTTGTATCTGCTCTTCCATTGTATCGTTGCCGTCTTCATCCAGAAAGCTGCTGATTTCGGGGATGGGCTGGTAGGCTTCCGTTTCCCTCTGCACCGCTTCATTATCCACAACTATTTGTGCATGGAAAATCTTTTGGTCTATCGTTTCACCAAAATTGTCAGCTACGGCTCCGACAAACATACCCTGCGATAACGTACTGATTTTGGATGCAGGTATCAGACTGTCCAATTGCGTGTTGATGGAAGTTGATGTATCATTGCGATTGATGCTCATAGACTCTCTTTTTTGTAGGATTTTCCCAAATCTTTCCGACAATGTTTTGGCTGTTTCACCTACCACTTGACCGCTAAAAACATTGCCCACAGTTGACATGATGACGGCGGCCTCTTTGTCTCCGTAATCGCGCTTTAGCTGGCTGAAATCCTGAAAACCTAACACGACCGCAACCTTGTTGCTTCGTGCCGTGGCAATCAGATTATCCAGACCTTTGAAGAATATGGTAGGTAACTCGTCAATAATCACACAACTTTTCATTTGCTTTTTCTTGTTTATCAACTTCACAATACGGGAGTTATACAAACCTAAAGCTGCTCCATAAATAGAAATTCTATCGGGATTGTTGCCGACACATAATATTTTGGGTTCTTTAGGATTGTTAATATCCAATGTAAAATCACTGCCGGACATAACCCAATATAATTGTGGACTTATCAGTCTTGACAGCGGAATTTTGGCGGATGCAATCTGGCCCATCAACTGTTCCGCAGCACCGCCTTTCCATGCGTCAACGAACGGACTCAAATAATTCTCTAAATCAGGATAACTTGTCAGAATAGTAAAGACGTCTTCATACCTTTTATTAAGTAATTCAATGGCATGTGGGAACGTGCAATACTTACCGTTTTCATACAACTTCAAAAACCAGATTATCGCCGTAAACAACACTATCGGAGATTCCACGAAGAAGTCTCCCTGCTTTTGCACCCAACTTTTATTCAGGTTCAACATGATGGTATAACTGGATTCATACGCATCCGAAATATCCGTCATCAGTTCGGGCGCCAACGGGTTACAACGATGGCTTTTTCTCGGATTGTCGAAGTTGATTACATAAAATTTGGGTGGTATCTTATAACGATGTCTGTATTTAATCAGATGGTTATAAGCGATAACCGACAGGTCATCAAACTTGAAATCGTATATGTAGAGCGCATAGGATTTCTCGATGGTTTGCTTGATAAACTGATTGACAATCGCATAGGACTTCCCACTCCCTGGTGTTCCTAATATCATTGTTGCTCGAAAAATATTTACAAGATTGATAAATCCGTCGTATGTCTTCCCTTTATACCAGAACTTTGTTGGCAGATTGACGGAATACTCGTTTTCCATGAGTTTTGTTTCCTGCATGAAGGATTCATTCTCACGGTTGAAAACGTCTTCCAACAGGTTGTTCTTCAACAGACGGCTTATCCATAAACCGGATGCTAACAGACAGAAGAAACCGCTGGTCAGTGTTGTGGTATAAAGTACCGCACACACACCGGGTGATGCACTAATGGATAGTAACCACCAGTTTAGGAAAAAGAGTATGGTACCCGCTATGGCCGCAACAATTATCTTCCTTCATGTGATCTCATGCTTCTTTACCCCCTTGTTACCCATACAGGACAGACCGAGGAAGAGGACACAGAACAGTTTAGTGTAAAGCAAGGATGAAAACAGTCCGGTGGTACGTTGGAAATTGAATAGTATCCTGTCCACTATATCGAGCGTTCATCCCATTTCATGCAACCAGCCGTAACAAAACCAATAGATGTGTATCGCCAAAAATAAAAAACTGATGGCCCGCATAAAGTCCGTGACTTTGGCAAGACCTCTTAAATCATCTTCATTTTGCATAATTGTAACTATTAAAATTAAACTTCTTGTTCTATACTTTATTATATTATAACCTGCGCCTGCGCTTCTTCTTTTTCTTGCGCCCATAGCGGAAGGCCGGATCAATGTACTCGTGTGTATGGTCGTCTTCCATAAGTACAGAGAAAATATCAACAGCACCGAGTGCGGATGTATCAATCAGATTTTCGGAAGTTTCCGGCTGTCGGTGGTACTGTTGTTCCTGCCGTTCTTCCGTCTCTTTTCTTTCCTCCCGTTCCGTATCTCTATCTTGCCGGGATGCTTCCTGTCTGGTTGGTGGTATCAACCTCTCACGGTCTGCATCCGGATTGTTGAACAGTTCGTTGAACACATTGGCTGATAAGGCTTTGCCCAGACGAGAGCCATTGAACACTGTCCGGCAGGTATGGTCTATGAAGGTGATACCATACAGACGTCCTTCGGGATTGATACGGTGAACCACCTCTATATCCGCATCTTTCAGCCTTCGGACAAAATCTTCTTTCGTGCCGATGTCCTGCATGGCTTTAATGATTTCCTGCCTTGTCCTTTCTGCAAGTTTGTCCTTCTTCACTTTTTCAGTAGAAGCGGTAAACTTTTTTTGCAGTGCTTCATAGCCCAATACCTTTCCGAACTTACTGGATTTGAAAGGCGTGCCTACCTGCTGTCCGTCATCATCCAAAGCTCCGTACATGATGCCGTGGTATTCCTTTCCGTCCACGCTTCCCCTGACTTCATAAACAGTGACGTTATACAAATTCAGAAGGGTGTTGTATTCGGCAAGTGAATGGCAGTTGTAGCATTCCAGTAATGTACGGGCGGTATGCTTTACCTGCGCTTTCACGTTGCCTTTCGGATAATCCACTTTTTGTAGGAATAGTAGTTCCCGCTCACCGTGTTCTCCAAGTGTGGGATGAAGCCCGTACTTCACTTCCATTTCACGACAGATGTTCTGTGCCCGGACGGCTTCCCGGTTGTGATCTATCTTTTCTCCTTTCTCGTTGATGCGTACCGAAACGATGTGCATGTGTTTGCGGTTGATGTCTTCGTGCAGCCAGACTATATAAGGCTGGTTCCCGTAACCGAACTTTTCCATAAACTCCTGCGCCAATACGGTCATCTGCTCTTCCGAAAGAATGTCTTTCGGGGAAGGATTCAATGAGATATGGATAACCGGTTTCTTGACGTGCGAATTAAGTGCAATGTAAGGTTCAAAAGCCTGTACACAGTTTTCAATCGGTACATTGCCGGAGGTATCGGCCGCAATTTTCGGATGTCACAATACCTTCGCCGTACCGTCGTCCACCTTTATTTTATTATAGGCAATCACTCCATAGAACGAACTGCCCGATGTAATATTCGGTACCATGATGTTACTTATTTTTAGTGAGATACTCCTTTTCGTACCGCTTTGTAAGTTCGATAACCTGCTTGCATACTTCTTCCAGTTTACGGGTTTCTTCGGTAAGTTTGTAGAGAAACGCAAGCGATTTCTTCTCCCCGTAAATGGTATGGATGGTCTTTACACATTGATTGTAGTTGTTTCCTATTCTTCGAAACTGTTGATAGAAAGCGGTAAGCTGGGCGTAATATTCCTGCGCTTCCTTATCAATCTTCACTACCTTGAACTCTCAACCGAAGATACGGGCAAAGATAAATTCGGCCTTATTCTTCATGCCGGACTGCTCGAACATGGAGATAAACTTTTCGTCTTCCTCGTCATTAAGACAGAGGTAATAGCGGTGCGTGCGCGGGTCTGCCAGCACCTTGCGCCCTGCGGCACCACGGATTCTTGTTTCATCTTTCATAACATGAATAATTTAGGAAGTTCGACTTAGGAGAACTGACACCCCCGAAACACCTTTCGGGCGAGACTTTCAGCGGATGGAAATATTTTCAACCGCTGAAAGTACACCTCGCTATATGCTGACGCATATTAAAATCCGGCTGTGCCGGATTAAAGGTCTAAAGGATTTGTTTAACGTTCTCTTTTCGAGAACGGGCTGCGCTCTCCCGGCGACAAAGGTAGATAGTTTTTTCGGTATGGGTATTATCAGGCGTTACGCCAACAGCTGCCAATAAATGACTTTGAAACCACGGTTATGTCACGGATGCTCTTTTTGAGGTTTATTTGCAGCCGGATAGCTATTCAGTTACTTATTTGGATAGATAAAAAGGTAGTTATCAGGATAACTATCCGAATAGCTTTCTGACTAAACAGGCATTTAATTAAGCAAGTTTTCAGATAAGCATTCATAAGGCTATCTATTTACTTGCACAACTATATACAAAGATGTATAGACAGGCAAGTGTATATTCGGATAAATGGAGAGGTAAATATACTATTAGCTAAATACTTAGATAGACAGCCAGATAGCTATGTAGCTACATAGCTGAATAGATAAATAGCTATATAATTGCATAGCTATGTAAGTATAAAGCTAAACGGATAGTGAAATGACTGAACGGATAAGTGGATAGATGTCTATCTGCTGAATTATAAATAAAATTATTCACTTAAATTAGGCAACGATGGAAAAAAGAAAGGAAACGGTATTCATTTCGTTCGCTTCCCAGAAAGGGGGCGTAGGTAAATCGACGTTTACGATTTATGCGGCATCATGACTGCATTATGTAAAAGGTCTCAGCGTAGCGGTAGTGGATTGCGACTATCCGCAACATTCTATTATGAAACAGAAAAAGCGGGATATGGAAGTGGTGAAGACCACACCCGTTTATCAGAACCTCTTGGTGGAGCAGACCGGGCGGTTGAAGAAAAAGGCTTATCCGGTCATTGGAAGTACCCCGCCGGATTGTATGACTGACTGAAGGAGATTTGAAGGGAAATCGGACATACATTATGACATGGTACTGTTCGACCTGCCCGGAACTATGGGTAGCGACGGGGTTATCGCTGCAATTAGTGCGCTCGATTATCTGTTCGTGCCGATAAAGGCAGACCGTCTTGTGCTGGAAAGCACGCTGAACTTTGCCACCACCATTAATGACCGGCTGATAAAGACCGGCGTGTCCGCACTGAAAGGTCTTCATCTATTCTGGAACATGGTTGACCGCAGGGAACGCACGACATTGTATGATGTGTATCAGCAAGGTTTTTCCCTGTTAGGGCTGGATTGTCTCAAAACACGTATTCCCGTGCGCAGTAACTTTACCAAGGACTTGTCCGCTATGGGCGGCCCCGTTTACCGGAGTACGCTGTTCTCTCCCGATGCGGCATTCACCAAAGAGTGCGGCTTCGATACGTTTATGGATGAAATCATATCTGTACTTAAAACCGAATAGTCATGGCAAAGAAAACAGGCGGACAGAATCCGGTGGACGAAGCGTATCTGCGCAGTCTGATGGCAGGGAGCCCTTCGGAGCCTCCTTCATCCCCGGCTCCTTCCATTACCGGAGAGAGTGGCGAAAATAGAGCAACTGCTTTATCCGATGAAAAAGGAAAAGCGGATAACAATGTGAATGGAACAGTAAGGGATATTTCCGGTGCGGATAATACCGACTGTTCGGAATTGGTTACGGATAAACCGTCACCGAAAACGGTTCGCACCGCATTGGCCGACTTTATCCGTAAGTTCCTCACACCTTATAAATGCGAAGGCAGACAGGGGGTATATATAGACAAGGAACTGCACCAGAAAATATCCGTTATTGTAGGGATTGCCGGTAAACGGCAGTTGACGGTAGGCAACTATATAGATAATGTATTGAAAGAGCATTTCGAAAAACATGCGGATGAGGTGAAGACTTATCTCCAAAAGAGTTATAACAAAATATTTTAGGTTATGGATATACAATCAAGTTACTATGAAGCCGGAATAGTTCTGTTCTGGTTGCTGTTCGCCTATCTGTTCATGGACAAGTTCCTGTTCAGGGGCGGACTCGGCGAGATATGTTTCGGGAAGATGCGCCGTCGGATGGCAAAAGCGCTGCGGGGCATTGCCGGGTGGTTCGATCCGGTAAAAGAAGAATCGAAGAAGGGACGAAGGCGCACGAAAGAGAAAACGGAAAAGAAAGAGATGGCGGTAGCTGAAAAGAGGAGTGTTCCGATCGTAAAAACGGAAATGAAGGGCAAAGAAAAGGTTGAAGCCAAGGAAAAGGCAAAAGGCAAGAACATGGAAAAACCTCCCCAAAAACACTCTGAAACAGACTGCCTTGTCGTTACAAAAAGCTACGGGACACGCCAACAGCCGCCAATAAACGCCACCGGTTCCGGGGCTATTGCAGGTAAGGAAAATGCCTCTACTTTTGCTGACAGAAACGAGGAAACAGCGCCACCAAAGGCAGCACAAGTGTCGCCGGAGCGCATTCCGGAACTGTTCCAGGACAAGCGCGTGGAAGAGTGGCGGGCTTCTCCGGATGAGAGTTCCGGCAAGCGGGATGGCGATAGCGGACAGGTTGAAAACGGTGACGAAGTGGATACCGACGAGTTGAACGAGGAACTGGAAGATTTGAACTGTATCCGCGAAGAGTATTCGGGCGAGGCAACCGGCATAGGGCCGGAAGAGATTGACCTGATTATCGACCTCTGCAACGGCAAGGATATTCCGACAGACAAACGATTGTCCCTTTTAAGGGCGATCCACCATATCAAAGATACGCAGATTGAACGCTCGATACTGGAAAGTATCAATGGCAGCGACAGCCGTATCAGCAAATTTCTGGATGAAGCCGAGCAAATGGGCGGGGCTGCTCCGGACAGAGATTAACCAATTAAAAAAGGAGGTAACAATGACAAGAGGTTATTTTGATACGGGTTGACAGCCCGTATCACCTTAAAGAGAGAAATTCGCTATGGTATTAATGACTGAATAAACCAACAAAACCATGTATATGACTTATTTCGATTCGGGTTGATAAATGGATGTTCCCGCCTGGTAAGGGAACACTCCAATCAAGAAGAGACAATACCTTTGGTAACTTACTTATAAAACAGAATGGCTATGACAAAAGGCTATTACGATTCGGGATGACAGACCGCCTGCGGCATTCACCCGGTAAGGCAACAAGAACTATTCACCATTAAATTTTATCCGTATGAATATAGGACTGGTAGATGTGGACGGACATAACTTCCCCAATTTTGCGCTGATGCGCCTTTCAGCTTATTACAAGGCAAAAGGGCATCGGGTGGAATGGGCAGAACCGACGGGACGGTATGATAAGGTGCTGGCAAGCAAAGTGTTCACTTTTAGTTCTGACTATGATTACAATCTGCTGGATGCGAAGGAAATCATAAAGGGCGGAACGGGATATGATATTGCCGGCAGGCTTCCCGAAGCTGTGGAAAACAGCCGGATGATGGATTATTCCATTTACCCCCAATATCCTTTTTCCCTTCAGTTCTTTTCAAGGGGCTGCATCCGTAAATGCCCCTTCTGTCTCGTCCGTGAGAAGGAAGGATACATTCAGGCCGTGGAGCCGGTGGAGCTGAACCCGAAAGGGAAATGGATTGAGGTGCTGGATAACAATTTCTTTGCCAATCCGCAGTGAAGATCGGCGGTAGATTATTTGATGAAGGCCCGGCAACCCGTTAAACTGCACGGTGTGGATGTGAGGATTATGAATGAGGAACAGGCCTGGCATCTAAACCGGATGAAGATGAAGCAGAACATCCATATTGCGTGGGATTTGCCCCGGCTGGATCTGACCGACCGCCTGAAAGAGATGGTCAGGCATGTGAAACCTTACAAGATAACCTGCTACGTGCTGATAGGATTCAATTCGACCGTTGAGCAGGATTTGTTCAGGTTGAACGTACTGAGGGAACTGGGGATTACTCCCTTTGTTATCCCTTTCCGGGATTATGCAAACAAGCGGACGCCTACGCAATACGAGCGTGACCTTGCCCGATGGGCGAACCGGATGTGGCTATTCAAGTCTACCTCCTTTGAAGACTATACACCCCGCAAGGGTTTCAAGTGCGGAGAATATCTGAAATAACCTGATAAAGACAAGACACAATAGAGACAATGAGAACAAACGGTTATTACGATTCGGGATGATTCACATCCTGCTTTCAAGAGAGAATTAACAAGAATGTTTCACCACCAAATCAAGTGACAATGCAAATAGCATATTATGACTCCGGCTGATTTCCGGCCGGAACTTACCCCCTGAATCAGTAAACCATAAACGGCCACGGCTGCCTTATGGGGATAGTGAAAGGGGGCAGTCCGTGGCTTTTTTAATCACCTAAAAAATCACGGAAATAAATGAAAAAGAAAAGATTGATTATGATGCTTGCCGCTGTTGCGGCGGCAAGTGCGGCAATGGCCCAGGGAAACGGGCAGGCAGGTATTACGGAGGCCACCCAGATGGTGACAAGTTATTTCGATCCGGGAACAAAATTGATTTATGCAATCGGTGCCGTAATCGGTCTCGTTGGCGGCGTCAAAGTCTACCAGAAGTTCAGTTCGGGCGACCCCGACACGAGTAAAACTGCCAGTTCGTGGTTCGGAGCCTGTATCTTTCTGATAGTCGCCGCCACCATTCTGAGGTCGTTCTTCCTCTAAGATTCATACTGAAGACAGTAACTTATGGCTGATTTTGAGATAAATAAAGGTGTGGGCCGTGAGGTTGAATTTAAGGGGCTTCGGGCACAATACCTGTTTATTTTCGCTGCCGGCCTGCTTGCCGTGTTCGTGATGTTCGTCATCATGTATATGGCAGGCATCGGACAGTGGATCTGCATCGATTTCGGGGTATCGTCGGCTACGGTGTTGGTATGGCTGACCCTCACGCTGAACCGTAAATACGGAAGTCACGGGCTGATGAAGCTGTTCGCGGCCCGGAGGCATCCCCGGAGAATCCTCTCACGAAAACGTATCACACGTCTGATTAACAAACAACAATCGTAAATTATGAGAAGTATATTAAAAGCATCCACATTGGAAAGCAAGTTCCCCATCATGGCGGTGGAACACGACTGCATTGTCAGCAAGGACGCCGACATCACGGTCGCTTTCCGGGTCACACTGCCGGAAGTGTTTTCGGTATCCTCCGCAGAGTATGAGGCGATGCACGCCACATGAGCGAAGGCAATCAAGGTGTTGCCGAACTATTCAATCCTGCACAAACAGGATATTTTCATCACCGAGAAATACGAGCCGGACAGCCGGAAGGATGACCTCAGCTTCCTCTCCCGCAGTTTTGAACGCCATTTCAACGAGCGTCCCTACCTGCACCACACCTGTTACCTGTTCCTCACCAAGACCACCAGGGAACGCTCCCGGCAGCAAAGCAACTGGAACACGCTCTGCCGTGGTTTTCTGGTGCCGAAGGAAATCAGGGACAAGGAAACGGTGGAACGCTTCATGGAAGCGGTGGGACAGTTTGAAAGTATCGTTAATGACAGCGGCCTTGTCAGGCTGGAACGGCTCACCACGGAAGAGATTACGGGAACGGAAAACGAACCGGGCATTATCGAGAGATACCTCACGCTCTCGGCTGACGGAACTACCATGTTGCAGGATATGCAACTGAACCCTGACGAGATGCGTATCGGTGACAAGCGGCTTTGCCTGCATACGCTCTCCGACCTCGACGACCTGCCGGGAAAGGTAAGGACGGACGGTCGGTACGAACGCCTCTCGACAGATCGCTCGGACTGCCGTCTTAGCTATGCCGCCCCTGTGGGCGTGATGCTGTCCTGCGACCATATCTACAACCAGTGGATATTTATAGACGACAGTAACGAAAACCTTTCCCGTTTCGAGAAGATGGCGAAGAACATGCAGTCGCTTTCCCGGTACAGCCGCAGCAACCAGATCAACAAGGAGTGGCTGGACGAATATCTGAATGAGGCGCACAGCAACGGACTGCAATCCGTGCGCTGCCATTGCAACATCGTCGCATGGGCGGAAAACGGGGACGAACTCCGCAGGGTGAAGAATGACGTGGGAAGCGCACTGGCATTGATGGAATGTACTCCGCACCATAACACGACCGACCTTCCGGCTCTCTATTGGGCAGGCATACCGGGAAATGAAGCGGACTTTCCGGCCGAAGAGACGTTCTACACGTTTACCGGGCAGGCGCTCTGTTTCTTCACGGCTGAAACCTGTTACCGGAACTCGCTCTCTCCCTTCGGCATCCGCATGGTGGACAGGCTGACGGGAAAGCCCGTCTTCCTCGACATATCGGATTTACCCATGAAAAAAGGGGTGGTGACCAACAGAAACAAGTTCATACTCGGCCCCAGCGGCAGCGGGAAGAGTTTCTTTACCAACCATCTTGTGAGACAGTACTGGGAACAAGGGACGCATATCCTGCTGGTGGACACCGGAAATTCATATAAGGGACTCTGTGACCTGATACATCAGAAGACCGGAGGGGATGACGGGATTTATTTTACATACAAAGAAAATGATCCGATTTCTTTCAATCCGTTTTTCACGGAGGATTACCAGTATGACATCGAAAAGCGGGACAGCATCAAGACACTGATACTCACCCTTTGGAAAAGGGAGGACGAACCGCCCCGACGTTCGGAAGAGGTGGCGCTCTCGAATGCAGTCAGCCTGTATATCGAAAAGATAAAGAAGAACCGGAAGATAAAGCCGAACTTCAACTCGTTCTATGACTTTGTAAGGAAGGACTACCGCAAAGTGCTGGCGGACAAGAACGTGCGGGAGAAGGACTTTGATGTGGACGGTTTTCTGAACGTGCTGGAACCTTATTATAAGAACGGTGAATACGGGTATCTGCTGAACTCGGACAAGGAACTGGATTTACTGAACAAACGGTTTATTGTATTTGAGTTGGATGTTGTGAAGGATAATCCAATCCTCTTTCCGGTTGTCACCATCATTATCATGGAGACGTTTATAAATAAAATGAGACGTTTGCAAGGTATCCGCAAGATGATA
>CEAE01010055.1_pt1 | contig 34533 bp, 24 predicted proteins | sample 554951 | NCBI WGS metagenome assembly CEAE01 (sample SAMEA3182076, study PRJEB8094) | gut metagenome | biome: human; feature: gut; material: Stool; isolation source: human stools | place: Canada | collected 2012-03-28
TAGAGCAATCACTTCTGCACCCAAGGTATCAGGTTGACCGAATTCTTAGGAGGGAGGCGCTTTATCCAGCTAAGCTACTGAGGCATATTATGTATTATCGTTGATTTTTTGGAATTCGACGCACTTGGAAACAAATGCGTGGAATGCTTTTCACAACGAAGTGACCGACTGCATTGCAACTGGGACGATGGTGAAGTTGTTGCATCAAAATTTGTTGAGAGAACCGTGATTCTCGGTCTTGCTTTTGATTAGAGCAATCACTTCTTCACCCAAGGTATCAGGTTGACCGAATTCTTAGGAGGCGGACGCTCTATCCAGCTGAGCTACGGAGACAGGTACCCTATTATAATACAGCATTTTGCGGATAAAATCAAGTTGAACCGTAAAGCAAAATGGTGTATGCTATAGGAGAAATGAAATAGCCGCGGCAGGTCTTGCCGCGTGCGGAGGATCTTATGGAAAAGATAAAGAGAAAAAAGCTGTTTTACCGCCCGGCGGGCAAGCGCAAGGGAGGGTATACGCCTACGCAGATCATCTGCGGGAGCTTTGTCATCGTGATCGCGCTGGGTACTTTCCTGCTCAGCCTGCCCATTGCCAGCAGGCATGGGCAGCTGGATGTGCTGGATGCCATGTTCACGGCCACCAGTGCCACCTGCGTTACCGGCCTGATCGTGCGGGACACCTGGACGCAGTTCACCTTCTTCGGGCAGGCCGTGATCCTGCTGCTCATTCAGGTAGGCGGCCTTGGTCTGGTCACGCTCACCAGCTTTTTTGCGCTGGCCATGCGGCGGCGCATGGGCTTCCGTGACCTGCGGCTGCTGGGCGAGAGCGTCTCGGCTGATGGATACGCGCAGGCAAAGGACGTGCTGAAGATCGTGGTGGGTCTGGCCGGGCTGTTTGAGGGCATTGGCATCCTGCTGCTGCTGTTTGTCTTTGTGCCGCAGTTTGGGCTGGAGGGTATCTGGGTCAGTGTGTTTACGGCAATTTCGGCTTTCTGCAACGCGGGCTTTGACCTGTTTGGCCGGTTCGGGCAGTATTCCTCGCTGGTGCCCTATGTGAACAACTACTATGTACAGGCCGTTGTGATGTTCATGATCATTTCCGGCGGTCTGGGCTTTATGGTCTGGGTGGAGATCGGCGAGTACCACAAAAAACACCGCTTGTCTCTGCAGGCTAAGGTGGTGCTGAGCTTCTCGGTGATCCTGTGGCTCGGCGGCGCGGCGCTCATCGCGCTGATGGAGTGGAACAATCCTGCCAGCATGGGCGGGCTCTCTGTGCCCGGTAAGCTGATGGCGGCGCTGTTCCAGTCGGTGTCTACCCGTACGGCGGGCATGAATACCATCGACCTTGCCGCCTGCGGGCCCATTACCAAGCTGCTGATGAGTGTGCTGCAATTCATCGGTGCGGCACCCGGTTCCACCGGCGGCGGTGTGAAGGTGACCACCTTTGCTGTCATCATCCTGACCATCCGCAGCGTGGCTCAGGGCCGCGATGACTGTGTGATCGCAGAGCACCACATCGAGTCCAAGACGGTTTATCGTGCTTTGACCATTATCGTGCTCGGCGGGCTGGCGGCGGTTGGCTCGGCTGTGGTGGTGTACTACAACACTTCGGAGGCAGTATCGATCATTGACGCGATCTTTGAATCCTGCTCGGCCTTTGGTACGGTGGGCCTTTCGGTGGGCGTTACCAGCCAGCTGAACCGGGGCGCGAAAGCTTTGTATATGGCGGTCATGTTCATGGGCCGTGTGGGCCCGGTGTCGCTGGCCATGAGCCTGACGGCAAAGCCCGACGATAACAAGCGGAAGATCATGCCGGTGGGGCATATCAACGTTGGTTAAACGATTTTGAATGCCCTCCGTTTCACTCTGGGCATGTTCAGTGGAATTTGATTTTTGTTTTTCGCATTTGGAGCAGCCCGCGGACTGCTCCAAATGCATTTTCACGAGTGGAGTCGTAGAGATAAGCGTCAGAGTATAACAAAAGTGGGTGCTATCCCAAAACAGCACCCACTTTTTGTATATTGAGAATAAAAAATCACTCTGCGTACAGAGAAATGATGTTCAGCAGAATCTCGGTGCAGCGGTCCATGCGTTCGGCGGTGATGCACTCACACACGCCGTGGAAGTTGAAGCCGCCGGTGCCCAGATTCGGGCAGGGCAGGCCCTTCCAGCTCAGCATGGCGCCATCGGTGCCGCCGCGCACCGGGATCTCTTCCGGTTCCAGCCCGGCCATGCGGGTGGCCTTGCGTGCGGTTTCTACTAAATGGAAATGCGGCTTGATCTTTTCCAGCATGTTGCGGTAGCTGTCCTTGATCTCCACCTCAACGGTGCCTTCGCCGTACTTGCCGTTCAAAAACTCGGCAATGTCCAGCATGTTGTCCTTTTTGAACTGCAGCTTGTCGGCGCTGTGGTCGCGCAGGATATAGCCCAGTTTTGCGGTGGTCACATCGCCGTACATCTGGCACAGATGATAGAAGCCCTGCCGGCCCTCGGTCGTTTCGGGGCGGGCGGTGATGGGCAGCGCCTGATGGAACTCCATGGCCACATTGGAAGCGTTGATCATGGTGTCCTTGGCAGTGCCCGGGTGGACTGAGAAACCGTGGATGGTCACGGTGGCAGAAGCAGCGTTGAAGTTCTCGTACTCAATGGAACCGGCATCGCCGCCGTCCACAGTGTAGGCAAAGTCTGCGCCGAAGCCGGAGATGTCAAACAGCTCTGCGCCCTCGCCAATCTCCTCGTCCGGCGTAAAGGCTACGCACAGTCTGCCGTGGGGCAGGCCCTTTTGCTGCAGGGTCTCCACGGCGGTGAGGATCTCCGCAATGCCGGCCTTGTCGTCGGCACCCAGCAGAGTGGTGCCGTCCGAGGTGATTAGAGTCTCCCCCTTCATGGAGGCGAGGAAGGGGAACATGGAGGGCTTCATCACCATGCCAGTGGCAGGCAGGGTCACATCGCCGCCGTTGTAGTTCTCCCAGACGATGGGCTGCACATTCTCGCCGCTGGCATCATCGGCGGTGTCCATGTGGGCAATGAGCCCCAGTGCGTGCTTGTCCTCGCAGCCCGGGGTGGCGGGCAGAGTGCCGTAGACGTAGCAGTGCTCGTCCACATGGGCATCCTCCATGCCAAGAGCCTTCATCTCCTCCACCAGCTGGCGGGCAAGGTCGAACTCCCGCTCGGCGGAGGGGTGAGTGCCGGAGGTCTCATCCGAGGTGGTGTGCACCCGGACATAATTCAAAAGCCGTTCATAAGCGCGCATAAGGCACACTCCTTTTATGTTTCAGTGATGTATACTACAACTTGCTCCTTCTATCATACCCTCTTTTCCGATTTTTTACAACTCTTTTTGCAGCATCTGCATGGAAATATGCGTCCTCATGCAAAAGATGAATATAATTCATTGCTAAAAATGCGTCAGTCCGTGTAGAACGTGTTAAAATAAAGGCAAAATCAGCCGGGAGGGAAGTTCTATGGCAACAAAAGTCTTTTTTTACACGCTGCGTCCGTACGATGAGCTGAGCATTGCACAGCGGCTGGCACCGCAGCTGGATATCGAGTTCGGCTATACGCAGGAATATCCCACACTGGAAAATGCAGAGCTGGCAAAGGGCTATGACGCTGTATCGGTAACGCCCTGCGATATGAGCGCGCCCATGGTAAAGCGCTTCCATGAACTGGGCGTAAAGTCCATCTGCTGCCGCTCCATCGGCTACGACCATGTGGACCGCGAGACTGCCCGAGCGCTGGGGATGAAGGTGTCCAATGTGGATTACCCCCCAAACGGCGTTGCGAACTTTGCCATTATGCTCATGCTGATGAGCCTGCGCAAGGCGGGCCACATCCTCAAGCGCGGGGAAGCGCAGGACTACTCGCTGCAGGGAAAGATCGGCCGTGACATCTCCACCTGCACGGTGGGCGTGATCGGTACCGGCCGCATTGGCCGCACGGTATTGCAGCATCTGTCCGGCTTTGGCTGCCGTCTGCTGGCCTACGATCTGTACCCCAATGCAGAGGTGAAGAAGATCGCGGAGTATGTGCCGCTGGAGACCCTGCTGGCCGAAAGCGATGTCATCACCCTGCACACCAATGCCACCGAGGAGAACCACCATCTCATCGACGCCAAAGCCATTGAGACCATGAAGCCGGGCGTGACCATCATCAACACCGCACGCGGCAAGCTGATCGACAGTGATGCACTGATCGCCGGGCTGGAAAGCGGCAAGATCGGTGCGGCGGGCCTGGACGTGCTGGAAAACGAGAACGGCCTGTACTATTATAATCGCATGGGCGATGTGATCCAGAACCCGGAGCTGGCGGTGCTGCGCAGCATGCCCAATGTGATCCTGACCGACCACACGGCTTTTTATACCCATGAGGATGTGGAGAGCATGGTGCGCGGTGTGCTGGAAAGCGCCGTGGCCTTTGAACAGAACCAGCCTACCCGGCATGATGTGACCGAAAAGTAAAAAATACCGGTGCAGCTTTTCAACTGTACCGGTATTTTTGTGTCTATGGAAAAATCAGCTCAGGTCTTCGCCGTTGGTGGCAATGACCTTTTTGTACCAGTAGAACGAATCTTTTCTATAGCGGTTATAGGTGCCGTTGCCTTCGTCGTCGGCATCGACGTAGATGAAACCGTAGCGCTTGGACATCTGCGCATCGCCCATGCTCACAAGATCGATGCAGCCCCACGGAGTGTAGCCCATCACCGGCACACCGTCCCCGATGGCATCCCGAATGGCTTCGATGTGTTGACGGAGATAGTCAATGCGATAGGCATCGTGTACAGTGCCGTCCGTTTCCAGCTTGTCATGTGCACCGAGACCGTTCTCAACGATGAACAAAGGTTTCTGATAACGGTCGTACAGTTCATTCAACGTGATGCGCAGGCCAGTGGGGTCGGTAGCCCAACCCCAGTCGCTGTGCTTGAGGTACGGGTTCTTCAGTTTGCGCACAAAGATGCCGCGCGGTTCCCGTTTGTCCGGGTCGTCCGAGATCACGCCAGTAAAGTAGTAGCTGAAGGACAGAAAGTCCACTGTGCCTTCCTGCAGGATACGCTCATAGTCTGGGTACCAGTCCAGTACGACATCATTGTCCCGATAATAGTTCAGCATGGTCTGCGGGTAGCGACCCCGCGCCATGACATCCTCAAAAAAGAGGTTCAGCTGGTTGGCCTGCATGGTGGCTAACTCATCGGCAGGCTGGCAGGTATAGGCGTAATTGTGCAGCCGTGCGATCATATTGCCAATTTTGCACTGCGGGGCGGTATCGTGGGCATATTTGGTTACAATGGCACTGGCTACCAGCATATGATGAAAAGCCTGATGCACACAGGTCAGCGGCTTTTTGCTGCTCTTTTCCACTAACATGCCACCGCCAAGATAGCTGCTGTTGGCAGCCATATTGATCTCGTTAAAGGTGAGCCAGTAGGTCACCTCATCCTTATACTCATCAATCAGAAATTTTGCAAAGTGTGTCCACAGCGCCACCATCTCTGGGTTTTCCCAGCCGTTGATACTTTCGGTAAGAGTAACGGGGATATCATAGTGTGTCATCGTGACCAGCGGCTCGATGCCATATTTGTGCAGCTCACGGAAAACATTGTGGTAGAACTGTACACCCTCAGTCAGGGGCTTTTCCTCTCTTCCGGTGGGGAAAAGGCGGGACCATTTGATGCTCATGCGGAAGGTCTTGAAGCCCATCTCACCGAACAATGCGATGTCCTCTTTATAATGATGATAGAAATCGACACCTTTGCGGAACGGGAAATAATACTCAGGGTCGTGTGCGGCATCATGGGCTTTGTAATCCTCGAACATTTCCGGGGTGATGTTCAGCACACGGTGGTACATACCCTCTTTACGGGGCAGATAGCGGATATAATCCATGTGGGACAGCCCGCAGCCGCCCTCGTCGGCACCGCCTTCATATTGGCCAGCGGAGGTTGCACCGCCCCACAGAAATCCTTCGGGGAATTTAATAGAATTACTCATGATTAAATCGTTCCTTTCAATACGAAAATCAATGCAGTTTTACAGCCTTTTTCTCGGCCTGAATCGCACGCTCGTCCTTTTCGATACCCTCATCGAATCCCAGCATATAAGTCAGAACAGCGGTAAGCACAAACGAGATAACAAAGCCAATCAACATCGTGGGAATGGAACCGCTGTAAACAGGCAGGCTAACGATGGAAGGCATTGCAAACGAGATGGCCTTTGCACCCATGGCAGCAACGAACGCGCCGGATACACCACCACCGATGCACAGAGCGATCAGCGGGCGTTTGAAACGCATGGCCACACCATACAGGCTTGGTTCCGTAATGCCGATGAAGGCAGAAATGAATGCAGAAAAGCAAGTAGACTTGTTGCTGCCCTTGCGGGCACGCAGGAATGCGCCAAAGCACATACCGGCGCTGGCCATGGTAGCCACTGCATGCACAGGGCCGAGCATATCATAGCCCAGTGTGTTAACATTATTGATCATGATGGTGGAAAAGGTCATGTGCATACCTGTAAAGATGACCAGAGGACGGGTGCCGCCATCGATCAAGCCGCCCAGCCATGGAGCAGTATCAAACAGCCATTTGAATGCATAGCCAAGGTAAACGCCCAAGTTGTAGCCAATGGGTCCAATAACACAGATGGAAAGCAGGCCGGTAACAACAAGCGTTACGATCGGCACCACGACCACACGCAAATACTCTACCGTGTGTTTCTGCATCCATCTGTAGATATAACTCATGATCCACACGGAGCACAGGATGGGCAGCACTGTACTGCTATATTTTACGCAGGTGACCGGGAAGCCCAGCACACTGATGCTGTTTCCTGCATTGTTGAGGATGGAAGGGTACATATATAGACCTGCCAGCACCAGCGCTAACACTTCGTTGGTCTTGAATTTTTTAGCAGCTGTGTAAGCGATGATGAACGGCAGAAAGTAGAATACCGAATCACCAATGGCATTGAGCACTAGATACAGGCCCGTCTCATTGCTCATAAGTCCGTAGGTCGTAAAGAGCGTCAGAAGGCCCTTGATGATGCCGGCACCGGCAAAAGCGGGGACCGCAGGAACAAATACGCTGCTGATGACGTCAAAAAGCACTTTGGGTGACCACTTCTTCTTTTCTGCATCAAGATTTTCGGTCAGTGCCGTCTGGGTATCCAGCCCAGCCTGACTGCAGACCTCGGCGTATACATCTGCCACAGTCTGGCCGATGATTACCTGAAGCTGTCCACCCTGATTCACGCAGCCCACTGTGCCGGGGATAGAACCGATCTCCTCAGTACTCTTGGATTTTTTAAGGTCTTTGAGGTTGAAACGAAGCCGAGTGACACAGTGCACGCAGCTGGTAATGTTCTCCTTGCCACCGACTGCTTCAACAATCGCAGCGGCCAGCGCGCGGTAGTCCGTATTTTTGTTCGCCATAAAGGGAACCTCCTCTTTTCTTTCCGGCTCCCCGAATGTGACCGTGAGACGGCCGCGGCGCAAAGTGACGGATGCAGCTTCCGGCAGCTTTGCCACAGCGGTTTCATCGGCCAGACCGGCATCCTTCAGGGTGATGTAAAGGGCATCGTCCTGAAACTCGCACAGACTGGTGTTTTCTTTTCCGCCGATCAGCGGAAAAAGCTTTTCCAGAAACTTCTCACGATCCATAGGGAAAACCTCCGTTGGTGGATAACTCTATCTGCATCCGGCCCGGACGCGCGCATCTCCGGAGCCGGAAACATTCAAAAAATCAGTTGTTTTCGCAGTTCTGCACACGGTAGATGTGCAGCATCAGGTACAGCACTTCGTCACAGCTGCAATGCCAGCCGTGGTGCTGTTCAATATCCTGTGCCACGGTGCAGGCACAATGATAGACGGCGGGGTATTCGCGGGAAAGCTCGTCCAGCATTTTCCCGCTGCCCTGTTCCATAGCTGCCCCGGCGGAGAGCCGCCGCACCAGAAACTGGATGTGCATGGCAAACCGGGCATAGTTGTAGCTTTCGCGGTTCAGCACAATGCCAAGCTCCTGCTCCACAGAGGTCGTCACTTCGTCCAGAACTTCCACGGCGGTCAGGGTGCTGGAAAGGTCACTGCCTTCCAGCTCGGCATTGACGATATGCAGCGCAATGCTTACGGCCTCGGCGCGGGGCAGGGAAGAACTGGTACGCAGACGCACGGTCTCCAGTGCCCGCAGGCCCAGCTCGTACTCGCGGGGATACAGATGCTGTACGTCGTAATGGAGCGGAGCTGCCATCCGGATGCCCTGCTTTTCCCGCTGCTGTGCAAAGGCGATGTGGTCGGCCAGCGTGAAGGGCAGGTTGGGGTTCAGCTCGGTGCGCAGGGTAATCTCGGACTGCTCGGTAATATCTGCCGCTGCCAGAAGAGCGTCTTCCGGCAGGTTGGACAGGATTTCGTAATACTGCGGGTCTACGTCATAAAAGGTGCGGTAGACCACAGAAAGGTCGGTCAGCTCATAGGGCATCGGGTGGAAGCCTACCCCGCGGCCCAGAACGACCATCTCACGACCACGATTATCCTGCGCCACGGCAGCGTTATTATTGATCTTACGCAGCAGCTTCATGGACAGCTTCCTCCCGACAGAATGTTGAAAAACACGCAATAAAAAGAAAAAACCTCCGAAAGCATCTACCTGTGCAGAACCGATGACACACCCATAATGTCTTTCGGTTAACTGCCAGTAGCGCCTCCCGAGGAGTAACGACTGGTTTAATTGTCTATAAATATCTTACCAGAACAGACAGAGATAATCCATTCGCGATTTCGACAAAAGATATTCTGAAAAACCAGACGGATTACCCAAACGTTGGATACAATAAACCCCTGCCGACAGGAGGAATGCCATCGGCAGGGGGAAAGCATAATATTTGAAGAAAATCAACCCAGGCTGATGCCCATACGGCGGGCGACGGTGAGCAGCTCGCAGCCCTCCGGCACGTTACGGGTCTTGCCTGCAATATCGACCAGACGGTTCTGGGTGACGTGACCGTTCACCATGGCGACGGTCACGCCGTAGCGCTCGATCTCCACCAGCTTTGCCGCATAGCTGCCGAACTGGGTGGCCAGAACACGGTCGTAGGCGCTGGGGCTGCCGCCGCGCTGCATGTGGCCCGGGATGCACACACGGGTCTCCATGCCGGTCTTTTTCTGCACGGCCTGTGCAATGCGGTTGGTGGCGGTGGTGCCAAAGCCTGCCTCGGCGCGCTTTGCCATCCACTCCTTGCGCTTCATGCCGGCTTCCTCGCAGTTGATGGCACCCTCGGCTACAGCGATGATGGAGAAGTTGGAACCCTTTTTGGCGCGGCGCTCCACGGCAGAGCACACACGGTCGATATCATAGGGCTGTTCCGGCAGCAGGATGATGTCTGCACCGCCAGCAATGCCGGAGTACAGCGTCAGCCAGCCGGCCTTGTTGCCCATGATCTCGATGCACATTACGCGGCTGTGGCTGCCGGCGGTGGTGTGGATGCGGTCAATGACATCGGTGGCAATGTCCACGGCGGTGTGGAAACCGAAGGTCACGTCGGTGCCGTAGATATCGTTATCGATGGTCTTGGGCAGGCCGATGATGTTCAGGCCCTCCTGCGAGAGCAGGTTTGCGGTTTTGTGGGTGCCATTGCCGCCCAGACACAGCAGGCAGTCCAGCTTGGCTTCCTTGTAGGTCTTTTTCATGGCGGCGACTTTATCAATGTTGTCGTTCTCCACCACGCGCATCATTTTAAAGGGGGTGCGTTTGGTGCCCAGAATGGTGCCGCCCAGCGTCAGGATGCCGCGGAAGTCGTCCTCACACATCTCTTTGTAATCGCCGTTGATGAGACCGCTGTAGCCGTTCAGGATGCCCACGATCTCCACATCCTCGCCCATGCGGGCATACAGCGCTTTGGCTACGCCGCGGATGGTGGCGTTCAGACCCGGACAATCACCGCCGGAGGTCAGGATTCCAACACGTTTTTTCATTCAAAAGCCCTCTTTCATTTGCTGTTCAGCACCGTGCATTCCGGCTCCGAAAGTCAGTCTGCCCGGGAACCCGCTTATTTATAGTATAAGATTATTCCGGATGGGGCACCGTGTCAAGAGAAGTGCAAAAAATTTACACGGTCCCACGGACTGTTTTTGCGGGCAGAGCAGATGGGAGAAAAGTTTTGCGGAAAAAATAAAAAAATGGTTGACAAGCAAGGCCCTTTCGAGTATAATATTCCCTGTCAGCAGCGCACGGCGCGGCAGACAAACAGAATAATGGGGATTTGCATAGTGGTAGTGCGGTAGACTCTGACTCTACTTGTGGGAGTTCGATTCTCTCATCCCCAACCAGAAAACCGCAGTCTCAACTGGCTGCGGTATTTTCGGGGCATAGCGCAGTTGGTAGCGCGCCTCGTTCGGGACGAGGAGGCCGTGGGTTCAAATCCCGCTGCTCCGACCATGACGGATATTCTTACAGCATCTGAGATGCTGCGGAATATCCGTCTTTTTTTGTTTGCTGATTTGCTGGATAGCGATGCCACAGGGGCGCAGTTCACAACTGTGCCTTTTTGCATTCACCGGCACATCATTCCTGTGCAGGCATTGGCTGCGGTCGTGTCCACCGCAAGATCTGCCGTTTCCTCAATGCGGTACTGGGCAAAGTAGCCCTCCTCCAGCGGGATCCACCGGGCGGCAAAATTAGCGTACCGCTCACCCTCCCGCGCCTGCAGGCGGCGGGTCTGTTCTTCTTTTGAGCAGGTGACGAAGACCCGCAGGGTCTCATACCCGGCCAACAGCGGGTGATGGCTGTAGCTGCCCTCCAGAATGACCAGCGGCTGTGCGGCAAGCTCCTGCACAGGCTGGTATGCGCCCGCCCGGCAGGAGTAGGCGCGGTAGAGCACCGGCTGGCCCTCATAGGCCGGGCGCAGGGCTTCATCCCGCAGACGGGTAAGATCCATATTGGCGCAGGGTGTTTTTTCCCAGCCGCGTACACGCTGGGCGGGCGGCAGATAGAAATCGTCCGTGTGCAGGACGATGCTGGCCGGGAACTGCCGGGTCAGCCGGTCGGCAAGGGTGGTCTTGCCGCTGCCGCAGCGGCCATCCAGCGCCAGCACCAGCGGCTTTGTGGGCTTCTGGGCCAGTGCGGCGGCGAGGATCGAGATCAGGCTTTCCGGTGTGATGTTCTGCGCCATGGGAAACATGCTCCTTTGAAAAAAGTTTTTTTTCATTATACCATACCGTGCCTCAAAACGGTAGGATGCGCAAAAAACAGGCCGAAGCAAATGGCGGTTTGCTATAAATAACTTTTTTCGGAAAAAGTGTTGACAATGCCCCCGGGCTGTGGTAAGATACAGTTACGTTAGAAATAACTAACCACAAGGAACCAATCGGCAGGCCGAAGCCTTGAATGCTCCGCGCAAAGCCGCTTCTTTTTTGAAATCTTGGTTAGGAACATCTAACTTATAAACACGGTGCATCCGGGAAACAATAGCCCGGAGAAACAAGGCGGGAGGGCACAGACATGGAGCGCAATTTTGAAACGGTCATGATCGAACAGTGTGCCCCGGTGCTGGCCAGTCTGAAACCGGCGGGCCTGTTCCGCTACGAGACCCGCGACTGCGCCGACCTTGCACGCCGCGTGAAAAACTGGAATGCCCAGCTTGAGCCCAAGGGCCTGCGGGTGCGGGTGCTGAAGGGCTGCGTGCACAACCACAGGTATCTTGTGTACGTCTACCGCGAAAGCAGGCTGTCTGCTGTACTGGCAGACGAAAAGGTGCAGAGCTTTCTGCGGCAGGAGGGATACCGTCTGCCGGAAGCGGGGAAACCGCTGGATGTGGGCGGCATGCTCACCCAGCTTTCTCGCAGGCTGTGCTGCTCGGCGGATTTTCCCCATGAGATCGGGGTGTTCCTTGGCTATCCGCTGGGGGATGTGGTGGGCTTTATCGAGAACCGCGGCAAGAACTTTACCTACTGCGGTTGCTGGAAGTCCTACGGCGACCCGGATGCAGCGCAGAAGCACTTTGACCAGCTGAGCAAATGCACGGCTGTCTATCTGCGGCTGTTCCACAGCGGAACGCCCATTCTCCGCCTTGCCGTGGCGGCTTGATGTTGTCATTCTCTTTTCAAATACTCTCTTTTTATCCTGGCGCCTGCTGGTGTCCACGCACCAGCGGGAAAGAAATCCTCCTTTTGACACGCGGCCGCGCGGTGCAGAATGACCACTGTACCGCGCGGCTGTGTCATTTGATGCAAAAGAGCACAGCAGGAGTAGGAAAAAAGCCTTGTGATAGTTTACAAGATGTCACCAAAAAAGAACGAGAAAATGTAAACAATGGCTAACTTTGATTCAATAATTTGAGTTAGTTATTGTTGATTGTGGTGAAAAAACGGAAAAACTCGGGCAGAAAAATTGTTTGTTCATATAAACTAACTTTTAAATATGAAAAAACTATTGACATAAAAGGTTAGTAAGCGTAAACTATCCACGCTGGTAGTTGCGGCTGACTAACCGCAGCGATATCCCAGATTCAAACAGGAAGGGAAGCGGAAGTATGATGCCTTTGACAATGGCAAAAGCAGGGGAGACCGTCACCATCAAAAAGATCACCGGCAAGGACGAGATCCGGCTGCATCTGGCAGAGCTGGGCTTTGTGGTGGGCAGTGAGGTAACGGTCGTCAACGAGATCGCAGGCAACCTGATCCTGCAGGTCAAGGAGAGCCGCATCGCGCTGGACAAGACGATGGCAAACCGTATCATGATTGGCTGAACAGTGCCCCGGCGCTGTTTGGGAGCTGCTCCGAAACTGGAATAGTCTCTCTATAAAGACAAGCAGAGGAGGATGGTTAAGAATGAAAACTCTGAAAGACGTAAAGGTCGGCGAGACCGCTACTGTGGCAAAGCTGCACGGTGAAGGCCCGGTCAAGCGCCGCATCATGGACATGGGCATCACCAAGGGTGTCGAGATCTATGTCCGCAAGGTGGCACCTCTGGGCGACCCCATGGAGCTGACCGTGCGCAACTACGAGCTGAGCGTGCGCAAGGCCGATGCTGAAATGATCGAAGTAGTCTGATCCCAAAGGGAGGAAGGATTAAGCAATGAGCATTAAAATTGCACTTGCCGGCAACCCGAACTGCGGTAAAACGACCCTGTTCAACAATCTGACCGGCTCCAACCAGTATGTCGGCAACTGGCCCGGCGTTACGGTGGAAAAGAAGGAAGGCAAGCTGAAGGGCGATAAGGATGTTATCATTCAGGACCTGCCCGGCATCTACTCTCTGTCTCCGTACACGCTGGAAGAGGTCGTCTCCCGTACCTATCTGGTCAAGGAGAAGCCCGACGCCATCCTGAACATCATCGACGGCACCAACATCGAGCGCAACCTGTACCTGACCACCCAGCTGATCGAGCTGGGCATCCCGGTGGTCATGGCGGTGAACATGATCGATCTGGTGCGCAAGAACGGCGATAAGATCGACCTGAAGAAGCTGAGCGCAGAGCTGGGCTGTCAGGCTGTGGAGATCAGCGCACTGAAGGGCGAGGGCACCGAGGCCGCTGCAAAGGCTGCTGTGGCTGCCGCCAAGGCTACCAAGGCCGGCGAGCTGCCTCACGTGTTCACCGGCAGCGTGGAGCACGCCATTGCCCACATCGAAGAGTCCATTCAGGGCAAGGTGGATGACCGCTTCCTGCGCTGGTACGCTGTCAAGCTGTTCGAGCGCGACGACAAGGTGCAGGATGAGCTGAAGCTGGACAAGGCCCTGATGGATCACATCGATCAGCACATCAAGGATTGCGAGACCGAGCTGGACGACGATGCAGAGAGCATCATCACCAACCAGCGCTATGCATACATCAACACCGTGGTGAGCAAGGCTGTCAAGAAGAAGGCCCGCGTGGAGCACCTGACCGTTTCCGATAAGATCGACCAGATCGTGACCAACCGTATTCTGGCTCTGCCCATCTTTGCACTGATCATGTACCTGATGTACTCCCTGTCCATGGGCACCTCCATTGCAGACGGCGGCTGGGCCATCGGTACCTTTGCCACCGACTGGACCAACGATGTTCTGTTCGGTGAGATCGTTCCCAATGCTCTGGGCGGCTTGCTGGAGAGCATCGGCGTGGCAGGCTGGCTGTACGGCCTGATCATGGACGGCATTGTTGCCGGTGTCGGCGCAGTTCTGGGCTTCGTTCCCCAGATGCTGGTGCTGTTCTTCCTGCTGTCCATTCTGGAGGATGTGGGCTATATGTCCCGTGTCGCCTTCATCATGGACCGTATCTTCCGCAAGTTCGGTCTGTCCGGTAAGAGCTTCATCCCTGTTTTGGTGGGCACCGGCTGCGGCGTCCCGGGCGTCATGGCTTCCCGTACCATCGAGAACGAGCGCGACCGCCGCATGACCATCATGACCACCTGCTTCATCCCCTGCGGCGCAAAGATGCCCATCATCGGCCTCATCGCAGGTGCGATGTTCGGCGGTTCTTCTCTGGTGGCTGTCTCTGCTTACTTCATTGGCATGGCTGCCATCATCTGCTCCGGCGTGATCCTGAAGAAGACCAAGCTCTTCGCAGGTGATCCCGCTCCCTTCGTGATGGAGCTGCCCGCATACCATGTGCCTGCATGGGGCAACGTGTTCCGTGCAACCTGGGAGCGCGGCTGGTCCTTCATCAAGCGCGCAGGCTCCGTCATTCTGGCCGCTACCGTTGTGCTGTGGTTCCTGCAGGGCTTCGGCTTCGAGAACGGTGCCTTCGGTATGGTCGAGGATCAGGACAACTCCGTGCTGGCTGCTATCGCTACCAAGGTCGCATGGATCTTTGCACCTCTGGGCTTCGGCAACTGGCGTGCAACCGTCGCTTCCGTCTCCGGCCTGATCGCAAAGGAGAACGTGGTTGGTACCTTCGGTGTTCTGTATCACTTCGGCGGCGAGCTGTCTGAGAACGGCGATGAGATCTGGGCTGCTGTTGCGCAGGACTACACCGCTCTGTCGGCTTACGCCTTCATGATCTTCAACCTGCTGTGCGCTCCCTGCTTCGCTGCTATGGGCGCCATCAAGCGCGAGATGAACAACGGCAGATGGACGGCCATCGCCATTGGTTATATGTGTGCTCTGGCTTACTGCGCAGCCCTGGTGGTTTACCAGCTGGGCGGCCTGATCACCGGCGAGATCGGCTTCAACTTCTTTACCATCGTGGCGGCTGTGGTCCTGGTTTGCTTTATTTACCTGCTGGTTCGTCCCAACAAGTACACCGGCGACAACGAGGTCAAGATCGACGTTTCCAAGATCACTGCAAACAAGTAAGCTTCGTCTGCTGAAAGGAGAGATGCTTTATGATGGAATTTCTGGCAGCAAACTTTAATCTGTCTACGATCATTGTGGCAGTCATCGTGTTTGGCGGTGTGGGCTGGATCACATGGCACTCTCACAAGCATGGCGGCTGCGGTGGCTGCGGCGAGGGCGGCTGCAATGGAAATTGCGGCGGCTGCAGCGGCTGTCACTGATCGGTAAAAACCGCAAGGGGCGCGGGCTGGAACTTTCGGCTCGCGCCCTTTTTTCAAAAGAAAAAAGTTAGCCTTGAGTAACATCAAAACGAAAGAGAGTGATCGGGATGGAACTTACGTCGGCGCATCTGCGCTATCTGCTGGCGATCTACGAGGTCTCCCAGACCCATCTGGATATCAGCTCCCGCAGCATTGCGGAAAAGCTGGGGGTCACCAAGCCCTCAGTGGTGCGCATCATGAACCTGCTCATGGAGCATGGCATGATCGTAAAGGAGCATTACGGCAAGATCTATATGACCGACCGGGGCATCTGGGTGGCAAAGCAGGTGGACCGGCAGCTGAAAACGATCCTGACCCATTTCCCGCCGGTCGGTGAGCCGCTGTCAGAGGAGGAACGCTTTGCGGCGGCGCTGGCCATGACCAGTGCACTGCCGGAGCGCATCTTTACCGGCGAATATGAGCGTTTGTTCGGAACAGCGGCGGATGACACAGAAATGGAGAAAGCCCAGTGATCAACAAAAAATTGCTGTCCTTTGACCGCGGTGCGCTGCGGTATGTGGAGCTGAATGTGCTGTTCCAGTGGCTGGGAATGCTGTGCAATGTGGTGTTTGTAAAGGCTGTTGCGGGGCTCATCGGTGCTGCCTTTGCGGGCAGCCTGACCAGCGCCCTGCTGTGGCAGCAGCTGGTGCTGTGCCTTGCTACGGTGCCGCTGCGCTTTGCCTGCACCATGCTGGCCTCCGGCATGAGCGACTGGGCGTCCAAAAACGTCAAGCGCACCCTGCGCAGCAGCATCTACGCAAAGCTTGCCCGCCTTGGCCCCAACTACACCGAGACGGCGGCCACCAGCGAGGTGGTGATGCTGGCCAGCGAAGGCGTGGAGCAGATCGATACCTACTTTGCAAAGTATCTGCCCCAGCTGTTCTACAGCCTGCTGGCTCCTGTTACCCTGTTCGCGCTGCTGGTGGGTGTGCACGCACGGTCTGCCATCATCCTGCTGTGCTGCGTGCCGCTGATCCCCATGTCCATCGTGGCGGTGCAGAAGTTTGCCAAAAAGCTGCTGGCGAACTACTGGGGCGAGTACACCACCCTTGGCGACAGCTTTCTGGAAAACATTCAGGGCCTGACCACCCTGAAGATCTATCAGGCAGACGGCTGGAAGCACAAGCAGATGAACGCGCAGGCTGAGCGCTTCCGCAGGATCACCATGAAGGTGCTCACCATGCAGCTGAACTCGGTGACACTGATGGACCTGATGGCCTACGGCGGTGCGGGCCTTGGCATCATCAGCGCGGTGGCTGCGTTTGCGGCAGGCCGGCTGACCCTGACCGCCACATTGACCATCGTGCTGCTGGCGGCAGACTTCTTCCTGCCGCTGCGGCTGCTGGGCAGCTACTTCCACATTGCCATGAACGGTGCCGCTTCGGCAGAGAAAATCTTCAAGCTTCTGGCAGCGGAGGAGCCCGCCGACGGCGACCGCCTGCCCGGAGAGAATACGACTCTGAAGCTTGAGCATGTCACCTTTGGCTACGAGAAAGACCGCACCATTCTGAACGATGTATCCTTTACCATCCCGCAGGGCAGCTTTGTCTCGCTGGTGGGCGAGAGCGGCTGCGGCAAAAGTACGATCGCAGCGCTGCTGTCCGGCAGCCGCACCGGCTATACCGGCAGCGTGACGCTGGGCGGCGTGCCGGTGCAGAAACTGCAGCAGGAACAGCGCCTGCGCACCCTGACGCTGGTGCCCCACAACGCCGCCATCTTCAAAGGCACGGTGGAGAGCAATCTGCGCATGGCAAAGCCGGATGCCTCCGAAACAGAGCTGTGGAACGCACTGGAACAGGTAAATCTGGCTGATTTCTGCCGCAGCCAGAACGGCCTGCAGACCGCCCTGCATGAGGGCGGCAGCAATCTTTCCGGCGGGCAGCGCCAGCGCCTTGCCATGGCCCGCGCCCTGCTGCATGATACGCCCATCTACCTCTTCGACGAGGCTACCTCCAACGTGGATGCCGAGAGCGAGAACGACATCATGCGGGCCATCCACAGCCTTGCCGGGAAAAAGACGATCATCCTGATCTCCCACCGTCTGGCAAACGTGGTGCACAGCGACTGCATCTATGCAATGAGCAATGGCCGTGTGATCGAGCAGGGCACCCACGCCCAGCTGCTGGCAAAGCAGGGAGCTTACAGCCGCCTGTATCTGGCACAGCGGCAGCTGGAAACACTGGAAGAGGAGGATGCCTGAGCATGAACAAGAGCAATCATCGCAGCCCCTTTGCCATTGTGGGACGGCTTATCGTACTGGTAAAGCCCATGCTGCCCGTTATGCTGGCAGCGATCGTGATGGGGGTGGCAGGCCATTTCTGCGCCACCTTCATCACGATCTTCGGCGGCTTTGGCATCCTGCGTGCGCTGGGGCTTGCAAGCCCGGTGGGGACCGTGGGCACGGCCTTTGCCTGCATTCTGGTGTTTGCGCTGCTGCGCGGCGTTCTGCGCTACGCAGAGCAGGCGTCCAACCACTATATCGCCTTTAAGCTGCTGGCCCTGATCCGCGATAAGGTGTTCGGGGCGCTGCGCCGCCTGACCCCTGCAAAGCTGGAAGGCCGTGACCGCGGCGACCTGATCTCGCTCATCACCGCCGACATTGAGGCGCTGGAGGTGTTCTACGCCCACACCATTTCGCCCATCTGCATCGCGTGCATCTGCGTCATCGGCATGACGGGCTTTGTGGGCAGCTGGCACATCCTGCCTGCGCTGGTGCTGCTGGCAGGCTATCTGCTGGTGGGTACGGCCCTGCCGGTGTGGAGCGCAAAGCGCGGCGACCGTGCCGCCCGGGAGTACCGTCAGGCGCTGGCCGATACCAACAGCTATGTGCTGGAAAGCCTGCGGGGCCTGAAGGATACCCTGCAGTATCAGGACACCGCAGCCCGTGCCGAGGGCATCACGGCCCACAGTGAGACGCTGGGCGAAAAGCAGAAGTCCCTCAAGTACCGCGAGGGCCTGACCGTGGCCCTGACCAATACCCTGATCCTGCTCACGGTGCTGGCCGTGCTGGGCACCAGCCTGAGCCTTTACCAGAGCGGAAAACTGGGTGCCGAGGGGGTGCTGGTGTGCACCCTTTCGGCCCTGAGCTCCTTTGGCCCGGTGGTGGCACTGGCAAACCTTGGTGTGGGCCTGACGCAGGTGTTCGCCAGCGCCGACCGTGTTCTGGACCTGCTGGAGGAAGAGCCTGTCACTGCGGATGTGACCGACGGCACAGACACCGCCTTTGCGGGTGCTGCGGCAGAGCATGTGAGCTTTGCCTATGCCGAGGAAGAGATCCTGCATGACCTGAGCCTGACCATTCCGGAAAAGAAGATCGTGGGCATCACGGGCCGTTCGGGCAGCGGAAAGTCTACCTTCCTGCGGCTGCTGATGCGGTTCTGGGATGTGTCCGGCGGCAGCATCCGCTTTGGGGAACAGGACATCCGCCGGGTGAACACCGCCGCCCTGCGTGCGCAGGAGAGCCTTGTGACCCAGGAGACCGAACTGTTCGATGACACCATCGAGAACAACATCCGCATTGCAAAGCGGGATGCCACCCGGGAAGAGGTGGAAGCGGCCTGCAAAAAAGCTGCACTGGATGGCTTCATCCGCAGCCTGCCCAAGGGCTATGACACCCCGGTGGGGGAGCTGGGCGGTGCCCTTTCCGGCGGCGAGCGTCAGCGTATCGGTGTGGCGCGTGCGTTCCTGCACGATGCACCGTTTCTGCTGCTGGACGAGCCTACCTCCAATCTGGACAGCCTGAACGAGGGGGTCATCCTCAAGGCTGTGCGGGCAGAGTGCAAAGACAAAACGGTGCTGCTGGTCTCCCACCGAAAGTCTACCATGGCGGCGGCAGACATCAGCTTTTCGGTGGAAAGCGGCCGCCTGAGCTGAAAACGGGTTCTACAAAGAAACAGCCGGTCTCCTGCGCGGAGGCCGGCTGTTTTTGGTCATAAAGAATTACTGGATCGCATTCAGAATCTGCTGTGCAATGTACTTGTGGCCTTTGACGGTGGGGTGGCCGTCCGCAGCGGTCTGGGTGCGGGGAATGTCCACATAGATCAAGCCTTCCTGTGCGGCAAGGTCTTTGGCAAAGCGGTTCAGTTTGCTGAAGTAGCGGTTCCATGCGGGCAGCAGAGGCACGGGATTGGTGTAACCCAGCAGCACGATTTTAGCATCCGGGTTCAGTGCGCGGATACTGGCCACGATCTGCGGCAGGCTGTTGGTCACATTGGTATAGGCCTGATCGCAGATCTCATCCATGCCGCGGAACAGCAGGCGGTTGGTGGCGCGGCTCTCGTCAAAGGTAAGGGTCATACGGTTCAGCGCTTCGAAGAAGAGCCCCAGCTTCTGGAAATTGAAATCACGCAGGGCACCGCTGACCATCAGCCCGGCCAGCTGCTCACTCTTCCAGTTGGTGGCCTCGCCCAGACCTACGATGCAGGGCACCAGCGCGTCGTTGGAGCCGATCTGGATGGAAATGATATCGGCCTTGCGCAGATATTCCTGATATTCCGGGTAGACGTAGTACGAGCCGGAAGCCTGATTCATCTTGGGCATGGCGCTGCTTTGCACCATATCCACCATGTCAGGGCTCATCAGGCTGGGCAGGCCCAGATTGATGGCGTGCTGGCGGTCCAGCCCAAGGCCCTTGCCCACAAGGGCGGTGTAGCACTGGGAAGAGTAGCCCTCGAAGTTTGGCCGGAGATCGTAGCCGATCTGGGCGATGTTGTATTTCATATCGGCAAGGCCGACACCGGAGGTGATGCTGTCGCCCAGCGCCACATAGGTGAGCTGCGGCTCCGGCTCGCCGGCTGTCTGGGCATCGGCGGGCAGGGCAGTCTCCTGCTCGGCAGGCGCTGCAGTCTGCTCCTGCTGCACTTCTGCGGCTTCGGCGGCAGGCAGCTCCGTCTGTTCGTTGGCAGCAAATGCAGGCATGGCCAGCAGCACAAGCGCTGCCGCTGCGGCCAGAAAGCTGGCAAATTTTTTGTTTTTCATTGAGATTCCTTCTTTCCGGAATGACTGCACCTGTGCGGCACAGCTGTTGTTTCTATGATAAGATGGAAAGTAAAAATTGTCAACTGACAAAATTCAAAAAATTGCGGTCATCGCTGCGCCCGTATTCTGCGGTTTCTTCCATACAAAAAAGCTCTCCCTTTCGGGAGAGCTCAGTGTCTGAAAAACGATAGGGTGAAGTTCAGGATCAATAATCGCGGGGAGTGATCTCTTCCTCCAGCTTGCGGTAGTCCACCTTGCCAACGGGGGTCATCGGCATTTCGCTGATGAACTTGTAGCTCACCGGCTGCACGTACTCCGGCAGCTCTTCCTTGCACAGCTGGCGCAGCTCACGCACGATCTGGCGCTTCTTTTTGTCGGCCTCCGGGTCCAGCACCACGTAGACGAAGGGCAGGCGGCCCTGCACATGGTCCTTGTCGGTGCAGCCCACCACCGAGCACTGATGCACAGCCGGATGGCGGCTGATGACGTTCTCGATCATGGACGGGAACACCTTGAAGCCATCGTGACGGATGATCATGCGCTTGATGCGGGAGTCCAGATACACAAAGCCGTCCTCGTCCATGTAGCCGACATCGCCGGTGTGTGCCCAGATCTGGCCGTCTGCATGGCGGCGCAGGATCATATCGGTCTCATCGGGCTTATTGTAGTAGCCCTTCATGACGGTGGGGGTGCAGATGCAGATCTCGCCGCGCTCCCCGATGGGCAGCTCGGTCTCGGTGCCGGGCTCGAAGATGGACACCACCGTATTCAGCATGGGGATGCCCACGCTGCCGGGCTTGGTCACGTTGCCGGCGGCAACGGTAGCAGCAGAAGCAACTTCGGTCATGCCGTAGCCCTTGGCCAGCGGATACTCCACATTGTGTGCCTTCAGGAACTCGTTCACGGTCATCTCAGCGCCCAGCGGCAGCGAGTCGCCGCCAGCGGCATAGTTGCGGATGAAGGAGAGATCCTTCTTCTTCTTGAGCAGCGGAGAAGCTGCCATCTGCTGGTAGTGAGCCGGAACGCCGAACATGTGCTCGGGCTTGTGCTTCCAGATCAGTGCGCCCAGCTTGTCGGGGTCCAGATTGGGGATGATGACGACGTGCAGGCCCATGACCAGCGGCATATGCACGCCGCAGGCATAGCCGTAGGCAATGAACGGAGGCATAACGTTCATCAGCTTCTGGCCGCGGCAGAACAGGTTGCTCTGGGCAATGAATTCGTGGGCCAGAGAGTTGAAGCTGTCATCGGTCAGCATAACGCCCTTGGGCGAACCGGTGGTGCCGCCGGTGTGCACCACCACGCAGGCGTGCTGCGGGTCGTAGGGTTCGGCGTTCATGCTCTGATTCTTGCCCTGTGCAATAAAGTCCTTCCAGTGGATCACGTTGGACTTGTAGCGGTTCTTATCGGGGTTGGTCAGCTTGTAGCCGACGGCCAGATGCAGCGGCAGGGAGTCTGCGGGGCTGATGACCAGCACGCGCTCCACATTGGTGCGCTTTTCTGCCTTGTGGCAGCGCTCATAGGTCACATTCAGGCAGATCAGCAGGCGGGAGTCTACCTCCTCGATGTACTCGTGGATGCCCTCAACGCTGTAGCGCGGGTCCACCAGATTCAGCGTTGCGCCGATCATATCGACAGCGTAGAAGGCATAGATCACCTCGGGGGTCATCACGCTGACAACGGTGATGATGTCGCCCTTCTTCACGCCGAGAGCACGGAAGGCAGCAGCGGTTTTCTTGACATTCACAAAGAGGTCTGCAAAGGTGAATTTGCGGCCATAATACTCCAGAGCGGTCTCGCTCAGATGGTTCTTGTTCTGATGGCAGAGATACTCAAAGGCGCTGCACTTGGGCAGAGGCATGTCGATGTATTTCTGGTCATAGTACTTCAGCCAGGGCTTCGCAGTGGACGCATAGAGCGGTTCACGCTGTTCAGTAGTCATAGAATAAAGTCCTCTTTTCTTTCTTCTTTTCATTGCTAAAAGCCGACAGCTTTGCAAGAAAGATGAAAGCCACCGGTCAGATCACGCAAATAACTCAAAAATTAGAATCAACGATGCAGTCTCTATTGTAGTGGAGCCGCCTGAGAATGTCAAGAAATAAACTATGAACGTTGCGTAAAAGTGCCGTAAAACAACGATTCCTCCCGAAATGTCGGGGGTCAGCGCGGCAGCCACTGCTCCGCTTCGGCGGCGCTGCACAGCACAAAATGCTCAGGCCGCAGTTCGCGCCACTGAGGGGTCTCTCTGGAGTAGTCGTGCATGGCGGGGTCGTAGACCAGCAGCTTTTTCTGCCGCTCCCGGCGGGGGTCCGGCATGGGAATGGCGGACAGCAGGCTGCGGGTGTAGGGGTGGATGGCGTGGGCCGTCAGCTCTTCGGCCCCGGCCAGCTCCACGATGCGGCCCTTGTGGATCACGGCGATGCGGTCGGAGATGTAGCGCATCACGGACAGGTCGTGGGCGATGAACAGATAGGTGATGCCGCGTTCTTTTTGTAAATGGCGCAAAAGGTTCAGCACCTGCGCGCGGATGGACATATCCAGTGCGCTGATGGGCTCATCGGCAACGATGAACTCCGGCTCCACGATCAGCGCCCGGGCGATACCGATGCGCTGGCGCTGCCCGCCGGAAAATTCGTGAGGAAAGCGGGAAGCAAATTCCGGCAGCAGGCCCACGTCCCGCAAAGCCTGCCTTACCCGCTCCTCCCGCTGGGCGGCGGTGAGGTCGGGCCGGACGTTCTGCAGGCCCTCGCCCACGATATAGCTCACCTTGGCGCGCTCATTCAGCGAGGACTGCGGGTCCTGAAAGATCATCTGGATCTCCTTGATGATCTGCCGGTCCAGCTGATGGCTGATCCTGCCGTTGATCTTCTGGCCTTTATAAAGGATGTCACCGCCGGAGGTGGGCAGGATGCGCAGGATGGCCCGGCCGATGGTGGTCTTGCCGCTGCCGCTTTCGCCCACAAGGCCGAAGGTCTCGCCCTTATAAATTTTAAAGCTGGCGTCCTGCACGGCATGATAGGCGCTGCGGCCGGAGCCGTAGGTCACGTTCAGGTGGTTCACTTCCACAAGAACTTCGCGTTCATTTTCCATCTTACAGCCCCTCCTCTCGCAGCATTTTCACCGCAGCAGGCGGCTCGACTCTGGGTGCCCGGGGGTCCAGCAGCCATGTCTTGGCCTTGTGGGTGGGGGATACGGCAAAGTAGGGCGGGCGCCTGACAAAATCGATCTTGAGCGCCTGTGGGTTGCGGGGCGCAAAGGCGTCGCCGCGGATCTCTGCAAACAGGTTCGGCGGTGTGCCCACGATGTTGAACAGGTCCTCGCCCTTCACGCCCATCTGGGGCATACTGGAAAGCAGTGCCCATGTATAGGGGTGGCGGGGGTCGTAGTAGATCTCGTCGGCGGTGCCGATCTCCACGATGTCGCCCGCGTACATCACGGCTACCCGGTCGGCAATGTTGGCCACCACACCAAGGTCGTGGGTGATGAGCAGGATGGTCAGATCGTACTTGACCTGCATTTTTTTGAGCAGCTGCAAAATCTGGGCCTGAATGGTCACATCCAGTGCGGTGGTGGGCTCGTCGCAGATCAGGATTTTGGGGCTGCAGGCCGCTGCAATGGCGATCACCACCCGCTGGCGCATCCCGCCGGAGAACTCGTGCGGGTACTGCTTAAAGCGCTTTTCCGGCTCCGAGATGCCCACATCCCGCAGGTATCCCAGCGTCTTTTCCCTTGCGGCAGCGCCCTTCAGGCCCTGATGCAGGATGACGGCTTCCATGATCTGTGCCCCGATGGTCTTCAGCGGGTTCAGGCTGGTCATGGGATCCTGCATGACCATGGCAATCTCCCGGCCGCGTACCCGCAGCCAGTCCTTTTCGGTTCTGAGGTCAGAAAGGCGCAGCGGCTTGCCGTCCGCCATGCCGTAGTAATCGATGGTGCCCCCGGTGATGGAGCCGTTGGCGTCCAGAAGGCCCATGAAGCTCTTGGTGAACACGCTCTTGCCGGAGCCGCTCTCGCCCACGATGGCGAGCACTTCGCCCTGATAGAGGTCGAGATCGATGCCCCGGATGGCATGCAGCACTTTTCCACGCAGATCGAACTGGATGTTGACATCTTTTGCGGAGAGAATGAGCGGGTGATGTTCCATGATATCCCCTCCTTACTGCAGATGATTCTTCGGGTCGGCGGCGTCCGAAAAGGCGTTGCCGATCAGGTAGAACGCAATGGTGACAAAGCTCAGGATGAGGGTGGGGTACAGCAGCTGGTAGCGCAGCCCGGCCTGCATCATCACCTTGCGGCCATCGTTGACCAGATTGCCCAGCGAAGGCGTCTCCACCGAAAGCCCGAGGCCGATGTAGGTGATGAACACCTCGTTGCCGATGGCTTCCGGAATAGTGAGGGCCATGCGCAGCATGATGACCGAGACGAGATAGGGCAGCAGGTTGCGCAGTACGATGCGCACAGTGGGCGTGCCGAGGCAGCGGGACGCTACATTATAATCCCGGTCGCGGATAATGAGGATCTGGTTGCGGATGAAGCGAGCCATTTCGATCCAGCCCTTGATGGCCATGCCAAGGACCATGGTCCAGATGCTGGGCGTTGCCACGTAAGAGATCAGGATCAGCACAATGGCAGTGGGGATGTTATCAAAGATGTTGTACAGCTCGGTGAACACGGGGTCCAGCCCGCGCACATAGCCCCACAGCACACCGGCGGTGATGCCCACCACCGCTTCAATGAGGGCCACGAAAAAGGCGATGGTCAGGCTGGTGCGTGCACCGGCCCAGATGCGTGCCCACAGATCCTGCCCGATGGAGTTGGAACCCCAGATAAAGCCGTCCTGTCCGGGGGCAATGTTGCGATACTGGATGCCGGTGGCAGGGTCCACGGCGCAGAGGTTCGGGTCTGCCTGACCGGGCAGGTGGGGCTGGATGAAGGCAAAGGCCACCACAGCGGCCAGTGCCACCAGCAGAACCACCGCGAACCTGTTCTTGAAAAAGGCGCGGAAGGTGCTGCCCCAGTAGCTGTAGTTGGAGCTGGCAGTGGCTTCGGCCTGCGCCTCGCTGAACCCGGCGGGGGTGAACAGCTCGTCTTCGGGCAGAGCCTCCCATCCGGCAGTGTGCTGTGCCTGCGCGGCATTGAGCTTGTCTTCCAGCAGCCGGGAGCGTTCACGTTTGAGAAAAGAGAGCATCAGCGGCCACCTTCCTTCCTGCCAAAGTGGATGCGAGGGTCCAGGAGAACCATGAGCACATCGCCCAAAATCAGGCCGATGATGCCCACGCAGGCGTACAGAAGCACGATGCCCTGCACCATGGTGTTGTCGTGGCGCTGCACGCAGGTGACCAGCAGACCGCCCATGCCCGGGATGCTGTACAGGCTCTCGATGTAAATGGAGCCGACGACAGTGTTCAGAAATGCGGAGGGGATGTACTGCACCAGCGGCACCATGGCGTTGCGGAAGATGTGATGCAGGGCAATGCCGCTCTCGCTCACGCCCTTGGCCCGGGCTAGCTTTACGTAGTCCTTGTTGCTTTCGTCTACCATGTAGCGGCGCAGCCACATGGCGTAGAACGCAAGGTTTGCAAGGCTCATGCTGCACACCGGCAGCACCCAATAGCGCCAGTCGGCGGCATCGAACAGCAGGCCCACGCCCATGGCGGTGGTGCCGTACATCTGAATGTACAAAAAGTACACGGCGGCAGGCACGGCCTGAATGAGCACGATGACGGCTGTGCCCAGCTTATCCGGCCAGCGGCCCTTGCATCGGCCCATGACAAGACCCAGCGGGATGCCGAAAATCAGGCTGAGCAGCATGGCCAGCACACCCATTTCGATGGAAATGGGCAGCTTCTGGGCAAGGATCTTGGTCACGGGAGCATTGAGCTTGTAAATGTGGCTCACGCCCAGATCACCGTGCAGCGCGTCCCGCCAGAAATGGCCGATCTGCACCGGCAGTGGGTCCAGCAGACCCATGGACTGCAGCCCGGCCTGAATCTGTGCCTCGGTCATTTTTTCGTAGTTGGCAAAATAGCCCTCTACCGGCATGAGCCGCAGCAGGCAGAACACCAGAGTCACGATGATGAACAGGGTCAGGATCGAGCGCCCGATGCGTTTTGCGAGATATGGCACCATCGCTGTGCACCTCACTTTTCGATTGAAATACAGATACCTATAGAATACCGCAATTTTTTATGTTTGGAAAGGGATTTGTGAGTTTTTGCGGGAAAATGGGGTGAGGAACGATTCAAAATGGCCTCCGCTTGCGCTCTGGCCATATTCAGCGGAAAAAATATTTTTAATTCGCGTTTGTCGCGGCCTGCGAGAACTTGTCGGGGCGAGGCCCCTCCATCTGCTAACGCAGACCGCTCCTCCGCTTAAAAGCCCCACTGGGGCTTTTATTGCTGCGCAACCGCGACCTACTCCAAACGCTGCTTTCACCAGTGGGGCCGTAGACCGGAAACAGTAGATGCACACTTTACCGACCTTGCCCTCTCCGTCAGCAGCCCAGCCCTCTCAGTCATCGCTGCGCGATGCCAGATTCCCCTTTTTGTCACCTGCGGTGACATCTTCCCCCGGCCGGGGGAAGTCTTTCCTCAAAGCGGGAGCCCTTGGCAGTCCACGCAAAGTTCATCTCTTTGCCAAGGCCTCTCCCTTTGGGAGAGGTGGATGCGAACGCAGTGAGCAGACGGAGAGGGTGAGGACGCTCCCCGCAGCGCGGATGTTTCCGCAGGAAACCAGCACTGCAAATGCCGCTTTCCTCCACGACTCTACCCGTGAAAATGCAATGCCGGACAGCCCGCAGGCTGTCCGGCATTGCTCTAATTAAAATAATTCTTCCTCTGAATATGGCTAGAGCGAAGCGGAAGCCATTCAAAATCGTCCGTCCTGCATTGCCGCAGGCACTGCGGCTCACCGCGCGTCGCGGTTCTGGTTGTACTCCTCCATGGAAACGTAATGGTCGAGGATGTGCACGCCCTTCAGACGGTTGGTGGACAGGCCCGTGGGAGCGTACTGGCCCTCCCACAGGTTCAGGCGGGTGGCGATGTACGGCGGCACCGGCATCCCCAGCGGGATGACCAGCGCGTTCTGGATGAGGAAGGCTTCGGCATCCGCAAAGGCATCATACCGGGCATCCAGATCCTCGGTGATGGTCTTTGCCTTCTCCACCAGAGACATGTACTGCATCACAAGTTCGGCGGTCTCGCCGGTCACGATGCCGTCCTCCACGCCGGTGCGCAGGAAGCTGTAGCAGGTGCCGCGGTCGCCGGCTTCCTGATAGAAGGGGTACACCTCGGTTTCGGGGTCGGAGTAATCGGCACCCCAGTAGTAGGACATCAGCTGGTAGGCACCCACCCGGCGCACCGCGTTCAAGAAGTTGTCGGAGGGGCCCTGGGTGATGATGATGTTCACAAAGTCGAAGCCGTCGTTCAGCACGCTCTCCACCTGCTGCTTGAACACCTGACACTGCTTGTCCCAGTCCACCACGGCGGGGTTGTAGGGGTACTGCACCTTGATGGGGAAGGTGACACCGGCAGCTGTCAGTTCTTCCACTGCGGCATCGCGGTACTGCTTGGCGGCAGCTTCGTCAAAGAAATCGGACAGGCCTGCCAGCCCGCCGCATTCAGTATAATCCACGCCTTTGCTGTTGGCGCAGAAGGAAGGCGGGGTGATGGTGTGCAGCTTATAGTTTTCGTAGCCCTCGGGCGCAGTGACGGCCAGAGTGACGGAGGGATTGATGGCATACAGGAACGCCTTGCGGAAGTTGGTGGAGTTGATGGCTTTGGCCCAGTTGTCTGGCTCATATTCAGCGTCCACGCCGGTCACGGTCCAGTTGGAGAATTCGTGGCGGTAGGGCAGGAAGTTGAAGATGTAGAAATAGCTCTTGCCGGTCTCCGGGCGCTCCATGGACACCATATCTCTGGTGGTGTCATCGGCCAGCCAGCTGTCCAGAATGTCCGAGCTGATGGTGGCCTGATCGATCTCGCCGCGCTTGACCATCTCCGGGCCGCTGATGAGCTCTTCCTGATTGTAGATGTAGCGCACCGTATCGATATAAACGCTGTCAGCATCGTAGTTCTCGGGGTTTTTCTTCATCACCCAGTTTTCCAGCGGGGTGTACTCGGCCAGATAGAACGCGCCGCAGCTGCAGGCGGTCTCGGCACTGGTGCAGAACTGGTCGGCAAACTCCTCCAGCAGCGGGCCGTAGGCGGGCTCGTAGGGGGCGTAGCTCAACAGGCTGAGAAAGCCCGGGAAATCAAAGTTCAGGGTGTAGGTCAGGGTGTGCTCGTCCACAGCCTTGACCCCCACGGCACTGAAATCCACAGCCGGGTACTCAGTGGCAGTGCCGTCGGCGGCAGTGGCCGTCACAGTGCCGTTTGCGTCGATGGCGTAGGTGGTGCCGTCCTCGGCCACGGTGCCGTTGTTGGCGTTGTTGCGGTAGACACAGTAGTTGTAATAATCGTCTGCACCGGCCACATAGGGGGGGACAAGGCTTGCAGTGGAGGAAGCGTAGTCCGGGTTCAGCACATAGGCCAGCGCATCCACAAAATCCTGCGCGGTCACAGGGCCCAGCACCTCGCCATTGCAGTCCACCCAGTTCTCGTCCCGCAGGCGGAAGGTCCAGGTCAGGCTGTCGGCGTCCCATTCCCACGCAGTGGCAAGGCCCTCCCGGATCTTGCCGCGGTTGTCGTATTCCACCAGTGTGTCGATGCACTGGGTGCCGTGGTAGAGGTCCGGGTCGGCAGAGCAGACCAGATAGTTCAGGGTGGCGGGCTGGCGGGAGTACAGCACGGTATAGGTGGAGCTGCTGCCGGAAGCGCCGGTGCCGCCGCCATTGGAAGCGGAGGAGCCGCCGCAGCTGCTCAGCAGACCGGCAGCTGCAGCAGAAAGGGCGGCTGCACCGCTGCCCTTCAGGAACTGACGGCGGGAAATGGAATGACGCATAGTGTGATCCCTCTTTCTTCTAGCTCTAGCATTTGTGTGCTCTGAAAAAAGGGAGTAACGGAACACACATCCGTTACCCCCTTTGTAACAGTCCATTGCCGCACAAAGGGCGGCTTTATGGTCAGTATAGCATTGAATCGACGCGCCGTCAATCGTTTTTCGGCGCTGCGGCTTCGGGTGTCTCGTCCGGCAGCATGGGTGCGGGTTTGGCAGGCGTCACGGCACTGATGACCGAACCGGCTGCAGCAGGGACAGCGGCTTCGGCGGGGACCGCTGCGGCCTCGGCGGAAACAGCGGCACCGGCCTCCTCCGCTGCCTTTGCGGCCTCCTCGGCAGCCTTTTTGGCCTCCCGCTCCTCCCGCAGCTGCTTTGCCCGGGCGGCGGCTTCCTCCTGCCGCTTTTTGGTGCGTGCCTTGATGCGGCACACGGTGCACACGCCCTCCGCACTGTCCGGTGCAATGGGCTTGCCGCATTCCTTGCACAGGGTCTTGCGGCATTTGTAGATGCTCACCGGGCCAAGGGTGGTCAGCTGGCGCAGCTTCATGCCGTCGATGCCGTGGTTCGAGCAGGATGCCACGCACACCTCGCACTCGCTGCACTTCCACGGCGTGATGACGATGCGGGTCTGGCCGTCGGGCAGGTCCTCCAGCTTCAGCGCACCGGCGCGGCAGGCCTTTTCACACTTGCCGCAGCCAAAGCATTTGTCGGTGAAGTTGGGCAGATAGTAGCCGTACTTCAGCGGCGTGTCCATGGCCGCTTTCAGCTGCTTTGTGCGCTGGTGCAGCAAAAGGCGGAAATCCACACCGCCGTCGTCCTCGCTGCGCAGGCCGGGCAGCAGCTGCAGCAGCTTTTTGGTGCCGCTCTTGGAGCCGTGGCTCACCTGCTCGAACATTTCGCGGCGGCTCAGCTCCTTTACGTGATAGGGCGCTTCGTCCTGTTCGTAGGCCAGCGTGAACCGTGCCTCGAACATGGGCTGACCAAAGAAATCCACAAGCCTTGTCAGCTCCTTGCGCAGCTGGGCGGCGCACAGGTCGTTCTCACACTCACCGCAGGGGGTCAGGTCCAGCACGATCTTTTTGTTCAGGGCAAGGTAGGCCAGCGTCTCCCATGTGAGGGCAGAGATGCAGGCGCGCACCATGGAATTTTTGCGGGTGGACTTTTCGCAGCCGATCCAGATGGTGTCATTGTCGGTATCGGCGGCAGAGGTGTCCCGCTGCACCTGCTCCGGCGAAGGGATGATGCAGCCGCTGCGGCAGGCAGAAACGCACAGGCCGCATTCGGTGCAGGGGTCCCAGTCCTTGACGAGGTTCGGGCGGGTAAAGATCTGTTCGCCATAGGGGCAGATATCCTTGCACTCGGTGCAGGGCTTGCGATGAGGATGCAGGTTCCAGCACTGGCGGCGGTTGATCTCGGGATGGGTAGTTTTCATCAGCATATCCATCGCGGTGCGTGTAAAAAAGCCCATAATTTACTCCCCTTCCACAACAGAAGTGATGTTTGCATGTTCGATCAGAAAGCGCTGTACCTTCTGGGTGGTCACGGCAGAGGCCACAGCGTCCCGGCTGAGCACTTTGCGGATCTCAGGCTCCGGGGTGTCGTGCAGCTTGGCAAGGCGGGCGTATTCGGCGTCCACCTCGGCGTTGGACACGGTGATCTGCTCTGCTTCGGCAATGGCCCGCACGGCAAGGATGCTGCGCATCTTGCGCTCCGCATCCCGGCGGAAGGCGGCACGCACCCCGTCCGGTGTGGTCTGGCCTGCCTTGCAGTACAGCTCCATGGTCATCTTGCTGCGGCGCAGCCGGTCGCGCAGGGCGTTCATGTCCCTCTCCGCGTTCTGATCCAAAATAGCGTCGTTCAGCTCCGCCGTCAGGTTCGCCCCGGCCATGTCCAGCAGGGCGGCACCGGCAATGCGGTCGGCGTTGGCCTCGTGGGAGCGGCGCTTCTTTTCGCGGATGCTCTCTTTCAGCGCGTCCACCGAGTCAAAGCCCAGTGTTCCGGCAAAGGCGTCGTCCAGCGGTACGGTCTGCTTTTGCTCCACGGTGTGCAGGGCGATGGCAAACTGTGCCGTTTTGCCGGAAAGCTCCGGCACCCGGAACTCGGCGGGGTAGGTAAAATCGAACCGGAAATCCTCACCTGCCTTGTGGCCGTAGACCGCGTTTTCGGCGGCGGGCATCAGTTGGCCGGTGCCCAGCACCACCGTGACGTTTTCCATCCGGCTGTCCGGGATGGGGGCTCCGTCCAGAAACCCCTCAAAATCCAGCGTTACACGCATCCCGCGTGCGGCGGGCAGCTCCACCGGCACAAAGGGGGCATGGGTGCGGGTGAGGTTTGAGGCCTCCAGCTCCACGGCTTTTTCAGACACCGGGCGCACCCGGCGGGTAAAGTCCAGCCCTTTATACTGGCCCAGCGTGACCTTGGGCAGGGCGCTTGCATTCTGTTCCATCGAAAAAGACTCCTTTTATCTCCAAAGTACAGGCGCAGACGGCCTGAGAAAACGGCAGCTTAAAGTCCATGCCCGGCAAGCCAGCGTTCTGCCACCTGCGAGAACATCTCGGGGTAGAGGGCATCCTCCTGCGCGAAGGCATCCAGATAATATTCCACCTCAGCCCGGTCGGCAGGCTCGGTGCGCTCCCACACGGTGAACACGGTGCCGTTACCCATGTCAAAGCTGGCGGCCTGGGTAAAGTGCTCATTCCGCGCGGCGCAGAAGAGGGCGTTCCACCGGCCGGAGAGCTCGCCGCCGCTGACAAAGGTCTGGGGGAAAGGCTCTGCGGTGAGCACATACTTCGCCTCAAAGAACCGCACCGGGAACTCGTGGGTGCCCGGGATGGAGATGCCGGCGGCCAGCTTGCCCTGCAGCTGGATGTCCGGCAGGGCGGCATACTGGAACATGTCCGAGTTATACAGCATGTCGTGGGGGATCATATAGGCGAACTCGCCCTTTTCCGCATCGCAGCGGGCATCGATCCAGTCGTCCACGCGCTGGATCTGGACGGCGTCGGTGCGGTCGTAGGTGAGCTTGTCCAGCCGGACGAACTCCGACACCGCCTTGAGGGGAAAGTGGTCCACCACAAAGCCCGGCAGGGCCACGGTGGTCAGCGGAGAACAGCGCACCGACATGGCAAACACCAGCGTGAAGGCCCAGTAGAAAAGCTTGAGCTTCCGGTGCTTCCGGATGCCCTCGGCCAGTGCGGCGGAACCAACGAGGAACAGCAGCAGCCACCCCGGCACGAACAGCAGCATCTGGTGGGAACCGGTGTTCTGCACCCGGGTGAACAGCACAAGGCTTACCAGAAGCTCCACACCCGCAAGACAGGGCAGGGCAGGCAGACGGCGTTTTGCGGCAAACCACAGCCCCAGCCCGGTGAGGATGAAGTTCAGCAGGCCGATGCGCAGGGTCTGTGCGGCCAGCTCCAGCGTGATGCCGCCGAAGTTATAGTAGGAGTAGCGCCCGGCGTAATCAAAGCCGAGGATCTTGCGCACCATGGGCAGCAGAAGCAGCACCATGGCCCCGGCGGCGCACAGGCCGAACACGGCCAGCCGGACAAGGCGGTGCACAGCCCGGGACTGCTGGCCGCTTTTTGCCAGCCGCACACTGGATACCACCAGCAGCAGGACGTAGGCGAAGCAGTAGCCCACCACAAAGTATAAGTACCACCGCCGTGTGAGGATGACCCCCGCCGTGGCGGCAAAGATCAGCAGATAGCGGGGCAGATCGATGCGGTCAAAGCGGTAGTCCAGTGTGAGCAGCAGGAGCATGAAGGCGAAGATGAGCCCGAACCAGTCCGGCTGGCCCAGCATGGCAGACATGCGCAGGAACGGGAAGGTGACGCACCAGGAAAAGCCGATGAGGAAATACCAGCGGGTGTTTTTCACCTGCAGCAGCTGCCCGGCTTTGCACACCAGTCCCGCCAGCAGCACCAGCAGGCTGGGCAGGACGCTGAACAGCTGACAGAATGCGTAGTCGTCACCGGTCTTGCCGCTCAGGCAGAATGGGAACTCGGTGAACAGGGGGATGAAGTTGGTGTAGTCCTCGGTGATGGAATCGAGGAGGAACCGGAAGCCTGCGCCTGTGCTCTGGGCAAAGGCGGCTTCGGCGTTATACTGCTTTAAAATGTAGTTCACATAGTCCCAGTAGTAGAGGAAGGTGCGGCTGCCCAGCGCCCAGAAAAAGTAGAGCGCCGCCACAGCCCAGACGCCCACCAGCACCGCCTTGTGGAACAGGTCCAGCTCCACACCGGCCCGGCGCAGCACCAGCAGCGCCAGTGCAAACAGCGCTGCATTGCACCACAGGCTCAGCAACGGGAAAAACAGGCCGCTGCCCGGTGCGGCAAGGCCGAATACGATAAGCGCCAGCGCCCCGGCAGCAAGGCCCAGCCAGACCTTGCCAAGGGCAGACAGACGGGAAACGATTCCATTCATCCCCAAAAACCTCTCAGTTGCAGAATATCACAGCTACAGTATAGCAAGCAAAATCTGCACTGTCCAGCCGCGGGGCGTGGAAAACAGCAAAATGTCCTGCAGCTTTCAAAGCATACAGGACATTTTGAGATGAATATTACTTACTGGAATTTGAAGCGGTCTTTGTGCTGCGGGCGCTGCGGCGCTTTTGCGCCATGGCTTTGTTAGCGCTGATGCGGGCGGCGTCCGGGTTCGGGGCTTCCGGGGTCAGCCGCAGCAGGCAGCTCCCCATGGCGGGCAGGTCGATGGTGAGGGTGTAATCCCGGCCATAGACACCGCCGTCGGTGGTGTGCAGGCTGGTCTTGCGACGTCCCTTGAGCGCACCGCCCCACTCGGGGGACTCGGTGTTCAGCACCTCCTCGGCACCGCAGGGGAACCGGAGGTAGAGGGGGAACTTTTTGTGGGCGTGATCCTGCGTGTTCATGATGCACAGCAGGCTCTGGCCCTGTCCCTTGCGCAGCCATGCGTACACGCCCTCGCTGCGGCTCTCGCAGGCTACCCACTCAAAGCAGTCGGGGTTGTACTCGCCATCGTAGAGGGCGGGTTCGGTGGAGTAGACCCGGCTCAGGTGGGCAAAGTATTTCTGGAAGGCATCGTGGAAGGGATATTTCAGCAGATCCCAGTCCAGCTCCCGCTTTTCGTCCCACTCCCGGAA